>ERZ839767.55-NODE-55-length-170362-cov-17.747879_pt1 | contig 170362 bp, 148 predicted proteins | sample MGYA00519879_ERZ839767 | MGnify/ENA primary metagenome ERZ839767 (study PRJEB31850, sample SAMEA3708852) | human gut metagenome | biome: human gut; feature: human-associated habitat; material: faeces | place: China | collected 2014 ...
GATCCTCTGCGTGGCGCCGCGCGTCAGCGAACCGGCCTTCACCTATATCCGCGACCTGTGTCAGTCCGCCGTCGTGCCGAACCTCCATTTCGCGGCTATCCTGCCCGGCTACTGCAACGACGGAAGCGAGCTCGGATCGTCGGCCCATCCCAATTACGCCGGCCAGCGCAAGATGGCGATGCTGCTGATCCCCTACGTTTCGACGCTGACGGGATGGGAGGCGGAGATCAAACCGGTCGAATAGGCGTTTGGCCGTATCGCGGCTTTTTGCTACTTTTGTCCCCCGGTTAGGAACGGAGTAGCGAATTATGGAATCTCACAAGAACAAATTGCCCTCGGCATGGGTGTCGGCGCTGCCGCTCGCAGTGCTGACACTCCTTTTATATGTGGTCATCCGCTGTTTCGGGGGCGATGCGATAAACGGCGGAAGCCAGATCGCGCTGCTCTCGGCCACGTCGGTCTGCGTGATGCTCTCGATCGGCATCTACCGCTGCAAGTGGTCGGTGCTTGAAGATGCGATCATCGACAACATACGCGCCTCGGCGTCGGCCATCATCATTCTGCTGCTGATCGGCGCCATCGCCGGATCGTGGATGGTGAGCGGCGTGGTGCCGACGATGATCTATTACGGGCTGAAAATCCTGCATCCCTCGTTTTTTCTCGTCGCCTCGTGCGTCATCTGCGCCGGCGTGTCGCTGATGACCGGCAGCTCGTGGACGACGATCGCCACGATCGGCGTGGCGCTGATGGGCATCGGGCAGGCGATGGGCTTTCCCGAAGGGTGGATCGCGGGCGCGATCATTTCGGGGGCCTATTTCGGCGACAAGATTTCGCTGCTCTCCGATACGACGGTGCTCGCTTCGTCCACCGTCGGCGTGCCGATCTTCACGCATATCCGCTATATGCTTTACACGACCGTTCCGTCGTTCGTCGTCGCGCTGGCGGTCTTCGTCGTCGCGGGGCTGACGCTGAGCCATACCAGCGGCGCGCATGCCGAACTTTACGCCGATTCGCTGCGCGGCGCTTTCCGCATTACGCCGTGGCTGCTGCTGGTGCCCGTGGCGACGGGCGTGCTGATCGTGCGGAAACTTCCGGCCATCGTGACGCTTTTCTGCGCCGCGGTCTTCGCCTGCGTCGCCATGCTGCTGGCGCAGCCCGAACTGGTGGTGAGGGTGGCCGGAGTCGAAGGGCTGAACTTCATGTCGGGATTCAAAGGCTTGCTGATGAGCTGTTTCGGGCCTACGGCGCTGGAGACCGGAAGCCCGCAGCTCGACGAGCTGGTGGCCACGCGCGGCATGGCCGGCATGCTCAATACCGTATGGCTCATTATCTGCGCCATGTGCTTCGGCGGCGTGATGACCGGCAGCGGCATGCTGGGTTCGCTGACGGCCGTTTTCCTGAAATTCGTCCGTCATAGCTTCTCGGCCGTGGCTTCGACGGTCGGGGCCGGAATCTTCTTCAACCTCTGCACCGCCGACCAGTATATCTCGATCATCCTTTCGGGCCGTCTGTTCCGGGAACTCTATGCCGAACGGGGGCTGGAATCCCGTCTGCTGAGCCGCTCGGTCGAGGATTCGGCGACGGTCTGTTCGGTGCTCGTGCCGTGGAACTCGTGCGGCATGACGCAGGCCACGGTGCTGGGCGTCTCGACGTTCGTCTACATGCCTTACTGTATCTTCAATATCGTCAGTCCGCTGATGTCGCTGTGCGTGGCGGCTCTCGGCTGGAAAATCAAAAAGGCCGCATCTTCTGCCGGCCGCAGACAATGATTATGGAAACGACTGTAAATACCGATCTAGTCATCTTCGACCTCGACGGCACGCTGCTCGATACGATCGGCGATCTGGCCGTCGCCTGCAACGCCGTTCTGGCCCTGCGCGGCCTTCCGCAGCACTCCTACGAGGAGTACTGCCATTTCGTCGGCAACGGCATCATGCGGCTCGTGGAGCGCGCGCTGCCCGAAGAGCTTCGCACGCCCTATACCGTAGCGGCCGTGCGCGCCGATTTCGTGAAATACTATACCGAGCATATCGACGCCTACACCAAGCCTTACGACAGGATTCCGGAGCTGGTCGCCGGACTCGTGCGGCGCGGCGTGCGTATCGCCGTGGCGTCGAACAAATTTCAGGCGGGCACCGAGAAACTCGTCCGGCTGTTTTTCCCCGACGTTCCTTTCGCCGCGGTCTTCGGCCAGCGCGAAGGGGTGCCTCTGAAGCCGGATCCGGCCGTGGTGGAGGAGATTCTCTCGCTGACGGGCGCGGCGAAGGAGCGGGTGCTCTACGTCGGCGATTCGGGCGTGGACATGCAGACCGCCGCGGCTGCGGGCGTACGCTCGGTGGGCGTCACGTGGGGATTTCGGGATCGGGAAGAGCTTGTCGAATCCGGAGCCGCTCATATCGTCGATAAACCTGCGGAAATCCTCGATCTGCTGTAATCGGGCAGTTCGGTTCGAAAAAGCGACAACCGGTCCGCAAGGGCCGGTTGTCGCTTTTTCAGCAGTAGGTCTTCACGTCGTCGAGCGTGATGCGCTCTTTGCTGAGGATGATGAGCCGCTCTATGACGTTGCGCAGTTCGCGGATGTTGCCGCTCCACCGCATCGCCTGCAGTTCGCGCAGGGCGTTGCTCTCGATGCGTTTGGGCGGGATGCCGTATTCGGCGCAGATCGTGCGGATGAAATGGTCGGCCAGCAGCGGGACGTCCTGCGCGTGGTCGCGCAGCGCCGGAACGCGCACCACGATCACGCCGATACGGTGGTAGAGGTCTTCGCGGAAGTTGCCCTTCGTGATCTCGTCGCGCAGGTTCTTGTTCGTGGCGGCGATCACCCGCACGTCCACGTCGATGTCCTTGTCGCTGCCCACGCGGCAGATCTTGTTCTCCTGCAGCGCGCGCAGCACCTTGGCCTGCGCCGCCAGCGACATGTCGCCGATCTCGTCCATGAAGAGCGTGCCGCCGTCGGCCTGCTCGAATTTGCCTTTGCGCTGTTTGATCGCCGAGGTGAAGGCACCCTTCTCGTGTCCGAAGAGTTCGCTTTCGATCAGCTCCGAGGGGATGGCCGCGCAGTTCACCTCGACGAACGGCGCCGCGGCGCGCGAGCTTTTGGCGTGCAGCCAGCGGGCGACAAGCTCTTTGCCGGTGCCGTTTTCGCCCGTGATCAGTACGCGCGCCTCGCACGGCGCCACCTTGTCGATCAGCTGGCGTACGTGTTCCATCTGCGGCGAGGTGCCGATGATTTGTTCCGTATGCATATTGCGCGAACGGCGCGAGCGGCGTGCGGGAGCGGCCGCGGGTGCGCAGGCGGGTGCGGGCGCCGGGTTGTCGATGGTGCGGTGTATGGACTGCAGCAGGCGGTTCATGTCGATGGGCTTGGTGAGGTAATCCTGCGCACCGTTGCGTACGGCTTCGACCGCCGAGTCGATCGACGCTTCCGCCGAAAGAACGATGAACGGGATTCCGGCGTCGGGAATCTTGCAGCCCCGGTCCGAAAGGATGACGTCGAACGGTATTTTCTCGCACATCGTCGATGCAGCCTCCTCATCTTCGGCGGCTTCGGTCGAGAAGCCTTCGAATTCGAGACGCTCGCGGAGCGTGTTTCGCATACTTTTTGATTGGTCCAGAATTAAAACCTTTGCCATAGCTTGTTTTTACTGAAATTTTACCTACTTTTGTCCCAAAGTTATGACTTTCTGCGGTGCAAAACCAATCTTGAGGGGCCTTGCCGAACAGGGCGGAGAGTCGGATAAAACGTCTTGAATCGGTCCATCGCGACAACCCTGCCGGACGCTCCGGCGGCCGTTTTGCAACAGTGCCGAGGACCACAATTACAATATGAAAAAGAATTACAATTACACACGACGCAAGTTGTACCTGCCCGAATACGGACGGCATATTCAGGAGATGATCGACTCGCTGCAGCTGATCGAGGACCGCCGCGAGCGCAACCGTCAGGCCCGTGCCGTGATCGCCGTGATGGGCAATCTCAATCCGCTGCTGCGCGATACCGCCGATTTCACCCATAAGCTGTGGGACCACCTCTTTATCATGTCTGATTTTCAGCTCGATGTGGATTCCCCCTATCCGCAGCCGACCCGTCAGGAACTGACTATCACGCCGCGCCGCATGGCCTATTCGCAGGGACGCATCTCCTTCAAGCACTACGGCAAATACGTCGAGCGGATGATCCGGAGTCTGGGCGGCGACAAGGACCGCAGGGAGGTGTCGCGCACGGTGGACAATCTGGCCCGGTACATGCGCTCGAAGAGCTACGAATACAATCAGGAGCATCCCAACAACGAAGTGATCGTTAAAGACATCAAACGCATGTCCGGGGGTGCTATTGAAATAGATGAAGTTGCTTTAAACAATCTCCGAAGCGACTATAAACAGCACTTTACGGCACGTCCCCAGAAAGGTCCCCAGCAGCGCAATCAGCAGCGTCAGCAGAAAAACCGCAATCAGCAGCACAACCGCAATTTTTCGAAAAACAACGGTCCGCACCGCAATTCGTCGAAATAAGAGGTGCGTATTTTCGGAAATTTGCTATATTTGTGAGCATTTTACTGCAGAAACGTGAGATTAATGAACAAACAAACGCTTTTCGTCTCCCTGACCGCGGCCGTCTTGTTGTGTGCCTGCCAGTCGTCGAAGGTGAAGATTTCAGGCCGCATCGTCGGCAACGACGCCAAAAATGTTTACTTGGAGCAGGTGTCTCCCCTGTCGCAGTCGGTCATCGACTCGGCCGTGCTCGACAAGGAGGGGAATTACCGTTTCGAGCTGAAGGGCGTGACCCGGACGCCTTCGCTTTACAATATAATTTACAACGGCGAACGTATTCCGCTCTTTCTGGCGGGCGGCGACCGCTTGTCCGTGAATTCCGTGGGCAGTTTCATCCGCAACTATACGGTCGAAGGGTCGAAGGAGACCGAGCTGCTGCGGCAGTTCTATCAGGCTTTCGTCGGCGGCGCCCAGCGGCTCGACAACATCGCCGGCCAGTTCGCCCGGACGAACCTCTCCGAAGAGGAGCGCAAGGCGCTGGTGAAGGAGTATACCGACGAATACTACCGCATTCGCCGCGAACAGCTGCGCTTCATCATCGAAAACAAGTCTTCGCTGGCGGCGGTTTACGCCCTGTACCAGCGGTTGCCGGGCGACACCTATCTGTTCAACGGTGACAGCGACGTGGTTTATTACCGCACGGTGGCCGAAGCGCTCGAACAATCCTATCCCGATTCGCCTTACCTGCAGTCGTTGCTGGCCGAGATTACCCGCATGGACGCCCGCATCAGCCTGACGTCGCGCATCTCCGAAGCGGGGTATCCCGATCTGGAACTCTCGGACATTTACGGCAAGAAGGTGCGGCTCTCGTCGCTGACGGGCAAGGTCGTGCTGCTGGACTTCTGGTCGGCCGAACTGGGCAACAGCAATACGCTCAATGCCGAGCTGAAGGAGGTCTACAAGAAATACGCCGACGCTCCGACGCCGTTCGAGGTCTATCAGGTGGCCGTCGATTCGTCGAAACCCCTTTGGATCACCGCCGTGCAGGAGCAGCAGCTGCCTTGGATCTCGGTGAGCGATCTGCGCGGTCAGGCTTCGACGGCGCCCCGGCTCTACAACGTGCAGAAACTTCCGGCCAATTTCCTGATCGACCGGGAGGGCACGATCGTGGCCAAGGATATTTACGGCAAGAGTCTTGAGCGGAAGCTCGACGAACTGACGAAATAGGGGCGTGTCCGAATCCCGGATGCTTTCCGGCTGCGCTCGGACAAGCCTCGGAAAATGCGGCGTTTTGCCGTGCGAGTCCCCGGCAACGGGGATTCGGTCAATTGTTTAGAACGATTTATGAACCATTATTTCGCATCCGACATCCATCTGGGCGCAGGCGGCGAGGCGTTCGCCGGGGAAACCGAACGCCGTTTCGTGGCTTGGCTCGACGATGCGGCGAAGGATGCGGAGTCGATATTTCTGGTCGGCGACCTTTTCGACTTCTGGTTCGAATACCGCGAGGTCGTGCCGAAGGGCTTCGTGCGGACGCTGGGCAAGCTGGCCGAGCTGACCGACCGGGGCGTGCGGGTCGTCTTTTTTACCGGAAACCATGATATGTGGGTCGGCGACTACCTCGCCCGCGAATGCGGCGTCGAAGTCTACACTTCGCCGCAGCGGTTCTGCCTGAACGGCAAACATCTCTTTATCGCCCACGGCGACAACATGAAGATCGACGGACAGCCGGTGCTCAAACTGCTCAACACCGTATTTCGTTCGCGAACGCTGCGCTGGCTCTTTTCGTGGCTGCTGCATCCCGACTGGGCGATGCGCTTCGGCCATTGGTGGAGCGGCAAGTCGCGCAAGTCGCACGCCGCCGACACCCTCGACGTCTCACTTACCGAGCCGCTGATCCAATACGCCCGCGAATATGCCGCCGGGCACGATGTCGATCATTTCGTTTTCGGGCATATGCACTTCCCGCGCGACTTCCGCGAAGGGAATCTGCATGTGATAAACCTCGGCTGCTGGGAACAGTATCCCTCTTATGCCGTTTTGGACGCGTCGGGCGAAATGACGCTGAGGAGGCTCGAAGCGTTCCGTTAGTGCGGGGGCGCGGGACGGCCCGCTGCTCCGCGCGGAAGAAATGTCTATTTGAGCGGAAAAAATGTCTATTAAAGAAGAACGATGAAACAATACCTCGATCTGCTGCGCAGGATCAAGACCGAAGGCGTCGTGCGCGGCGACCGTACCGGCACCGGTACCAAAGGCGTCTTCGGACATCAGATGCGCTTCGATCTGGCGGAGGGCTTTCCCCTGCTGACGACAAAAAAAGTATTTCTGAAGGGCGTGATCCACGAACTGCTCTGGTTCTTGGCCGGCGATACCAATATAAAATACCTCGTGGACAACGGGGTGCATATCTGGGATAACGATGCATTCCGCTATTACAACGAGCTTTGCGTGCGCCACGGCGTGCTGCCTGTCGACCGCGACACGTTTCTGCGGGCGGCGCAGGAGGGTGTCGAATCGCCGGTCGAAGGATATAAGTTCGGCGACCTGAACCACGTTTACGGCTATCAGTGGCGCAGCTGGCCCAAGCCCGACGGCACCGTCGTCGATCAGATCGCGCAGGCGGTCGGGCTTATCAGGAGCAATCCCGAATCGCGGCGCATTCTTGTATCCGCATGGAACGTCGCCGAGGTGGAGGATATGGCCCTGCCGCCGTGCCATGTGCTGTTCCAGTTCTACGTAGCCGAAGGAAAACTCTCGTGCCAGCTTTACCAGCGCAGTGCCGATACGTTTCTGGGCGTGCCGTTCAATATCGCCTCCTATGCCCTGCTGACGTTGATGACGGCGCAGGTCTGCGGCCTGCAGCCCGGTGAATTCGTCCATACGCTCGGCGACACGCACCTCTATCTGAACCATCTGGAGCAGGTGGACGAGCAGCTTGCGCGCGAACCCCGTCCGCTGCCCGTAATGCGGCTCAATCCTGCCGTGAAGTCGCTCTTCGACTTCCGCTACGGGGATTTCACGCTCGAAGGCTACGATCCGTGGCCGGCGATCAAGGCGCCGATGTCGTTCTAAATCGTTTCGCTCCCGGCAGGGGCGGCGAATCACTTTCGCGCTGATCCGCCGGAACCGAAAACAACAGGCGTCCCCTTTGCAGGGACGCCTGTTTTCGCTGACTGTTTCGCTGACCGTTATTTCCGGACGATGCTGATTTTCCCCGGCTTCTTGTAGCGGTTGTTTTCGATGACGACCTGCTGCGAGCTGCGGATGTCGATCGTCGGGAGGTCGTTGTAAGGCTTGTACTTCTCCGATAATTCGATGGTGTTGTCTCTGAAAATCAGTCCTCCGACGGATTTCGCCCGGAGCAGCTGCTCGTTGAAGGTCCGGAACAGATTGCCTTCGATGGTGATGTTGCGTTCGTAGGGATGGCCCGGAACCTCTTTTTTCTGGTGCGGGTTGATGAAGATCGTCGGGAAATCGGCGCCGCCGTATGTGCCGTCGAGAAACCTGTTGTTGCGGATCGTCACGTCGCGCACGGCTCCCGATTCGTACCAGTGGTCCATGTCCCCCTCGAACAGAATGGCGGACATCATGGACGAGAAGGTGTTGCCCTCGACGACGACTTTCCGGGGCGTGCTGACCAGAATGCTTCTCGCCCGGTTGTTGCGCACGACGTTGTTCCGGAAGATCAGTTCCGGGTACCACGACATGTTTTCCAGCCCGTCGCCGACCGTGAGTCGGCCTTCGACGGGAGCGGTGAACGTCAGCCGGATGTAATGGGCGTTGATGCGTTCCGATTTTTTCACCCGCAGGGTGTGTTTCGCAAGCAGGGTCTCCGCGTCCACGACGTCGATTTCGTCGCCCTTTCCGGCAAACTCATACCCGGCCTGCTGGGGGTGGTTGATGCGGGCGATGACCTGATCGGGCGCCGTGATGCCGGTCACGCGGACGTAGGAGCCGTGTACGTTGGTCGCATCGTCGAGCATGTTCTCGAAAACGCACTCTTCGATCAGGACGGTTCCCCGGCAGTTGCAGAAGTGGGTGGCGTCCGCCGTGGTCGTTATCATCCGGGGGCTTCCCTTCCGCAGGACCACCTGCAGCCTGCGGACGGTTACGTTGTCGGCCTTTTCGGCGATCAGCCCCATGCCGCCGCAGTGGTGGATGGTGACATCCTCGACCAGAACGCCGGACGACGCAGTCGCGTGGATGGCGGGCGAATGCCGGTTCTGGGTAAAGACGCCTTTGAACGTCAGGATCGTTCCGACGGGCGGCAGGGCGCGCACGAACCGGGTGTGGAGTTCATAGCGGCCGGGAGCCGTCGGCGTAACCCGTATGTCGAAGTTGTCCGGCTTGGGGATGTAGTAATCGTCGCTGCGGTAGGCGGTGGCCATGGTGCGGGGATCGAAAACGATGTTCTCGCCCGGAATACGCTCTTCCCAGCCTTCTGCCCGCATGATGAGCTTGCCGTTTTCGACCGCATGGCCGAACTCGTCCGGAATCTCGATCTCGACACGCTGCGTCACCGCATCCGCGGTCGTCACCTTCGCCTCCAGCGTGAAGGGAACCTCCCAGTCTACGGTGAAATTGCGCAGCGTCACGCCGTGCGAATCCTCGATCAGAAACGGGATGATCCGGCCGTGGAAAATGAATTCCGAGCCGCCGCCGTCGATCTCGATGTTCCGCCGTCCCGTCAGCGGGAATGCGAAATGGCGGTATCCGTTGTCGTGGTTGGTGATGCAGTGGTATTTTCCGGCGGCGAATTCCGGCCGGAAATGGTAGGTGCCTTCGGGAAATACCAGTTTTACCGGCTTGTCTGCCGGGATGCTTTCGAGCAGGGTGTAGACGAACGGAGTCATGTCCTGCGTGTCGTACCTGCCTTTGTAGTCCGCGATATCGATTACTCCGGTTCGGGCGGATGCCGTACCGCAGACCATACTCACGAGGAGTATGACCGTTCCCAAGCGTGGTTTCATGCGCATGGCTATTTCTTTATGTTGTTCTTTTCCCAGACCGGCGCACCCGTGTCGGCGCCGTACCGTTCTCCGTGGCTGCGCGTCACCTCTTTTGAGTTTTCGACCTCGTTGTCCGACATTTTCAGTCCGTCCACCGACGTGACTGCGATTGCCGGGCAGGGGCAGCCGGTCACCTTGTTCTTCTGGACGGTGATGTTTATGAATGCGCCCGGTTCCGCGACCTTCGCGTCGCCCGTGATGTAGAAGAGCGACAGCGCTCCGGGAGGTATGCGCGGATTGCCGCGTTCGAACATGCACTCCTCGATCGTATTGCCGACGATCTGCACGTTCGAGGAGAAGCCGCCTCCCATCCATTCGATTTCGGGCGACATGAGGATTCCCTGCATGGCGCATCCGGTTATCCTGTTCGACGCCACCACTCCGTCGATGCCCTTGATCAGGATTCCGCGCGAGCGTACGTGACCCACTTCGTTGTCTTTGACGAGGAATCCGCTGCCGACGGCGTCGGCGTTGAAAACCACGTCGCCGGGGCCGATTTCGAACGGCATCTGCTTCACCTTGAGCCGGAATCCGAGCTTGTAGGAGGCTTTTGACAGCAGCGAGGGATAACCCGTCGTCACGGCGTTGCGCTGCTCTTCGGTCGGGTCGAAGCGGCCGACCGAAACCAGCCGGAGTTCGCCTTTGCGTTTCCCTTCGTAACCGACCACGACCAGTCTGTCGCCGCGCCGGAATACGGGGTGGGTTTCGCGCGTCACCAAGTCGATCGTACCCTTCGCGGCGTCGGCCGATCCGACCGGGAACGAGCGTCCGCAGACGATGATGCAGTCGTCGCCGTTGTGGCCTACCTTGCACCCCGTGACGGTCGGGCCTTTCCGTGCCTGGCTGCTGTGTATGCCGTCGGCGTTGCCCGAACGCAGGCGGGGCCTGATGCCCTGCGGCATGGGGCCGCGGTCGACGACGCAGTTTCTGTACTCGTTGGCGTAGCCCTCTTTCTCGAAAAACGAGAAGGTGTTGGACCCGTATACCGTGACGTTTTCGAGTTTGGTGTTGTAGCACTTGTTGAGCATGACGGTATGGACGCCGGCGTTCGGCTTGTCGGTCTTGACGTCCATGACCACCAGATCCCCGACCTGCTCGCCTGCGCTCCACGTTCCGTTCTTGACGGCCCGGAAGAGGTTGTGACCGAGCTGCTTGAGCGCGGAGTAGTTGCTCGTGTAGGTGGTGATGCTGTTGCGCTTGAGCAGGCGTGTCTGCGGATCGTAGAACTGCACGCGGTTGGCGGCCAGACCGGTTACGGGATACCCCTCGTCGATCCGGACGTCGAACCAGCTTCCGTCTTCGGCCACGGCCGTAATTTCGCCCTGCGTAAAGCAGAGCGGATCGTAGTCGATGGTCAGGTCGCGCAGCTCCACCCGCACGCAGTTGTAAAAGCTGAACGCCTGCTCCTGATTGTTGCAGATGACCGTCGATCCGTTGCCGTTGATGTGGACGTCGGTCAGGTTGTGGAACTTGTACGGCCCGTTGCTGCGCACGTCGAGCGTGTAGGTGCCTTTGGGTATTTCGATGAGGTTCCGGCCTTTCTGCCGGTCGAGGACCTCGTGAAGATCGGGATGATTCTGCGCCGCCGCGGATGCCGCGAGACATGCGGCAGCGCAGAAAACAGTCAGTTTTTTCATCTGAATAGGGTTCGTTGTCGGAGTTCGTCGGCAGGAATCGTCAGATCGTCTGCGTGTACCCCGGATTCTGGCTCAGGTTTTTGTTCACTTCGCGTTCGCGCTTGGGCACCGGCATCCAGATCTTGTACGGTTTGTAGTTGTTCTTGATCGGCTCCATCTGCGGGGCGAAGTAGTAGTATTTGTTGCCGGCGTCGTTGACGGTTTTCATGTTGCCGATGACTTCCGTCATTTTGCCCGTGCGGATCAGGTCGATGCGTCGCCACCCCTCGACGCAGAGTTCACGCGAACGTTCGTCGAGCAGCTCTTCCATGAAGTCGGTCTTGTAGTAGGCCGAATTCATGGCGTTGAGCGCCGATTCGTTCAGTTTGCCGTCCGTATCGGTGCAGGCGCGTTCGCGCACCTCCTCGACCAGTTCGCGCGCAAGGGATTCGTCGCCCGTCTTGTAAAGCGCTTCGGCGTACAGCAGAACGATGTCGGCGAAGCGGAGCATCGGGAAGTCGATGTTGCTTGCCCACGTCGGAATGCCCTGTGACGTTCTGACCGCGGGGTCCGATTGGCGGAATTTGCCGTGGCAGAGGTTGGCGCCCGATGCGTAAAGCGCCACGGGACTGAAGTATTTGGCTCCGTTGATTGTCGTGTAGTCGGTGACGTTGTTGCCCAGACTGCCGCAGAGGTTCCAGCCCATGCGGCTGTCCTCGGTCACGTATTTGTCAGACAGCTCGCCCGTCGGGCGTATCCAGCCGTAACCTCCTCCGTTGGTGCCGACGTTGCCCTGCGGCCCGGCCCAGTAGGCGAAGAGGAAATATTCGTTCGAGCCGCCCGCTCCGGTCTGTACGACCATCATGCACTCCTCTTTCTGACTGCTTTTGGTGTCGGCCAGAAAGTTGTAGTGGTAGGGCTTGATGAGCTTGTAGCCGCTGTGTGCGTAAATATCTTCGGCGATGGCCGCGGCTTTTTTCCAGCACGCTTCGGCATCGACCCAGTCGAAACTGTTGGTCGGCGAGCCGAGTTCCCGCCCCACGCGGTTCTCCTTGCAGGAGGCCAGATAGGTATACATCTTGAGCAGATAGCCGCCCGCGGTCCATTTGTTGACGCGGCCGTTTACGTTCGAATTGCGGTCGGGAAGCTCCTTGTAGGCTTTGTCGAGGTCTTCCTCGATGCAGGCGTAAACCTTGTCGAGCGGTTCGCGCGGAGCCTCGGCCGACGAGTTGGGCGTATTGGGCAGGGGCACTTCGCCCCAGAGCCACGCCTGATAGAGCCGGTAAAGGCCGCGCAGCAGCTTCGCTTCGTTGACGATCTCGTCGCGGCGTTTGGGGTCCATGTCGATGGCCGGCACTTTCTGGATGATGTGGTTGGCCCGGTCGATGCCGACGAAGAGTCCGAACCATGCCATCGAGACGAAATCGGCCTCTTCGTTGTAACCGCAACTGGCGATGATCTGATGGTGCGGGTCGCTGATGCCGTTGGGAGCGATCTCGTCGCCGAGCATCATCAGGTAGTGCATGCCGCGTCCCCAGAGGGGCTGGTTGCCGGTTCCCTGAATCGCACCTGCGTTGAGTATGTCGTATACGCCCGTGAGGGCCAGTTCCGCATTCGCGGCGGTGGTGTAGAGGTCGTCGCCCGAAACGAACGAATAGGTCTTCTCGTCGAGGAAACTGGTGCAGCCCGCCGTCGCCGTGCAGAGCAGGAGCGCAGCCGTGTATTTTAGTGCTTTCGAATAGAACGTTTTCATATTCATATCGCTGTTTTAGTATTTGATTGAAACTCCGAAGAATACGGACCGTGCGCGCGGGTAGTTGGTGTAGTCCAGTCCGGGAATCAGGCGGTTCCAGAACGACACCTCCGGGTCGTAGCCCGAATAGCCCGTGCAGGTGAAGAGGTTTTCGGCCGTGACGTAGATCCGCAGGTGGGAGAGTCCTATTTTGCGCGTGATGTGCGCGGGCAGCGTATAGCCCACCGTCAGGTTTTTCAGGCGGAGGTAGGAGCCGTCCTCGACGTAGTAGCTCGACATTTCGGTCTTGCCCTCGCCGTTGAGCGACGGATACCTGTTGCCCGGACGCTCCTCCGTCCAGCGGTTGCGCCAGTAGTCCGTCGAGACGTTGTTGTAGCCCACGAAACCCTCGTAGCGGTAGCGGCCGATGTTGATGATGTCGTTGCCGTAGGACCACTGGAACATGAAGCTGAGGTCGAAATTCTTGAACGTAAAGCTGTTGGTCATGCCGCCGAAGTGCTTCGGGTCGCTGTTCGCAATGACCGTTTTGTCGTTGTTCGGGTCGATGACGTTGTCGTTGCCCGCGATGTCCTTGAACTTCATGTCGCCCGGCTTCACGGTGATTCCCGCGAACGACGGCACGCCCTCTTTCAGGTTGCCCCGCTCGTCGAAGTCGGATTGCTGGTAAATGCCGTCGAAGACGTATCCCCAGCCCGAACCGATCGGGTGTCCCACCATGACGCGGCCTACTTCGGTGATATGTCCGCCGGCGACCTTGACCGGGATCGAGCTGACGTCGCCCAGCGATACGACCTTGTTGCGGTTGAGGTTGAAGTTCAGGCTCGTCGACCATGTGAAGTTGCGTTTCTGGATATTGACCGTGTTGATCGTAAGCTCGAAACCCTTGTTGTCCACCTGCCCGATGTTCTGCCACTGACGGTAGGAGCCGATCTGGCTGGGAACGTCGGCATGCAGGAGCATGTCCTTGGTCTTTTTGTAGTAAACGTCGGCCTCGATGCTCAGACGGTTGCGGAACATGCTGATGTCCAGACCTCCGTTGAGCTGGTAGGTCGTCTCCCACTTGAGGTCGGGATTCGATATCTCCGAAGGAGACAGGCCCAGCTGCACGGAGTTGTTGTCGCCCGAATAGTAGGTCTTGTCGGTACGGCTCAGCGACTGATAGGCCGGAATGCGGTCGTTACCCGTCACGCCGTAGCTGAGCCGCAGTTTCATGTCGCTGAAAATCTTCTGCTGCTTCATGAACTCCTCCTTGCCGATGCTCCATGCGAAGGCGGCCGAGGGGAAGTAGCCGTACTTGTTGTTCTTGCCGAATTTGGACGAACCGTCGCGGCGGATCGAAGCCGTGAAGATATACTTTTCGGCGAGGGTGTAATTCAGGCGCAGGAATTCCGATTCGGAGGTGTTGCGTTCGCGGTTGGTCTGTACGTTTTCGGGGAATACGGAACCCTGACCGATGTCGAACGCCCCGTTGAAGCTCTGGTTTTCGAATCCTTCGGCGCGGGTGCTGAGACGCGTGGCGGTGTAGCCGCGCAGTTCGAATCCCAGTACGGCGTTGAAATAGTGCTTGCCGCGCGAGATGGCGTAGGTCAGCGTGTTGGAGGTCTGCCACGATTCGGCGCCGCTTTCCGCTACGACGGCCATGCCGTTTTTGGAGTACCCCCACGAGGTGGTCGAGGGATACCACTCCTCGGTCTTCGAATTCAGAATCGTGCCGCCGCCGCTGATGCGCAGCGTCAGGTTGTTGAGGATCTTGTATTTGAGGTAGAGGTCTCCGATCGTACGGTTCTGGGTGGAAGCCTTGTAGGAGTCGTTGATGAAGGTGATGGGGTTGGTCAGATTGTAGTTTTCGGGGTTGGAGGCTTCGTCATCGTCCTCGCTCAGGAAGATCGGTTTGTAGAGGACGAAGCTCTGCACCAGTCCGTTGTACGAGTTGGCGCCCGCATTGGTGACGGCTCCCTTGGTCACGATGTGGGAGAAGTTGATCGTACCGCCGATGGTGAACCGCTTGCTGAGGTCGCTGTCGAAACGGATGCGGCCCGTGAAACGTTCCATCTGGTTCTTCTTGACGATGCCCTCCTGATTGAGGTAGCCTGCCGAAGCGGCCACCTTGGTCTTCGCGCTGCCGCCCGAAGCGACGCCGATGTTGTAGCTTTGGATGATACCCGTGCGCATGACCTCCTCCTGCCAGTTGCGGCTGGGGTAGTCGGAGAAGTCCCTCACCCGGTCGGGCAGGCCGTCGCCGTTGGTGTCGATGCCCCACGCATCGCTGGTCGGGAATTTGGCGAAACGGTAGTCCGCGAACTCCTGTCCCTGAAGCACGTCGATCGTATTCGACATCCGGGCCAGACCGACGCTCATGTCGAAATCGACGGAGGCCTTTTCGCCGCGCCCGCTCTTGGTGGTGATGATCACGACGCCGTTGGCTCCGCGCGATCCGTAAATGGCCGTCGCCGACGCATCCTTGAGGACGGTGATCGACTCGATGTCCGACGGGTTGATGCCCGCCAGCGGATTGTAGCGCACGTTGGCCGAAGTGTAGCTGCTCGTGGCTACTTCGTCGGCGTTGACGTCGATCTGCACGTCGTCGATGATATACAGCGGCTGCGTTCCTGCGTTGATCGAGTTACCGCCGCGGATCGTAATGTCGATGCCCGCACCGGGTTCGCCCGAACTGGAGCTGACCTGCACGCCTGCCATGCGGCCTTGGAGCGCATCCATAAAGCTCGTGCCCTTCGATTTGGTGATCTCGGACGTGCTCAGCACGCCCAGCGAGCCGGCGACGTTTTTCTTCTGGGCGTCGCCGTAGCCGATCTGCACGACGACGTTCTCGATCTGGGTCACATCCTGCTGCAGTTCGACCCGCAGATCGGTGTTGCTGCCGACCATGATGTTCTGCGGTGCCATGCCGATAAACGAGAAGGTCAGGACGGACTGGTGGTTTTTGACGCTTATGGCGAAGCGGCCTTGGGTGTCGGTCGTGGTTCCGCTGGTGGTTCCCTGCTCGATCACGCTCGCGCTGGCCATCGGTTCGCCGGTCGCGGCGTCCAGCACGGTGCCCGTTACTCGAAGCTGGGCATAGACGCTGCCGCACGTAAACAGGGCCGATAATAGTAAAAGTAGTACACTTTTCTTCATGGTTATATTCGGGTTGGTTTTTACTGGATGGTATGTCGTGGGTCCGTTGCCCCGGAGCCGCCCGTGTCCGGGACGGCTCCGGGAGATGCCGGACACGGAATTATCTCATTTCGGCGGACGCCTTGTCGAGCGGAGTGTGGCGGATGCACCGCACCGAGTAGGCGTTGGTGCGCTGGTAGTTGTTCAGGTATACGCTGGTGCCGTTGAGCATGATGAAACGCGCCGCATTGGTGAAGATGTTGCCTGCGCCGGCGATGATGGGCATGTTCGTCCAGTAGACGCCGCGGCCTCCCGATACGGTCCCTCCGACGACGGCCTGTCCTGCCCACGGCATCTTGAGCGGGCTTCGGGCGAATACGGCGGCCAGATCGGTCACCTTGTAGGAGGTGTCGCCGTAGACCATCGTTTCGAGTCCGGTGACGGCTTTGGCCATTTCGATGAATTCGTTCACCGTCGGTACGCGGTAGCCCGGAGGGCAGGGGTTGTTGTCCTGCGTGGCGGCATCGAGCGGCGCCGCATACGTCTTGTCCTCGAAGCGGCCGCCCCAGAGTCCGTCCCGGTTCGACGTGTCGTCGCGCGCCCAGTCGTGGGGTTCCTTGTTGGTCGGCATGAAACCTTCCCGGCCCGACTCCCGGCGGTCGGCGGTGGGGGTGTTCAGCGGTGCGAGGGCGTTGACGAACGAACCTGCCGTGGCCGATGTCCATTTGGTCTTTTCGTGTCCGTCGGCTTTGCGCGACCACTGGAAGAGCGATCCGAAGGCCGTGTGGTCGTTGGATGCGGCGGCGATGCCCTTTGCGCCGAGATTGCGGTCGAGCCATGTCTGTTCCGTATCCTGCCCGTTCTCGTCCTTGACGGTGATGTTCACGGGGAAATAGATGATCTTGTAATAGTCGTCGGCCGAATCGTAGTTGCGGTCCTTTACGCCGATCACGGTCACTTCGCACCGGGCGGTTTTATTTCCGCCGTCGGTGGTCGAGACGCGGATGGTCGTTTTGCCGTGCGATACGGGGACCAGCAGGCCGTTGTCGTCGATTCCGGCGACGAGCGGATCGTCGGAGGTCCACTTGAGCTTTTTGTTCGTGGCGTTCTCCGGCAGGATCGCCGGGGCGAACCGGAAGGCTCCGACACCCGGATCGGCCGCGAAGTCGAATGTCTTGGACGTGGCGTCGAGCGTCAGGCTTTCGATGGGAATGCTGTTGTCCACGTCGTCGATCGTGAGACGGATCGCGTCGTTGACGTGCATGTCGTTGGCTTCGGCCGTGAGCGTCACTTCGCCGAAAGCCAGCGCCGTGACCAGACCGCTCTTGTCGACGGTGGCCACGTTGGTATTGGAGCTGTACCAAGCGATTCTCCGGTTGGTGGCGTCCGCCGGTTCGATCGTGACCGAAAGCTGGTACGTCTTGCCGGGGTTGAGGTGCAGTTCCCGAACGTCGATGCTTACTTTCTCGACATGGACGAATGTCTCCTCGTCGTCTTTGCAGCCGGAGTGGACGGCAGCGACGGCGGCGATCAGAAAAGCGTAAAGAAGTTTTTTCATATTTTAGGGTTTGTTTGTTGGTTGCATGCGGCGGATAAATCGCCTGATCCTGTAAGCAAAATTATCAGGATGAATATTTTTTGGCCCCCGTGTCGTGAAATAAATTAGCGGGAACGGTTTCGGGAACGGTTTGATTGGCCGGGAGCGTTCCCGAAAAAGTCCCAAAAAGGAAGAAAACCGCCCTGAAAAAACTTTTTCAGGACGGAATTGAGGCTGATTCTGCTATTCTGGGGATGCTTCTCCCGCTTCGCCGAATGTGCGTGCCGCTATTGCTGCGGCCTTACGTCGGTGGATTCGCGGATGTTGATCCGTGCGTCGAGTACCACCGTGCGGTCCGGAGCGTCGGGATTCTTGATCTTTTCCAGCAGCAGGTTAGCCGCCGTTTCGCCGATCAGGTCGAGGGGCTGGGCCACGGAACTCAGCTGCGGTTCGGTCAGCAGGGCCGACTGCGACTCCGAGAAGCCCATCACGGCGATCTGTTCCGGAATGCGGTAACCCCGTTTTTTGATCGCCTTGAGCGCCCCGATTGCGAGCTGGTCGTTGAAACAGAACACCGCGTCGGGAATGCGGTCGCCGTCGAGTATCGCGTTCATGGTTTCGAAGCCGCATTCGCGGGAGATGTCCCTGCATTGGACGAAGGTATCGGGCGCGGGGTCGATGCCGTGTTTGCTGAGCGCCTCCTTGTAACCTTGGTGGCGGGTGGCCGAATTGAAAATCCCTTTCGGTCCCATCAGGTGCAGCGGCCGGGTGCGCTTTGTTCCGTTGGCGTAGAGAACGTGCTCCACGGCGAAGAACGCCATCCGGAAATCGTCGATGACAACTTTGCTGGCTTCGACCTCGTTGCTCGGACGGTTGAAGAAGACGATCGGGATTCCGTTGTCGATCAGTCGCCGGTAATATTCGTCGTTGCGGCCCTTTTCGGTGACGGAAAGGATGATGCCCTCCACCATGCTGTTTTCCAGCAGATGCAGATTCTTGAGCTCGATCTCTGCGGATTCGCCCGACTGGGTGATCAGGACGTTGAATCCCTCCTTCTCGAAGACCTTCTGTATCTGGATGATGATGCGCGGGAAAAACGAATTGACGAATTCGGGTACGACGACGCCGATGACCTTCGAGCGTCTGCGTATCAGGTTCTGGGCGTACGGATTAGGCCGGTAGTTCATCTTTTCGGCCATTTCGAGCACCAGCCGTTTGGTCTCCGGCTTGACGTCGGAGTGATCGGCCAAAGCGCGTGAAACAGTGGATTTGGATATGCCCAGAGCTTGGGCGAGATCCTTTATCGTGGCATGTTTTATCATTTCCAGCTTTTTCACGCAAAATAGTATTTTTTTTACAGTTTACAAAAAATAAAAGATTCCCGCTTCCCGGAAGATTATTCGAGCACGACGATAAATCCCCCGTTCTCCGGCAACTGCATGACGAGGGGTTCCGGCGCCGGCAGTGCGACTTCGGCCGTCTGCAGCGAACCGTCCGCCGCGTCGCGGACGATCTGCGCCTTTCGGGCCGTCGCGGGGATCAATCCGGCGGGAATCGTCACCGCGGCGGGAGCGGTGTTCACACCGGCTATGTACCACGTGCCGCCCTTGCGGCGGGCGATGACGGCCAGCCGCCCGATTTCGCTTTGCGGCAGTACGACCGTTTCGTCCCATACCGTCGGCAGGCGGCGGATGATGTCGAGCGCCGGGCGGTAACGCTCGTCGCCGGAGAGGACGAACGGATTTTCGGCGATCGTCAGCAGCGGTGAGTCGAGCAGCAGCGCGAACGCCAGCTGGTGGGCGGCCGTCGTGCCGCCGGGCATGGTGAACGCGACCGGAGTGTAGTCCGCGGCGCCCAGTACGCCGCGCGTGAAGGGCAGGGCCGCATTGTGGCTGGCCGGAATGTTCTGGTTTTCGTCGCCGGGGACGTAGCGGTCCGGATCGGGGGTGCGGCCTTCGTCCCGCATCCGCTTTTCGTAGTTGGCCGTGATGCGGTTGAGTTCGATGCCCCGCACGCCCTCGCGGGTGATTTCGTTGGGGTAGGTGCGGATTTCGCCCGTCGGCTTCTGGCAGCCGTGGAGATTGACCATCAGCCTGCGCCGCGCCGCGTTTTTGAGCAGGTGGGTGTTGAAGTCGATCTGGCGTATGCCTTCGCCGTTCATGAAGTCCACCTTGACGCCCTTTATGCCTATCGCCGCGACCGAGTCCAGAAAGCCGCGCATCTGGCGGTAGTCGTCCGCCGGATCGTTGAGTTTCTCCCAATGGCGCCATACGAACAGCCCCACGCCGCGGGATTGGGCGTATCCGGCCAGCTCGTGCAGGAATTTCCATTTGTCGGGACGCTCTTCCCACCCGTCGTCGACGGTGCTGTACTCGATGCCCAGCGACGCTGCGGTGTCGATCACCCGCTTTTCGCCTTCGAGGGTCATGAAGCCGCCGTCGATGCCGCTCCACCAGCTCCAGAGCGAGCGTCCGGGGACGATCCACGACGTATCGGCGAACAGTTCCGGGTCGGGAGCGGGGTTGAGACTGGTGATGATGTCGGTATTTACCAGTGCGTCGAGGTCGCGGGCGATGATCGTGACGCGCCACGGGGTGACGATGTCGCCTGACAGCTCGAATCCCTCCTGTTCGGTGAAGTCGGCCCGCAGGCTGGCTCCGGGTTCCGCGCGCAAACGCATGCCGCTGTAGTCGTACAGCGCGGCTTCGGCGATCATCACGTATTCGTCGGGGGTTCGGTAGAGCAGCGGCATGGTCTGCACCGGTCCCTGCCGGGAGACGATGTGCAGGCTGTCGGCCGTCGTGGATATCCACTCTCCGGCATAGGTGAGCAGTTTCCTCCCGGAATTCCGTTCGGCGAACCAGACTCTGCTCTGGTGGGGCGGCCGCCATTGGGCAGCTTCCCCGTTGACGGTCCGCGTGCCGTCTCCCGGCAGGACGAACCGGTAGGCGAAGCCGTCGTCGTAGAGACGGGTCTGGAGCCGGTATTTATAGCCCGAAGGACGGTGCGTCACGTCGAAGAGGTATTCGTTGCACCGCCCTTCCGACACGGCTTTGCGCCCCGTGACGGAGTAGGTCTCGTCGATTTTCCGCGTGCCTGCCGGGCGCAGGGCCGCATCGCGGAACAGCTCCGTGCCGTCGATGGTTATGCCCATGGCCGAGGTGTCGATGACCGTGCGGCCGTCGTGGGTTACGGTGTAGTACAACCCCTCCTTGCCGGCGAATACCTCTGCCCGGATGTTGCCCGAAGGGCTTTTTTGTGCGGTGCCGCCGCAGCCTGCGGACAGAAGGGCCATGAAGGCGAAAAATGCTGTTTTTCTCACGTTGCGTTATTTTTTAAGTTCCAGAGTTTCCCATTCGATGATTCGGCCCTGCCGGGTGAGGGCTTTTACCGTTATTTCCGTCCGCTCCCCGTCGATGGGTGCCGTATGTTCGAACGGATAGTCGGTGTCTTCGGTCGTACGTCCGTCTACGGTGAACCAGACTTTCCGCAACTGCGTGTCGTCTTGGGTGAGAAAGACGAATACGTTGTTTGCGGCCCGGCCGAAACCGACCCGCATGCAGCGTACGGCGTCGTCCTGCGTTGCGGCGTAAGGGGTTTGCCAGCGCGTCTCTGCGGTGAAGAGTGCGGTGAGCTGCGGCCGGACCGGGGCCGGGGTTTCGATCCTGACCGCGGCGATCCCGTTTCCGGCGACGCGGACCGTGAAACGTCCGTCGGCGAGCTGGCCCGATGCGCCGCTGCCGCCTATGACCTGCGTCCTGTAGTGCCTTCCGGCGGAATGTCCGCTCAGGGCGTAGTCCAGCGCGACGTCCGTTTCGACGGTTTCAGCAGACTGGTTCATGAAAACGATATACAGCGCGTCGTCGTCGACGGCCGAAATGTAGTTGAGCTGCCGGTCGTCCGGCGCCGCCAGCCCCGTCGGCATCCACAACCGGGCTTCGCGGCCGTAGATTGTGCCGGGGAGATGACCGTAGAACTTGCTTTGCAGGTAGGCGTATCCTTCGATGAATTCACCCGGAAAATCCACCTTTCCGCCGCTCCGGTAGAGGGCCTGCGTGACGAGAAAATCGTAAAGCAGCGATATGTGCGGCATGATGTGGTTGTAGTGGAAGGAGTTGGCGCCCAGTTCCATGTGGCTCCGGAGCGGATAGTCCGCCTTTTCGTATACGGTCGTGCGGGCCGTGTTGATGTGGTAGCCCGGAAAATTGCGGTAGCGGCCTATGACGGCGTGGTCCGCCGTGCGTGCCAGAAACCCGTCGCCCGTGTAATGCGCCAGCCGCAGCATCCATGCGGCGTAGTTGGCCATGAAAATCCCCCGGTGTCCGGTGCTCGTTCCGGAGGATTCCGGGGTAAGCCCGATCTCCGAAAGCCGCCATGCCGGAACCCGTTCGGCGGGAGCGTCCATCTGCGCATGTCCTTTCGACTTGAGGTATTGGTAGTGCGGGGCCTTCCCGTCGGGATTGACCAAAATATCCCGGTCCGGGACGGCGGGGGAGTACCAGACGTACTGCGTGTAGAGTTTCGCCCCGCGGTGGGCGGCGCGGAGGTAGGCCTTGTCGCCCGTCAGTTCGTACATTTCGAGCAGGTCGATCCATTTCGGGGCAAATCCCGTCCAGAAGAAGAATCCCCCGGCTTCCGGGTCGCGGAAATCGGCGGCCGGCGTGTCGATGCGCCGGCGGATGTAACGGTCGGCCCCTGCGACGGCTTTTTTCAGGTATCCGGGCTCTCCGGTGGCCCGGTAAAGGTGCATGGCGTTTCTCCATGTGCCACCCTGCTCGACGACGTCCAGATTGCGCACGCGCGTGGAGTGGTACTCTTTTCCGGCGAAGGAGAGCAGGTAAGGCGCATTGTCCTTGAGGATGCTGCTGAGCGCCGTCAGTTCCGAGACCGGGCAGCAGGGGCCGTTCATGCGCCGCGAAGGGTACTGAATGTTCTGCGTCGAATCGGCGCAGAAGAGCAGCTTCTCGCGCGAAAGCACGTATTCGTATACCGGAAGCGCCCTTTCGAGAAGCATCGTCCGGTTGTCGTTCAGGACGGCGATTTCCAGCGGATTGAGACTCGAAACGTTTTTCACCGCGCCCGGAACGTCCGTCGCATAGGTGCAGCCCTTTTCCTTGTCCAGAAAACGGCTGTAGGGGCCGAGCACGTAGGAGATCATGTTTTCGATCGTCTCGTTGAGCGAACCGAGCGCATTGTTCCGGTTGCCTGTGAAGCCGAACAGACGCTCTGCGACATTTTGGAGCGCATCCGTGGTGTCGCCCCGCTCTCCGCAGAGCAGTGCGGAAAAGACGAGTTTCCCGCCCGGAGCCGTTTCGGAGCCGATGCCGCCCGGAACCGGGGCGAACAGCATCGGCGAGGCCAATCCCTGCCGGTCGCGCACGGCGACGCCGAAACGGCTGTTGGCGGCCGTCGGCAGCGGATCGAACGGGAATTCGGCGGGGTGGGCCAGAATGCCGTATGTCGCGTTGCGGTAGGTGACGAACGCCGAAGGGACGGGACACCGGAACGCGAGCGTGAGGTAACTTTTGTCGGGGAACCGTTTCTCCTGCCAGATCAGCGGCTGCCAGATTTCGTCGGTCCGTTTCGGGTCTCTCCCCGCAAAACCGGTGAATCCGACCGAATACCAGCCTCCGGTTTTCGCCGTGAGGCGGTAGGTGAGCAGGGGCCGGCCCGTCGCGGTGTCGGCCGTCAGCTCCGCCGCGATGCGGAAAAGGTCGTTTTCGGGGTAGCCGAAGGTGATCTTGTCTGTTCCTTCCGCACGGTGGGAGACGGGGCGGACGACGATGATGCGCCCTGCGTTGAAGAGGTCGGCCGTGCGCGATTCGACGGAGCCTTCGAGTATTTCATCGTCGAAGCCGTCGCCCGACTGATCGGCCCTGCGGTCCGTACGGTTCAGGTCCGGGCGGTCGCTGAGCCATGTAGCCACGTTGTACTGAACGTCGGGGATGTCCGCCGGACGCATTCTCAGCTGCGGGTCCGCAGCCGAAAAGAGGACCGTGAATTCCGGCAGATAGTCGGGCAGGAGGTGCTGCCCGCCGAACACGACCGTATGGTCGGGTTTCACCCTGAATTCCTGCGCCTGCGCCGGGCGGCACGCTCCCGCCGCGGCCAGTATGATCAGCAGTATGCGGCCGGTCTTTGTCATGGTTCGAGGTCGAATTTCAGGGTCTGTATTCCGTAGCCCGGCAGGGTGATGCCGAACGCTCCGTCGCCGCCGGGCGTGATTTTGCGTCCGGTTGCGGGATCGTCGGCCGAAGCGGTGCCGATGCGCCTGCCGGCGATAGCCGCGGGGTGCACCGTCAGCGCCGTATGCTGGGGCCGTGGCGTGCTGTTCATCAGGATCAGGAATAGCCTGTTCCGGTCCGTCGTCAGGGCCGAAAGAATTTCGATGTCGGTATTGTCTGCCTCGAACAGTCCTTTGACCATGATTGGATTCGCCTGCTCGTCGTATACGGTTCCCGGTTCGAATCCGAAGATGCGCTGCGGACCGACTTTCGGGGTCATGAAACCGCGGGGGAACGAGATTCGGCGGCCGCTCCGCATTTCGGCTTCGGCGAAGACGTAATCGGCGATCCACCCCAGCTGCCACCACGCATGGTGCGGGAAGGGACCGGGACCCCGGTCGAACTGGCTCCAGTAATAGGTCGCCATGTGCGTGTCCGGTGCGAGGTGCGCTTCGCGCGCCGTAGCCGCAGCCCGCGCGAGGTCGAGGAAGAGCCGGTCTGCGGTCTCTTCGTACAGTCTTACGAACATGCCGCAGTGGCTGGTGAGCAGGATCGGGCCGCTCTTGACCGCCGACCCGGCGCAGCCGCCGTGTTCGAAGCAGAGTCCGACCTGGCTGATCTGCCACTCCTGCATCTTCCGCCCTTTGTACTCGACTTCACGGTCGCCCGGCGTCGGATGCGTGTAGATCGACGTGGCATACATCTGGGCCGTGCGGAGCGCCGCCGCCCGGTATCCGCTCTCTCCGGTCAGGCCGTGCATGTCGAGCAGGGCCTGCACGGCCTGACCCGTGGCGAAGTCGTTGATGAAACGTGCGTCGCCGCAGACGCCGGTGAAGGCTCCTTTGTCCACGGCGTTGCGGACGAACCAGTCGGCGCCCCGCACCGCGGCGTCGAGGTATTTGCGTTCGCCGAGCAGCTTATAGGCGACGACGAACCCGTAAAACGTGGGCCGGAGGTCTTTCAGGTCGGTGAACAGCGGTTTCCCGTCGTGTTTGCCGTAGGCCACGGCAAAACCGCCGTCGGCCTGCTGCAGTGACAGCAGCCGTTCGGCTCCGGCCCGGAAACTGCTGCGCAGCAGCGAGTCGTCCCGTTCGAAGAGCAGGATATTGCCCAAGTCCATGAGCGTATAGTACGTGATGCCGATCGGTTCGATATGGTCGCCCCACTCTTCGACGAACTTTTGCTTTTTCCACAGGTAATACTGTCCCATGGCCGCGCCGTGGTTGGGATCGCCGGCCGGGGCCTGCTGCATCAGTTTGAAGTTGCGCATGTAGGGAAGCCGCTCTTCGGTAAGCCGCGGATCGCCGGTCATCGAGGCGAGCATCCACGATGCGCCGATGTCGGAATTCTTCATGGCGTCGCGGTCGGCTTCGACGATTCCGCCCAGATAGTCTTGCGCTCCGATGGTCAGCCCCTTGTAGTCGGCGGTCCGCCAGAAGGAGAGCGAGTCGTCGAGAATGTAGTCCCAGATCGCTTCCATGCGCTTGTAGAGCGGGAGTGTCGTATGTTTGAGCGCGAGGGAGTTGCCCAGACCGTAAATGTCGTAAACGGCGTGTTTGTGCGCTTCGTACCACCCCTTGTCCGTCATGCTGACGCGGAATCCGAACCGGACGGAGTCTCCCGCCTGCTTTTCGGACCCCTCCTGTCCGAGTACCGGGTAGTAGAGCGTCGGGGAGAGTTCTCCCTGCCGGTTCATGTGCGAAAGGCCGCACCGCCACGAGATGCCGTGCGTGCGCTTGTCGCCGCTGTATTCGGAACGCGGGTAGCCGTTGTCGGGAATCAGCGCCAGCGTATTGCCCGTTTTTTCGGTCATGGACGTGATCATCGTGGTGACCGTATTGTCGTTGCATATGACCGGCAGGTGGGGCAGTCCCTGTCCGTACATGTAGGCGAGGTGGAATACGGGCTGGATGTAGTCGCCTTGGAAAAAGCCCGGAACGACGCTCCAGCCGAGCCGCTCTTCGGGAAGTACGGCCAGCGTGGGCGTGCTTACCGAATAGTACCCCTTGCGCGCCGGGTAGAACACGCTTTCGATGCGTATGTCCGCCGGATAATCCGGGTCGGGACTCCATGTCGTGCGCAGGCGGCCCAATTCGTTGCGGGCTTCGAAGCAGACGGTGCGCCCCTCTTTCCAGCCTTTTTCGGGGTAGAAGCGCAGCGCTTCGCCCGCGCGGTTCATCGGCACGGAGGAGACCGCCCTGTTGAAATCCTTGGCGATGTAGTGGAACCGCGCGATGTCGAAGTTCATGGTGTCGCCACCGCGGTTGGTGATCGTTTCCGGTTCCGCCGAGGGCTTTTCGCTGCTGAAGAGTATCGTATACGCTCCGTCGGGCACTCCCCAGCAGTGGCCTTTGCGGTCGGCGACCCGTGAGATTTTCCATCCTTCCGCGGTCTGCTCCCAGCGGATTTCCAGTTCTTTGTTTCTGACGGCCAGTTCGTCGGAGGGCGTGCAGGCGGTCGACAGCAGCAGGACGAATGCGGAGAATATTTTGAAGTGCGGTTTCATGGTTTCGGTTTCCGGTTCGAAGTTATGCAATTTATTCGACAATGATCCCCATCAGGGCCTTGTGCCTTTCGGGGGCGGAGTCTTCCGGCCAGAAGCGTATCGAGCGCAGTGTGTGCGGGGCGTCCAATGCAATCGTATTGCAGCTCTGGTGGTTGCCTTCCGTGCGGAACAAGAGGTTCCCGTCGCCGTCGGTAATGCGGTAGTTGCGGATGCACTGGGGCATCACCGAATCGAAATGCTCCATTTGCACGTTCTCCAATGCGTGGTCGAAATCGGTGTCGAAGAACAGCCTGATTTGCCGGACGGTCCGTTCTTCGCCCAAGTCGATGCGGACCGACGGCGTTCGGTCGTCGGGGGCCGGGATCCAGCCGTTGGGCTGTATGTAGGGCCGGAAGTAGCCGTTGAGGAGGTTTTCAGCCCCGAAGCAGGTCAGCGGCGCGGAGAATTCGAGCGCGATGTTTTTCCCTTCGGGACGGCGCTTTGGACACCAGAATTCGAACGTATCGACCCCGATGTCCTCCGGCGGAGTCTGCCTGCCGAAATTGGAGACCGCGGGATTGACGGTGTTGAATACCGAAGTCAGGCCGGAGACGATCTCCGAACTCATCGGAATGCTTACGTCGGGATTGGCCATGAAGCAGATGAAGACGTACTGCGGCGCTTCGTAGCGCATTCCGAAATCGACGGTCAGTCTGTTTTCTCCCTCCCGGAGGTCGAAAACGAGCCGCTTGTCGGTCGTGTCCGGGGTGTAGTTGCCCCTGCGCGACGAACTGCGCAGTTCGACCGTCAGCCGGGTCGCCTTGTCCGCTTGCACGGTGAGACCGACGGCCGGAACCGGGCCGCCGACCGGGATAAGCTCGGCGGCGGAGCAGTCCAGCCGGAAGCGGGTGCCGTCGGGGCGCAGCCGTTCGAGCGCAAACTCGCTGGATGCGCTGATCCGGGCCTTCGGGGGCAGCATGCCGCGGCCGAACCGTTCGCCCGGCAGGAAGTGTCCGGTGCGGAGCAGTGCGGACTGCAGCTGACCCATACGCTCCCTGCCGATAAGGTCGGCCGGTTTGAGGTGGTCGCGCAGGGCGATTGCGGCCGCCATGCCGATCGCCTGCCCGCCGTGTGCGGCGGTGCACATGACGCGCGTGGAGCCGTTGGCCACATGGCTGACGCTGATGATGCGCCCCCCGATGAAGAGGTTGTCCGCATCGGGCGTCACCAGACAGCGGTAGGGAATCTGGTAGATGCCCTTGCTGTGCCACTGGTTGCAGGCGCGCCCTGCGCCGTAAACGCCGTCGGCGGGGTGCAGGTCGATCGACCAGCCGCCGAACGAAACGGCGTCGTAGTGCTCGTGCTGTTCGATGATGTCCTGCTGGGTCAGCATGTAGTAGCCCTTGAACCGCCGGCTTTCGCGTTTGCCGGGGAAAAGCCCGACCCATTCGAGCGTGTAGTTCTCCGTCTCCGGGTACTTGCCCGAATTTTTGATGTGATTCCAGACGCCGTAGACGATTTTCCAGAGTTCGAATTTGATTATTTCGGTATCCCGGATCGTGTCCAGCCGTCCGCCGTACTCCAGCCACCAGTATTTGCAGCCGTGCTGCGAGGTGCTGAAATACTCCGGATTCCGGAGCCGGGGAATCAGCTCCTCGACCTCCTTCAGGGCGAATTCGGGAGCTTCGAAGCGTACGGGACGCCCCGTGTCCTTGATGTAGAACAGGATGCTGTGCCCCAGCAGCTCGCCGTATCGGGTCTTGTCGGGCGCGAACTTCTCGCCGTATTCTTCGCGGTCCTCGGCTCCCATGCGGTATTCGGCTCCCGCCATGTAGGCGAGTGCGCCGTCGCCCGAACAGTCGGCGAAAAGATCGCCTTCGATCGTGTGGTGCGTTCCGGTCTGCGGATTGAACGCCGTGACCGATCTGACGGTGCGGCCGGACATTTCGGCGTCGTATACGCACGTGTTGAGGTAAAGCGTGATGTTCGGTTCGGAGAGCACCTTGTCGATGAGCACCATGTCGAACAGCACGGGATTGCCTTCCCGGTTGCGGAAGGTGTTCTCGACCAGTATTTCGTCGATGACGCCCCCTTCGCGCGACCAGCGGTTGTTGTTGCCCATGTGCGAGGTCGCTCCCAGCGCCCACAGGCGGACTTCGCTCGAAGCGTTGCCGCCCAGCACGGGACGGTCCTGAATCAGCGCGACGTCGGCGCCCGCACGGGCCGCGGTAATGGCGCAGCATACGCCGGTAAGGCCTCCTCCCACGATCACCAGACTGTGACGGCTGTGTACTTTCGCCGGTTTGCGGCTTTTTTCGAATTCACCGATAAACATATGTTATTTGTTTTTTGTCGTGAGGAAAATCAGGCCGCCCAATACCGTCAGGACGATACCCGTCGTGAGGGGAACGAGGGTTTCCCCGCCGGACAGGAGCGCGATCAGGGAGATGAAACAGCCCGAAATCGCCGCTCCGGCGCCGATGATGCGGATGCTGTTGTTGTTATCCGTGCCGGCGTCCTCGGCGGCGGGCGCCGCTGCGTTCTCTGCCGCAGGCATCGGAACGCAGACGCGCGAGCCGGAGAGTTTGTGATAGATTTCATAGCCGGCCAGCAGCAGCGCGGGGAAGAGCACCCCGACCAGCATCTCTTCGGCCCGGCTGAGCGAGAAGCCGACGACCGCAGGTGTGATGAATTTGAGAACGGCGTTGACGGTCAGACTGGTGACGGTCGTGCTGAGGATCGCCCTGCCGTTCAGGTTCTTGGAGAAGAGGCTCCAGATCAGCGGCAGGTAGAGGGGCACTCCGGTGAGTGCCGCCACGCTGATGACGACGTTGACGATGCCGCCCATGTTGGGGATGAGCAGCGCCACGGCGATGGCCAGCACCCCGAAGCCGAGCGTGGAGATGCGGGCGACTTTCATCAGCGTCGTCTCTCCGGCGGCGGGGCGGAGGCGTTTGAAGATATCGTTGGTGAAGACGCCTGCCGAGATGTTCAGCGTGGCGTTCAGCGAACTTGCGGTCGCGAAGATCATGCCGCCGAGCATGAGTCCGAGCATGCCGGCGGGCATCGTCTGCTTGCACATCAGCAGGTAGGCGTTTTCGTTTTCAAGCCCCGAAAGTCCGGGTTCGAAGACGCGGTAGATCATCGGCGGCAGCATCCACAGGATCGGACTGAAGGTATACAGCACGCCGAACAGCACGCCGACCTTTTTCGCGTCTCTGGGCGTGCGCACGCTCGTATATCGCTGGACGTAAGCCCAGTTTCCGCCCAGAAAGAAGAGGTTGTAGAGCATGAACGCGACGATGAACACCCAGTTGTATTCTCCCGCGAAGAGCGTGAAGAATCCCTCCGGAACCCGTGCGAGGAACTCCGGGACGCCGCCCACTTCGCCGAATGCGAGCGGAATGACGATGATGACCGCGGCGAAGAGGATGATGAATTGCAGCACGTCGGTCACGACCACGGCGCGAAGGCCGCCGAGCGAGACGTATATCATGCAGAACACGCCGAGTATCAGGATGCTGGACGAGAGCGGAATCCCGGCGGCCACTTCGATGATTTTGGCGATCGGATAGAGGAAGGAGCCGGTGGTGAAGATCGAGATGAAAAGGAAGATGTAGGTGTAAAGCTTCTGCGTCGAGGCTCCGTAGCGGCGTGTGATGTATTCCGCGGCGGTGAGACAGCCCGTTTTGTTCCAGCGCGGGGCGATAAGCAGGCCGACGGCGAATCCGGCCGCGGCCATCGTGAGCTGTATGGTGACGGCGACGAAGCCCATCGAGTAGGCGATCGACCCCCATACCACGAACGTTCCGGCCGAGAAGAAGCCCATGAACAGCGACAGTCCGCTGATCCACCAAGGGACGTTGCCGCCTCCGGCGAAAAAACTCTTCATGTTTTTGCCGGTCGAGGAGAACAGCGAACCGACGAACATGATGCCCGCCGCAAAGACGGCGATGGTTATGTAGTCCAGAATTTCCATAGTTCAGGTTGTAGTTTACGAACAAAAATAGAATTTGCCGGAAGATATTCCGCACGATCGGCGAATAAAATCTTCGGGAACGATTTCGGGAACGATTGCGATTGCCGGGAGCGGTTGCGGAGTTGCCGGATGCGGGGGCCGGGTGGGGTTTCGGTTCGCAGGCGGAGCCATTGTGCCGAACCGAATTATTGCTATCTTTGCAGGGCGGCCGGACGTCTCAGGCGGACTGCGGCGGCGGATCGCATTATAAATATATATGGTAAGCATCATCGTAGCCGTCGCCGAAAACGGCGTGATCGGCGATAAGAACGCCCTGTTGTGGCATATTTCCGAAGACCTGAAATACTTCAAGTCCGTTACGTCGGGCCATCCCGTCGTCATGGGGCGCAAGACCTACGAGTCGCTCGGACGGCCGCTGCCCAATCGGACCAATGTGGTCGTCACGCGGCAGGAGATGGAGATTCCGGGATGCAGGGTGGCCCATTCGCTCGAAGAGGCGGTGGCGCTGTTCCCGGCCGAAGAGGAGGTCTTCGTCATCGGCGGCGCGCAGATTTATGCGCAGGCCCTTCCGCTGGCCGGCCGCTTCTACCTGACGCGGGTTTTCCATGCCTACGAGGGCGATACGCATTTTCCCGCATGGAACGACGCCGAGTGGCGGCTCGTGTCGTCCGAGTCGTTCGCTTCGGGCGCGAATTATCCCTATCCCTTTGCGTTCGAGACCTACGAACGGCGGCGAAATTAGGTATTTATACCACTGCACGGCTCGGCCGTAATCCCTACCTTTGCAGACGCAAAGGTTTTTTTATGCACATGCCGGACGCTTTTTTTCGCACTGCGCGGCGAATGCAGGCGACTGCCGGACCGGATGCGGGAAGCGGTGCAAATCCGCCGGGCAGTCCGGACCGCATGCGGCGATTCGGTGCCGGCGGAAGGGCGAACGAACAAAGAAAAGAGAAAAATGGCAAAATATTTCGACATGCTGATGGAGGACGTGCGGATGAAGGAGGGCCTTCAGTCGTGCATGAACTGCGGCGTCTGCACGGGCGTCTGTCCGGCTGCCGAGTTCTACAATTACGATCCCCGTCAGATCGTAAACATCGTGCAGACACGCGATGACGACGCCATCGAGGAGCTTCTGAAGAGCGATACGATCTGGTACTGCGGCGAGTGCATGTCGTGCCGTCCGCGCTGTCCGCGCGGCAACACGCCGGGCTATGTGATTCAGGCGCTGCGGACCCTTTCGCAGAAGCTGGGGTTCTTCGTCGAGAGCGAAAAGGGCCGTCAGCAGCTGGCGCTCAAGCGTATCATCGGCGAGAACATCCTCCGCACGGGTTACTGCATCGTCCCGCGGCTCGTCAAACCGGAACTGCACCCCGAACAGGGAACCGTGTGGCAGTGGATTTACGATAACGACAAGGAGATTTACGGTCAGTTCACGCCGGTCTACATGCGCCACGGCGCGGGTGCGCTGCGCCGTCTGGACGAGAAGTCGCTCGACGAGATTCACCGGATTTTCGAGGTCAGCGGCGGCAAGGAGATGTTCGACGCCATCGAGGAGCACTCCGACCGCAAGGCCCGCGAACTGAGTTACGAAGAGGGAGCCGATCAGAAGTACATGATGGACGTCTTCCTCAATAACAGCAACGAACACTATTAGCAGATGATAAAACGAAAGAGTTGGCAGGATTACCAGAAGGAGATTGCCGACGACCACTACTATTACGCCCGCAGCTGTATCCGCCAGAATTTCTTTCCCGGCAGCGAGAAGCTGTTCATCGACATGCTGCGCAACGATCTGGGCAAGGACCTGACGGACGATCCGCTGCACTCGTCCTGCACGGGCATCGGCTACCACTCGGACATCGTGCCGCTCGAAACGATCATGACGGTCGTGGCGCGGCAGTTCGCGCTGATGACCGAAGCCGGGTATGAAAACCTCGTTTCGTCGTGCATCACTTCGTTCGGCGTCTACACGGAGATTCTGGCCACATGGCACGAGTTCCCGGAGACCGAGGCGAAGACCCGCGAGAACCTTTACAAGGCCACGGGGCGCGAATTCAAAAAGCCTGCGAGTCTGGCCCACACGTCGGACGTCGTCTTCCACTTCCGCGAGCAGATCGCCGCACGGGCCAAACACCGGCTGGTCAATGCCCAGACGGGCGAACCGCTGAAGGTCGTGGAGCATATCGGCTGCCACTACGCCAAGATATTCCCCAAATCGGGTATCGGCGGATCGGAATTTCCCTACGTGCTGGCCGGCATGGTCGAGTCGTGGGGCGGCGAGTGCGTGGACTATCCCGAACGGCGGCATTGCTGCGGCTTCGGGTTCCGCAACTATCTGGTGCAGGCCAACCGCGGCTATTCGATCGCCAATTCGCACAAGAAACTGGAGAGCATGGCCCCTTACAAGCCCGATTTCATCGTGGCCAACTGTCCGGGGTGCGCGATGTTCCTCGACAAGTGGCAGTACACGATCGCCGAGATGGAGGGGACGACTTACGGCCAGAACGGCCACGGGATTCCCGTCCTGACCTACGAGGAGATGGCCGGTCTGGTGCTCGGTTACGATCCTTGGGTGCTGGGCATGCAGATGCATCAGGTCGACGTCGAACCCCTGCTGGACAAGATGGGCGTCGAGTACGACCCCGCGGCCAAATACCTCGGCCGCAACGGAAAATATATCGGTAAACCTGCGTCGGCGGTGGTGAACTGCTGCCCGACGGACACAATATACGACATCAGAGAGTAATGAAACGAGTGGCAGTCATAGGCGGCGGCGTTGCGGGCATGCAAACGGCCCTGCGTCTGGCAGAACAGGGCATCGAACCTGTAATCATCGAAAAGGAGGCCGAACTGGGCGGCAAACTCCGGGGCTGGCACGTGCTGTTCCCGTCGTTTACCCCGGCGTCGGAGATTCTCATCGAACTGCGCCGCCGCGTCGCGGAGCGCGGTATCGAGGTGCTGACGCAGACCGAAGCCGCCGGGTTTACCCGCGAGGGCGTGCGGCTGACCGACGGGCGTACGATCGCGTGCGACTCGGTGGTGTTGTGTTCGGGATTCACGCTGTTCGACGCGTCGATCAAGGAGGAGTACGGCTACGGCATCTACGACAACGTCTTTACGACGGTGGACATCGAGCGGATGCTCAACGAAGGCCGTGTGGCCAAGGCCGACGGCTCGCGTCCCAAGCGCATCGCTTTCCTGCACTGCGTGGGTTCGCGTGACGAAAAGGTCTGCCAGCAGCACTGTTCCAAGGTGTGCTGCATTACGGGCGTGAAGCAGGCGATGGAGATGAAACAGCTGTTTCCCGACGCCGACGTCTTCAATTTTTACATGGACATCCGCATGTTCGGCCCCGGATACGAAGAGATGTACCGCGAGGCGCAGCAGAAATACAACATCCACTTTATCCGGGGACGTATTTCGGAAGCCAGCCCGACGATCGACGGCCGCGTGCAGATCAAGGCTGAGGATACGCTGACGGGACGTCCGTTGCGCATGAGCGTCGACATGCTGATTCTGATTGTCGGCATGCGGGCCAACGACGACAACGCCGTGCTGGCCGAAGGCGCGGGCCTGCACCGTGCGCCGAGCGGTTTCATGGCGCCGCGCGACATGTTCTTGGGCAACGTGAAGAGCAACGTGGAGGGCATTTTTTACGCCGGAACCGTCACGGCGCCGAAGAATATCGGCGAATCGTTGAACGAAGCAACGGCCGCTGCCGACGCTGCGGCCCGATATCTGGGGGCATAGCGTATGGCGGCGATCAATTTCGGATATACCATCTCCAAGCCGCGGGCGATCGACATCGACCGCAACAACCTGCGCAAGAGCGACGAAATCCTGCACGAAATGCCGGAGTTGCAGGCCTGCATCGGATGCGGGGCCTGCACGGCGGTCTGCACGGCCGGAAACCTCACGGAGTTCAATTTCCGCAAGGTTCACACGCTCGTCCGCCGCGGCGAGTATCAGGGTGCCTACGAGGAGATGAACAAATGCATGCTCTGCGGCAAATGCCGGCTGGTGTGTCCGCGCGGTATCAATACGCGCGGCGTGGTCATGCTTATCAAACGTAAACTGGGAGACTTCTGACGATGACTTTTTTCGCACCATTCTGCATACCGTTCATGGTCGGCGCGGCCGTGATGTTCGTCGTACTGCTCTGGAAGTGGGGTTCGTGGCTCTGCCGACTGCCCCGCGCCGACAAGAAACGGATTCTGTTCGGACTGCCGACGCGCCGCACGCTGGCGGCCGTGTGGGAGGTGATCAGCGAATCGCTGCTGCACCGCCGCATCTTCAAGGTCAATCCGTTGCTGGGCTACATGCACATGAGTCTGGCTTTCGGCTGGTTCCTGCTGATCGCCGTGGGGTGGATCGAGACCATCGCTTACCTCGGATTCCGTTATGTGCCGCTGCAGGGACACGTCTTTTTCAAATATTTCGCCACGGGGCTGGAACATAAGCCCGTGTTCGACTTCCTGATGGACCTGCTGCTGCTCTTCGTCCTTTCGGGCGTGGCGCTGGCTTGGGGCAAGCGCGTTTACTCGCGGGCGATGGGCATGCGGCGTACGACCAGACACGTGCTGGGCGACCGCGTGGCCCTCTCGGCGTTGTGGTTCGTCTTCCCGGTGCGCCTGATTGCCGAGAGCACGACCTGCGCCCTTTACGGCGGCGGGGGATTCCTGACGGGGTCGGTCGGCGCGTGGATGGCGGAGCACGTCAGCACGCTCGCGCTGATGAATCTCGAAAGCGCGGCATGGTGGGCCTATTCCGCATGCCTCGGTATTTTCTTCGTGGCGTTGCCTTTCTCGCGGTATATGCATATCTTTACCGAGATTCCCCTGATCTTCCTGCGGCATTACGAACTCCGCTCGACCGAAAAGGAGGGGGCGTTCGATCATTTTCAGGTCGAAGCATGCTCGCGCTGCGGTATCTGCATCGATCCCTGTCAGTTGCAGAGCGTGCTGGGAATCAATGACGTGCAGTCGGTCTATTTCCTGCGCGACCGCCGTTACCGGATGCTGCGGCTGGCGACGGCCGACAACTGCCTGATGTGTGGCCGCTGCGCCGAGAAGTGCCCCGTGGACATAGATCTAAATACGCTGCGGCTCAACTCGCGCGATACGATGCGCAACGTGCCCGACGAGAAGCGCTACGACTATTTCAAAGGGTTGGACCGCTCTTCGGGAGAGGGCAAGGTGGGCTATTTCGCGGGGTGCATGACCCTGCTTACGCCCCGTACGATGTCGGCGATGGACAAGGTGTTCCGCGCCGCGGGCGAAGAGGTGTGGTGGGCCGACCGCGAAGGCGGCGTCTGCTGCGGCCGGCCGCTGAAGCTGGCCGGCGAGACCGATTCGGCGCGCAGGATGATGCGCTACAATACCGATCTGTTCCGCAAACACGGCATCACGACGCTCGTGACCTCGTGTCCGATCTGCCTGAAGGTTTTCCGCGAGGATTACGAACTGGCCGGAATCGAGGTGCTGCACCATTCGGAATATATCCTGCGTCTGATCCGGGCCGGACGGCTGGATGTCGTGCACGGCCCGACGCGCTTCACCTACCACGATCCCTGCGAACTGGGGCGCGGAAGCGGCATTTACGACGAGCCGCGCGCCGTGATCGAAGCGGTGGGCGAACTGCTCGAACCCGCGCAGACGCGCGAAAACGCACCCTGCTGCGGTTCCTCGGTCGCCAATACGGCCATTTCCGACGGTCAGCAGGTGCGCCTTGCGCAGGCGGTGGCCGAAGAACTGGAAGCCACGGGCGCCGAAGTGATCGTGACGGCCTGCCCGCTCTGCAAGAAGGCCATCGGCCGCGGCACGAGGGGCGAGGTGCGCGACTTGGCGGAGATCGTCGCCGCCGGGCTGAAATAAGACTGAGTTAGGTTAGTGAGTATAAGATGAAAGCAAAGAAAACGATTTTGGATACCATCGGTTCTACGCCGATGGTTCGGATCAATGCGTTGTCGCCCAATCCGAAAGTGAAGATATTCGCCAAGCTCGAAGGGTTCAATCCGACGGGCAGCATCAAGGACCGCATTGCGGTCAAGATGATCGAAACCGCCGAGCGCGAAGGCCGCCTGACCAAAGGGAAGACGATCATCGAACCCACGTCGGGAAATACCGGCATCGGACTGGCTATTGTCGGCATCGTCAAAGGCTATCCCGTGGAGATCGTGATGAGCGAGGCCGTGTCGATCGAACGCCGCAAGATCATCCGCGCATACGGCGGCACGGTGCGTCTGACGCCTGCCGCCGAAGGGACGGACGGCGCGATCCGTCTGGCCCGCAAACTCGTCGCGGAGAATCCCGACAAATATTTTATGCCCGACCAGTTCGCCAATGCCGCCAATTACTTGGCGCATTACGAAAACACGGCGCTGGAGATCTGGCAGCAGACGGGCGGACAGATCGACTATCTTGTCTGCGCGATCGGAACGTCGGGGACCCTGATGGGGCTGTCGCGCTTTCTGAAAGTGATGAATCCCGCGATCAAGGTGGTTTGCGCCCAGCCGATCAAGGGGCACTATATTCAGGGTCTCAAGAATATGGAGGAGGCGATCGTGCCCGATATTTACGACCCCTCGAAGATCGACGTGCAGGAATTGGTCGAGAGCGAGGAGGCGATCGACATGGCCCGCAGGATCATCTCCGCCGAGGGTATCTTCGCCGGGATGAGCAGCGGCGCCGCCATGCTGGCCGCCGTACGCACCGCGGCGCGTATCGAGTCGGGGAATATCGTCGTCGTATTTCCCGACCGTGCCGAAAAGTACCTCAGCACGACGATGTTCCGGGAGTTCGAGGATTGAGGCCCGGCAAGCGCGGGCTTGGGGCCGGTAGATTCGGATTCCGGGAGCTGTTGGAGAACTTCCGGGTTGTGCTGGATGCTGAGAAACGAAAAAAAATAATTGTTGGCGGCTGATAAATAGCATGATAGATCGTAAATGCCGCATTGTGCCCGGAAAAATTTGTAGAATCCGAATTTTTGTCTTATCTTTGCACACGCAAAAGCGATAGTACATCACTAAAGACATATCGCGGGATGGAGCAGTTGGCAGCTCGTCGGGCTCATAACCCGAAGGTCGGAGGTTCGAGTCCTCCTCCCGCTACTTAAAGGCCGATAACAAACTGAAATATAGTTGGTTACGGCCTTTTTTCTAAAATAGCCGGGACAATTCCGGGACAAAATATTTGTCTGAATTGGCTTGAAAATCAACATTCTACATTTTTGCGTCGGGTCGCTGATCGCGAAAATGTAAAAAAAATGTTGTCTGTAAAAACTGCGCGAAATTCTGCATTAAACGAGATCCTCTCGTACACCTATCCCCGTTTGCATACGGGCGCTTGCTGGTTTATCAGTTTTTACGCCTTCGACCCGGCAAAGGGCGAAATGCGTCGAAAGCGGATAAAAATCAATTCCGTCGGGACGGCCTCCCAGAAACGGCAATATGCCGCGCAGGTATGTCATCGGCTGTCTGCAAAGCTGGAAGCTGGCTGGAATCCTTGGATAGAAGCGGATGCCGACCGCTCTTACAAATTATTTTCTGACGCACTGATTCATTATCGAAATTACATTACCAAACTCTTGAATGATGGAGTACACCGGGCATCTACGCATCACGACTATATTTGTTTTGCTCGGATAATGGAAGAATGGAACGATAATCAGCGAGTGTCTATACGGTATGTCTATCAATTCGACCGGGCTTTCTGTGTTCGTTTTCTGGACTATGTCTATATCGAACGGGAGAATTCACCACGCACACGCAACAATTATTTGGCTTTCCTTCGGTCGTTCAGCGCCTTTTTGGTGCAACATCTGTATACCAAAGAAAAACCGACGGATGGGTTGGTCAGTATTGGCAAGGCTTTGCTCAAGAAAGAACGTAAGGTTATTGCCGTGGATGATATGCAGCGCCTGCATGATTGGCTTCAGGAGAATAACCGCTACTTCCTTCTGGTTTGCTACTTTCTACACTACATGCTTATCCGACCGAAGGAAATTGCCAAACTCCGGCTGTGTGATATATCCGTCAGTAAACAGACGGTTTATATTGACGATACAATCTCGAAAAATAAGCGTTCGGCATGTGTTACTATACCCCAGAAAATTATCGAGTTGATGGCCGAACTTGGGTATTTTGATGCTCCGGGTACCTACTATATTTTTTCCAAGGATTTTAGACCGGGGCCGGAATGGGTAAACGAAAAGACTTACCGCGACTTTTGGAGCCGGAAAATCCGCCCTGCACTCCGCTTTCCCAAAGAGTACAAATTTTACAGTCTGAAGGATACCGGAATTACCGCGATGCTCCGTGCTGGGTATGATACCCTTTCAGTTAAAGAACAGGCGCGGCACTCGTCTTTATTGATGACTGATGTATATACACCGCAGGATATTCGGGATGCAAATCCACTTTTATTGAATTATCAGGGTGTCTTGTAACAAAATCCCCATCGGATATCGATGGGGATTTGTGTGTGTAATGTCATTTGAAATATTTGTCTTTGAGTTCGACCAACTTGTCCCAATAGGCGACTATCAGTCCATCCATGTGGTAGTGGTATTCCCCGGCGTAGTCCGGCACGCCTCCAAGTCGATTTGCCGACCTCTCGGTGTAAAAGTAGTAGTACGCTGCGCGGCGGGAAAAAGCATCGGACACTGCTCTTCCCAAAACTATCGACCTACTGGGCGCGGCACACGTGGGCAACGCTGGCCGCAGAACTCGACATCCCGGATGAAACAATATCCCTTGCCTTGGGGCATTCATCCGGGAACCGGGTGACGAATATTTATATCAATCGCAATCAGAAAAAAGTGGATGCTGCGCATCGCAAGGTGATCGACTATATTTTACAAAAATGAAACCTGTAAAGAAGCCCTTCACTCGAAGTGATGGGCTTTATTATTTATCTTCGCTTTGTTACAACCTGCAACTCATTCAATTTGATATTCCCCTCGGTTTTTGGAGCGTTGTCGACGTACACAACCCAATTAATATTCTGAGTGGCAATTGTAAGATTATCGGCTAAATCAACACGAAGAGGTGTACCATAGCATTTAGGCAAAACTGGTTCGTAACGCGATGGCCCGTATTTTGGGACTTTGGCCGTCTGTCCCATTGGAGACGGGGTTTCATCAAGTATATCACGCACCGTATTAGTTCCACACACCTGTATTGGATCATCCACACCACACACCAACCTTCCATCATCAGTATACTTTGCAGGAAATTTTAGTACACTCGCGGGTAAGGAAACGAAATATTTGATATAATTTGCATATACAGTTCCTTTGTTATATGGACGTATTATCAAGTAATACTGGTCATGATCTACATGTTCTTGATACGACGTAGGTACCATACGCCCATAAGATGCTGGTACTTCTATAGTTTTCGTCGTGGTTGATATTTCTCGTATTAACTGAATATTCAATTCGATATCGGGATATTTGGATCTATTCATTACATCCCGTATCTCGTAATCTTCCATTGCTTCAATAGTAGCATTTCTCCGTTTATGATATTTAAGCGTCAGCTTATTTTGGTGTGCTGTTGTACTTTGAGGTATTTTAACAACAAATATAACACCATCTGCATTTACTGGAATCGTCATTATTTCAATGCCCTCTATCTTCGGTTGAATGTTTGCCGAAATAATTTGGCTCAAAGAATCTTTAGATATTTCAGTATTCGGAATTGGAACAATCTCTTTGGGAACCGAACGACCATTTATAGCTTTTTCACCAACGCCATAGATAATAATTCCCCCATTTGCATTAGCCATAGCACTCACATCTTTCGCCAACTCTGATTTCCAATTATTGACTTTGACCATGCTTTTATATTCCAACTCCGTGGATTCTTCGACTTCATTTGTAATCAAGTCCTGTATATCTTCAAGTGTTTTAGGTACATCCATATAATAAAATATTAAACTTTTTATGCAAGATATAAAAAAAAGCGCACGTTTGTGCGCTTTGTCTGTTATTAAAATGTTTTGTCATTTGAAATATTTGTCCTTGAGTGCGACCAGCTTGTCCCAATAGGTGACAATCAAGCCGTCCATGTGATAGTGGTATTCCCCGGCATAATCCGGCACGCCGCCGAGCCGATTTGCCGACCTCTCGGTGTAAAAGTGGTAGTAGTTCGCCGCGCGGCAGAAAAGGCAATGCAGGCCGCTCGGAATCGCGAATACGGGCAACCATAGCCAGCCCCAGCGCCGCGACTGTCGGACGTGGCCGAACTCGTGATCGTACACAGGCTCCCGGTCGATGTTCTTCGGAGAGATAAAAACGTATCTGCCGAGCGTCATGCCTCCCCGGACATGCTTCGTCGCATAGAACACGGCCCCGCGTTGCTCGGTGATTTTCACGCGGTCGAAACAGAATGCCAAGTACGCAAGGCCGATCAGGTTCTGCGGGAGCTGCCACATGAAGAGTAGTACCGCCCATGTTGTTTTCAGAAATTTCTTCATCGGTTTCGTTTTTTAAGTTCGATATAATCAGTGTATACGATTCGCGTATGCGGGTTCGACGACATGACCTCCTGCCGTATCGCTTTGGTTCCCCAGCGGATGAAGAGGAAGCGCCGCGGCACCCGGTGTACGACCTGCCGGAGGGTATCGATGCTCTCGACGCGGCATGCGACCGAGTCGCGCTTGATCAACCCCTCGACCGTCACCCACGGATCGCGCCAGCGAAATGTCCGCATCGAGTCGATAATGACCGCCCCGGCCGGGGTCTCCCGGACGATGGCTGTGTCCCGGAGCTTCGCCCGCAGCTCTACGACGGTCGCCGTCGCGGTCTTGGCCGTGGATTCTACCCGGCGGAGCTTGATGCCGAGGTCGCGGATGCTCTCGGCATCTGCCGCCCGGAGCCGTTCCAGCTCCGAGACGCGGAGATTCAGCACCATGTTCGACGCAGCGGCCTTGCCTGCCTTTGTCCGGTAGATTTCGACATCGGACATCAGCGCGGTCTGGTTCGACTCCAACCGACGGCGTTCGCGTTTTTCCGAGCGGAGCCGCGCACTCTGCACCCACAACAGGCCGCCCGCTATAATCAGGGCTATGAGCAGGAAGCGTTTCATGCCTTTTCGAGCGTTTTGGAGATTTTGAGAATCAGACCCGCATAATCCGCCGGCTTGGCTGTACAGTAGCCGCAGGCTGCAACCCGGTAGGCGAACTGGTACACGTCGTCCTTGTACGGCATCGCGGGGGCATAGCGTTCGGTCAGCAGAATTCGGGAGTGGTCGGTCAGACACTCCCTGACAGACGTATAATCTCGGAAGGCGCGATCCACGACATATTTGTAGCGCCCGTCCGGCATCCGCGTAATGGAGTGTACTTTGGGGAATCGGTGGCCCTGCTTGTCGTCGTCGAAATACTCGAACGTCCGCACGTATTTCACCGCCCCGCGCCACTTCTTCGTGGCGGTTATGCCGAACAGGTTGTGCCCGATGGCGGACTTCCCCCAGCCAGTTTCGAGCGCGGCCTGCGCGGCCACGAAGAGCGGGTTCAGCCCGGTTTCCTCGCAGGAGGCCGCGATGTCCGGCCAGTAGGTTTTCTTAAATTCTTTCGGTGTCATGATCTTGGTCGCCTTTATAATTTTATATGCCGCGGTCTTCCTATTCGTCCTTTTACATTGATCACGAGCGCCTCGCGGCCACCAGCTGCCGAGATAATTTTCGCTCCTTTTACAATATCCGGGATATTGATTGCCGAGCCGACCTGATAGCCGTCGCACATCAGGAGATAAGTGGCGGCAAAACCGTCTTCTGTTTCCACTTTCTCAAGGGTGTAATTTGCTTTCATGGTAGTATGGTGTTTGAGTGGTTTTTACTCTTCGTCGTAAATATCCGGGTTCGGCATGAATTCGGGGCCGGGGGCTTGCTCGCTTCTGGCCGGGCCGCGGGGGCTGCCGGACTGCCGACCTGCCCTCTCCATGTACTCCAGCACCGCGGCCACGATGCCCTGCGTCTCCCGGTTCTTCAACGCCGAACCCAGCGCGGCCGCCGCATCCGCAATCTTGGCCTTTTCTTTATCCTCGGACTTCTCATATACGCTTTTCAGCTCGATGAAGCCGATGAACATGGCCCCCAATACCGTCAGAATCGGAATCAGCGGCAGGCGGCTCCCGGTCTGCTCGTTGATCTGCCATACGGTCAGCATCTGCACCGCGTCGATGGCCGTTACCACGAAAATCAGGTTGAAATACTTGGCGATCTTCTCGACGGTCTTGCGGTAGCCGAGCGATGAGCGCAGCTCCCCGCGTTTGCGGGCTTTCCGGATGCCTGCCCATAGGTCGAGGAAAATCACGAACAGTACGAGCAGGTAAACAATCGTGAGAATGATGAGCTGCGGACGTATCGCCGCGAAAATATGGTCTATCATAGTTCAGAAATTTCAAAAAAAGTGACGAGTAAGGTTAAGTAAATCCCCAGTGAATGAGTCATAATACAACCATCTCCCGCAAAGGAATATTTGTTATCGGTCACACCCCGTCAAAAAAGTTATACATGTACTATCGTTGCTGTTTCATCGTAGTTTCGGGCTATTACTCTGAAATAGGCGCGTGCCCCCTCGGTTCGGTATTGAGGATTACCCGTAAACAATACAACTCCACCGTAAAATGAAACCTGCATTCTGCGCTTTCCGGAAGGCTCCAGCTTTCCGCCGCGGTCGCCTATATTGGTGCCGCGATGCAGCTCGAATTTTCCCCCCCCCACGAAAACGGGGTCGGCAATGCGCACGACCCACCTTTCCAAGAGGTCTGCAACGGAAATTATCGGCATCCAGCCCGCGGCGTTTACCTTCGTTGCGTCGAACGGTACGGGATTGATCCGTACTGACGTCCAGTTTACCTCATCCCGCGAGAAGGAGTCCTGTACGAGCTTGAACCCCGCATTCAGAGGACGGTTTTGTGTCTGCCCGGTTTGAGGATTCCGGCGGTATCGCTTCTTCGCGTTTTTGTAGTGCAGGATGCCCACGAAACATTGCTTCAGAATCGGATTTTTCAAGTCCGTGGCAGGCTTTACGCAGAGCATTCCGCCCTGTACTTTCCACGTAACCGCCGGGACGGCTTCGGCATTCATGGGATAGGGTAATTCCGTCCACTTATTCACTCCGTCCCCGATCTTATGACGACCCGTGTCTGATTCGTAGACGACCTCGCCATCGAGTAGTAAGGGATTGGCCGCTTTGAGCGCCGCTGCCGTATATTTCGGGTGTTGTATTCTTCCAATCATAATTGCATCTGCTTTTCTGCCTGCGTCTTGCATTGCTCCGCGTATTCGAAGTATGCTGCGAACTCGTCCGGCTTGGTGTCGCGCTGGCGGAGAATCGCCAGTTCATCGGCGATCGAGTACTGCTCGCGGATCAGCGTCTGCACTCGTTCCTCATAGGTCATAACCGGGGATGTTTCGACACATTCTGTCAGAACGGGGCGGCCTTGCTCGTCCTCGGTTATCATCTTACCAGCATTCTGCCCGTCGATCAGTTCCTCGAACCTCTCGTTGGTGATCTCTATGGCTCCCTCGATGGGGGTTTCGTAAAATCCTTGCTTCCAGTATTTCATAGCTTCCTGTATTTTATTTCCAGCGTCCGATCACCAGCCAATGGACGGTTTCGGTAGAGGATGCGAGACCTCCGTTCTTGTCGGTGAGGTTCGCCCAGCGCGATTGGTAGCGTAAATATTGGGCGGTCAGTTCCACATACGACGCGGCTGTGATGACGTTGCCGTTGCCGTAATTAGCCGTCAGAAAGCATCCGAACGGCTTTGCGATGAATGCAGGACTGAAATAGTACTGATACGCCCCGCCGGGGGATATCCCCCATTGAAACATCAGCCCGTCCGGTGCTTTGTAGTAACCGTTGGATGAGAGCGCTTTTGTCAGCGTTACGTTCGACAGGTCTTTGGCGGCCTTATCGCCCCACGTCTTTTTCTCGCTGTCGGTCACGAAACGGTGCGTTGCGTCCGTAGTGATCTGTGAAGCGTGAATACTGCCTGCCATTTCACCATCCGACTCGTAGGGGAGAGACTTCCATGCGGTAACACCGTCGCCGATTTTCCGCCTGCGTGTGTCGGATTCGTACACGACTTCGCCTTTGAGAAGCACCGGATTTGCGGCGGCCAGTGCGGCCGCCGTAAACATCGGGAATTGAACCCGCCCGGTTATCTTTTCAGTAGCTGCCATAGCGTCAGTTCATTCCGGGGATGGTACACTGAATGACGAACGTACTCGCCTTGAACTCGTCGATGGCCGCTTTTGCCGCTGCCTCTCCGGCACCCTTCGGGTCGTAAAAGTTGTCGTATGACTTCTTCAAGTCGGCCGCCAGTTTCAACGACAGCACGGAGTAGTTGAGCTTGATTACGTTCGACTCCGTCACTTGGATATACTGGTCGTCGCCCGTGTAGACATCGACGAGATCCTGCACGGGCAGGTACTGCGGGGTGTTGTTGTTCTGGAAGAGGAACTCGATGTACTTGTCGCCGACCTTGGCCCCGGAGTAAGGCGAATTGGCCGTCACCACGGTCTTGATGGATGATCCGCGCAGCACCTGATCGAGCGGGATGTTGATCGGCACGCCGATACGGCTGCCGTTCCGCGTGAGGTAGTAGGTCGCGGCGAACCCGCTAACCGTCGGAGCTTTCTCCGTGCTGTATTCGGGCAGGGCATCTTCCATGACGATACGCCCGGTGTAAGGGACTGCCGCCGTCGTCACGGTGCCGTCGGACTTGAACGTGATGGAAGCAGTAGCGAGGAATACCGTGCGACCGCTGTCGTCCGAAGCCATGCGGATAGTATCGATTAATCCGGTAACGGCCGATGCGGAAACCTCGGTGATGGAAACGAATCCGCTCACAGAATCTTCGATCTCCTGCACGGTGACATTTTGTGCGACCACAACGCATTTTTTATTCGCATTGATCGCCGCGACGATGTTTTTTGCGACTTGTCCCTGCGGGTTGAGTCCTCCGGTCGGCGGGTTCAGGTAGCCTTCGTAGTTGAATGTAAACACGTCCGCTTTCTCATTCCACCCTGTTTTTTCGGCATCGGTCACGAGCCGATGCGTTGCGTCGGCCGTGAGCTGGGCAAGAGAGGTGACATTGCCCCAGCCGAGCGCCGACCATGTCTTCGTGCCGTCGCCGACCTTGTATTTCAGTGGCGAACTACCCCGGATAAGTCCGTACTCGCCGTCGAGCAGGACGGGATTCGCTGCCGTCCATTCGGCTTCGGTGCCCGTTACGAATTTGATGCGGGATTTGAGCAGGATTTCCTGCAATACCGCTAAAGTTTGATTTTCTGCCATGATATTGTGTATTTAACTGTTGCTCTTCAGGTCGGCCGGGCTGTATCCGCCGAGGATCAGGCGGTCGTTTTTTTTGATGTAGTCGCCCGCGGATGCCACTGCGGGGAATCTATCGTATCGTTTCCTTGTTACAACGCCGTCGGTTCTATTTACCAGATAGTAGATTTGGTAAATTTTGATTGTTCCGTCTTCCTCCGATGTTTCGAATATTCCTGTAAATAATTGATAGCCCCCGTCTGCTTTTTGAACTTGAATAATAGATTGTTGGGGGAGTTCCGCCCTTTCTTTTATGTAGATATTCGCCGTAATGCCTTTTTCGAGCTTTTCCATAATCTTGAGGCAGGTGGCAGGATATGCAGAACTCGTGAGGTCGATAATATCGTATGAGGCATTGATTATCGTGGCAATTATCGCCTCTCCGTAGGCTGTCTGCTTAAAATTGTCTGATGGGCCAAACCAAAGGAATAGCCCTGTTTTGGCGGGGAAGCATATGCTTTTTATCTGATTTAAAAAATTATCATCGGGGATTGTCAAGGTGAGTTCCCGGCGAAGCTCTCCTTTGCACATGCGCCTGCGCGATAACGGGATGAATACTTCGAGCGAGTATTCATCAACCTGACGGCAGTCTTTGTAAACTCCGTCAATGCGGGACGCTTTGAAGTGGGTTGCTCCATCTGTAAAATAGTCGATGGTGAAATCGATTCCCGCGTCCGGAATTGCCGCTTTTACAAGAGTACCGTCACTTTGCCGTTCATAGAATGTTTCTATGTAGGTAAGGTCGGTAAGTATGTTCCAGCGTCTATACGATGTCATGGTTCTTGTTTTATGCAAAAATATTTGATTGCTGTCGCTGCGGAAAGGACAACTTTATTCCCGCCGTATTGATGGAATTTGCCAGAAATCGGTCGGGAGTTCAGGTTCCGGAAGTTCTGCCCGGTCATAATAATTGGCTTCATCTTTTTCTGACAAATGGTATTTGAAGGTGTAGCTGTTTAGGGCGGCCTCTTTGTGTTTGACTTCGTACTCCGTGACGATTATTTGTTTCCACTCCCCGTCTGCGTATAGGTAGCGATTGCTGGAGTGCAGAAACTCCTGCCATTGCCGGGCTATGCTGCTCGAACTGATGTAACCTGTGTTTTGCTGCCAGATTGATGTGTAATCGTTGCTTAATTCCGCTTCGCGGCCTTGATTGATGAACGTGTCGACCTCGCCTTCTGGAAGTAATGTCGAAAGTCCGGATGCGATTATCGTGTCGAATCCGCCGAGCGAGTTTTGGAATAAGAAACAGCGGTCTCGAAAGTTGCCCGACCGCAAAATATATCGCTGGGCAAAAGGGTAGTTCTTTGCACCTGCCGTATCGGGTTCAGAGACGGAGTTCGCTCCCAATCCGTAGATGTCGTATGCAATCGGTGTCAGTTCTTCCGAAACGCAGATATTACGCCAGAGTAGCTCGAACGAAACGTTGATCCGGACGATGCCTTCTTCGGATGCTGTGAAAATGTCCTGTGTGCGCTCGATTCCTTCGGCTGTATATAGGCGCGACTTGATTCGCAGAAATTGCGGATCTCGATTGAGTTTTACCACCGATAACCATTGCGGTTGCCATGCCGGCATGGTGACGATTTGCCCTTGCCAAGTCAGAAAGTTTCTGGCCCACCAATCCAGCCCTACTTTGCGAGGAGCTGCAACCCCGCCGGCAATGACCTGAAAACGATATGTTTTGGTTGTCGCCGTGTCGGTCAGCGTTATATACAAATATGTAAAGTCGGTAACGCCGGTTTGTCGTGGAAATTCACATTCCAGCAGGGTATGGACGATGTCCCGCAGGTTGATCGTTATCAAACTCTCTGCATCGTAATAAAGCGTCAGTTTGTCACATATAGTTGCATCATCAAGTCTTACTGTCATGTAAATACAAGTCAGGCTTGAATTTTTGTTCCTGATGATCATTTTCCCCAAATTCTCAGAAAACTGACAAATTTCGGGCTTCTCGATTATTTCGAAGGTATCTACCATTGGCTCGGCTTCTATTCTCGGACAAAAATATCTACATGACGCGCGGACTGAAAGGACATTACACTTCGACCAACTCCGCATTCGAGTGAAGGATATCGTGAGTGGTATTACCGGTTATTTCAAGGGTTTTTATCAAATAACGCACGTTGAAGACCAACACTTTGACCCAGAGGCGTAGGTTTGCAATATCTGATGCGGTCAGGTTGAGATCGACTTTAAGCATTTCTTTGTCCCGTGCCAGCCACTCCGCGTAGGGTTTATGGAATCTGTTGTACAAACCATTTTCCCCTCCAATTGCAAGGGAGTACTCGCTTCGGTCTTCGCTGCCAGCAGAAAGATCGGGAATACCGCCCTCGAAATAATATCCTTTATCCGAAAAATTATTTTTGATCAGCAAGCCGATATACACTTCTGACGGGCGATTGCCGCCTGCGGTGGGAAAATCTACAATAGGAGTTATGGCGTTCAGTCCAATTGCTTCTTCGATCGATCCGTCAGCATGTATTTGCTTTGACGGGTATACGGCCAAAGGAACGCATTTCGGACATGTGAAGTCGATCGAACAGTCGTAGTTCTGATCTTCCGAGTCGGCAGCCGGTTCCATTTTCGTAAACCCGGCTTGATGTACGATATCCAGAGTGGCTATTGGTGTCGTATATTTGTTCCATGCGGCACCGCGTCCTGAATAATAGAGCAGAGCGTCGATTTTCTTACCTGAATAGATATCCCCGGTTTGGGCCAGTCTGATATTTTTATAGTCGGGAGACACCCTGTATTTGTTGATGATGTCCTGCAGAGAATAGCTTTCGATAATCTCATCAGTTGGCTCTTGGCCCAAATCCTCTTCGTAGGACTTGGTGTAGTTGTCATCCTCGTTACGGAATGCGAGGGTATAGCCTTTCTTTTCATAGGCGGGGAGCGAATAATTGTCGCTGACTTTGGCCGTCCAGTCTACAAATTTATTGCTTGCGAGAATCGACTTGTTACTCATCAGGAAATACTTTTTCCCGGAAAAAAACAACGTGCAGCAAGGTATTTTGAGTAGACTGATAAGAAAATCGCTCAAGTCCATGTCCGGCATCGAGTCGGCAAGATCGAGCGTACATTGGGTAGGATATAACCCCGGCCGGGCACCGGGCGATGTATCTTTTACCCCGTATCGGTTGTCGTATTCGGAACTTTTGTAAAGTCCGAGGATCGCTAACATATTGAGGAGTTTTTCGAGTTCCGGTTCCCCCAGCTCTAACTCCGGAAGGATTTTATCGAGGATATAACGTACTTTGATCGCTGGGACAACATAAGGCCGGGTGGTGTAAAGCCAGTTCGCATATTTATCGACCGTTGAGCATTCTGCTTTCGTCGGCCCCGACGTCACATACTCGATCGAGGCGCTCATTGCCTTGCGCATAATCTGGGGCAGGCCGAACTCGTCATATAGTCCTTTACGGGCGTTTTCTACCATCGTCGAGAATTTGATGTCCTCAAATCCGGAGAATGGGATGTCGGTCAGCTTTCCTGTGACGATGTGGTCGAATTCAGCCCCGACGAATGAGTATTGTAAGGACTTATCGGAGTAGTCGTCATATTTCAGTTCACCCTGAAATGCGACTATGCCATTGAATAACGCCTCGCAGGCGGCAGTCTTGCGTGACGGCCGCCGCCGGATGCCGGGTGTGAATCCGAAAAATTTGCAGTTTTTCGGCGACAGTTTGAATTCAACATTCGTGGAAACGGCCACTGGCACCCTGTCATCTTCAAAGATTGGATTGTCCAGTGTAAATGTCACATCCTGATCAGGCTGTACATCGAGGATTATGCCCTCGGATCGGAATTGTATCATCGTTTTTTACCTCCAATTTGCCCACGTTCCCGCGTGCGGTTGTACTCTTTCATTTTCGCAACGATTCCGTTCTCGCCCAGCATTGTCACGTAGGCAAGAATCGGATTCTTCAGCACGTCGCATAGACGATCGACGGCCGCGATGAATTTGCCGGCCGTGCCTGCGTCCAAAGAGGAAAGCCCCGTGTCTGTTGTGTCGAATGACGGGATATCTCCTGTTGGGCCACCGGATACGAATCCGGGTACCGGTGTATTTTGCCGGTATACGGCATTGAAATCGAAGCTGCCGAGTGTCCCCTGTCGGCGGGCCGCTTCGATCGTGTTCAGTACGGGAATCAACGAGGGGTTATCCATTGCGGCCGCTGGAACGACATACTCCTTCCCGTTTTCCGATACCAGCACCGTCGGCGATGAGATGAAGCCTCGTTTATCCGGAGAATAACGGGCGTTGAATTTTTTGCCGTCCTGCATCCGTTCGATGACCTGACCACCCTCTTCGGCGCCAGTCGTTATTGGGGTTGATGCAATCATAGCGATTTGTGCGGCTCCCATAGCACCGACGATAGCGGCAAAGATCGCACCCAGAGGCCATCCCCATTCAGCCAGTGTTTTCGTGACACCAGTTGCCGTATTGATGATGGCGGAGGTGATGTTCATGGCCTTCTGGCGCTTCGCCTGTTTGATTTGCATCTCTTCTTGTTTGGCTTCGAGATCTGCGGCCATTCGCTCCTCCTCTGCTTGTGCTTGCTCTTCGGTCATCAGTCCTGCTTTGACACGCTTCTCGTTGGCTTTTTTCTTCTTATCCTGATTTTTCTGATATTTCTTTAATTCTGCGTTTTCCTTTTTGGTCATCATATTGTCGTAGGTAGTATATACCTGCAGCGCCGTTTCCGTAGCTGCGCCAATCGCTGTCATGGCGGCATGTACTGCTTGCAACGCTTCTTCGGTAGAAGCAGCCCCGTTCTTCAGCACGTCAAAAAATTTCATCCAGTCCGATTGTGGTAGGCCCATGAACGTTGGGTCGTTGCCGGCAAAAGAGAATGTTTTCTGCTGCCCGTCGCCGAGAACTTCCAATACGCCGATGATCGCTGTCCTGACATCTTCGAAACGATTGACGAGATTTTGCTTCTCTTGAGCCGAGAGAAGCTGCGTGTCGAGTTGGATGCCGTCGAACATTCCAGACTCGATGAGCGTTTTAAGTTGCGCAGAGAGTTGAGTCAGGTGTTCGAGTTCCAATCGGGACTCTTCTTCCGCTTGGGCTTTCCGTAGCTGTTTGCGTTCAGCGGCCGAGCCTTGGAAGTCGAGGAGTTCCTGCTTGTGGCGGTTCTTGAGCTGTTTCTTTTGCAGCTCATAGGTCTCCTCTTCCCGCTTCAGTCGATCGTCGATCTCGTCGAGCCGAATTTTGGTGATGTTGCGCTGGTGGGCTTTCTCCAGAGCTTCCAATGCCGCGGCGTTGCCTGCGTACCTCTTTTTCTTCAGTTCGTAGTCGGCGTTCTCCCGCTTGATCCGATCGGTTTCCGATTGCTGGAGAAGTTTGTTTATCTCCTCTTCTTTGGCTGCGGCCGCCTTCTTCTGCTCAAGTCGTTTGTCTGCGAGTTGGTTCTGGATTTTGAGCCGCGTAGCCCCTTCATCGATATTTTTCGCAAGGCGTTTTTCCAATGCCGCAATTTCCAGTTTCAGCAGCTCTTCGTTGAATTGGGACGCGGATACGATTTCCCCGTTCTGATATTTCTCCTTGAGTTTCAGTTTCGCGGTCAGGAACTCTTTGTCTTTTTCGAGCGACCATTTGCCTGTATCGTCCGGGGCGGTGGGCGTTGTATTTGTGGTCGTGGTGGTGTTCAGATTGAGAGGGGTGGCGAACTTACCGTAGAGAGTGTCCAGCATCGAGAGAGCCTGCTGGCCTTCGGTCACGGTATTGCGTAATTCTGTGGTGATTTCTTGTAAGGCGATATTTCGGCCTGCAGGATTCCATGCCGATCCGGTGAGGTTCAGCCCCAGATTTCGTAATTCCATATTGAGGTCGGAAACTGCCTGACTTTGTTTTGCAGAATCGTTTCCGGCCGCTTTTATCTTACCCGTGAAATCGACAACTGCGGCGGCGATCAATCTCTGCTTATCGGCGGTGAGCGACGATTCGTCTCCCCATTTTTTATATTTGTTCGTGATTTCGTCGATCGCCTTTTTCGTGGCTGTCATCTCATCGTTGGCGATGCGTTCCGCTTCCTGCTTCCTGAATTTGAGCTTGATATTTTTTTCCAATTCGCTGTTTACCGACTGAAGCGCAATGGCGATATCCTCGTTGCTACTTTTCTCGGTAAGCAGGTTCGGAAGGTAGTTGCCGTACCGTTCATTGATGATTTTGATTGCTTCGGCTCGTGCGCGGCTCCCGGAGGCTGCGCGGGTCGCGGCCTCCTGCAATCCGTTGAGCTTTCGTTTCTCGTTGTCGATTTCGACCGCGGCTTCGGCGGCCATGTTCTTGACCTGCTTGTGGGTTTTGAATATTTTGTCGCTGAACAGGGTTACTGCGCCGATGGCGACTGAAATCGCTGTCACAATCCAACCCCACGGCCCGGCTTTGATGACGTTGTTGAATACCTGTGTTACCAGCGTTGCCTGCTTCGTAATGGCGATATACGCAATATGAGCTGCTCGGTAAATCACCATCGCCTTGTGTGCAGCAAACATTATGGTTTTGTAGGCTGCGACGGCCGCAACGATTGGGATAATCGCTCCTTTTGTCTGGTATAAGAATTTCACAAGACCCGTCAGCGCCTTCAGAAAGGTTACGGTGATCGAGGTTGTCGAGGTGAATGCCGGATTCAGTGTTTCGCCGAGGATTACGGCCTGTTCATGGAGTGCCTTCTTCTGTTTTTCGTATTGGGCCGTGGCACTTTCGTTTTTGGTGTTGAACTCTTCGATGACAGATGTGCCGGTTTCGAATGCACGATTGGCGATTTCCTGCTGCCGACGCAGCTCGTCGGTATTGGCCGCCAGAACGCCCAAGACCTGCACGCTACGTTGCCCGTCGAGTTTCATTGAGTTCAGGGCGTTCACGATCGACTGCATACCTTGGCCGGACTTACCCATACCTTCCAAAACGCGGATAAATGCCTCGTTCATATCTTCGCCCATGAGCTTTTGGAATTCGCTGAGGCTCATTTTGGCAATTTTTGCAAAGACCTCTGTCCGCTTGTACATGGCGGTAATTACCTGCCCGTAGGAAGTGCCTGCCGTTTCTGCCTGCTGCCCCAATTTGTCGAGTGTGCCGGCGAGGCCGAGGACGGACTGAATCGAGATATTTACATTCGGCGCCGTACCGGCCGCCCTTTTTGCGAAGTCAACGACAAAGCCCTCGGCCGCCGTGGAGGCCATGCCGATTTCGTTGATTGCCGAGCCGACCTTGAGCATACTCTGCTCGATGCCGTATTGTTCTCGGAGGTGGAAAATATCGACGAGTTTTCCGATCTGTTGGATGGCCGCTTCGACATTTCCGCCGAGGTCGCGGGCCAGCGAAACTCCGATTTTATCGCCTGCACGGGCAAATTCGAGCAGGTTTTGTTTACCTTCGATACCGAGTTTACCTGCGACTCGCACAATGTCAAGCAGTGAGTTGTGGGTGGTGCGGGTGTCTATCTTCTTCAGTTCTTCCGATACTTCGCGGATCTCCGTTTTTGTTGTTGAAGTGGTCTTCTGGGCATCGGTCAGAGCTTCGTCATACTCCAGAAAGGCGGCACGGGCTTTCTTGGTGCCCATGACTGCAAACGACATTGAGGCGAATCCGGCCGTGATCGCGCCGAAGAACTTGCTGAACCCGCCGGCCATCCGTTGCACGATGTTCCCCGTGTCGCGTGCTGATCCTTTGAGCGTCTTGATGCGGGCATCGACCTGCTTTAATTCAGCCCGATATTTTTCCCATTCCGTTGTGCCCGGAATCGCATTGTTGAAAACAGCGCGTAGACGCCTTTGTTCTTGTGTCAGATCAGAGATGGTCAGAGTGTCCAGCTTCATCTCGGAGCGAAGCTGCTGCATTTGCTCTTTGTTGGACTTGATGATCGCAGCATTTTTCTTGATTTCAGCTGCATTTTGCCGATATAATTCGGTATTCTCTTTCCCTTCGGCTTTAAGTCGACGCTGTTCCTGCCGAAGCTCGAAATTTGCGTTCGCGAGATCTCTTGTTTGTCGGCTTAAATCTCCGATCCGTTTTTGGGATTCGTCACCATTTACAATGATGTTGAGTCTTAAATCTTCATCCCGAATTGCTTTTCCCATATTCCTAATCCGTCAGTTGTTGCTTGATTTCTGCAACAACATCGTCGGTCAGGCCGTACATCAACCGGGAAGCAATCGACTCGTAGTGTCCGTAAGCGAAACGGGTGTGAATCTTGCGGGCACGCCGGACGAGCTTGGAACCATAGCGCAGAACCCGCATGTCGAGGAACCGTTCTTCGATCGTGTGCTGGTAGGTCATTGTCGCCGACATCTCGCCCTGTTCGGAAACAGACATAGAACGCTCATTGACCAGTCGGCCGGTGCGGGAGTGGAGCTTCGTTGCCAGCACTGTATTCTGGTTCTTCAGCCAGCGGTTCGATTCATCGAGCAAAGTGCGCCGTATGTACTCTCCTTTGACAGTCATTTGTTGCAGTTTGCAACAAAAGTAGCCGCCCGAAGGCGGCTACAAAGGACAGGTTGAATAAGGGCTATCTGTCGGTCGGTAGGCGGAAAACTTCTTGCCGCCGTCGGTCGGCTTGCATCTTTCTTCTCTGTAGTTCGGCCCGTTCTGCGGTCAGTCGGGCAATCATTTCGCTTTGGGATTTGACCGTTTCGATCAGCTTTGAGAGAAATTCGCTCTCGATACGGGATACAGCAAGGCAGGTCTCGCCGATTTTCGTGTTTTTCATAGAGGTTTTAGCATTAAACCGTTAAACAAAATGTGGCTTCGTCTTTCCCGCTGCTAAACACCTCTACGGCTCGCCGGGGCATTAACCGCACGGCACGGGGGTACGAAACCACATAAAATTTTATACGCACAAAAAATGCCCGTATATTTCGACGGACATCATCTGCCGTAGAGATTGTTTAGCATTGCAAATATAAATAATATTTTGGAAAAAATGATTTTTAATGCAATAATTCATTGCTTGTATGTCTATACATCGCTACTGCATGCATGGGGCTGTTTCTGTTTCGTATTGCCCCCGTGTTTTAAAGCCATTCGTTCCTGATTCGTTTTCTCCGATATATTTGCTCAATAGCCAATGATAGACGTTTTGACCGCCACCCATTCCGGGCATAGTAACAACATAAGCCTGCTCGAATTCCCAGCCGAGCGATCCCATGTAATTCATTGCGTCAACCATCGAGTTAAAAGAAAGAGGCTTTCCGTCATCACCTACGAGCTTATTTCGTGAGGCCACACCACCCAGCGCATTGGTGCGCATGGCATCCTCTTGCCCAAAATCAATCCCCACGGTTACTTGAGATTTCGCAAATTTTTGCGTTCCCACGATTTCGCAGTAAACTTTCTGCTGTGCGATGACGTAGTTGCAGGCCAATACGGCCATAAACAAGAATAACAGTTTTTTCATAATTCAAGTAGGTTTAAGGTTTGCTTTACAAAGATACCCCCCCCCGCAATATTTGCAAGCGAATTATGAAAAATATGAATGCGCAACGATAAAATCTCCGATCTTCTGGACGTACTACTTTGCATGATCTACTTTTTCACCTTTGGCGAAGATGAAAGATAGCTGGCCAGCAGCCACGCGAAAAGTAAACCTATGCCTATTGCTCCGAACATATCAGATCGAGATTTGTGTTAATTTATGTCCGAGGTCGTGCAGCGCGGCCTCGATCTCCTTCGCACGTTTTTCCGAGGGCTTGGAGTACCCGCATATATACTTTGCAAGCAAGGTTTCATTGATACCCATGCGCCGAGCCATCTGGCGGACATTGATTTCCGGGAACTGGGCGAAAGCCATTGCGACCCGGTTGTCCGACGTTTCCGCCGGCTGGTCAAAAAAGCCCTCGAAACTTAAATCTTCGTCCAGTTCGGGCCAATGAATACCCGACCGGGATAATTCGTATTTCATGCGCTGCTCATCGCTTGCCCGTGCCAGACGGGGGAAAGCGCGGAGAAGCAGACTGCCCGTCCGGCCGTCGTCGGTCGTCAGGAAAATCCGACCATTTTCGAACCATATCTTTTGCGCTTTCATATTCGTATTATTTATCGAAAAACTCCTTCCACCGTTCAATAATCACCTCTTTGTTCTCTTCTATCCCCATGAGGGCGTGTTTTAACTCTCGTGGCTTCAGACCGAAATTTTCTATCAATTTTGTCTCTGGTTCGATCATGAATTTTGCGTCACATTCTCCGTTGCTGACATGTACGTGAACCGGTTCGTGATCGTTCGAGTAAAAAAAGAACTTCAGTCCTAAATAGTAAAAAAGTATGGGCATTGTGCAGTCATTTGGTTTCTGGTACAAATGTAGGAATAAAATTATTCCCTTGCAAATAAAAAAGGAATATTTTTATTCCTGCAATTATTTTGCCGGAGTTCAGAATTCGATCTCGATCATCCAGCCGACCCAGCTCCCGAATACTTTGTATACCGGAACCGTGTTTGCAACCTTGATTGTCATGCCGGCCAAACGGGGACAGGCGTTATATCCCAGAGTGTCCGCCCGTAACGTTTTCAAAATCATATCGACCGTAGCGAGCATCGACAGATATTGTTCGAGTTCATCTTTATCGGTACGCTGTCCGGCCATTGCCTTTTCGAGGACGAAGATGGCGGCCGGGAGTTGATCCTGATAGGAGTTCGATGTTTCTCCTGTTTGCCGTAGTGATGGATAGGCAATCACGACCTGACGGCCGTCGGCGCTCTTGAGCCGCTCGGTTCCGTGCGTGTCATCGACAACGGGGATTACCTCGTTCTCCGTTACACGCATATTGACCAGATATCGTAGTAGGTTAATGAGTTTTTGCATTGCGTTTTGCTTGCTTTACGTTGTGGTGTAGAATCTGGAATATAGTATATAGGCCCTCTTCGTCGATGTCGTTCAGCGTGCCGAGTGCCCGATCCCGTGCCAGTTCGTAGGCTACATCTGTCAATGTGAACTTCGGGCCGGCATCGTGGGCAGTTTCCTCGCTGCTGAAGATCGTGCGCATGTCGATCTGTTCCCCAGCCACAACTATCGTCCCGGTCTGGAGAAATTTGACGCAGGCGGAGAACCACATGAGAATCGTCTGTTTCTGCCACGGAGCTAGCCGGCGGGCACGGCATACGTCCCGCTCAAAAGTCTCGTGACGGATGGGGACGATACACCGGCCGGCCCGGTTGGCTTGCTTCGAAGGCTGTCGATACAGGAAAGCGATCATCCGGTCGAGGGCCGCGGGTTGCCGGGTGTTCAAGAATTCGTCGCGGGCGATCAGGGCATTCCGAAATTCCACGAGAATCAGGTCTTGCAGAGCGTCGGCCGGCCCACGCAAACGATGGCTGCCGATATGGATTTCGGGCAGCGGATTATGTATGGTGTCGAATGTCGGGAGCAGACCGTCCTCGGTGTCGGTAAACAGCCAGCCGAGGAGGTTTTCGCAAAGCAGAAAAATGTTGGCATTCTTCTGTTCGGCAACGGCTCGATTGAGTTTTTCCCACATTACCGAACGCCATGTCCGTTTGATACCGAGGAGAAGATAGAGGACGCGCACATGAAACTCAAGCGGAGATATGAGGCCGGATTCCATATCCCAAAGCAGGCGCATCGTAACGCGGGCTTGTTCCGGTGTCATCTCGCTCCATTTCGAGGGGATTTCCCTGCATACGCCGATAGCGGGTATTTCGATCGTATTCATTATTGAACAGAAAAGAATTTGTTTCGGGGATCGTTGTCCGGTAGAAGAGAGTATTTTTCCGCAGTAGCCGATAAAGCCTCGTGAAACTCTTCGAGGGCGGTTGCCGCCTGATGATCGAGGGCTGAAAGGTAGAATTTCAACGCATCGGTGGAGGGGGTCTTTCCGGCTCCTTTACCCTGAAATGAATCTGTAAACCGCTGCGAGATTCCAATCGGGAATACGGACACCGAAAGTCTCTGGACGGCTATCACCATCGCCTTCAGAGCTACAAAACGCCGCGCTGCAAGAGCCATGTCTGAATCTATGTCTGACAGGAGCGACATATAACGATCTCCGGCAATCGGCCTCACAAAGCGCTGCTGCACTTCGAGGATGAAGGGTATAAGTGTATAGAAGGTGTAGAACGAGCCGTCGAGCGGGTAGATGCTTTCGAATTGGTCGAGGGTACGGAGAATCGACTGTTGTTGCTGGGTGCGCAGCGGCGAGTCCTTCCACTCTTTGATGTCCGTTTGCTCAAGGAAGAGATACAATTCGTCGAGCGTTCGGAAGAATGTATCGCGCAGAACCGCATCGTCCTTCTCGATCTGCCATGCCCACGGCAGTTTTTCGTTTTCGCTGATTTTTACCTTTCTGCCGCTGTCCTCATGGCTCACGAGGTTTCGCTGGTAGAAGTGATGCATGGCTTTATACGCCACCGGCAACTGAACCCGCCGTACGAGCATGTCTTCCGGATCATCGGATGACACTTCCGGATCATATTCGTCCGTCATATACCGGGAGTGTGCCCGGTCGAATGTAGCTTTCCCGATCAGTTTGACAACTTCGTTTTGGGCCAGCACGATATCCTCGCTGATCCCGGTGAAGTCATTCGCCTTGTACCATGTGCCGGTGAGATTGTATAGCTCTGCGGAGCCTTTTTTCGTTTTATTGAAAATCATGGCGTCAGTTTTTTATGCGGTCATTGGGGGATGTCTCGCTTTCGGTCAAAGGTTTGCTGTGATAGAAGTCGAGTTGTAAATCAGTGTCGGGGAAATTAAAGCGGATGGCTTGGTTGATGGGTTCCAAAATGTCGTATGTGGGTTTGGCGGTGTTCGACATCATGAAGAGTTTGTAGGCGTAAAGCATTTCGGAACCGGATGCGAGCTTCCCGGCAACCATGATGTTCGACAGAGATGCATGCAGACCGAGGCCGGATGTGATTGCCGAGCTGGCCGCCTCCATGACTTTGAGTTGCGATTCGATGAAGTCTTTAATTTTCTGGTCTATCGCCTCTACCTTCCAGATGTTGGTTTGTTGCGAGAGCGGGTCGAAAACATCCACTGTGTGGAAGAATTTTCCGGCATTCTTGGCCCCAGATAACACTTCGGTCAGCTTGGTAAGCATGGTTGCCGTGAGTTTGCCGATCTCCTCTTCTACCTGTTTATCACTCCATGCCGGATTGTTCTTGCGGATGTACGTGCGCTTCTTCTCCCAATATCCGTCTGGAGAATGAACATGATACGCAGCGTTGAACCCGTTGTCGGTAACGTATTTGAATATGGCCGGAACTTCGGAGCCTCGCATGATCCAGCGCAGAGTTCCCCAATATTCCGGAATCGAATAGAAATCCCGTGCGAACGAGTAAGACGAGTTGTAAGCTGCCGAAGCGGGGTATCTGGCCGGGTTGCTGCTGTCGAATACCGGGTAGGTTTGGATGCCGGTGTCGATGCAATCGTTCTCGAAGTTCCCGACGAAAATGTGCCTTACGTCCTCAAGACGACGGGTGGCGGCCCATTCGAGGCGGGCATTTTTCGCAGACACAAACTCCAGAGCTGCGATTCGCGGCCTTTGGCCGGAGATCCGTCCGCGGCGTTCGAGCAGCTTGATGTCAAAAAATCCTTTGAGATACAAGTAGTCGGTCATCGCCGCGTCGATGTACTTCAGGTAGTCCCAATCTTTCAACCATGCCATTATCTCCCTATCATCCTTGAACTCCTTCGTTATCTCGCCATTCTCGAAACGCAGGCTGCGTAGAAAGGGGCCTTCGCCGTACAGCAATCCCTTCTGACGAGCAAGAATACCGGGGGCGAGATTGTTTTCGTCCATAAGGTCACGGATTTGCACTGGCAGGCGGTTGTTGTTTCCGTAGGGTACGATCTTTTGTCCACCGACATACTGCGGCATATATTCCCAATTCTCCCGTTCTGCTTGCCATAGCAGAGTGTCGAGGTTGTTCGCTTGAGCCGTTGAGATCGTATAGACACAGTCATCGACCGGCAGGGCATATGAAAAATCCGAAATCTGGGTGGCTTTTCCTGTTTTATTCATTGCAAAACTACTTTTTGACCGTTAAAACTCATCAGCAATGGCTGATAAAAGCGCCGAGCTTGGCAGGTGTCGAGGTCAAGATATGCCTCGACGAATTCGGCATCTCGATGGTTCTCCTGTTTTTCACGTTTCAGCAGACGGGCATGCCGAACTTCGATCACTCCTTTGCTTGCGCGAGCCGTAGCGTCGTAGGACATGAACGTAAAGCCGAACGGAACCCCCTCGGCGGATAAGCGGCGCATCTCTTTTATTGCATCCCATAAATCCATAGCACAAAAATAGATTGTAGACCTGCGAAGCAAAGGACAAAGGCCCGGAGTGCCGGGCTGGAATGATATTGATTGCAGAAAGTTCGGAATGAAAGTCGAAACGGCTGATTGTAGATTGAAAATGCCCGATTTTTGCCTCTCTTTTCGGGGCGTTTTTATGATATTCGGTTGATATAGAGCACAGTTTGTCCGGTCGGATGAAAAACGATTTTTGTTGAGAGAAATTTAAGGCCGTCCCGCCCTCTCGACGAGTTGCGATTGCATGACCCTCGAAAAGGCGATATATGACAAAAGGCCTGCCGGGGTGGGGTTCGGGGCGGGGAATGGTTGCTTGCGGCTGGGCTGGGAGGTGTGGCTGGGGTACAGCCGATCGCAAACCATGTACGGCCGATAAGAGAAAGGCCGACCCTCTTTCGTAGGGCCGGCCTGATGTGTGTTGTAGAACTGTCAGCGTCGATAAATCATAATGTCCGTGTATCTGGAATTGTAATTCAACTGCGCTCCCATTTCTTTCCGCACTGCGTTAAGGAATGGATTCGCATTGACCTTTGCCTCGGAGATCCACTCGCATAGTTCAATGATCGAGGATTTGTTGGAGGTGAAATAGAAGTAGGATGTACTCGAAAGCAGGGTCAGCACGTCGAGATAGTCGGATAGCCGCCACCGGCATTTATATACCCCTACCTCGGTCGATAGGTAGGGTGGATCGACAAGGAATACGACACCGGGGATATCCTTGTATTGATTGAACAATTCCCGATAATCGGCGTGAACAACCTCGATCCCGTCGAGATATCCTTCACAGGTGTAGTCTGATGCCCGCAGGTTATTATATAACCCAGCATTTTGAAGTTCCGTATAGTCTGTCACGTATTTGGATGAGAACAGCAGCGAAGACGAAAGTGTTATATAATCGACATAGCCGGTCTTTTCGGCCGACCGTACTGTGTCGAGTATCGTTGTTCGCATTTGAGGCGTCAGTCTCTTGGCCGTAGGGTAATCACCTACGATCGAACGGATATCATGGAGTAGTGCGTTTGTGCGTTTGATGTTCTCCAGACGTACATGGTAGTCGTCGAAGTCGTTGTAGATAACGCGGGCATCAGGTCGCTCCCGTTTGGTGACATGCGAGAGTAGGCCGCTGCCGCCGAAGAGATCCACGAATACCGTAGCGTGATCGAACTCCCGGAGTGCCTTGCGGAATTCGCGGATAAAGCGTTTCTTTTGGCCCATGAACGGCAGAGGGGCCGATGTGTAGTTTTTCATAGCTGAGTGAATTTTCAAGCCGCGAAGATCGCATGCAGAATTCATCCCGCAGTCGAAAATGCTGGGATCACACTGAAATATCCGTACAGTCCTTTTCAAACCGGGCGATGATCAGGTATACTTGCCGTTCGCACACTCCGTATTTTTCAGCCAGAACGGCCGCTATGTAGGTCATTTTACCCCCCCCCTCGCGGAGCTTACGATAGTCTTCATAAAGATCAATGTATTTGCAATCGTCCAGTCGGATACCGACGGACGATAGGCGTCGCAGGAGTTCGCGGTTGAACGATATAACCTCATAAAGTTTCATTGCACTCTGTTTTTTATTACCTTTGTCGTCTCACCTGCATACTGAAAGCAAATGCGTCATAAACGCGACAGAAGACTATCCAGCCCTCGGTCGTGCGTTTGTGGCGCATGCTTGCGTAAGTATGTAGGTGAGATGACTACTTGCGGCCGGGGGCTTTATTTGTACCCCCGAAACAGTTTGCAGGTTTGAATATAATGGCTACCTTTGCCATTGCATAGGATTGAGAAATGAGAATTTCTCTATTCCGGCGGAGGCGGAGACGTCTCCGCTTTTTTTATCCGAAAGTCGGTTCGTAGATAATATCGCTCCTCGGTGATCCTTTGACGATTTGGATCAACGGCGGCGTCATCATCAGGTACTTGAAAGAGTCAGACGGGTTGGTAGACCGCATCGGCAGCTCGGCGACCGGGAGATGCTCCGACCGTTTATCTTTACAGATTTTACCTTTCGAGACCCGTGTCCGAGCATTTTCGAGCGAAGCCTTGAGCGGTTTGCACTGGTAAGCATCGATGAGCACCTGCGGCAGATATTTATTGTGTCCGGCCAGCAATTCCTGCATGAAGATGTACTCGTCGCCCTGCCCGATATTCCCTTGGCCTATGGACATCAACTGTACACTCCAACCCGTAGGATGCTCGTTGCTGTCGAATTCGATCGCGTGTTTGAGCTGCGACGCGGTGTCGGCACCCATTTTCCGGTAGTTGTTGCCTGCGCGATCGTAATACAGCATCACGTATTTGTTCCTGTGGTGCGCGAAATAGGTGACGAATTTGTCTGCCAATTGTCGAATCGACTCTGGGGAAAGGGTATAAATAAACTTCAATACGCGCAGTATCCTCGGTTCTTCTTGGGCGACACACATCGAACACATATTACCGAAGTCCACGCCGAGCGATAGCGTCCGCTGTGGATTGCAATATCGCAAGACTCGGCTGTCCTCTTGCTCCAGCAGTCCGAATCGCTCGTATGCTTCTTCATCGATTCCATCGTAGTAAAAGTGCCGTTCTCCGAGGTTGGCATAAAATCGCTCTCCGCCCTCCAGAGTCGGTTTCATCGAAAGAATCGCGGCCTTATAGTCGCTGAACTGCTCGGCGAAGGCATCGTCGAACCACTCGGCAGTCAGGATATCGACGTTGATATAGCTCGATGCAAGCATAAAGAAGGTCGCGGTTTCCGGAAGTCGGCGCAGCTCTACCCAGCGGCTCCGCCAAAGACGTGCCGTGCGTAGTTTGTTTTTGTACTCACGTTCGGCTTCCGGTGTCCGGGTTCGTTGCCATTCCAATTTTGCGGCGACATATTCATGAAGGGCTTGATTGTATACCAACCCAGCCTGCATGACCAGTGTCAGCCGCTCGGTATTCATTGCCGAGGCTCCTTTCAGTATCCAGTCATATTCCCCGATGTGGGATACATCGGGCATATCCGTGGTGAAGGAGTAGCCACGGTAAAACGGAGAGTTTCCATATTGCACGCTGTACCCGCGGACGGCTTTCATCAGGTTGGCGATCTTCTCTTCTTTGAAATACTTTACCTCGTCTCCAAACACATAGACATACGAGCTGCCGGCCAGTGTCGAAGGTCGATCGAGGGAGCCGAATCGGATATTTGTACCGGTATGAAAAATGATTGTACGCTTGTAGGATACGAGACGGTTGAATGGCTTCCAGAAATGCGGTTTGAGCCATGTGGGCAGGTGTTCTTTCTCTTTTTCCGTGTATGTCGGCGGTTCCTTTTCGATTACGTAGTGGACGCCTTCATGCAGTCCTTTGCGTTCGAGGCCCTCAAGCACACCGGGCAGGATATTAGAGGTGAGGTTCGAGAAGGTATCGGCCACCCATACCAAAGGGGCACCCGGCATGTCGAAGATAATCTCCGCGAGTCGTTCGGCTTGAAAGTCCGTCGTCTTGGCCGAGCCGCGGCCCAAGACAGCGCGGAGCTTTCGCGGCATCAGCAACGATGCTACTTGGGCGTACAGGTTCTGATATTGTACGTCGATGCAGGGGCTGTCCCCGGCGTTAATTCTCTTCCTGTGCGACATTGATAATTTCGATAAAATCCACATCTTCGATCCCCGCTTCCATGCGCAGACGTTTTTTTACGGCATCCGGTGCCAGTACGGAATCGATCTGGCGCGATAGCGCGTCTCTGTTTGCCGGCGGGAGGCTGACATCCGAAGAGTCGAGGGATAGAAGACGAATCGGTTTGATATATTGTGAGGATGGGAGTTGTTCCGGGTCGGGTTGATCGAGACGGAGGATTTTTGCGGCCTTTGCCCGCATGTCTGCCGCCACGGCATAGTCGGCGGCACAGGTCGCTCTTTGGGCGACGATGCTCGACCATGCTTCGAGGTCGTCGGCGTATTTTTGCCGAAGCGCCTCTTTCGTTACGCGCCGGTTCGAGTAGAAGAGATTCACGGCTTCGTCATAAATATCGACGGCACGTGCATAGGAGAGTTTGAAGGGCGGCTTTGTCAGGAACTTGATGACATTTCGGCGGTCATGTTGTTTGGAGAGGGAGAATACGAGATTCAACAAGTCGATATATAACTGTTCCTTTGCCGAGAGATCGTCTTCGCAACCTTTGTCGATGTAGTCCATGATGCGCTGGTAGGATTGCTCGTCGGTGAATCCTCCGAACACATCCAGCTTCGTCATTTCAAACGAACGGTCTCGTTGTACTTTGTAGAGTTGTGTCGTCGCCGGAATGTTTCCGCCGAGAGCCTCATCCATGAGCCTTATTTCGAGTAGTGCGCGTTTCTGCAAGAGACCACGGGCTATCAGCACGGCAACGCGGCTGTTCGGGTCGTTGTACTCCTGCGTAAACTGCTCGACGTTCGCGTTGATGCTGCGGGCGATATCTTCCGGCGGCCAGCCGAGCGCACCGAGATCGACCAACCTCTGCTCCTCTTCAGGCGCGAGGTTTTCACCGATGCTCTTATGGTCGGATAGTTCGTTCATATTCTTCGATCATTTTATTGACGGCTGCAAGCTCGCGTTCTTTCGCCTTCAGACGGTTTCTTCGCTCGATATCCAGATGGGGCTTGCTGCCGCGGGTTATCTCGTGTTTGATCCGCCAGATGCTTCCTTTGAGATTCTTCTGTCTGGCGACAAGGGCAACAGGCCCCATTTTACGCAGGGTCGCCAGTTCCTGCATCTCCCTGAAGATCGAGTGCCGGCCGAGCAGCGCATGATGCTCGGCGTAGTATGTGAATTCGTAGAGAATTTTTCGATTTTCGGAAAAAGATTTTATAAGATTTTCGGCCGTCGCAAAACATTCGTCCAGTGTGGTACAATCGAATAGCCGCCGGTGCGCATCTACGTAATCTCGATAGGCTGTAATTTTGTCGGCTGCCAGAATTTTCAATTCGGGCGGACAATCCGGTTCAGAGAGAAACGCCCATTGCTCCCGGAAGGCCGGGCGGGAGCTGGGCGGGGGCGTCGTGAGCGGAGAAGTCCCCGCTGTCTTGCACAGCGTGTCGATAAGCAACGATTTGTACCGATCGGGACGCGCTGTTACGAGCTGGGCGAGATGCTCGTTCTTGGCGTAAAGAGAGAGGAGCCGAAGCCCTGCTTGGACTTCGGCTCCGGACTCTAACCACTTTTGAACGGCATCTCGCATTACGACCGGATTTTGGTGAGCAAGGGGGATACCGCATTCCAGCCTTCGGCAGATGCTGCAATGAACTTACGCTGACAGAGTCCGGCGATCACGACGTTCTCGCAGGGATTGCTCCGCAGGACGAGTGTAACGAAGTTGCCGAAATCGTGCGAAACTTCCGTAGCACGGACACCGCGGCGATACTCTTTTGCATAATCCGCGACGAGGGTTTCGTTGTCGGCATCCTCTTGCATCGTTCCGCAAAGTTCGACCAGAGCCACTTTGTTCAGGAGCATCGGCAGACGTTCTGCGTAGTGTCGGGAACCGTCTTTGCGAACGTATACCTTGAGTTGTGCCAGATCTGCAAAATCCACCGGAGCGACCGGAGCGCAGTTGGCCGGGACAAACACGAATTCGTCGGGGATAGAGGCATCCGCAATCAGAGCGGGGAATTGCTTTGCGAAGGGGGCATCATCAACGAATACAAGCGTACAGTGTCCGGGAGCCGCCTTCTGCCACAGAGCCTGCAACAGGTCTTTCGTGCCGGGGTAGGCCGCGATAACGATAACGGAATCGTCAGCCGGTACTCCTTCAGCATCCGAAGAGGCCGGTGCGGGGGCGGCATCCTTTTCCGGAAGGGGCGAAAGAGGTGCCGGTTCCGGAATGGGGGTTTCTTCTGGAGTGTTCCTATCGGGGCTTACGACTCCCGCATCTGCGGCTCGTTTTTCAACTTCGGCCGTAGGTGTGGCCGAAACAGCCGGAGCGCCTTTGGCCCCGGTCTGTCTTGCGGTGTTATTATTTCCCATACTATGCCCCCTCTTCCTCTGTCGGTGCCGATGTAGCCTCGTCGGCGAGTTCCGGCATCTTGCCTTTGTAGATGCTTGCCCCGATCAGGTCTCGCTGCTCCTGCTTGAACGTGAGCTTCCGCTTGCGGGCATCCTTGTTGTTGGTGTACTCCGTCGTCAGGAAGAGCGGATTGCACTTCGAACCGCGATATTCCGCCGTATTGCCGTTGGCGCAATCACGGTTCAATGCGATGAACCCACGGTTGCGTGCGTACTCAGTGAAACCGGCAATCTCGGCCGAATCGCCCGGATGCTCGAAGGCGATGCCGACTTTGACGCCGCGGGCGTCGGGATCTCCTTCAGACTCTTCGGTACATTCGATCGTACTCGGCGTAGCGTAGATGCCGATTGCTTTCTTTTCTGCGATCAGTTCCAGATCGCTTTTCATGACGATGTCTCCGATTTCCCGCGTCGGTTCCGCAGCGACGAATTCGACAGGGACGAGGATTATTGTCGGGTTTTTGGGACGAGGGCAGCCTGCGCCCTCGTCCGTTTTCAGAATTGATACAGGGTTATACATGATAATCGGTGTTAAGGTTTGATACTATGCGCCCTCGTGGGTGTCTTCCACTTCAGCGGCAGCGTTGGTCTTTTTCCAGAAGTCGGTCGAGCCGTCATCCGAGATTGCGGCCTGCGGGTCGTAGTCGGCCGGAACGGAAGCGAAGAGCATTTCGCCGAACGCGAAGCCGACACCGAGCCAAAATTCGCCGTAGTAGCGGACTTCGTAATCGACCTTCTGGATGTCGGTGATCACCTGCGGCTGGTTCAGGTTCTGCAGCATGATGAAGTTCGACTTCGGCGTGCAGAAGATGATCGGCGAGCCGTACAGGCAGTCGAGTACCTGAAGCGAGAAGTTCGTGAAATCGACACGGTCTTTGCCAAAATCGGGATTCTCCGTGCCGCTGCCGGCTCCCCACTTGTCTTTGTAACCTCGTTTGTATTTCACGTAGAGATCGGCAGACAGGAAGATATTCATCTTCAGGGACTGATACTTCGCCAGAATCTTGTGGGCGAAGTCATCGATGTACTCGACGACTTCGGCATCTGTTGCTGTGCGCAGATCCTTTGCGTTCGGGTAGAAATTGATACCCTTATCGCCCGACTTGGCCGCTTCGACGAGCAGCGTTTCGATGCCGTTCATCGACTCTTCCGGCTTGCCGGCATCGGTCGGGTTCTCCTTGGCCTTGTACTTGCCTTTGCCGATCATCTTCATCTCGATGTCCTGAAGGATCGACGGCAGCAGAATTTTCTGCACGATGTAGCGTGTGATCGGCATCTGATCGGGGGACAGACGCTCGTTGTAGAGCGACAGCAGCCACGAGTTGGCGACGTCGGCCGGGACGATCGCAAAGTTGATCTTGTGTCGGTAATTCTGGATTTTGATGGCAGTGAACCGTGCATCGCCAGACGGAGTCCACTTGGCCGAGAACTCCTGTACGACGGACGTATAGTCCGAGCGGACGGCTTTGTAGGTTTCGATCGCACGCTTCGGCGTCATGAACTTCGCCGAGGTGAACCCCCGGTAGATGTCCTGCATGAGTTCCAGACTGTTCCCCTGCGACGAATAGGTGCCCAGCTCCTTTTTCAAATCATCCACGTCAATCGTGGCTGCGGAGAAAGTCGGAAGCTGGCCCGTGGCCAGAGCTTCGAGTGCGAGGCGATTGTGGGATGCCTTCGCGTCGATCGTGAAGGTACGGCCTTCGCTTCTCCCGAATACTTCTGTTGCGGCAGGCTTATCTTCGCGGGCTTTGGCGAGTTTCTCCTTCTCCTGCTGTAAGATCGTCATCAGGGCAGACATCGACGCGATTTTTTCTTCTGCTTTTGCCAGTTCCTGCCGTAACTTGTCTTTGTCGTCGCCGCCGGAGCGACCGATGGCATCGAGGAAGTTCAGCAAAAGCTGTTCTTGCTGTGCGTCGTCATTTGCATCGCTGGCGGCGTATGCGTCGTAGTGCTGCAAGGCTTCCGGGCCAAATTTCTGTTCGAGAATCTTACGCTGATCAGCAGAGAGTACCTCATGCCCTTCTGCATCACGCGAAAGATTTTCCACCCCGACAGTTCGGGCGAAGATTTTCGAAATAAAGTTCCAGTTCAATTTCATGTTCGATATAATTATGAGTGAATACTTGCGCGGATAAAGGCGTGATCGACGCATTCCTGTAAAGTGGCGATGCCGTCGGCAAGGCCGTTTTCGATAGCCTTGTCTGCGAAGAAAGTCGCGCCGGTCAGTACTCCCGGCGCGTCGGCCCGGAGGGCTTGCCGGCCCGCTTTGACGTCGGCATGGAACGCGGCGACCAAATGAGACAGGCGCATGCGGATCAGCGTGTACTCTCCGGTGAGTGCTTGGCGGTATGCGAGGTTTTTGTCGGATGACTCTTCCGCGTATATCTCGTGAACCTTTTGTCCGGACTTCTCCAATGCCTCTCGGTCATCGATGAAATATGTATATGCGCCGATTGACCCTACTTCCGATGTGATGGCGTTGTCGCAATAGACTGCGTCGCATTGTGCGGCGATCCAATAAGCTGCTGACGCGCAAAAATCGGCATGTGCGAGCAGAGGCTTCCCTGTGGCTTTGAATTTGCGGATCGCATCCAACATCAAGGGAATAGCCGTCGAATTCCCGCCGCCGGAGTCAATGTCGAGAACGCAGGCAACGACGTTTGTGTCAGCCGCAGCAGCGAGAAGGGCCTGTGCATATGTGGCAGTTCCGATCGTTCCGCAGGAGTCGTATTTGGTAATCGTGCCGGATATTGGGATCACAGCAACGCAGGGGTCGCCGCTTCTGGCGGCATTCGCGGAAACGGCGCGGGCATCTACATCGTAAAGTATGATGTCGAATTCTCGCTCGGCAGCTTGGAGTAGAATGTCCTGCTGCTGAAGCAGCGAAATGGCCGTTGGTATGAGAGTGGAAATATCGTGAACGAGCCAACGACCGCGGCGCAGTTCGAGGGCCAGCTTGACGTTGTTCTCCGGGGTGATCAGGCGTTTCATTTCTTTTTTATGCAAATCTACTTGGTCGCAGGCCGCATAAAAAGGACGGCATTACCCCTTTACCGCTTCGATTGATGTCTGGTATTTGCAGGTGGCAACGAGGGTTTCTTCCTCGGTCAGTGTTAGCAGGGCCGGGATGTCCTTGCTGCCGAAAACAAGGGAGCCGCCGCGCCATTTGACGCGGACGATTGCAGGCTCATGCAGGAAAGCATCGTCAGAACGGAGTGTTGCTGTCAGAGTAATCGTCAGGAGTTCTCCTGCATCTTCACGGGTCGTTGCCGTTTTGAGATTGCCGAACGGACTGATCAAGGGAACCCGCCGAAACTCGGCGGCAGGGCATGCCGCCGGTTTTAAGGCGATAGAGGTGATAATTTTAAGCATATTATCAGTGAATTTGTAGAAATAATTACGATTTTCGGTTAAACTTTTTTCGGCTCATCGACGAGCGATTCGATGTAGTATGCACGGCGGGTCAGTTTCCGCTTCAAGGCTTCCAGCTCCTTCAGTTCCCGACGATAGGCCCGCTTGTGGAGGGATTCAAAGTATTCAGCCGAGAACAATTTACGGGAGAGGATGAACGCTTCGATAATCTCCTCTTTGCGTTGGCGGAGGGCTTTACGGCGCTGCACGAACTCCCAAAAGTCGAGTTCAAAGTAGGCGCGCAGGGAGATATTGAGCTGCTTGGTCGCTTGGGCCGAAAGGTAGATGAACTTATTTTGAAAGTTCTGGGTGGCCTCGTTGATAGGCAGTATAAAAGTCACTGCGAATTTTCCGCAGGCTTCTTTGGGCGGGAGGCTTGCAGCTTGAGTGTGCCCGATGATCAGTTTCCCGAAGCAATTTCGGGCTGTCACGATATAAGCGCCGGAGGTGTCCCGCTCGAAGAGATAGGCGAGATAATCCATGTGTATTCGGTCATCTACATCGAAGGTGAGTCTCATTTCCATATTCGTTTGTCAATTCCGGTTTTTAAGGTTCGTACATACATAGGATCGAGCCTGATCAGAGAATCGTCTTTTATGTCGATAAAGCAGCAACGGTTTCTGAAATCGTCTATCCAGTCGAACAGCCCGTCGTTACACATGGACTGCACGATTTCAATGAACTCTTCGGGATTGCCTGCGATAGCCGCAATCTGCTGCCAGCGGTAAGGTGGCAGGCGTGAGAGCTGCGCTACCAATAAACGAAGGTACCTCAAGAACTCTTCGTCGGAAAGGTCATAGTATGTTTTCATAAAAAGGATACCTATTTTGGGCAACTACACGAACTACAATAAACTACATGTTGAAAATCAGATGTTTACAAAACTACAAAAGTAGCTTTTCATAGTGATTGTAGTTTTTAGAGTTTGAAAGTGAATAAAATGTAGTTTTATGTAGTTTTTTTGTTGTTAAAGTAGTTATATTTATTTCGTTGATTATTAGCGTTGTAGTTCGTGTAGTTCATGTAGTTGGCATTTTTTCAATCCGTGGCGGTACTTGCGGCGAATACCTGCCAACTTGCGAAACGCCGGACTCCGGCGGTAATGCTCGACGGTTTCGATGATCCTGTTGATTTCAATACATGACGCAGCGGCAGCTTGGGCCGCGGCTGTCATAGACGAGGAGCAGGCCGCAAATGCATGGCCTGCTCTTGAAAGGGAACCCGATATGTCATATAGGTCATTCATACGGATCGCATTTTACGGCATGATTGCTGACGGCAAGCCCCTCGCCGATTAATCCCCGGTAATCGATCAGAAGCGAGTCGAGGTAGTCATAAAGTCGGTGATATGAATAGATAGGGTAGTGTTCGCCGTTCAAATAGCATGCGGAAAAATCCCCGGTTTCCGGCAGATACATCAACTTGATCGCTGGAATGTGCAACGGGCCGAGCCGATAGGCGACACCGATTTCCTTATCGAAGGCGACCTGATCCGGAGAACACTTGAATACGATCGCCGCACACCCAACCAATGGAACGAGTCGATGTCCCCCATGGGTGATCTCGTTACGAACATCATCACCCGGCCGAAGGATCGGTAACTGCTGGCCGATGATTGAGAAGCCGGTTTTGTCTCTTTTCTGCACTTCCATCTTCAATCCAAATGCCGAATATCGACTGATGTAGTTTGTGAGCATTTCTTTCATGATCAAATAATTTTATGCCTTGAGGCGGTTATTTGTGGGCGACCGGGGACTCGAACCCCTAATTTCCGAATGTTCTTCTTATACCAATTTTCCCATTTTATAAGATGCCTGTCGTCGCCCCACTGGTTTTACATTTTCATTGGCACACTCCTTTCTTTTTTCACTTTTCATAAATTCTTCGCTTAGTCCTTATTCGTGAATCTTCCGCCAGCCGATGATCTTATCATCTATCGGAGAACCACACCACGAATCCACCCAGTTCCCATCGTTATCAATATGCCCCAAATCATACGGTATGATAGAGCTTGGATTCCGCTTTACAAGCACAACCCGTCCCGGTTCGGGTGGTTCTTTCGGGTCGTGCCAGCGCGTCAGTAGTTCGTGTTCGCATTTGGCCCCAGAAATGTAGCTTTCGCGGGCAATCTCACACTCGTTTTTTCGGCGACCGTTATCGTCAAGTATTTCATAATTAGCAGCGAAATCTCCGCCTCTTTCCTCAATCTGTTTCATTCACTGTTAGTTAATCAATTATATATTACCAAAACCTACTCCGCCACTTTTGGCGAAAGCAATAGCCCATGCTTCGGCCGTGGTCTTTGGGAAGTCCTGCGAGAAGTGAATGTAACCATCACTCCCTACTTCGAATTTGCAATAACATTTGGCGCACCACTTCCCAATGTTAGACGTACTCACTTCCCAACCACACCAAGGGCACCGAACTATCTCCAGTACGCTGCCATTTCCGGGTACCTTTCGGCATCGGCTATGCTTCCTGCACTTCATCTTCCTTGTTCAGTTTCCGGATAAAATTCCTTCGGTGGTACTCGTAATCCGGTTCGAACTCTCCGTCCTCGCCGTTTTCGAACCACATATCGTCGAATGCACCGATTGCTTTCGCCCGCATCCGCTCCTCGGCCTCCTGCTCGGCAAGTTCGACGGCAGTATAGGCCGTGGAAGCATCGATCATGCGATCTCCGTTATTCATCTGTATTGCATCATTGTCAATGAATGACTTTGCTTTTTCGCTTTTCATAATTTTTGTTGTTTTATTTCGTTTGTTGTGTATATTACGCCGCAAACCGCTGCGGCACGATGTTCAACTCGTAAAGTTTCGCCACCAGCGCCTCGCAGAGAACCCGTGCCATGTTCACTTCGACGGCGTTGCCGATGAACTTCTTCTGCTCGCCCTGCGTGCCGATCAGTACGTAGTTCTCCGGGAAGCCCATGATCCGCTTCAATTCCGGGATACGAAGCATCCGCATCCGGATGTCCACCAGTCCGTACAGCGCCATGAACTCCTTTATCTGCACCAGCATCGGCGTATCTTCCGGGTAAATCTCGTAAACCAACGTTTCGTCCTCCAGCCTGATGAACGAGGGCAGCGCCTCGCCGTCCGCTTCGGCCGTCACCAGCCGCGACGGCCGCTTGTCCATGCGGGCGATCAGCGTGAAACACGGCCGATCGGTAGCGGTACCCGCCGAGGCGAACTGCGGGTTCATCAGGTATTGCCATTTGCGGTTGGCCGTCACGGTCTGGGCCGGAGCATCGAGCGAACTGCCGACGTTGCTGAAGTTGGTGTTCATGATCCACGGCGCGACGAGCCGCTGCTTCGGGTTCGTCATGACGGCCGGAGCCGGGCCGTCCGTCCCCGCCGTCTGGCCGCTGCCGGAATAGTAGTTGGCGAAGGACGGACGCACCAGTTGAAAATGGTCTTTCGTCGTAATCGTCGGTGACGGCCGCTCGATCGACGAGTTGAACCCGTTGCCGTAGTAGGCCGAGACGAAGGCGTGGTGATCCCGGCAGGTGATCGCGCCCGCGGGCGCATCGACGGCAGTGCATTTCCCCTCCGGAGATCCGCCGAAGTGCTTGCAGAGGTAGTACACCTTTGCCACACCGAGACGGTTCTGCGTCGCCACGGTCGGGCACGGTTCGTCGATGCCGGGTGCAACATACTTCCCGGACTGGTTCATCGAGTTGTATTTGACGAGGAACGCTTCGCGCCCGCCGGCGACGAACTTCACCAGCCCCGCGTGGATGCGGGCAAGCGATGCCTCGACCAGCGGCCGCTTCCGGTCGAAGATCGACTCGCCCTCGTCCTCAAGGTCGAGGACTTCCCGCACTGGCCGCCACTTGCGAAGCTGCTGACCGAACAGGTCGCCCTGTGCCGGGTTCTTGGTGTGAGTCGGTTCCGGGAAGACGATCGGAAGGCCGCGGCGGGCGAAGATCCCGAAGAACCGCCGGCGGGAAGTGTACGCCCCGAAGTCGGCGGCGTTCAGGATGCGGTGGCCGAAGTCGTACCCGTAGCCCCGCACGTTGTCGATCCATTTCCGGTACAGTCGCCCGGCATCCCTGCTGACGGGCTTGCCCCGCTCGTCCAGATCACCCCACGACATAAACTCCTCCACGTTCTCGATCTGGATGTAATCGGGGTTCAGCGCCTCGATGTAGCGGAACAGGTGTTCGGCCAGCGTGCGGCTATCAGCGTCGCGCGGAAGGCCGCCTTTGGCCCGCGAGAAGTTCGTACACTCCAGCGAGGCCCAGAGGACGACGAAGGCATCCGGATACTGGCGGCGCATCCGGGCCGCATGGGCCGCGAGTGGCCCCAACTCCAGCGTACGGATGTCCTCCGTGTAGTGCAGCGCATCGGGGTGGTTGGCAGCGTGCGACGCGATGGCGTTGGCGTCGTGGTTCACGCACGCGATCACCTTGGCGCAAGGATCTCCGCCGTGCCGCGCAAGGTGTACCCCGGTCGAGGTGCCGCCCGCACCGCAGAACAGGTCGATGTATATAACTTTAATTGCCATTTTAGAATAGTTCGGGATGTTCGTCTGGTAGCTGCACGCCCATCCGCCGAAGGGCATAGCGTAGCGTGTAGCCGTTGTTGGTGTAGTTCATTGCCATTTGGTAGAGTTTCGGATGCAGAGTGTACAGTATGTGAAAGCGCCTCCCCCCCCCTCCGAGGTGTGCGCCGAACCCGCAGAATACGCAGCCGGTTCGGGTAATGCCCGGTATGTCGTAAATCGGGCAATAGGGTATGTCGAATCTGTGAATGTAGTCCCGGCAGTCCGCGGCAGTCCAGATCGACAGCGGGGCGCTGTGAACCTTGCGGGGATTATCCGAAAAGACGTTGCACCCGCCGCGACGGACATACATGGTTTGCCGCAGTTTGCTTTCGTCGGCCATCGTGCCGACCATCCCAAGGCTCTGTGTTTGGGCGTTGAATTTGCGGAAAGGCCGCTTTTTCAGTATTTCGCAACACTTTTCCGAGGTCATATAAGGCTCACTTATCAGGTAGCGCCATTTTTCTGAGAGTACGCCGGCCCGGCGTACTCCGTCGCCGTAGAGCCTATATGTCCGTAATTTGTCGCTGTTGGTCGTCCGAATATTTCGGACAGCTTGCGCCTGCTCTTTGCTTACAAGAGGAAACCCATATCGGGCCATGACCTCGCGTGGGGTCATGGCCGGGTGGATGATCTCGATGTTATCCGTATGCCGCACGAACCGGACGATTTCCGGGTATTCGTTACCTGTTGAGCAGAACACGCCCTTCATGTTAGGAGCGACGAACCGGCGAGCTAAGTCGAGCAGGACGGTTGAGTTTAGTCCGCCGGAAAATGATACGTAGGGCGTGCGGTCGTGCTCTTTGCAGTAGGCAACGAACGTTTCCATGGCGTAGCATGTGTGGTCGATCTTTTGATTGAGCGGCCACGCCTGACGAGTGCGAAGGTCAGATAGAGTAAGCGGTTTCATGTAAAAATAAATTTTGATTTCGAACCGGTATTTCATAGTTGCACCAAATACACTCCTGCATGAGCGTACCGCTGCCATTGACGATGTTAGAGCGGATGTTGTTACGTTTCATCGGGAATTTGATTTTATGCCAATCATCATAGAGATAATCCATAAGCAGGCAATCATATCCACTGACCATTGCGAATCCTTTTATTTGATGAAGTTTCCAAGCCAGCCGTTCGTGATCTGCATCCGTAAAGTCGAACAGGTAGTCTCCACCCTTATGTTTACTCCCGCGGCTTTCCAAAGGATATGGTGGGTCGCAATAAAAAAATGCCTCCGGAAAGTCGAGCTTGTCGATTGCGGCAGAGAAGTCGCTGTTGATGATCTGGAAGTTGCGGCGGATTTCCTGCGCTACTTCATGAAGTTTCTCAACTCCGTTTTTCCATCGGCTGACTGTCTCTCCTCCCTGTGCGTTCACTTGTTGTTTGGACATGTGCCACCCTTTATTTTGTCGTTGCACACCCAGTCCGAAGAACGACTGCCGCACACGGACATAGAACCGTCGAGCGCGTTCAAGGTCTGTGATTCCTTCAGCCCCCCCCCAGCATTTCCGGTATTCGAGTTCAGAGCATGGAGTCAGTTCTAACATCCGGATGAGTTCATCTTCATGTTCGCGGAGCTGCTCGAAGAAGTTGGTTATTTCGCCGTTTATTTCGTTGGCTGTCCGAATGACATTGCCTCGGTAGTTCAATGATACGACCATCGATCCCGCGAAGAGATCGACGAGGTGAGTGAACTTCGGTGGAAAATTCTCGTAGAGATATTCTATAAAAGAAAACTTGCCACCGAAGTAGTTGAAGGCTATCTTTTTGCTATTGTTGCCGCTCATTGTTTTGGAAGGTTGTAGTGCCGACGTTCGGCGGCTGTTAATTCTGTCGTAAATTCAAAACCGTAGACCCACACATAGGGATTTTTCTTCCATGTCCCCTCCCAGTATGTCAAATCGATAAGCGAAGCATAGGCATCGCGCCAGCTTTTACCTAAAACTGTTTCGAGGGCAGTACATTGAATGTTTGGAAGGCCAAAATTGCATTCCAGAGCGTCGGAAAATATTCCTTCCTTTTTGCAACCTTCATCCGTAATATCCTGTAACCGTTCGCCATGCCGGGCTGTTATCCGAAGGAAGTAGCGGGCCATCCGCGCCGACATGGATTGCTTATTTCGCCAGAATCCGGGTTTGTCGAGGCATTCCCCATATCCGAGGTTCATCAGGGCTTGAATATCTACAGGGTCATATTTGTAGAATACTCTGTCGGGATCAATGTCGTCGACATACGGTTCTTTGATGTAGATAACTTCGCCGACTTTGTATCGGGGACGAACGAGACGACGGCGGGCCAGAAGGTCTGCGCGACTGCCATCTGGAAGGATGAAATCGCCGCGAGGATTGAGCAAATAATCGTCTGGCTGCGGGTCTGTCAGCCGACGTGTTTCCGTCTTGTGCCGCGCAACGACTTCGCGCTGCAATTCTTCGAGAAAACCGATGCTTTTCATAGTTTCTTTCGGTTAAAATGTTCGATGATTTCGTCTTTGGTAGCTTTGTGGGACAGTTGCTTCGGTGCTACTGCTGCCATCCATTTAGCCCGGATGTCGCTGGCCCGCGGTATCAGAACCTTGAACCATTCACCGGCCATAATCAGCCGTTCCCCGGTTTCAGTCTGTACGGTATCTTTCAGCCTTTCGAAGCGGATGACGGCGTGAGCGACGAACCATTGCTCGCGGTCGTTGTCTCTGTTCATGGCCGCCAGTGCCTTGAACATTTCGATATTTTCGTCGCAGTTGTAAAAGTCTTGGTCAAACAATCCCAGATCATTTTCGTCGAGTTGCAGCCAAAAGCATGTCTGGTCTGTGTCGGCCAGAAAAAAGTTAGACCAATCTTGCCTTCCTCCAATAATTTGCCTGCCGATACCTTTCACCCACTTTTCGAGTTTGATTTGCTGCTGCTCATCCCGAACGAGTACCATACACGAGGTTTGAAAACTCATTGTTCCCCTCCTTTCTTTGCAAGTGCCGCCATAAGTTTTTTTGCATGCTCCACGGCCATAGTATAGGGGTCGCGGCATTCGGGTTTATTCACTAACTCCGGGAGTATCAGCGCCGCCGCAAAGCCTATAAATGCCTCGCTGTTCGGCGTTCCGATATTCGCCCACGGCCCGGCGGGCGCGTCATCGCGGAGCATCTGTCCGTCGCCCGTCAGCAGCCAGAGCTTGTCGATTTCGGGGTAATGTTGGCAGATGCGGGTGGCTACATCGAGCGAGATTCCATTATTTCCCTTTTTGATCTGATAAAGGTTTTCACCGCGGGGCAAGCCGATGTGTCGTGCGAATGCGTTAGCGGTCATTTTCGATTGTTGGATGACCATTTCGATGCGCTGCCAGTTAGTCGGGGTTTCTTTTTCCGCCTGTTTCTGTTTTGATTTGTTGTTTTGCATAGGATTGAATATTAGGTGATTAAAATGATAGTTGCGTAGGGGTGAAAGGTTCCGGATCGTCTTGTTCGTCTGGATTGTCTGTGTAACTCCGTGAGGTGTCGAGGTCGATGCCGTAATTCTCGCAGATCATTTTGTAGTCGAAGAGCATTGCCGTTGTTGTTCGCCCTGTAGCTGCGTCTCCGGCCGGGACGAATCCTGTCGGGTTCTGGATGACTTTGAAACGCTCGGCCTTTTTTGTGCCGAGGAATTCCCGGCTATGTTCCAGATAGTATTTCAGCGAGTCACGGGGTATCTTTTTGCTTTCGGAATCTCGGCTTTCCTTGGCGTATAGCTGCGATATACGGAGGAATGATACGGATAGGTAGCGTGCCCCTTCCGGTAGCTCCAGTGGCGTTTTTGATTCTTTGATCGGAATTCCTTTTTTCGTGGACGCTTTGATGTGGTAGTCCACGCCGATCCATATTTTTCCGGATGATGCAAGGATATCGACCGTTTCCCAGAATCCGGCGAGTTCGTTGTTTTCGTTGGTCTTGAGATTCTGCGTTTCGCACATCCTTGTGACCATTGGGAGTATTTCGGTGTATGTGAAGGGCAGGTGAAGCAGATGCTCGATGCTGCGGAAAGCCGCGGTGATCGACACCCAGTTCCTGAAGGTGCGATCCTCGATGATTTTGCCTACGAATGCCACGGAGAAGTCGGCGGCGGTTTCGTCGTACATGTGGCGGTAATTGCTGCGGAACTGATTGCGGTGCTTGAGCAGCCCCCCGGTTAGGTGGGTCAGGCCGCGCTTTTCGATCAGCTTGAGTTCGTTGTACCTCCTTTTCTCGTCATCGGAAAAGGTCGTCTTGGAGAAGGTGAGAAATACCAGTCGGGAAAAAAGAGCGATGTCTGCTGTCGGCATTTCTTGCCCGCTCAGTATCACGCCGCAATCCACGGCCGTAGTTTCCCGCTTTTTATCGTTGTCCATGTTCATGCGGGAGCGGCCGGCACCGTCCCATAAGCCCTTCAGGAATTCCCGTTTCTCGATGTCGAGCGTGTTTTTGTACTCGTCGATGTGGACGATCGCATTAGACACCTCGGCCACGGCCTCGGCAAGCGCCGCTTTCGTCGTATTGTTGATGTTCGGCGCTATATAGGACGGGATAAAAAACGATGTCAGCGAATGGGCGAGTTCGGATTTCCCCGAACCTTTGGGGCCGAAGAGGTTCAGAATCGGGAATGATGTCGTGACATTCACGACGAGATCCCGGAAGAGCGACGCGATCAGGAAGCAGAGTCCGACCTTCGCATTATCGCCGAACACCTCGATGAGTCGTGTCGCGTAGTCGTTGAGCGTTATGTCATTGGTAATTGCATAGACGAAGCGCCGCTGAAATTGGTAGCTTTGCGGATCGTCTGCCGTATCTTTGGAACATCCCGGCAAATAGAAAAGCTGCCCGCGGACGTTCACCAAGCCGAAATCATTAGCTTTGACGAAATGCCCCTCATCCATTGCGCCGTTTCCCCATGCGTATATTTGGTGCCGTTTCTGCCATCCGAGCTGTTTGATTTCGTCGGCTGAGGGAGTCCCGTCGAACAGGTATTTTTTGAGTTTGGTCAGTTCGCCCTGTCCGGCTTCCCAGACGTAGTTGCCTTTCGATTCCGTACGGATGCGGAAGTCGGCAAACGATACGAGCGAACGCTGGTCGAGTTTGATGACTGCTTCCTCTCCTTTGTCGTTCCGCATTCGGAACAGACGCCGGGCGTTCTGGTCGTCTTTGACATGGACGATTGGTTCGAGGATGAAGTTTGACCAGCGGACATCGGCATTCCCGCGCCCGGCACCGTAGTAGCTATTACGTGAGACGTAGAAACCGTACTCCGAAATCATGTCCTCGGAATAGCTTTCTTCCTTTTTTCGCTGCGCTCGTTCTCGTTCGAGTTGGATTTTTTGTAGCTCTGCCGTCCATATCTTGCGGTTCTTATACTCGCGGGCGAACATGTCCAGATACATGTTGACCGTGCTTTCGTCGCGGCATAGGGCCAAGAGCTGACAAACTTCGGATATGACGGAGATCTGCTCGGTCTGGGAGTTCTTGCCCTCCATTTTGTGGGCGCATAGCCACGGGATAAAGTCTGTTGTGGAATTGCTCAACAATTCTTCGTACCCCTTTGAATATTGCCGGAAATAATCGTCAGGGTCTTTGTAGTTGTCTTTGATTTCCATGACCCGCACGGCCAGCCCTGCGCGGAGCATGGTTTCGGCGTTTTTGACAACGGCCTTCTGCCCGGCATCATCCATGTCTCCAATGATGATTACGGTGTCGGCGACCTTCTTTATGAGTTCGATCTGCTTTGGTGTGAGGGCAGTGCCGAGCGGGGCGACTGTGTTGTCTACACCGATCTGGTGCATGCGGATAGCGTCGGGATTCCCCTCGACGAGATTCATTGTGCGGACGGCTGCAGCCTGACGTGCCGATTCGAAATATGCGAACAGATGCTCTCCTTTTTTGTAGACTGCCGTGTCGCCCGTGTTGATGTATTTCGGGAGCTTTTTGGGGTTCTCCTTGTCCATAAGACGACCGGAGAAGCCGACGATGTTTCCTGTCCGGTCGCGTATGGTGAACATCAGCCGCCCGCGGAAAGTATCGTACAGGGAGCCGTCGCGTTCGCTTCGGCGGACGAGGTCTGCATCGAGCAGTAGTTGATCCTTGTACCCTTTTTGGGTGGCGTATTCGCGGAATCCGCCTTTGTACGGGGCGAAGCCGATCAGCATATTGTCGATTGTCTCCTCTTTGAACCCTCGCTCCTTTGTTGCGTATTTCTGGGCAGGGAGTGATTGCTTGTAACTTTCCCGAAAGTATTCGAGGGCGACCTGATTGATTTCGAAAATGCGAGAGCGACGGAACCGGGCCTCTTTTTGCTCTGGAGTCAGCTCCTCGGCCTTGTATTCGATATTGAGTTTTTTTGCCAAATACTCCACCGCTTCAGGGAACGTCATGTTGTAGAGCATCATCACGAAAGAAATGGCATTACCTTTCGCGCTGCATCCGAAGCAGGTGAAGATTCCCTTTACCGGGGACACTTTGAACGAAGGTGTCTTTTCCTTGTGAAAGGGACAGCAGCATTCGTAATTGACGCCGGCCCTCTTCAGACTTACTCCTTCGCCCCCGATTATAGAGACGATGTCTTTGGATAGTATTTGGTCTATGACGTATTCTGGTATCATTTGCGCGGTGTTTCAGGCAGGATTTACCCCTTTGGGAAATCCCCCCCCCGATTTGGTTATAAAGATTCGATGTGTTCGACGATTATGCCGGCCCTGTCGTACTGTTGCTGGAAATCTTCTTTGATTCGCGGGCGTTTTTCCTCTTGTATGCCTTCATACAGGCCGCAACGGTACATTGTGAGCGCGCGGCGTATCGTTTCTAACAGTTCTTTGTCGAGATCCATTATGGCGTAGCGTTCCCGATTGTCTTTGTCGCAATACATGGCTACCAGAGTTTGAGGATGAGCACTACGGCGACGATTGTGTTCAGGATAAAACAGATGAGGGTGGGGATCAGTCCTTGCCGGTCATCTGCACGGGCTTGCAACAGTGATTTTGCAATGTAGAGCAGAATGAGGAAGTCGAGAAAACCCGTTATACAGGCGAGGATAATCAATATGATAGTTTGCATGGTTCTGTCGTTTAAAATGTTACGTTGATTTGGTACTTCTCGGCGATGAGTTTTGCCAACGCCTCGCGCTTGGACAGCGGGATTTGGCGGGCGCCGCACCCGTAGGCGTTGAAAGTCGAGGTCGCAACAAAGAGCATCTTTGCGCCTACTGTCCGGAGTTCTTCCCGACTGTGGATGTCCAGCCCCCGCCAGAACTCGATGAATGTCTTGGTTTGTTCCATATATTTTTTAAATTTTTGATTCGGTGGAAAAAGAGGGCGGCGAAAATCTAATCGCCAGATTAAAAGTTGGCCGCCCTCTGCGTCCGGTACTATCTCACGACAGGATGCGGACACGGTCAGGACTCCGATGCCCTATTGTCAGGGACAGACTTTCGGCGGCCGATGTTATACGCCGCATCTTTTCGATGTCTGTCCCGTTGTAGATGCCCAACAGGCGGTTGCCGATCATCAGGCGGCTCTCCTCCGTGTCGAGGTTCACGACCAGCCTCACGTTGTTGGGGTAGCTCTGAACCATCTTGGTTTCCTTCCCCCGCAGGTAGCGGGTTTCGCATTGCGGCATACTGTACGCCGGGGTTGCAGTTGATTTTCTGTTTTGCATAGGATTGTGTTTGAAATGGTGGAAAATTTCTCTACATTTGTTATTAACATTGTTATTTACAAATGCAAATATAGAGAAATCTCTGTGCAAACCAAAATATTCACCGAGAAATTTCTGTATAAAGTTACATGATTAATCAGCCTCATTATGCAATCATCAGTAAAAGAACGACTTATAGAATTTATAAAATCGCAAGGATTAAGTCAAGGTAGATTTGAAAAGCTACTTGGTTTTTCAAATGGCTATGTAAATAACATATCTAAAGGTATCGGAGGAGATAAGTTACAGAAAATAATCTGTGAATTTCCGCAGCTTAATATTGACTGGCTTTTATCCGGTAATGGAAATATGCTTGTTGGCAGCAAAGAAATATTACTGCCCAACGTAGAAGTTCCTCGCGAGGTATTTGACAAATTGGTGTTACTAATCGAAACAGTCAGTTCCCAGCAGGGGACGATTGCGGATCAGCAGAGAATGAATTCAGAGCAGGGCAAGTTGATTGCTGATATGTACCAGAAAATCGACCGCCTGACGTCATCGGGGAGTCGCACTGCCCGCACGGAAGACGATGCCGGATGTGCCGCTGCAAAATAGTTCTCTTTGGTCTTCAAACAGTAGTCATCCCTAAATATTAACGTAGATATGGATAAGCTATTGGGTTATCTGCTTGTTGGCATCATTGGTTATGTCGTTGTAGTGGCATTATTGAATACTCTGGGGATACCCGAAGGCTGGAGTTGGGCAATTCCTGCAATTATTATTTTATTACTCGTATTGGTGTTTTTTGCGCTCCATAAGTATGGTATACAAGATGCTCCCGAATTAAATACCGATAATTCTGAAGAGGTCGAATATCATATTGTTGGTATGAAATATCGGAAGCTGACTGATGATGAACTTGAATCATTTTCCGGAGGGTATTTAATGATTGACCCGGATAATCAGTATGACTCCGAGGCAGTAGGAGTATATAATTTTGATGAAAAATGTGTAGGGTATATACCGAGACCGTATAATGTTGAACTTTTCACTATCCTTCAGCAATCTTCTGCGGGCACTCTCCCCGTGAGAGGGTGGATTGATAAAAGCTATGATTATGGTAAAAAGGCTTGGGTGGGTAGAGTTTATGTTAAGAAAAAATATTTTAATACCTCTAATAATCAAGAGTATAACTAATTGTGTTCCGGGACAGATTCGGGACAAAAATGCTATCGAGTGACTTCCGACCAAAATGTAAAGTGTTGATATTCACGGCCACAAAAAAGCGGGAAAAGGATACTTCAAATCCTCCTCCCGCTACCAAAGGGGTCGGATTGAAAAATCCGACCCCTGTTTTTTTGTAAACCGACGGCGAATAATGCAGGCTGGCGGTGATCTACAAGCCGTGCGCTTTGATAATCCTCCGGAACATGCTTTTCACGACGAGCGTGTGGAATGGGTGGATCAGGTTGAAATAGAAGAATCCCAGCCGGTTGTGGTATCGGACCAAGGTGCTCAGGTGGATTTCGTGCGCTTCGGCGTAAACCGAGAGGTAGGCTTTCAGGTGTTTGTCGTCGAGTGAAATTACCGTTTCATTGTCGGTTTTGCCGACGACCGACATCATGCGGTAATCCCTGCCGCTGCGGATTGCCTTTTCCAGCTGTTTCGCATCGCCGTTGTCGGTTTGCAGTCCGAACGGTCTGACCAGCGCGTTGCGCAGTTTGAACAGCGTGTTTACCCATCCGGGCATCGTCGTCCAGAATGCCGTCATCAGGTCGTCGGGCGAGATTTTGCGCCGGCAGGTCATGCCGTATGTGAAGCAGTCGTGGTAATCACCCGGCAGACAGGGTGTCAGCAGCGACCGGGGCGGAATGTCGGTCTTGTGAATTTTCATGTCGTTGTGTTGAAGTTGCGTTTGGTTTCAACAAGATACGCAAAAAAAACGGTACGAACTGCCGTCGGGTCGCAAACTCCGGCGCGTAATTTGCCGGGGAAGGTGTAACGTCAAATTCCAAAAGTTATGAAAGAGGATACGAAAACGACCTGCACGCCTTGCGAGCAGAATTTCGAACGCAAGGTCGATGAACTGGTGAAGGAGGGCAAGGCCCCGACCGCCAGAGAGCGTGAAGAGAAGGAAGCCGAAGTGGAAGCGGCTTTCTCCGACCGCGGGAAAGAGAAAAAGTAACGCCGCCGGGTGTGTATGCAAAGAGCCTGCTACTTGTGAGGTAGCAGGCTCTTTTATGCATATATCCGTGTTATTGCTGCTTCTTGTAGGCTTCGACGCCGCTGCGCAGGAATTGCACAAAGTTTTCGACGTTGAGGTCGTATCCGCGCGGCGGCACGAGCGTTTTCCCGTCGCGGCCCTGCAGTACGTAGTAGGGCTGGGCGTTGACGCCGTAGGTTTTCAGCGCATAGTAGGAGTTGATCTTGCCGAGACTTTTGAGCACTTTGCCCGAATCGGTGGTCACCCATTCGCTTTCGGGCAGGACTTTCTTGTCGTCGGAGTAGAGCGCCGCGATCACGTAATCCCGGCGCAGGATATCCAGCACCTGTGGATCGGACCAAACGCGGGCTTCCATTTCGCGGCAGTTTACGCAGCCGTGGCCCGTGAAGTCGATGAATAGCGGCTTGTCGACTTTCGCGGCGTATGCTTCGGCCTCCTGCAGATCGAAGAATCCTTCGAGTCCGTGCGGCAGGTGCAGGAAGTCGCTGTGCTTGGGTTTTTTGCCGTCTGCGGTCAGCAGCATGCCCGGTTCGCCCGACGCTGCGGCTGAGCCGACCTGTCCGATGACGAAGTCCTGCGTATGCAGGGGCGGCAGGTAGCCCGAAAGTCCCTTGAGGGGCGCTCCCCACATGCCGGGAATCAGGTAGACGACGAACGAGAAGGTGATGATCGCCAGCGCCAGCCGTCCTACGCCGAGGTAGGGCATGTCGCTGTCGTGTGCGAATTTGATTTTTCCGAGCAGGTAAAGTCCCAGCAGCGAGAAGGTCACGATCCATACGGCCAGGTAGATCTCGCGGTCGAGCAGTCCCCAATGATAGGTCTGGTCGGCGACCGAAAGGAACTTCATGCCCAGGGCGACTTCGATGAAGCCCAGCACGACCTTCACCGAGTTGAGCCAACCGCCGCTCTTGGGCAGTTTCTTGAGCATCGAGGGGAAGAAAGCGAAGATCGTAAACGGCAGGGCGAATGCCACCGAGAATGCGAGCATCGTGACGATCGGACTCCAGAATTCGCCCGAAGTCGACTTGATGAGTACCGAGCCGACGATCGGTCCCGTGCAGGAAAACGACACCAGCACGAGCGTCAGGGCCATGAAGAAGATGCCGGCCAAGCCTTTCGAGTCGGCTTTCGCATCGGTTTTGTTCACCATCCACGAGGGCATCGTGATTTCGAAAGCCCCGAAGAACGAAGCGGCGAAGACCATGAATACCAGGAAGAAGAGGATGTTCGGGAGCCAGTGCGTCGCCAGCCAGTTAAAAATGTCGGCCGTCACGGTGTCGCCGCCCAGGATGCGCGTAATGATGATGATGGCCGCGATCGGGAGCGTGTAGAGCGCGATGATGAAGAATCCGTACATGGCGGCGCGGAAGCGGCCGCGTGCGGGACCTCCTTCGCCCTTCATGAAGAACGAAACTGTCATCGGAACCATCGGGAACACGCAGGGGGTCAGCAGGGCTGCAAAGCCCCAGAGGATGGCTTCGATAATCAGCGCCCAAAGCGTACCGCTTCCTGCGGCGTCCTGCTGCGCCGGGACGATCTCCGCGGCAGTTGTCTCGGCCGTGCCGGAGGCCGTATCCGCGGCGGCTTCCGCCGGGGTGTCTTTGGCGGAGGAGTCGTTATTCGGGGAGACGGCTGCAGTACTGTTAGCTGCAGCCGAGCCGGGGCGTGCGGTCAGCTCGACCGTCAGTTCCGTGTCGTCGGGGGGCATGCAGCTTACCTCGTCGCAGATCATCCATTCGATTGCGGCCTTGACGGTGGCTTTGGCCGCGGCGAGTTTTACCTGCTGGGCGAAGCGGGCCTTGCCGGCGAAGGTGCCGATCTCCATCTCGAATGTCTTGTCGTAATGGCGTTCCGGCGTCGAAAGCTGTTCCACGCCGCCTTCGAGCGTTACGCCGTCGCCCGGCGTAAAGACGATGGCCGTAGCGTTGGGGCCGCCTTCGTAGGGTCCCATGTCGTACATATGGTAGGGGGCGGGAATCGACGCTTCGAGAACGATCCGGTAGACATCGCCTTCGAGGTGCTCCACGGAACTTTTCCAGCTGACGTTCTGAGCCGTGGCCGCCGTGAAAGCGAACAGCGCGGCAACCGGCAGTAAAAGTGTGCGAAACAGTTTGTACATAGTCGTGGCGCATTATAATTTGTGCAAAGATAGGTGTTTTTTGCGGATAAATTGCTACATTCGCACGATGATTCGCCTGTCGCTCATAATCCCCACGCACAATAGGTCCGAACGGCTTATCGCCGCGCTCGAATCGGTCATACGGCAGGATCTGCCCGCCGCCGACTGGGAGTGCGTGGTCGTGAGCAACAATTCGACGGACGACACCGTCGCGCGGTTCGGGGATTTTGCGGCCCGTTATCCCGGCCTGAACCTGCGCCTCGTGACGGAGGACGGTCCGGGCGTCTCCTATGCCCGCAACCGGGGCATTGCCGAGACTTCGGCCCCGCTGCTGGTTTTCATCGACGACGACGAGCGTATCAATCCGGGATTCCTGCGCGCCTATGCCGACTTTTTCGATGCGCATCCCGACGCTGTCGTGGCTGGGGGGCGCATTATCGCCGAGTATGTGACGGGACGTCCCGCGTGGCTCTCGAAATATACCGAGATGCCGATCGCCAATCCGATGGATTTCGGCGACGCCGTGCGGCCGTTTCCTGCCGGCCGGGTGCCGGGCGGCGGCAACATGGCGTTCCGGCGTTCGGCGGCCCTGCGCTACGGGGGCTTCGACCCTTCGCTGGGGCGTGTCGGACGGATGTTGATCGGGGGTGAGGAGAACGATTTCTTCGAACGCCTGATGCGCGGCGGCGAGACCTGCTGGTATGTGCCCGGTGCGGTTATGTGGCATATCATTCCGCCCGAAAAACTGACCGAATCCTATTTCCGCCGCCTTTGTTACAACGTCGGCGTGAGCCAGCGTCTGCGGGCGGGCATGTATCGCCGCTATCCGAAGACGCTTCTGTTCGAGTGCCTGAAATGGGGCGCGACGCTGCTGCTGTCGCTTACGATGCCGCCCCGCAAGTCGCTTTGGCTGATCCGGATGCGCTATGAGATCAGCCGGGGGCTTCTCTCCGATCCGCAATGAAAAACCGCAGTCCGGAGACTGCGGTTCTGTCTGTCTTGCGATCTTCTCTTTAGAAAAGATACTTTTCGTTTTTGACCTTGTTCACGAGCCGGGAGATGTCCTCCCACGCTTCTTCGCCGAATGTCGTGCCGACGACCTCGATGACCTTGCCCGCCGTGATGGCCCCGATCGTGCCGCACTGGCGCAGCGAAAGTCCGTCGCAGAGTCCCGAAAGGAATCCCGCGGCGTAGAAGTCGCCCGCACCCGTCGTGTCCACGCGTTTGGCCGCGGCCATGATGCCTACATGCACCACTTCGTCGCCCTGCTTGATCATGGCACCCTTGATGCCGATCTTCACCACGGCCAGCTCGCACATTTCAGAAATTACCTGCAGGGCGTTCAGCGGTTCGGCTTCGCAGGTGAAGGTCTTGGCTTCGTCCTCGTTGGCGAAAACGATGTCCACGTAGTCGCGGACCAGACCGCGCAGGAATTCGAGATTCTCGGCCACGATGTTGAAGCTGGCCAGATCGACGGCGACTTTCAGCCCGCACTCCTTGGCCGTCTTGGCGGCTTTGAGAATCAGGTCGTGGTTCTGCACCAGATAGCCCTCGACGTAGAGACAGTCGTAATGGTCGAAAATCGACGTTTCGATCTCTTCGGCCGTCAGTTCGAGCGCGGCGCCCAGATGGGTGACCATCGTGCGTTCGCCGTCGGGCGAGATGAGCGACACGCATTTGCCCGAACGCTCCGTGCCCCGGAAGATGACCGGTTCCACACCCAAGTTTTCGAGCGCCTGCACGAAGAAGTCGCCCGTCGTATCCTGTCCGACCTTGCCGATGAACCCGACATCGCAGCCCAGTTTGGCCATGGCGCGGATGGTGTTGCCCGCCGAGCCGCCGAGTGACAGCGAGTAGGGCAGTCCTGCCACGGATTTCGAAATTTCGGTCTGCAGGGTGGTGTCCACGAGGCTCATGGAGCCTTTGGCGAGTTTGAAGCGACTCAGCACGGAGTCGGATTTCAGATTGACCAGCATGTCCGTCAGGGCATTGCCGATGCCTATAACACGTTTCATTCGGTAAGTTCGGGATTGCGTTTTGGATTATATGGAGAGTATCTTGACCAGTTCGAGGTCCTTGCGGTCGATGCCCTTGTCGTGCTTCACGGCTTTGGCGAAGGGGACGTAGACGATCTTGCCGTTCATCGTGCCGATCATCACGTTGCGCTGTCCGTCGAGAAGCGCTTCGATGGCGGCTTCGCCCATGCGCGAGGCGAGGATGCGGTCTACGGCCGTCGGCGATCCGCCGCGCTGGATATGGCCCAGAATCGTGACGCGCGCGTCGTACTGCGGGAACTCCTTCTTGACACGTTCGGCCAGCGCCGTGGCGCCGCCCGTCTTCGGGTTCTCGGCCACGATGACGATCGCCGAGTTCTTGCTCTTGCGGAAGCCGTGGTTGATGAGTTCGGCCAGCTGGTCCACTTCGGTTTCCATTTCGGGTATGATCGCCGCTTCGGAACCCGTGGCGATGGCGCTGTTCATCGCCAGATAACCCGCCGTGTGGCCCATCACCTCGACGAAGAAGAGCCGCTCGTGGCTCGACGCCGTGTCGCGGAGTTTATCGACCGCTTCGACGATCGTATTGAGCGCCGTGTCGTAGCCGATCGTCGAGTCGGTGCCGCCCAGATCGTTGTCGATGGTGCCGGGAAGTCCCACGATCGGCACGTTGTATTCCTCGGCGAAGATGCCGGCGCCCGTGAGCGAACCGTCGCCGCCGATGACCACCAGCGCGTCGATGCCGGCCGCCACCATGTTGTCGTATGCCGCCTTGCGGCCTTCGGTCGTGGTGAATTCCTGACTGCGGGCCGTCTTGAGGATCGTACCGCCCAATTGGATGATGTTGCTTACGCTTTGGGATTTGAACGACACGATCTCGTTGAATACGAGACCTTTGTATCCGCGCATGATGCCCTTGACGGCGAAGCCGTTATAGATTGCGCTGCGGGTTACCGCGCGTATGGCGGCGTTCATTCCCGGAGCGTCGCCGCCCGAAGTCAGAATACCGATACATTTGATTCCAGCCATAGTTTTTCGTTTAGAAAACAAAATCGCTCAAAGGTAGTAATTATTTCAATTTTTTCAAAAAACGAGGGCGGTTCCCGGAGGATCCGCCCTGCGTTTCGAAAAAACTTTTTATTTTACCTAACGCCTGTGGCCTTTATTCGGTCTGCTCTGCGGGGACTCGTCCGGCGTCCGGCTGTCGGACCGAATCCGGTTTTGCGGATTCGGTTTTGTCGTCTCCCGTCTGCACTTTCACCCGTTTGCCGTTGGCTTTCACCTCCAGTCCGGCCTTCTCCCTGTCGATCGTAATGTCGATCGACTGGTTCGGGACGCTGATATGCAGCGTTTTGCGGCCGTCCTCGATGACGTTCTGGCTGTCGTACTCCTCCAGCAGCCGCTCGACCGTCGTGGTGTCGTTGTCGATGATTATCTCGCTGTTGAGCATCCGTTCGATAACGCTGTGTCTGGTCCGGATACGGTCGCCGACGTTCTCGCGGATGGCGATACAGGTGCAGGCGATGATGCCGGCGAGCCACAACAGGAAGATTACCAGTATGGTCTTGCCTCCGGGCTTGCGCGAAGCGATGAGGCACATCAGTACGTAAATGAGCAGTATTACCAGTATCAGTACAATAAGTATGCCGAGCGCGGGAACCCACAGCGTCATGCCCAGCGGGAAGAACGGAATGGAGATGCTGGCGCCGCCGATGATGAGCGCGAAGAGTCCGATAATCAGCGCGCAGGCCGCCATGATGAGTCCGAATACGAGCACTCCGGCGAAGAGCTTGAGGAGGATGAGCACCACCTTGCCGAATACCGATACGGCTTCGGCGACGATGGGTTTGGCCTTGGCGTCGGGATCGCAGCTCGCGCTGGCTTCGGTGGTTTCGCGGATCGACTGCGCCGTGATCTTCTCGCCGTTCATTTCGAGTTTCTGGCGCGCCGTGCGGGGAGCCGGAACGGCGAACCACATGATGATGTAGCAGATGACGAAGATGCCGAACAGGTTGCCCATCATCGGACCGGTCCAGCGCATGAAGGGAATCCACTGGAAGACGGTGAGCAGTATCGGCAGGAACATGGCCAGCCGTATCCAGACCGGATCGACGTCGAAATACTTGCCGATGCCGGCGCAGACGCCGCCCAGCTTGGCGTTTTCGGTGTCGCGGTAGAGACGGCGCGGGATGCGCGGCTCTTCGGGGCTTCGTCCCGGCTCCTCTTCGGAGATGTCCTCGGCGGTGCCCATTTGCCGGATGATGTTCAGAATCAGGGGCTTCTCGACCACACGGGTGCTGTCCTGAGCCGAGAGGATCAGTTCGGCGATGCGGGCTTCGATGTCGGCGACGATCTCGGCTCCGTCGGGAGTCTCCTTGTAGGTCTTTTTCAGGCTTTCGAGATAGGCTTCCAGCTCCTGATAAGCGTCGGTATCCATCGTGAACGCCACGCCCGAAATGCTGCATTTCTTAACCTCTTTCATGGTTGCTCGGTTTAGGGGTTAGTTGCGGCCGACGCTGCCGCCGCTCGACTTGTTGATGCTGGTCCGGCAGTCGCCGCTGTAGCGGATCGAACTGCCGCTCGATGCGTCGGCGTGCAGACGCTCCGTGCAGTTTACGACGGCTTTCGCCGCGCTCGAAGTGTTTACCGAGCACTCGGCGGCGACGAAGTCTCCGGCTGAAAGCTTCGAGGCCGAGCTGAGGTCGGCGGTGCACTTCGCGGCCGAGCCTTTCAGCGTGATTTTCGATGCGCTCGAAGCTTCCACGCTGCAGGAGACCGCTTCTACCGAAGCGTTGATTTTCGATGCGCTCGATGCGGCTACGGCGCAGGATTGGGCCTTGACCGAAACGTCGATCTTTGCGGCGCTCGATGCGTCCATGGCGAATTTGTCGGCGTTCAGCACCACGTCGCTCGAAATTTTCGCGGCGCTCGATGCGTCGAGGGCGCGGATGCTGCCGTTGGCCGGAACCGTCACGGTGACGTCGGCGTTCGAGAGGTTGTTTATCGACTTGTCGATCGTGGCCGTGAGCCGGCCGCCGTTGGCTTCGACTACGACGTAATCCATAACGTTGTCGTCGGCGGCGATGGTGATTTTGCCGGAGGTCTTGTCGGTGATGACGACCTTGACGGCGCGTGCGGCGTCGATGCGGTCGAAGGCCGGAGCCTCGATGGTGCGTGTGACGATATTGCCGCTGCCTTTGAGCCCTTTGCCGAAGAAGACGGACGGTGCTGCGATGCAGACGAAATAGACCGTTACGGAGAGCATGGCGCCCAGCAGGACTGCGATCAGGAGTATCTTTTTCATGGTTGTGATTTTTTGAGGTTTTTTATTGTTTGCCGTGACGAATGATGCGGATCTGTCCTACGAGTTCGTCCCATGCCTCGTCGAGCGTCGTGAGGTATTCGCGCCCCTTTTCGGTGAGCGTGTAGTACTTGCGGGGAGGTCCCTGCGGAGACTCTTCCCAGCGGTAGGTCAGAAGCCCTGCGTTCTTCTGCCGCGTGAGGATCGGGTAGAGCGTACCCTCGACTACGATCATCTCGGCCTGCTTGAGTTCGGCGATGATCTTCGGAGCGTATGAATCTTCGCGGGAGAGAATGGCGAGGATGCAGTACTCCAGAATTCCTTTGCGCATCTGCGCTTTTACGTTGTCTTCGGCCATTGTGCTATTCGGTTAATCGCTTCGGAGCCTTCGGCACGATCAGCCAGAGGATGATGTAGACCCAGATCGAAAGGCCGCCGAAGAGTATGAGGATCAGTGTTGCTATGCGTATGAGCGATACGTCGAGACCGAAGAATTCGGCCAGTCCGCCGCAGACGCCTGCGATGATGCCGTCGGGAGTGCGCAGCAGTCTCTTGGTGTTGTTCGTTGTCATGGTTTTATCGGTTTTTGTTGTGAATGCTGAATTTGCGTGCGGGTTCTTCCGGAATGACGATCCAGAGAATGATGTAGGCCCAGATCGAGAGTCCGCCGAAAAGTATCAGGAACAGGGTGATCAGGCGCAGGACGGTCGTATCGGCATGGAAGAATTCGGCCAGTCCGCCGCAGATGCCGGCGATCGAACGGTCCGTGCGCGAGCGGAACAGTTTACGGGGTTCCGGTTCGGGCTGTTCCTCCTGCGGGGCGCTGCCGCGGCGTTCGCCGAAGTCGGCGGGCGATCCCATGCGGTTCATGGTCTGGCGGACCGTGTCGAGGGTGATGACCCGCATCGGCGACGAAACGATCTCGCGGAAAATCTCAGCGATGCGCGCTTCGATGTCGCCCATGGTCTCGGTATCGTATTCGGGCAGGCGGCTGCGGATATCTTCGAGATAGTTTCTCAGTACGCGGTAGGCGTCTTCGTCGAGCGTGAAGGCTTGCGAACCGATGTTTACGTTTACTGTCTCTTTCATAGTCGTAGAAGCTGATTTAGGGTTAATGTGTCCGGGTTACTACTACTTTGGTACTGCAAATATAATACAGTTTTTAGTATTATGCAATACAAAGTACTATATTTTCTTAAAAGATGCGATTTTTTTTCGGATACCTATAATATAGAATCACCGGTTGCTGCGGAAGAAAGGAGGTGTTGCAGGAAAAAATTGCGATATTTGATGATCCGATGTTGCGTTTCGCCCGTCGGTTTCGTCTTACAGATACAATGGAGGAATTCGAATTCACCCGATATGTCGTGCCGCTGCGCGATCGTATGTTCCGCTACGCGCAGAGTCTGCTGCTCTGCGCCGACGAGGCGGAAGACGTGACGCACGACCTCTTGGAGCGGTTGTGGCGGGAGCGTGATCGGCTCGACGGCTGCCGCGACGTCGCTTCCTTCGTGATGGTCGCAGTGCGTAACTGCTGTTACGACCGGTTCCGCAGCCGGCAGGCCGGCGAGCGGCGCGACAATGCGGTCGCGGGGTGGGCCGAACGTTCGACGACGGGCGATGCGGAGGGCTGGGAGGCGCGCGATCTGGTGCGACGCGCGATGGCCTGCCTGCCCGAACGGCAGCGCGAGGTGCTCCACCTGAAGGATATCGAGGGGTATCCGACCCGCGAAATCGCCGAGATAGCGGCGTGCGACGAAGCGCAGGTGCGCGTGATTCTCTCCCGCGCCCGCAACGGACTGAGAGAGGTACTGAAAAAAATGATGGACGATGAAAGAGCAGGACGAAAGAATTGAGCGGCTGCTGGAGCGCTATTTCGATGCGCGGACGACCGAAGCCGAAGAGCGCGAACTGCGCGACTATTTCCGGTACGTGGATGAGATTCCCGCATCCCTGCGTTATGCGCGGACGATGTTCGGCGGATTGGACGCTCTGGCCGAAGAGCGGTATCCCGGCGAGGGCAGCGTGCAAACCGGTCCGGCTGTCCGTCCGGCGGAAAGGATGCGGCGTTATGAAACGCGCTCCGCAGCCGGGCGCGGGGCGCGGGGCGGCCGGAAACTCCGTCCCCTCTGGGGCGTGGCTGCCGCTGCGGCGGTGGTGCTGGGCGTGTTTTTCTATGCCGAATATCTGCGCAAGCCCTATTGCTATATCGACGGTGTGGCGATTTACGACAAGGAGGCTGCCATGCAGGCGACGGTTTACCTGCAGGGACTCTCGGATTTCGGCGATCAGGTCCGCATGGTGGATGAACTGATAATAAACGAATAAAACGATACGGGTATGAAAAAACTGTTTGTTTGTACGGGAGCGCTGCTCCTGCTGGCGGTTTCGCCTGCTGTGGCGCAGTTCTTTGTTTCGCTCGCTCCGGCCCATGAAGTCGCTGCGGCGCAGAAAGCCGATTCGGCCTGTTTCCGCCGGGCCGACGGAAAACCGGTTGCCATCGAGACCGTGGAGCGCGATTCGACGGGAATCGATACGCTCCGGCGGATTGATACGGTGGACAGCGATCTGATCCGGCTGCGCGACGGCGGCCATGACGGCAACATGATCCTCGAAGTGGCGGGTTTCGGACTTACGCTGGGACATACGCCGATGCAACGAATGGAGCTGAAAAAGCCCCGCGTCTGGTTCAACGCGTTCAGTAGTGTCGAATTGGGATTCACGCAGTTGGTCGGCGTCGATTATTCGGGGTATGCGTCCGGGGACAAGGGCTTTCTGGATCAGCGGCTGGGGTCTTCGTTCCATTTCAGTTTTTCGGCGGTGCAGCTCCGGCTGGCGCTCAACCGGAGCCGTTCGCTCTGCTTGGGGGTGGGCATGCAGTACACGCTCGACAATTACCGGCTCTCCGACAATACCGTCACGCTCGGCAACGACGGAGGACGTATCGTTCCGGTCGCGCTGGACGAACCCGCCGGCAAGTCGAAAGCCGTCACCTCCTCGCTCGGCATTCCCGTCCGGCTGACTTACACTCCGGCGAAACACCTTCGGATTACAGCCGTCGCCTATTCCGACTTCCTCTTGGGCGCCGATGCGATTTATAAGAAACCGAAGGAGAAAAACAGCCTGTCCGGATTCCGGGCCTATCAGTTCGGGGTCGGTCTCAGTGTCAGCTATCGCGGTTTCGGGTTCTTCACCCGTTACGGCGTGACTCCGCTGTTCAAACAGCATGCGGGACCCGACTGCCATGCCTTCTCGTTCGGTGTCGGACTCATGCTCTGATTGCAACCTAATACATGTCGATTATGAAACGATTGCTGTTGATTCTGATTCTGCTCCTTCCGCAGCTGCTTGCCGCGCAGAGCGCCGACCGGAGTGCCGTGCAGAGCGTTGACCGGACTGCCGCGCAGACTGCCGACCGGATACCGGCCAATTCGGCCGGCCGCCGTACCGGCCGTGAATATGCCATCCGAACCGTGGACCGCGATTCGCTGGGGCTCGACACCCTGCGGCGGCTCGATGCGATGGGCGGCGACCTGATGACGCTGCGCGGAGACGGGCGCGAGGGGAGTGTGGTACTCGAAGTGGCCGGTTTCGGCCTGACGCTGGGCCGTGCGCCGGAGACGGATTCGCAGGCGGATCTGGTCATGAAGTCCGGGCGTGTGAAACTCTACTTTTTTAACAGCGGCGAATTCGGCTTTACGAAGCTCGTCGGCGTCGATTACGGCAGCTATGCCCCCGAAGAGAAAGGGTTTTTGGATCAGAAACTGGGGAATTCGTTCCACTGCGCCGCTTCGGTGATGCAGGTGCAGGTCGCCCTGAACAAGAGCCGGACGCTCTACTTCGCCACCGATCTGCGGTTCGCCGTCGACAACTACCGGCTTGCGGATGCCGGAATCCGCTTGGGCTACGAAAAGGGCCGTCTGCTGCCCGTGGCGCTGGACGAACCCGCCGACAAATCGAAATTCGTCACTTCGTCGCTGGGAATTCCGCTCCGGCTTATCTACAAGCCGTTCAAACATTTTCAGGCCTCGGTGATCGCCTATTCCGATTTCGGAATAGAGCTGACGTCGCTCCACAAGAAACCGCGCGTGGAGTACGAGCTGTCGGGGCTGCGAACCTATCAGTTCGGTGTGGGAGGAACGGTTTCCTATTACGGCATCGGCATCTTCGCCAGCTACGGCGTAACCCCGCTGTTCAAGAAGCATGCGGGACCGGAGTGCCATACGTTCAGTTTCGGCATCTCGCTGCTCATGTAACCAAATACGAACGGACATGAAACGACTATTGTTGATTTTGATACTGCTCCTTCCTCGGCTGGCCGCGGCCCAGAGCAATTCCGTAAACGACTTTTTCAGCCGTTATGCCGCCGCCGAGGGCTTTACGAGCGTGCAGCTGGAACAGAAGATGATGCAGCTGATGAGCCGTCAGGCCGCGGAACGGGGCGACAAGGGGCTTGCCGTACTGCTGAAGGACATTCAGTATATCCGCATCATCGCTCTGAAAGAGGGTGACGGCGGTCGGTTCGTTCGGGATGCCGAGGCGGCTGTTGCCGCCGACCGGAAGTTTCAGCCTGTCACTTCCGGCTCGGAGAACGGGCAGACCACGAAGTTCTATATCCGCGAAACCGCGCTGTCGGTTAAATCGGAACTGGTGATGATAACTTACGGCGCGAAGGAGACAGTCGTGGTGAATATCTTCGGAGTGTTCGATCTCCGGCAGGTCGCCCGCCTTTCGTCGATACGCCCGAAATAAGGGCCGGATTCGGAAAATTCGGGCGGCTTCATCAAGCGGTCGCCGTTATGAAAAGTAGATGCGCCACGGATTCCGTGGCGTATTTTTTCTGTATTCTGTGCCGGATTTCGGCGTTGTATGGACGATGCTTGTTGCTGTCTGATGAGCGGCATTTGCTGCATGCGAATCCTGCGGAAGCCAGCGCGGCTTCTGCGTTTTTTTTATTTCGGAGCCGATTCCCGTGCTGTTGCAGGGCCGGTGTCTGCGTCGTTGCGGACGGAATCCCGGAGGCTACTCCGGGGATTTTTCACTCTCCGCCCGGATCGTGTCGGTAGCCCTCCTCGTCGTAGACGGGGCGGTCGTTCTCCGCATCTTCGTGCGCTGCGTCCGGAATCCGGTCGTCGAGCGGGATTTCCGTCTCCAACAGCTCTTCGTCGATCAGGTTTTCGTCGCGTTCGCCGCCTGCGAATCCGTTGTTCTCCGTGGAGATGACGGTGCGGTCGTTGGGAAATTCTACGATGTCCATGCTTTTGTCGTTTTGGTTTTTCGCGTTTCGTCGCAAGAACGATACCGTTGCTGCGGAACTGTGCGGAAGAAAAGCATGGGCTGCCGTCGTTTCGGGTATTCGCCGGGACGCTCCGCGGCTGCGGCCGGAAATAGTGCCGGGAGAATAGTGTCCGGAGAGGGATCGGGGTGAATGATTGAGGAGAGTTGCCGGCGGTGAGTTGCCGGGGATGAAGGGGCGGGGGCATGATCAAGCGTCTGCGTTCCGGGGCATGAAAAAGGGCGGGAATATGCTTCCCGCCCTTCTCCGGATTGTTCCGGCACTTTTATTAGTCTTCGAACTTCGCGGAAAGGAACTCGCGGTTCAGGCGCGCGATGTGCGCGATCGAAATCGACTTGGGGCACTCGGCTTGGCAGGCACCCGTGTTGGTGCAGTTGCCGAAGCCCAGCTCGTCCATCTTGGCGACCATCGCCTTGGCGCGGCGTGCACCCTCCACACGGCCCTGCGGCAGTTTGGCGAGCGACGATACGCGGGCGGCGACGAAGAGCATCGCCGAACCGTTCTTGCAGGTTGCCGCGCAGGCGCCGCAGCCGATGCAGGCGGCAGCGTCCATCGACTCTTCGGCGTCGGCCTGCGCGATCGGAATCGCATTGGCGTCGGGCACCGAGTTGGTACGTACCGAGATGAAACCGCCGGCCTGAAGAATCTGGTCGTAAGCCGAGCGGTTCACGACGAGGTCCTTGATGACGGGGAACGCCGCCGAGCGCCACGGCTCGATGGTGATCGTTGCGCCGTCCTTGAACTTGCGCATGTAAATCTGGCAGGTGGTAGCCGCCTGACCGGGACCGTGGGCGTGACCGTCGATGTGCAGCGAGCACATGCCGCAGATACCCTCGCGGCAGTCGTGGTCGAACGCTACGGGCTCCTTGCCCTCGTGGATAAGGTTGTTGTTCAAGATGTCGAGCATCTCAAGAAACGAGGTGTCTGCCGAGATGTTCTCGACTTTGTACGTCTCGAAGCCGCCCTTGGTCTTAGCGTCCTTTTGACGCCATATCTTTAATGTAAAATTCATAATTTCAAATTGTTATTAAAGTTTAACGTCAAAAGCTTAGTCTTTGTAGTTGCGCTGAGCGGGGTGTACGAATTCGAAGTTCAGCGGCTCTTTCGTCAGTTCGGGAGCGGCGTCCTCGCCCTTGTATTCCCAAACGGCGGCGTATACGAAGTTTTCGTCGTCACGCTTGGCTTCGCCCTCTTCGGTCTGGTGCTCTATGCGGAAGTGACCGCCGCACGACTCCTCGCGGTTGAGTGCGTCGCGCGCCATCAGCTCGCCCAGTTCGAGGAAGTCGGCCAGACGCAGCGCCTTTTCGAGCTCCACGTTGAAATCCTTCTCCTGACCTACGACTTTCACGTCTTTCCAGAACTCCTTGCGCAGCGCCTGAATCTCGCTGATCGCCTTTTCGAGCGATTCCTTCGAGCGGGCCATGCCGACGTTCTCCCACATGATATGGCCGAGTTTCTTGTGAATGTCGTCCACCGACTGCTTGCCGCCGATCGACAGCAGCTTGGCGATCTTCTCCCTGACGCCCTTTTCGGCTTCGTCGAAAGCCTTGGTGTCGGTCTTCACCTTCGGAGCCTGAATCTTGTGCGAGAGGTAGTCGCCGATGGTGTAGGGCAGTACGAAGTAGCCGTCGGCCAGACCCTGCATCAGGGCCGAAGCGCCGAGACGGTTCGCACCGTGGTCCGAGAAGTTGGCCTCGCCGATGGCGTACAGGCCGGGGATGGTGGTCATCAGGTTGTAATCGACCCAGATGCCGCCCATGGTGTAGTGCACGGCGGGGAAGATCTGCATCGGCTGCTCGTAGGGGCTTACGTCGGTGATCTCCTCGTACATGTCGAACAGGTTGCCGTAACGTTTCTTGATGATCTCCTTGCCCAGACGCTCGATGGCGGTCTTGAAGTCGAGGAATACGGCCAGTCCGGTCTCGTTTACGCCGAAGCCTGCGTCGCAGCGCTCCTTGGCGGCACGTGAAGCCACGTCGCGCGGCACGAGGTTGCCGAAGGCCGGGTAGCGGCGCTCCAGATAGTAGTCGCGGTCCTCTTCGGCGATGTCCGACGGCTTCTTGGCGCCCGAACGCAGCGCCTTCACGTCTTCGAGTTTCTTGGGAACCCAGATGCGGCCGTCGTTGCGCAGCGACTCCGACATCAGCGTCAGTTTCGACTGCTGGTCGCCGTGAACCGGGATGCAGGTGGGGTGGATCTGCGTGAAGCAGGGATTGGCGAAGCCTGCGCCCTTGCGGTAGCACTGGAATGCAGCCGAGCCGTTCGACGCCATGGCGTTGGTCGAGAGGAAGAATACGTTGCCGTATCCGCCCGTTGCGATCACGACGGCGTGTGCGCCGTGGCGCTCGATCTCACCGGTGACGAGGTTGCGGGCGATGATGCCCTTCGCTTCGCCGTCCTCCACGACGATGTCGAGCATCTCGTGACGGGGATAGCTCTTCACCGTGCCGGCGGCGATCTCCTTGTTGAGTACCGAGTAGGCGCCCAGCAGGAGCTGCTGACCTGTCTGGCCGCGGGCGTAGAACGTACGCGACACCTGCGCGCCGCCGAACGAACGGTTGGCCAGCAGGCCGCCGTATTCGCGGGCGAAAGGCACGCCCTGTCCCACGCACTGGTCGATGATCAGGTTGGCGACTTCGGCCATGCGGTAGACGTTGGCTTCGCGGGCGCGGTAGTCGCCGCCCTTGATCGTGTCGTAGAACAGACGGTATACCGAGTCGTTGTCGTTCTGGTAGTTCTTCGCGGCGTTGATACCGCCCTGCGCGGCGATCGAGTGCGCGCGGCGGGGCGAATCCTGAATGCAGAATACCTTTACGTTATATCCCAGTTCGCCGAGCGAAGCGGCTGCGGATGCACCGCCCAGACCCGTTCCGACGATGATGATGTCGAGCTTGCGCTTGTTTGCGGGGCTTACGACCTTGATAGCTGCCTTATGGTTGCTCCACTTTTCTGCGAGAGCGCCGGCAGGAATTTTAGCATCTAATTTGAAAGCCATATCTGTTGTGTGTTTATTGTTCTGGATAATCGGTTAGCAGGCGCCTGCACAGCAGGGGCAGACACTCTTGATGAAGTAGATCACCACAACGGCGGCGAAGCCGAGGAAGATGACCGTCGCCACGATGTTGGCGATGCACTTCAGGCGGGGATACCACGTGTCGTTGGCCCATCCCACGGTCTGGAACATCGACCATACGCCGTGCGTGAGGTGGAACCAGAGGGCGAAGAACCACACGAGGTAGATCACCACGTAATACCACTGCGAGAAGGTGTAGGCGATCAGCGAAGCGCCGTCCGCCGGATGGAGTCCGAGCGAGTTCTCGTGGCCGCCCAATACCTCCACGAGCTGCATTTTAGCCCAGAAGTTGAAGAGGTGGAGCGCCAGACCGCCCAGAATGATGAAGCCCAGTACGAGCATGTTTTTCGACGCCCACGACACGCCCGGTTCGACTACCGTCACGGCGTAGCGCTGACTGCCGCGCGCCTTGAGGTTCTCCATGGTGAGGATGACCGCGTAGATGAAGTGCACGACGACGCCTGCCGCCAGCACTGCGGTGCCGGCCAGAGCGTACCAGTTGGCTCCGAGCAGCGCGCAGATCATGTTGTAAGCCTCAGGCGAGATGATCGCCACAATGTTCATGGACATGTGGAAGAGAATAAAGAGCACGAGGAAACACCCCGTTACGCTCATCACTAACTTCTTGCCCAGCGAGGAATTAGATAAAAAACAGCTCATAATGATTTAAATTTGTTTATATTTGTTAAAGTTTTGTGTTCCCGGACGCAAAGATAGCCATTGTTTGCAGAATAACAATAGAAACGGGCGGGAATTTTAGGCCGAAAAGGTGGGATTTTATGACCAAGAAAGAACTGCGCGCTGCGATGAAAAAACGGAACCTCTCGCTCTCTTCCGAAGAGCGTGACGCGGCGTCGGAACGCATCTTCGGCCGGGTGGAGCGTCTGCCCGGATTTTCGGCGGCCCGCTGCGCGGCGTTTTTCTGCGCGCTGCCCGACGAGCCGCAGACCGGTGCCGCGCTGGCGCGGTGGAGCGCCGCGAAGCGCATCGTCGTGCCGCGGGTCGAGGGCGATGCGATGCGGTTTTACGACTATGCGCCCGGAGAACTTTGCCGGGGCGCTTTCGGAATCGCCGAGCCGTCGGTTGCGGAGCGGCCGTGCGATCCGGCGGAAATCGACTTCATCGTCGTTCCGGGAGTGGCTTTTACCGCCGCCGGAGCGCGTATGGGCCGCGGCCGCGGATATTATGACAAATATCTGTCGCAGTCCGGTTTCCGGGGTGTGAAAGCCGGCGTCTGCTATGCGCATCAGCTGGTCGTGGAACTGCCCGTCGAACTGCACGACGTTTTTATGGATTACGTTGTCACCAATGATTGAAGAGATATGGATGTGAAAGAATTTACCGCCGCCTACAGGGAGGCTTTCGGCGAACGGCCCGAACTGCCCCTGCTGTTCCGCTATACGGACAGTCCGTTGCGCCCGGTCGAAAAGGTCGGAGGCTGTTTCTTCAAGGCGCTGGCCGAAGCGCGCCGGGGGCTGCCCGTGAGTCTGAATGCCGGCAATATCGGCTGCGGGGGCGGGAAGTTCTACACGGGATTCAGCCCGATGCCCGAATTCGTTCCGCAGTTCGTGTCGCTCAAGGAGCGCTATAAGCGGACGCCCGAAATGGTGCTGGAGTTCATCGCCGCTCTCGACCTGCGTCCCGCGCCGAAGGCGTGGCTCGAATTCGTGCGGGCGGACGTTGCGGAGACGTTCGACGGAGCGGAGGGAGTCCTCTTTTTCGCGGCGCCCGATGCGCTGGCGGGACTGGTGACGTGGGCGACGTTCGACAACAATGCGGCGGACGCCGTGGCGTCGCCTTTCGGGTCAGGGTGCAGCTCGGTCGTGGCGCAGGCCGTGCAGGAGAACCGCAACGGCGGCAGGAGGTGTTTTCTGGGCCTTTTCGATCCGTCGGTACGCCCGTGGGTGGAACCGGATGTTTTGAGCTTCGTGGTTCCGATGTCCCGCTTTCGGGAGATGTGCGGCATGATGCGTGCAAGCTGTCTGTTCGATACGCATGCGTGGAGCAAAGTTCGCGAACGGATTAATAACGACAATTGATTTTATGGAAAAAAGAAGAGCGGCGCTGGTGCTGGCCGGCGGCGGAGCGCGTGGAGTGGCCCACATCGGGGCTATCGAGGAGTTGGAGAGTCAGGGATTCGAAGTGCATGCCGTGGCAGGAACTTCGATGGGGGCGCTGGTCGGCGGCATGTATGCTTCGGGACACCTCGAAGCATTCAAGGAGTGGATGTACACGCTCGATAAATACAAGGTTTTCAGTCTGGTCGATTTTGCGCTGAGTACCGAAGGTCTTGTGAAGGGGAACCGCGTGATCGGCGCCATGAAGGAGCTGGTGCCCGACGTGAAGATCGAACAGATGCCGCTGCCTTTTGCGGCCGTGGCGGCCGACCTGCTGACCGGGCGCGAGGTCGTGCTCGACCGGGGCGGACTGTACGACGCCATCCGGGCTTCGATTTCGATCCCTTCGGTTTTCCGGCCCGTCCGCCGGGGCAATATGGTACTGGTGGACGGCGGTACGGTCAATCCGCTTCCGCTGAACCGCGTTCGCCGTGAGCCGGGCGACGTGCTGGTCGCCGTGGACGTGAGCGCACCGTTTTCCGACGAGATGGCCGCGCGGGTCAACTCCTCGCTGAATTATTATAAGGTGATAACCGCTTCGTCGGAGATCATGCAGCAGCATATCGCACGCCTGATGTGCAAGATTTACAAACCCGACCTGCTGATCGAGATGCCGGCGGACCGTTTCGGAATTTTCGAATTCTACCGTGCGCGCGAGATCGTCGAAGCCGGCCGTTTGGCGGCACGCGCCGCGCTCGAACAGCATATGGTCGTCGCCGGATAAAGGTTGTCTTCTGCCGGAAACCGGGAAAGCCGGGCTGTTGTGGCATGATCTTTGTTGGGAAAAAAGAAAAGATTGCGACGGCCCGAATTTTGAAGAATTCAAAAGTAGTGACGCAACTTCACACAGATTTGAGGGCCGTCGCAATGGTTTTTATGACGCGGATATCTCCGGGGACGGACGCAGTTTTTGTCCTCCGGGGATTTTTATAGTACTCTGCACTACAAAGGTAAATAAAGTTTCTGGAATTGCAATGCCCTTGACCGAAAGTGGTATTCGTGCGCCTAAAATATGGAAACGGGCGGACTGTTTGGGCATCGGGGCTTGTTGTTTTCTCGTATATGGGCTGACTTTACGGCTTGTTTTGCCGGTTTTTTCCGCGGCTGTAAATAAAAACGTTCCGGCCTTGCCGCCGGAACGTTTTCGTGTAATCCGTTTTATGCGTGACTAACGTCTGTCCTTGCCGTAGACGTAGGCCGGGATGCGGTGGCTGCGTTTGCCGATCGGAACGCCGATGCCGAGCGTGACGTGCATGATGCTCTGTCTGACGGGTACGAACTGCGGCGTGTGTTTGGTTATCAGGACGTCCGTGCCGATGAAGAAGTTGATCCAGTTGGGGCAGAGGTTGAGTCCCAGCCCTACGGCGCCGCCGCGGTTGTCGATCACCGAGTAGCTTCCGGTGAGCGTAAACCAGCGGATCGGGTGGAAATTGACCGATCCGGTGATGTTGTGGAAGGTCTTGTATTCCCAGAAACGGGCCGAATACAACAGGCCGATGCCGATTTTGTGGCGCCATACTTCGTATTCGAGTCCGGCGTTGATCGTTGCGCGCAGCATGCGCGACACGCTTTGGGGCGCTCCTTTGTGAAATTCCAGCACGTCGATGTCAAAATCGGGCGATTCGGTGCCGTCCTCCGTGACGTTGACGCCCGTGAACGAAAGCTCTTTCGACGAGAAGCCCGTAACGTTTTTCTTCTTGCTCCAGCCGATGAATCCCAGATCGTTTACGGCCAGCGACGCCTGCAGGTTGGGCAGGATGTCGTACGTGGCGCCCAGATCGACGGCGAAGCCGTAGCCTGCGGGCGACGTGGGTTTGAAGTCGATGTCGTCCAGCTTGTAAACCTCCTCGCCGGCGTCGTTGGGCTTGGTCGTGACGTCGAGACCGGCGGCGGTGATGTCGAGTCCGCCTGCGGCGTCGATCCGCCACTCCTCTTCTCCGTGCGTCACGTTGAATCGGGTGAAGTACATGCGGGCGCGGGCGGCTCCGACGAGGAATTTGCCGCGGACACCGATGTAAAGCCGGTCGTCGAGCAGCGGGAACGAGTAGCTGAAGGCCGCTTCGAGGTAGCTGTCGGCCGTGAGACCGATGTTATGGATGTCGCTGCCCGTGCCTTCCTTGAGGAATGCGAAGAGCGAGTAGGGCAGCGTAGCGTCGGCGGTCGCGCGGGCGTTGAGGTCGAACGACCAGAAATTCTTGTGGTTGCGCGTGAAGGCGCCGAAGCCGATGAGGTTCACGCGGGTGTCGATGCCCAGCAGGTTGTCGGCGTTGAGTCCCGAAAGTGCCTGTCTGGTCGAAACGGCTTCGTCGAGCAGTGTGACCAGTTTCCCGTTGCGGGGATAGAGCAGTTTGTCCACGGCCAGATTGCCGCTGGCGTTGATGTCGATGCCGCCCAGACCGGGAATGTTGACATAGCCGCGCAGCGGTGCGAAAGCCGGGTTGAATTGGCTGCGGAAGGTCGTCCCTTCCATGAAGTAAGCCGTCGGGTTTTGGGCGGCAACGCCTGATGCCAGCAGCAGCGTTGCGAGAAAAACGTATATTCTTTTCATGTATGGCGCCGGGTTAGAGGTTGAGTTTCAGACCGCCGCGCTTGACAAGACGCAGTGCGATGACGATTTTCTGGTCGGGCGTGAATCCGGAGCCGGGGAAATATTTCTCCAGTTTGACGGGGAGGATGATCTCCGTACCGTCGATGATCTGGCGCAGGTCGTTCTCGTGGAGCCGCGTCTCGCCGATCTTGGCCTTTACGTTGGGTTCGACACGTATGTCGAATTCCACCTCCGTGGGGTAGAACCGGGGGCTGAACTGCAGGCTGACAGGCAGTGCGCTGATGATTTCGCCGTAGATGTCCAGCGTGTTTCGGGGATTTGCCGTGCCTTTCGGATCGAGGTTGTCGGCCAGCATGTCTACCACGTCGCTGCCGAGGTCGATCCTGCCGAGGTCGTAGGTTACGTCTTCGATTTTCAGATCCGTCAGGTAGCCGCCGGCCAAATCTCGGACCTCGCCGGCCAGCTCCTCCTGCAATCCCGTGGTAGCGCGGAACATCGTGATGAATACCTGCTTGAAATCTTTCGGGTCCGTGTTCGGCGGAAGCAGGGGCAGGAACGTGCCGAGATACTTGTCGTAGAGCAGGTCCGCCACGGCGTTGATTTTGGCGTCGGACCTCTTCATTTGTTCGATCAGTTCGTCGAGCAGCTCGTCGATATAGGACGGGGTGTGCTGAATCTTCTGAAGATCCACGTATTTTCCGTCTGCGGGCAGCGGCGAAGGCAGCCAGATGTCGGCTTCGTCGAAGAGGGCTTTGATGTCGGTGCCGTCCTTGCCCAGTTCGCTCATGCTGACGGTGACCGTAGCCAGCGGCAGCCGGAATTCGTCGCCGATGACGACGCCGTCCGTGTCGATTTCCGACAAGTCGTAATTGTTGTCGATACACGAAGTGGCGAGCATACCGAACAGAAACAGTGGTAAAATAAATCTCATAGGTTTGAGGGTGTTTGCATTGGATTGCAAATATATGCCGTTCCGACGAATAAACCAAAGAATTGGACAAATTCGTCAGCGGAGCGGACAAATCCGGCCGCAATATCATCCCCTGACGGGCTTCAGGGGTGCATCTGCGGGTTTTGCGAAATATTTGCTACATTTGCGTTGCTATTGTCGTTATGGCCGAAACCGGAAAAAACAACCTTAAAGAGCAGGTGGCGATGCTGCCGCTGTCGCCGGGCGTCTACCAGTTCGTGGACCGCTCCGGAACGATTATCTATGTGGGTAAGGCCAAGAGCCTGCGCAAACGGGTCTCCTCCTATTTCGTGCAGAGCAAGGAGCACAGTGCCAAAGTGCGTGTGCTGGTGCGGCAGATCGCCGAGATCCGCCATATTGTCGTCAACAGCGAGACCGACGCGCTGCTGCTCGAAAATTCGCTGATAAAGACCCTCCAGCCGCGTTACAACATCCTGCTCAAGGACGACAAGACCTATCCGTGGATCGTGGTGCGGCGCGAGCATTTTCCGCGCGTGCAGTCCACCCGCCAGCTGACGCGCGACGGTTCGCAGTATTTCGGTCCCTACAGCTCGGTGATGATGCAGCACAGCGTGCTCGAATTCGTGCGCGAAGTGGTGCCGCTGCGGACGTGCAAGCTCAATCTGGCGCCCGAACAGATCGCCAAAGGCAGGTATTCGGTCTGCCTGCAGTATCATCTGGGCAACTGCAAGGGCCCCTGCGTCGGGGAGCAAAGCGAAGCGGAGTACGCAAAGCTGGTCGATATGGTCGTCGCGGTGCTCAAGGGAGACCTGCGTCCCGTGCGGAGCTATCTGGAAGGCGAAATGGCGAATGCCGCCGCCGGGTTGAAGTTCGAGCTGGCGCAGCGTTACAAACAGCGTCTGGACGCGCTGGACAACTATTCGAGCAAGTCGGTGATCGTGAGCGCGAAGATCGTCGATGTGGATGTTTTTTCGCTTCTTCCGGACGATGATGTGGCCTATTGCAACTTCGTGCGCATCCGCCACGGCTCGATCGTGGGCGTCTATACGGTGAAACTCTCGACGGGCGTCGGCGGCGACGAACGCGACATGCTGACGCTGGCCATCCAGCATATCGTGGAGCATATCGCGGGAACGCTCGCCAAAGAGGTCGTCGTTCCGTTCCTGCCTTCGACGACGCTGTTGTTCGACGGCGTGACCTTCACGGTGCCGAAACGCGGCGAAAAACTCGAACTGCTGGAATTCTCGCAGAAGAGCGCCCGCATCTACCGCGCCGAGCAGCTCAAAAACCTCGAAATCAAGAATCCCGAACGCTATACCGAACGGCTGTTGAACGCCCTGCAAAAGGAGCTGCGTCTCGACAGACAGCCGCGGCACATCGAATGTTTCGACAACTCCAATCTGCAGGGGGCCCATCCGGTAGCCTCGTGCGTGGTCTTCCGCGATGGAAAACCCGCACGCAAGGAGTATCGTCACTTCAACATCAAGACCGTGGAAGGGCCTGACGATTACACTTCGATGCGCGAAGTCGTCTTCCGGCGTTACAGCCGTCTTCAGGAAGAGGGGGCCGAGCTGCCCGATCTCATCATTGCCGACGGCGGAAAGGGGCAGATGGGCATCATTCACGAGGTACTGGAGTATCTTGGGCTGGACATACCTGTGGCCGGACTGGCCAAGAACGACCGCCACCGGACCTCCGAACTGCTCTGCGGCTATCCGCCCGTGCTGGTCGGCATCCGTCCCACTTCGCCCCTTTTCCACTTTTTGGCGCACATTCAGGAGGAGGTGCACCGTTTCGCCGTCTCGTTCCACCGTCAGAAGCGCAGCAAGGCGTTTATCCATAGCGAACTGGAGCAGATCGAAGGCATCGGCGACAAGACGATCCGCACGCTTCTCCAGCACTTTCGCTCCGTGGCCAAGGTCAAGGCCGCTCCGGCCGAGGAGCTTTCGGCGCTGGTCGGTCCGGCCAAGGCGAAAAAAATCAGGGCTTTTTTTGAAAAATAGCCGGATTCTTTGAAAATTGCAAAGATTCGACTATCTTTGCCATCCCGATTCTACGGATGAGGTTTGCCCGGATGGCGGAATCGGTAGACGCGTTGGTCTCAAACACCAATGACAGCAATGTCGTGCCGGTTCGACCCCGGCTCCGGGTACAAGTAAAATCGCTTAATTTGTTGATTATGGCAAGTTAGGCGATTTTTTATTTTCGGATTTTCCCCGCATTTTCCCCACAGAGAAGAAATGGTTGTAATGTGAAAACCAAATGTTGGATATCCCTTTTGTTATTGTGTAACCTGTTGGTTGAATTAAAATAAAGCATATTTGATAATACAAATTTTGTCGATGATTGTAGAAGCTGAGGTATTGCAGCATGACCAAGCTCGATTTTAACGGCTGTACGGGTAAACAGCCCGTATGTCATACTAATCAAGAACTGGTTAAGTTGAGAAATCTTTTGATATGCTTTCTGGAACGATTGTAAGCTCATGAGAGTTGTTTCCGGTTCTTTTGGTTCAGTTGATACGGGACTTCAAGTTTGATATGAGCCATTTTGAAAAGGTCTTGTTGCATATCAATATTCAAGTACCATACGTGCCGAAATAATTTCTGAATATCAATCTTTTATACGATTGATACCCAATTTTACACCCGAAAAATGTAAAATTAGGTGTTGTATTTTCTCTATATCGAATCACACAGGCTAATGAATAAGGAAAGATCATTGAGCTTTCGGGTACTTTTTGGAAATGTCAAATGATTGGTATTTAATAATATGAGATTTGTATTTCGTATTTTGCATCCGCAATTTGTCTGCATTTCTTATGATGACAATGCATTTTTCATCTTTTTTCGTTATCTTTGGAGCCAATCATATAAAGAATAGTGCGAAAATACAAACGGAACATAGGTGCGGTATTGCTACTGGTACTCTTCGCATGGTACTGGAGTTCTGTTACGCTGTTTCCCCATGCTCACAATATCGACGGGCATATCTATGTTCACTCGCATCCTTTCTCCGGTACCTCGAATAATCCCGGCCACAGCCATACCCCGCAGCAGTTTCAACTGATCGCACACCTGTCGCTGCTGGTAATGATGGTGGCGACGCTCGTCGCATTCGCCTTACGGCTGCTGGGAGTTTCCTTCATTTTCAAAACGCAAAAACCGGCCGTCCGGCAGGACGCTCCGATCCGGATTTACGGGCTGCGTGCACCTCCCGTCTGCTGATACACATTCCATTCTGAACGGGACGGGCTTGTTGCCCGCACCCGTTGCCATGTATATGTATCAGTAATTATCAAAAACCGGATTTTTCCATGAAAGAAAAAATATTGGGGGCATTTCTCATGCTCCTGCTCCCCGCGGTATGCTCCGCCGGGGAGGAGCCTGCCATGAAGCCCCAAAAGCAGAGCGACGCAAATATCACCGGCCATGTGGTCGATGCCAAAACCTACGAACATCTGGCCTTTGCCACCATCGCCGTGAAAGGCACGACCATCGGCATCGCTACCGATGCCACGGGGCACTATTTCCTGAAGAACCTGCCGCAGGGCCGTTTTACGCTCGTTGCCTCGTCTGTGGGTTACAGGAGTGCCGAGCAGACGGTCGAGATCTCGCCCGACAAGACCATCGAGGTCAATTTTTCCCTGACCGAAGAGGCGCTTTCTGTCGAAGAGGTCGTCGTGTCGGCCAGCCGGACGGAGACCAACAAGAAAACATCACCGACTATCGTATCGGTGGCCTCGGCCAAACTCTTCGAATCGACCGCCTCGTGCAATCTGGCCGAGACGATGAATTTCCAGTCGGGATTGCGCGTCGAAACCAACTGCGGCAACTGCGGTACGACCCAGCTGCGCATAAACGGACTCGAAGGGCAGTATTCGCAGGTACTGCTCGACAGCCGCCCGATCTTCAGTTCGCTGGCATCGGTCTACGGCCTTGAACAGCTGCCCGTCGCCATGATCGAGCGGGTCGAGGTGATCCGCGGAGGCGGCTCGGCGTTGTTCGGGGCGAATGCCATCGGCGGTGTGGTCAACATCATCACCAAGGAGCCGCTGCGCAACTCCGTCACACTCTCCAATACGACCAATATCTTTGAGGGCGGTACGGCCGACTTCAACACCTCGCTCAACGGCTCGTTCGTCTCCGACGACTACAAAATGGGCGTCTACCTGTTCGGCATGATTAAGGACCGCGATTCGTATGACCGCAACGGGGACGGATTCTCGGACATCCCAAAACTCAACTCCGAGACGGCCGGATTTCGGGCCTATTACAAAACTTCGCCCTATACGCGTCTGACGGCGGAATACCACCATATTCACGAGTTTCGCCGTGGGGGCAACGAGTTCGACCAGCCGCCCCACATGGCCGATATCGCCGAACAGCTCAATCACAAGATCGACGGCGGCGGATTGAAATTCGACTGGTTCAGTCCGAACAACCGCCACCGGATGGGCATCTATACTTCGGCGCAGAATATCGACCGTGACAGTTATTTCGGCACGGACAAGAAGCCCGACGCCTATGGCGCTACGGACGACAAGACGTTCGTGGCGGGAGCCCAATATACCTACTCTTTCCATAAACTGCTGTTCCTGCCCTCGGAACTGACGGCGGGCGTCGAGTACAACTACAATACGCTGCACGACAAATACCTCGGCTTCGGGCGCGACTTCGAGCAGACCACCCATAGCACGGGTTTCTTTTTCCAGAACGAGTGGCGGAGCGAAAAGCTCAACTTCCTGATCGGCGGCCGCGTGGACAAGCACAACATGATGAAGAACGTCGTCTTTTCGCCGCGCGTGAACGTGCGTTACAGTCCGACGGAAAAGATCGGCCTGCGGGCCAGCTATTCGAGCGGTTACCGCGCGCCGCAGGCCTACAACGAGGACCTGCACATCGACGCTTTGGACAACAAGGTGGCGATCATTCGACTCGCTCCGGATCTCAAACCCGAATACTCGCACAGCCTGAGTGCATCGGTGGATCTGTATCATAATTTCGGGCGAGTGCAGGCCAACCTGCTCGTCGAAGGATTCTACACGATGCTTGAGGACGTGTTTACGCTCGAAAAAATCGGCGAGGATGCCCAGGGCAACATCATTAAGGAGCGCCGCAACGCTTCGGGAGCCACCGTGGCCGGCGTGGGAGCCGAAGCCAAGGCGGGTATTCCGGGACGGTTCGAGCTGCAGCTGGGCTACACCTTCCAGCGCAGCCGTTACGACGAACCCGAAAAATGGTCGGACGACGTGACGCCCCAGCGGCGGATGTTCCGTTCGCCGGACCATTACGGCTACTTGACGGCGAACGTCAACCTCACGCGTGATTTCACGGCGTCGGTGTTCGGCAACTACACGGGCCGGATGCTCGTGCAGCACAATGCTGGGTATATCGAGAGGGATACCGAGCGTCTGACGCCCGATTTCTGGGATATGGGCCTGCGGCTGTCGTACAATTTCCGGCTCACGAAACAACTGCGGCTGGAACTGAATGCCGGGGTGAAAAACCTTTTCGACAGCTTCCAGAAGGACCTCGATTTCGGCCAGAACAAAGATGCCGCTTATATCTACGGTCCGGCAGTTCCGCGCACTTACTTTATCGGAGCAAAATTCGCGCTGTGACCAAGATGTACCGTGTTATTCGGATGCAGGGCCGGTTCCTGCATCCGAATTTGTATTTAGAGCTTGAAGGTCGGCAAACCAATAGGAATAAGTTTTCACCGTTCCGTCGTCTAGGCGGATGTCGTAGCTTTGTGAAAAAGATCGGCCCAGCCGGAACGGCACGGGCTGTCGGAAGATCGGACCGTCGTAACAGAATGTATGATATTCGCCGTTTTCTCCATTGGGATCGACTCCGGCAGGCAGAGAGGCTATGAAGCCGCGGTCGATCTCCCGGCCTATGGCGTCGGCGCCGAGTCCGTCGGCCATCGTGGTTACGACGACCGTCCGAAATCCCGATACGAGGAAATCGTTCATCACCTCTTCCGAAGATTTTCCCCAAAGCGGTTCCACGATTTCGATTCCGTGCGGCGAGAGTTGCTGCTCCCGGTATTTGCGCACATCGTGCAGGAAAATATCCCCGAAGATGAAACGGGTCACGCCCTGCGTCTTGAAATGCTCCACGGCCCGGGACATGGCGACGTCGTAATCCTCCATATTGCCTTTGGGCGTCAGGTCTACGATATAAAGAGGAACGCCGATGCTTTCGGCCTGCATTTGCAGTAATGCCGTCGGGATGCCGTGCATCGTCGAACGGTGCGTATCCCGGTTTACGGTAGTCAGCAGCGCGACGATCTCGTATTCGCCCGATTGCTGTGCCCGCAACAGCGCATGGGCGGAATCCTTGCCGCCGCTCCAGTTGAATACGGCTTTTATCCGTTCCATATTATATTTTCTGCATTATGGAAGAACCCGCAGACAAGGGTCAAATACTCGGGCAATGATCCGTCTGTACCCCATTTCAGTTCGATGCCGAAGAGTTCGGAGGTTGTGTGTGCGATGTCGAATCCGCAGGCTTCGAGCGATGGGCGTACCAGTTCGGGGTGGCGGCAGGGTTTCGCTTCGGGGCGGGTGCAGGTTCCTTCGGGGCAGTAGAGGCAGGTGCCGACATAGGCGAACGACCGTCCGCCGTACCTGCGTTCCATTTCGAGCAGCCGCCGTTCGAGCCACTGCCGTTCGGGGCGGATCAGCCGGCCGGCTTCCGACATCGGAACGTGCTGTTCGGCAGGAGTGATCTTCGTCGCGATAATCAATGCCGACGTATATTGCGAGAGATATGCTCCGACATCGTATCCGAACGGCGGGCATCCCCAGCTGCGGCCGTAATTGCGGCAGGCGCGGCAACACTCCAAAAACCGCTTGGCATCACGGAACCGGGCGATATAGTCAGCCACGGGCAATGCAGCGCAATGGTCTTCTGCGGTATATCGAAATGAAAAATCCATGAAACAAAAATAGTCGTTTCGGGCGTTTGTAATGCTGTTTCACGAAAATAATTTGTTGTCGAGCGCTGTTTTTCGGGATTAACCGTTATATTTGCCCCAGATTTGGTTTTCCGTTCCCCGTGCCGGGGAGGAAATGAAAAGGGAATCGGGTGCAAATCCCGGACAGTCCCGCTGCTGTGAAACTCCGTGAAGGTTTCGAACATCTCAGCCACTGATCCGCAAGGATCGGGAAGGCTTCGGAACAGGAGTCAGTCAGAAGACCTGCCAAGTCGATTCGATGTCAAAGGACCCCGAGGGATGGGCGTTTGATTTCGGTTGTATACTGCATGATAATTTTAATTCCGATGCTGTTGCAAGGATTGTTGTGCCGTTTTCGGCACACGGGTTTCGCTTTGCGGGAACGGCTCGGCCTAAAACGGGATTCGGTATGGAATTACTCGAACGATTGCTATTTGGTTCCGATTCGCTTTGGGGCGGCGGTGTCGCCCACTCGGTGATGATCCTGGCGCTGGTCATCGCACTCGGCATCATGCTGGGCAAGGTGAAGGTGGCCGGGGTGTCGCTGGGGGTGACGGGTATTTTGTTCGTCGGCATCGCGTTCAGCTATTTCGGCATGAACATCGACGAGCACCTGATGCACTTCCTCAAAGAGTTCGGACTGATTCTCTTCGTCTATTCGATCGGTTTGCAGGTCGGTCCCGGATTTTTCTCCTCGTTCCGCAAGGGCGGCATCACACTGAACAAACTGGCCGTACTGGTCGTGGCGCTCGGCGTCGTTACAACGGTTGCCCTTTATTATGTCACCGGGCTTCCGATGACGACGATGGTCGGCGTGATGTCGGGTGCCGTGACCAATACCCCGGGGCTGGGTGCCGCGCAGCAGGCTTTCAGCGACCTGCACGCCGGAGCCGATGCCCCGGATATCGCGACAGGCTATGCATTGGCCTATCCGCTCGGAGTGATCGGAGCCATCCTGACCCTGCTGGCGTTGCGCTATCTGCTGCGTATCGACGTGCGGCAGGAGGAAGAGGCGGCAGGTTTGGGTACGGACGTGCTGAAAGACCTGACGACCCGGCGGATTTCCGTCGAAATCTGCAATCCTGCCGTCGAGGGTAAAAGCATCTCCGGAATACGCCGTTTGGCCCTGCGCGATTTCGTCGTGTCGCGGATTTGCCGTCCGGGCGAAGCTCCTGAACTGGCCGATGCTGCGACGACGCTCCGCTGCGGCGACCGGATTTTGCTCGTGGCGGCGCCCAAAGATGCCGAGGCACTGGTCGCGTTGCTCGGCCGGGAGGTGGATGCCGGTCCGATGATGCCGGATAGGAAGATGATTTCACGCCGAATACTTATCACCAAACCCGAGCTGAACGGCAAGACACTCGCCGAACTGCGCATCCGCTCCACGAGCGGCGTCACCATTACACGCATCAACCGTTCGGGTATCGACCTGGTGGCTGCAGGGAATCTGCAGTTGCAGCTGGGCGACCGGGTGACGGTCGTGGGTCCCGAACTTTCGGTAGCCCATGCCGAGCGGCTCTTCGGCAATTCGCTCAAGCGTCTCAACCATCCCAACCTGATTCCTATTTTCATCGGCATCGCGCTGGGTGTCGTGCTGGGCAGTATTTCGTTCTGGATTCCCGGCGTTCCGCAGCCCGTGAAACTGGGCCTTGCCGGCGGTCCGCTGATCGTCGCCATCCTGATCGGCCGCTACGGTCCGCATTACCGGCTCATCACCTATACGACGATGTCGGCCAACCTGATGCTGCGCGAAGTGGGCATTTCGCTTTTCCTTGCGGGCGTGGGGCTGGGTGCCGGCGAGGATTTCGTGCCTACGCTCGTCGCGGGCGGATATGTCTGGATCGCTTACGGAGCTGTAATCACGATCGTTCCGCTGCTGCTGGCGGGGCTTTTCGGACGTTTTTACTACAAACTCAACTATTATACGCTGATCGGCGTGCTTTCGGGCGCGTCGACCAATCCGCCGGCACTGGCCTATTCGACCGAGCAGACCACGTCCGACGCACCTTCGGTGGGATATGCTACGGTCTATCCGCTGTCGATGTTCCTGCGGGTGCTGGCGGCCCAGCTTTTGATTTTGATTTTCGGATAACTCAAAAAGGCGCGGCCAAACAAAGACCCGTTACTGCCATAACAAGTCATTGCATAGAGATTAGTAGCCGGCCGCGCCTTTTTTTAATTGAATAGTTATGAATATCGTATTATACGGAGTTCCGGCGGAAACGGCCGGAAGGATTGCAGACCGATACGGTCTGAAAGTGATAAATTCGCCCGACAAATTCGACGCATCGGGAACGATGGTACTTGTTCCGTCGATAAACGCCCCGCGGTACCTGTTGGCATTTTACAACGCCATGCTGCGGCATGAGGACGATGTCGATGCGGTCATTATCTGCGGTGCCGATTCCTGCGAGGCCGTCAGCACGGTGCAGTACTGCACTCCGCTGGGGAAATTCTTCACCCTGAACGGTGATCTGGACGGAGAGGAACTGGTATCGGAACTTTGTCTGCTTCTCGATTCGCTGTTCGCCGAGGGGAATCAAATCAATTTTTAGGAATGGAGACTAAAGGCTATGTACACGTTTACACCGGTAACGGCAAAGGCAAGACCACGGCGGCATTCGGACTGGCCCTGCGGGCGTTGTGCGCCGGGAAGGGCGTCTATGTCGGGCAGTTCGTCAAATCGATGAAATACAATGAAACGAAGATCGAACGGCTGTTCAACGGCTCGGACCCGGCATTCGGTCGTATCCGTATCGAACAACTGGGGCGCGGATGCTTTATCGGAAAAGACCCCGAGTTGGCCGATGCGGAAGCGGCACGCAAAGGATGGACCCGTTGTGCGGACCTGCTCCGAAGCGGGGAATACGATGTGGTGATCCTCGACGAACTGACCATCGCCCTGCATTTCGGACTGCTCTCGACCGCTGTCGTGCTGGATGTGCTGCGCAGCCGTCATCCGGCTGTTGAGGTGGTTATCACGGGGCGTTATGCACCGCAGGCACTGATCGATGCGGCCGACCTTGTTACTGAAATGTGCGATGTGAAGCACTACTACACGCAGGGCGTCCTTTCGCGCGACGGTATCGACCGTTGATTATTCGAGGCGTTGGTAGTAGTGTAATTCCCGGTCGTTTTCGTCCAGTACCTCCGGGTGCATGATCGCGATCAGGTCGTGCAGGACGACGTCGGGCTGTACCACACCCGACTCCCAGTAGTCGTTGCCTCCGGCGACATTCAGCCGTTTGTTGCAGTTGTAAACGGCACCGTTTCTTACGCATCGGGTGTTTGTGAATTTCGGGAACTGCGATTTCAACTCCCCGAGTGACGCGGCACTGCCCGCATTGAGCCACATATCGGCCTGTGCCGTGAGCATATACGCCTCTTCGAGGTCGATGGGGAGCGAACGGTTCGATGTGTTCTTCTTGTAAATATAATCCCCTCCGGCATCGGCGATCAGCCGGGCGACGTAGCTTTCGGTCGACGCCATAAACCACGACCCGGCATAGGGCGTGTTAATCATCACTTTCGGATGTTTCGAAGTCGCCGCCGCGACTTTTGCCCGGAGCGCATCGTAACGTTCGGGAACCGGCTCGAAGACTGCTTCGCCTTTTTCGCGGCTGTCGGTGATCTCGGCGATAGCCACCAGCCATTCGGCCTTGCCGAGCGGCGACTCTTCGAGGTACTCGCCGATGTAACAGAACGGAATGCCCATTTCGAGCAGTTTCGACTCCATGCCGCTTGCGCCGCTCACGCCGAACAACAGCACCAGATCGGGCCGTTGTGCGAGCAGCAGTTCGTAGTCGATATTTCCGTCGAAGCCGATGTCCGCCACGGCTTCGGGGTGTGTCGTTACATATTTATTCGAAATATAGTTTCTTCCCGAAACTCCTACCACCCGGTCGACCTGTCCCAACGCATCGAGCATCGCCACATAAGTAGAGGAGAGGCAAACGATGCGCCTCGCTCCCGCTTTCACGACCTGTCCGGTGAAACCTGCCGGAATCTTTTCTCCGTTGCGGACGATGAAGAGCGTTGTTTCGGTGTTCTCGGCGCCTTGCCACGGATTGAATACTTTGAGAAGCGTACTTTGCCGGCCTTCAGCACCGACGATCTCGAAGCCCGAGGCATAGGACGGTTTGTAGAGGGTTTCCGTATAGGCGTCTATTCCTGTCGTGTTCGATGCGCAGGAGATAAGGAAGGTAGCCGCGCTAAGCAGGATGAAATAGACTGTTTTTTTCATAAGAATCCGTTAAAAAGTCTGTTTGCAGAAACCGGATGTATGGTTGTATGGCAGACAACGCATACTACTAACCTCTGTGATTCTCCAGTTTCTGCAAACAGACTATCAAAAAAATGGCGGCAGGATTAATTACAGGAAGGTTTGCAATGGTTCACCGCGATTAAAAGGCCCCGCCGCCGTGTCAAATATTATTGCGCAATTGTTTCGATCTCTTTTCCCGCCAAGTGCAGGTCGATAGCGCAGTTGAACAACACGCAGGCCGGACCATAGCCGTAGCCCAGATCCTGCAAGGTGGCGTTCTGGATCTTCACGAAATCGATGCCCGGCAAATTAACTTTGTTCCCTTCTTTGTCGCGAGCCCAGCCGATGTCGAACGACGATCCAGTCTCATCCGTGGGGTCGCTGTTGCAGACATAGCCGTAGTCGTACCAGCGGGAAGCTTGAGTTGGCCAGCCGTTCGTCAGATCTTCCGGGGCCTTGGCCAGAGGCGGCAGCATCGTGCAACCCGTATATGTCAGTGCGGTGCCCTCGGCCGATTCCATCAACCATGCGGGCCAGACCGAGAATGTCCCCCATGGAGCCTTGGCATAACAATAGGTTCCGGTTTCCGATTCGTTGATTGCATAGGAGACCCATTCTACCATTCCATCGGACGGGGTGACATTGTCGGGACGGGTATAAACCATTTTCAGGTTGCGTCGTTCGCCGGTCTTGCCGTATTCGCTGCCAGCCAGTTCGTACCATTCATCGTCGGCCTTGCCGTTGCCGTTCGCGTCAGACGAAACATAGACAACCCCTTGTGCAGGATAAGCGCCTTTGGTGGCATATGAACCGATGCGGAAGTCGCGCAGACCATTGACATTCATCACTGTATGGTCGAATCTGAATACGATGCTGCCGCCGAACGAACCGAGATTCACTCCCAGATCGTTTTTGTCAAACGGCTTGTCGACGAGTTTTGTGTTGACGCTTGCCAATACCGTGGACGGCGTGTCGATGGTCGAGAATGCCAATCCCTTGCCGTTGGTAATCGCAGGATTATACTCCAAGACTTCCGAGATATAATACGAATAGGCCGTAGCCTCGGTCGTTACGGTGACGGTGGCGCTCTTGGTCTCGGTGATGCCGCTGTCGTCGGAGATTGTCAGCGAAATCGTGTAGTCGCCCGTTTCCAGTTGGATGAACGAAAGCGTCTTGTCGGTTCCGGCTTCGGCAGCTTCCGCGTCGTTAGGGCCCTTCACCGTCCATTTGTAGACGGGGTTTTGGTCGAAGCCTGTGATCGTCGGTTCGATCACGAGCACCTTGCAGCGGTCGGTCGAATAAGTCGCGTCGAGCGACATCGAATTGGAGAATCCTGCCTGATTGATCGTGATTTCGAGCGTTTTGTCGCTTTCGTCCTGTTTGAGAACCACTTTGCCCGGTTCGCGGGCCTCGGTCGAACTGTTCTTGGCGACCGTGATGACCAGCGCAGTCTGTTCGAGTTCGGCCGGAGCCCATTCGGGAGATGAGACCACTTCGTAGGCTACTGCGCTCGTTCCGGCCTGAGCCGTTTTGGTTGAGGTGACCAGGATGGTGTAGGTCTTGCCGTCGGCCGGGGCGCTGATGGGGTTGTCTTCGGCCTTCACCGAGAATTCATAGGTCGTCTTCGACGTGTTGCCGTCGTCGTTCTCGTCTTTACATGCGGTAAAGAGTACGCCTGCGGCCGCAATGGCCAGCAAACTCCGGAAAGTAAATTTCTTCATCGTTTTATAAATTAAAGGTGTGTTGAGTTATTCGTCTTTAGCACAGCGGACGGAATATCCGTCGCTGCGATAGCCCCTGTCTCTTTTTATGCTGGGACGTCGGTCGTAGGGAATGATGTAAATGGAGAGCTGGTAGGTATCCTGAGTCCAGATACCTGTATTGAATCCCGAATTCTTCAGGCATCCGCCACCGACGCGGTAACGGAATCCGGCATAGGGAAAGACCCCTAGTGGCGAATAGTCGGTCGTGGCCTTGTCGAGTCCGTTCCATGCGAACAGTCCGTTCTTGTCCGCCGGGACACACCACCCTTCGGGACAGGGATCGAACGGCGTTTTGCCCCGAGCACCGCACCACAACGTGTCGCACGCTTCGACTTTCAGGGGCTCCTCGCTGGGGAACCAGTTGTCGGCTAACAGGAAATGCATCGGCGAAAATATTGATTTTGCAAAGTTCGTCCGGGTCAGGTCTTCGCTGGTTCTGATCGTGCGGATACCCGTGCCTCCCGATTGCGACCCCTCGGTCAGCAGCGTTCCTGCAGCGTCGTAGATGGGTTTGCTATCGAAACGGTTGTAGTCGGTCTGATTCGTTCCGCGGAGTATGCGGTCGCCGGGGAAGGGATCCTTGCGCCCCCATTGATACAGCAGTCCGCAGGCGGCCAGCGAGTCGGCCGGTGTGTTCTCGATGAGCGCCTTGTCGATCACGGCGCCGAGATTACGATCCATGAAGGTATAATCTGCCACCCCGTCGCCGTTGTTATCCCATGTGTAGATCTTTCCAAAGGCCACCAGTTCCGCATTGGGATCGTAGCGTGTCACCCAAATATGCCAACTCCAGCGTATTTCGCCACCAATGCGGAGGCCGATTAGGGCGTTGCCTACCTTGTCGGCCGTCGATACGAAGATCGAACCCTCCTCGGCGGTCTGCCCCGGGATCAGTCCGACGTTTGTAATTAGGCCGGGAGTATCCTGCCAGAGCAGGACGGGTTCGGGTGTCATCCCTGTGAAATCGCTCTTGTCCAGCCATTCAGCATAGAGATCCCATATGGCATAGGCTTTCAGCACCGGAATGTCGACCGACTCGCCTGGCTTGACCATAAAGCAGTTGGGAGTGTACGATGCTTCGAGGTATTTTTCGTTAACATCGGGTTGGGGTTCCGGCTCCGGTTCCGGCTCCGGTTGGGGATCGGGATATTCGTTGGGATTGTCGTCGTTGTGGTAAGAGCATGACGATGGGCCTATCACGCTAGCAAGAAGCAACAATGTGAAAAATAAAAACGTTTTTTTCATAGTCATGCATCTTTTACACAGCGTATTGATTGTCCGTCGCTGCGGCAACTGACATCGGATTTGATGATCGGTCGTTTTTCCGAAGGTGAGATGTAGATGGAGAGTTCATAGGCATTGCCAATACCGGTCGGTGGAGTTCCCGACCAGATACTGGCTCCGAATCCTGAGTTTTTCAGACAGCCACCGCCTGCCCGATAGCGGAATCCGGCATAGGGGAATACTCCCAGTGCCGAGTAGTCGGTTGTGGCGTTTTCGAGCCCGTTCCAGATGAACTTGTCATTCTTGTTCGCTGGGACACGCCACCCCTCGGGGCAGGGATCGAATGGCGTTTTGCCCCGTGTGCCGCACCACAGCGTGTCGCATTTTTTGATTTCTGTGGGTTTACTGCTGCAATACCAATCGCTGTACCCTTCGGCGCCGAGCAGAACGGTCATCGGTTCAAGAATGGATTTGGCGAGCCCCGTCCGCGTGAGATCAGTATCCGTCTTAATGGAGCGGATACCCGTACCTCCAGTGGCACTTCTTTCGGTAAGCAACGTTCCCGAAGCGTCGTAGATCGGTTTGCTTTCGAAATAGTTGTAATCGGTACTGTTGGAACGGCGAAAGTCGTGGTCTCCGGGGAAAGGATCCTTGCGCCCCCATTGGTACATCAGTCCGCAAGCGGCCAATGAGTCAGCGGCAGTATTTTCTATGATCGCCTTGTCGATCGTGGCTCCGAGGTTGCGATCCATAAAAGTATAATCTACAACTCCGTCGCCGTTATTGTCCCATGTGTAGATTTTGCCGTAAGCTACCAATTCCGCATCCGGATCGTAGCGTGTCACCCAAACATGCCAGCTCCAGCGGATTGCACCGCCGATGCGGATGCCGATTACTGCATTGCCCACCTTGTCGGCCGTCGATACGGCGATGGAACCCTCTTCGGCTTGTTGTCCAGGAATCAGTCCGACGTTCGTGATCAAACCCGGCAGATCCTGCCAAAGCAGAACCGGTTCGGGTGTCAGTCCCATGAGATCAGTTTCACCCAGCCATTCGGCGTAGAGGTTCCACATGGCAAAGGCTTTCAGTATCGGGATGTCGACCGACTGTCCCGGCTTGACCATAAAACAGTTAGAGGTATACGCAGCTTCGAGGTATTTTTGGTTAATGTCGGGTCCGGGCTCCGGTTCGGGTTCCGGCTCCGGTTGGGGATCGGGGTATTCGTTGGGGTTGTCGTCGTTGTGGTAGGAGCAGGCGACATTCCCGACGCTCAGCGTCAGCAGCAACGCAGGCAGCAACAGCAGTTTTTTCATTTTCATAGTGTGAAATCTCTATTTTATTGGTGTTGGTCGGGCCGCACGTAGATATGCATGTCGCGGGCCATGAAAATTTCAGTGGAGGTCTCGCCGATCCAGCCGCAGTACTGGTTTAGGGCGGTGTAGACGCGGATAAAGTCGACCCCCGGCAGGTGCACCGGTTCGCGGGTCTCGGGATCCACGGCCCATCCGATGTCGAAGCCGTTGTAATAGTTGCCGTTTTCGTCCTTGGCCTCGTTGGGATAGTTGTCTGCATAGGCGCCGTATTTGAACATGTATTGCAGGTAATAGGAGCCGTTGCCTGAGACATCCACGGCGTTCTTGGGCAGCAGCGTGCCTCGGAACGTCATTTCGTCGGCGTCGATCCACTTAGGATAGTAGTCCTGGTCGTGGAACTTGTTTTTGTAGACATAGTCGGTTTGTCCTCGATTATCCTCCCATTTGATGTAGGTCATATCGGTCAGGGCGCTGTCGTTTCCTTCGCCGGGCGTCGGGACATGGTCGGGGGCGGGACGATGATAGGTGATCTCATAACCGTAGGTAGCCGCCTCATCCGTGTACCACGGATTCTTGTCGATCTCGTACCACTTGTCGTCAGGCTTGCCGTTTTGGTTCTCGTCGAACATGACCATGATGATACCCGGTTCCGAACTGCCTCCGTCGACGCCCGGATGAGCTGCGCTGTTGAACGAGTTGCCGTCGATGCGGATGTCGTATTCGCCCGGAACGTTTACGACCGTATGGTCGAATCCGAACGTGATGTAACCGCCGTATGCGCCGAGAGAAACACCGCTCTGCATCTTTCCGGCGATGGCCTCCTCGGCCTTCTGCCGCATGGTCTCCGCCGTGTCGCCCTCCCGATATTCGGGCATCGCGTTCACGAACTGTCCCGGAGCCGGGCAGTATTCGTAGACCGTAGATATGTAGGGACTGTACTCTACCTCCTCTTCGACCACGTAAAAGGTCATCCGGTGCACGATCGGATTGACGGGGTCGAAGATTTGGAACGTTACGTCATAGGTGCCCGGGTATTGCATCAGGAAGATGTAGTCCTTCTCTTCCGAGAGCAGCGAATCGGCTCCCGAGGCGGTCTTAACCGTCCAGCGGTAACTTTCGCCCGTGAAGGCGGGTTTGAGATCGACGGTCTGCATGCGGGCGACCTTGTAAAGGTCGTCCAGCCCGAGGCTCACATAGGGGATGCCGTCGTTTTCACAGCCGCCGAGCGCGAGGGCCGACAGCAGGATGGCGAATATCTTTTTCATTGCCGAGTCTGTTTGCGTTCGAGAAAAACCATGTGTGCGGGGATATCGCCCGTGCGGACACTCCATTTGTGGACGCCTTCGCGCGAATAACAGTGCAATACGCCGCTCGAAACGTAGTTCTTGGCGTCGGTGACATAGATGTCGCCGTTTCGGGGGTGGATGGCAATGCCGTAGGGAATCACGATATCGAGCTCTGTGCCGTCGGTGATGAATTTGCGCGATACGACACGCTTTTTCTTGACGTCGATGATGGCGTAGGTTACCGTGTTTTTCGAGGTCTGGTTGCTGTACTCGACACTGTAGACATAAAGGGAATCCCCGGAGATGATCATGTTCGAAGCCGGAATGTTCATCGCCTCGGCCACCTGGTAACGTCCGCCGTTGGGTTCCAGCCGGTAGAGGTTCGACGGAACGTCGTCGTAGTTGCCCCGCGAGGAGACCCACAGGTTGCCGTAGGCGTCGGCTTTGATGCGGCTGAGGTTGATCGCTACGTCGATCTTGTACATTTGGCGCATGGTTTCCAGTTCGATGACCGAGACCGTCGAGTCGTAGTTCGGGGCGCGGTAACCGCCCGAATTGGCGACGTAGGCGCGTCCGCCGATGATGGCCAGTTCATCGGGCTGGTAACCCACGGTCACCTGGCCGACGATCTTATAGGTGTCGAGATCCACCTTGAAGACCGCGCCCTTTTGGGCGTTGGGATCCATCGCCACGGGCCCGACATACGCGCTAACGTAGGCATATTTGCCCTTGAACCGGATGTAGCGGCAGTTTGGAATGTCGATCTGCGTGATGCGCCGCGCCGTGTAGGCGTCCATCACCTCGACCTTGTGCGAACAATTGATGACGGCGAACAGCCGTCCGTCGTAAACCTGGATGTCGTTGCCCACGTCGCCCAATTCCTTGACGACATTGGGATTTTTTTCTGCATAGATACCCCGGGCATAGACCGCCGTACGGTAGTCGAGGTAGTCGATGTCCGCCTTGTTGCTGCCCATGTTGCCTTCGTTCAGGAGATACATGCCGATCGGATCGGCGTCGGGATCCTCCCCGAACGGCAACACCTCATACTCGGTGGGGTTCACCAGTTCGATCTTCCGGCAGCCGGCGGCGAGGCAGCAGCCGGCCAAAACGATGAAGAGATACCTTTTCATGGCTCGCGGAGGTTAGAGATCGACGCTGACGACGAACCGGAAGTTGGTCTTCGGCATCGGATAGTTGAGCACCACGTCGTAATCCTGTCCGAAAAGATTGTTAACCTCGGCCGTGGCCTTGAGGGTTCGGGTGCGGATCTTGAAAGTCTTTTGCAGCGAGAGGTCGCTCGTGTACCACGGTTGGGTGTGGTTGCGCGGGATGTTCTCCTGCTGGTTGTAGCGCTGGCCCGTGTAGATGAAGCTGTAATTGAGCCCCCACCCCTTGTAGAACAGCGCGAGGATGGCCGAGCCGCTGTGCCAGGGGATGTAGGGAATCTGGTCACGGTAGTAGGTGTCGGCCGGGTCGGTGATGTCGATGGCCTTCTGATAGGTGTACTGGAACTTGGTCGTCACCTCCAGCTTGCCGAGCGTGAACAGGGCGTTCAGCACGGCGTCCACGCCCTTGATCTCCACTTCGCCCAGATTGAGCATCGTCCAGCGGAACTGCTGTCCCTTGGGATAGGCGATGATTTTATCTGTGATTTTGTTGTAGTAGGCGTCGACCGAAACGTCGAGCATCCGCATGAAAGGCGATTTCTCAAAATTGCGCGTGTATTTCAGGCCGACGTTGAATTGTTCGGCATATTCGGGCTTGAGGAAGGCGTTGCCCATGTCCGTATAGTAGAGGTCGTTGAAGGTCGGCATACGGAACATCCGTTTGTAGAAGGCGCGTACAGAGAGGTCGTGGTTTTTCAGCACTTTGAACGATCCGAAGAACGCCGGGGTAGCCACAGCCTTGTCTGGCCGGGCTTCGAAGCGCTCGACCTTTTCGTGGACAAAGTAACCCAGCACGCTGGCCTGCATCTTCAACCGTCCCCATTCAAATGCCGTGGCCAATGCGGCCATATGGGTATAGCGCGTCGGAAAGGGGAAGGTGCCATCGCTTTCTGTGGGCATGTAAAAAGTGGCGTCGAGCGTATTCCATTGGAAGTCATAGGCCAGCGACACCTCCCAGTGTTCGAAGATGTTGTAGAGATTAGCGCACGAGAAATAGAACTCCTTCTGCTTGTAGGTGTTCTTGGTTTGGATCAACTTGGCGTCTTGATTCTCGTAATGGGTGTAGTCGGCGGCGTACTTGGTGTTGAACAGCGTGCGGAATTTCTTCGACCAGCGGTTGGTCAGCGTTCCCTGGATGAACGAGTTGGTGTCCCACAGCCGCTCACCATGGCGAAAGACGTTGTTGACGATGGCTCCCGGGATGCCGCGTTCGGAGTTGTAGGTGTAGGCCCGCACGGTCCATTGTCCGTCGGCCATCTTGCCGTGGAGTCCGGCCTCCATGCGCGTAGCGTTGATGTCGCCGTTCTGTCGGTAGGCCGTTGTGTCGTAGGCGATCTCGCCCAGCGTGTTGCGGCGGCGGTAGCGGAATTTGTACCGGCCGGTGGCATTGATCCACTCGCCGCTGAACGACGAGCTGACGGCGTCGGAGATCTTATACTCGTAGCGCATCGAGGGATTGATGAGCCCGAACGAGCCGGTCTTCATCGTGGCCTTGAAATTGGCCCGCTTGCCCTCCTCGAAGCGGGGGCGCCGCGTAGTGATGTAGATGGTTCCCGAGGCCCCGAAATCCTTGGCCGACTGGAAAATGTCACTCTTCTGTCCGTTATAGAGCGATATTTCCTCCACGTCGTCCAGCGAGAAGCGCCCCAGATCGACCTGCCCGTTCTGGGCGTTGCCCAACTGGATTCCGTCGTAGAAGACCGCCATGTGGTTGGTGCCCATTGAGCGGATGTTGACGGTCTTCAGTCCGCCTACACCTCCGTAGTCCTTGAGCTGCACGCCCGCGAAATAGCGGATGGCGTCGGCCACCGAAAGACTGTTCAGCCGTTGCAGGTCGACCTCCTTGAGGACCTGTGCGGGGATGACTTCGCGGTATTTGGGAATGACGGGGGTGCCGACGATGATGACCTCGTTGATTTTCTGGATACTGTCCAGTTTTCCGACGTAACGCCGGTTCGTGGTGGAATCGGCTTTATCGGATGCCTGAACTGCTGTGGAAATTCCCCCCCCCGCAATAAATGCGAGACATAGGATCGAAAGGTAGAATTGCTTCATTATGCGCTTGGTATCAATAGTTTGTTCGGTAACCATTGATTCCACAGCCGCAATGCAACGAAACAAAATGAAAAAGTGCTTTACATGCATTATCGATTCACGCCCATTCTCCGCAGGCTGCGAAACCAATCTGTCATGCAAGGCAGGTCTTCTGACTTATTCCGGTTACGACGCCTTCCCGGTTTTCACCAGTGGCTGAGATTGTCGATCCCTCATGTGTCCGTTTCCGGACAGGAACTTACAGCAGCGGGAACTGTTGCCGACTTTCACGGCATTCCCTTTTAATCGATCGGAGGCCATATGGCCTTCTTTCCGAACCTTTGCGTGGCAAAGATACAAAATTTACCAGTAATAAAAAATATTTTTATTTTTTATTAGTCTGTGTCGTTTTATATTGGTCGCTCTGTTTATACCAATATGTAGCTTCGCCCCGCCATTCGTTCCGATCTCTATATAAATACCCGGTTGCCAATATTGTCAAAATTGATAATACGGTTAGAAATACGATTGTTCTCAGAACGATAGGCGGTTGTTTGAGATAGCGTATCTGGGTTTTCATTTCCCATAATGTATGGTTGGATAATTTTTCGAACTTTGTCGTATCAACTTCGTTTTTGAACTCGGATAGAGACTTTTTGAAATTTAGAATTTCAGTAATTATTGTTCGGTTCTCCTTGTCGATCACCTCCAGTCTTCCAACCAACTGTTGCAGCAGCATGTCGTATTTGTTAACGATCTCCTGTTCCTGCTCGGTTTTTACTCCCGGCAAGGCCGTATGCCGTTGCAGTTGTTCGAGCATCTGTGCGACCTGCCCCTGCGAGAGCTCCGTGGCCTCTATCGGCCGCTCGATCCGTTCCAGCTGTGCATTCTCCAGACCCGCGTTGGCTTTGGTGCTTTTGACAGCCTTGACAAGCGTTTCCTTGAGGTCTTCGTACATCTCGATTGAGAGACCGCTCTTATTTTCGTCGTTCATGATTTTTAAGATTTTCTAATTCGGTTACAGTTTTATTTTGGCTCTTCTTTTCTGTTCTTCCATCCTGCGTCGGTGCTCCATCGCAGCGATGGCCATCGCCTCGGCCGCGGCGTTGAGCAGTGCCGTGATTCGTGCTATATGCTCTTCGGGGCTTTCTCCCGGCTTGCGCTGTAACTGCTTGGCGGACACTCCGCCGGGCGAATCGGCCGGCGGCAGTGGAATCCCGCCTGCCTTTCCGAGGTTTACCGATGACGGCTCTTCGCGTGTGCTGCCGCCGCCCACGCCGCCGAACAGCGCTGCAAATGCCGAACGGTAATTGCCTGCCGCCGCCGAGAGGTTCCCGAAGAGCGTGGCCCTGTGCTGGGTCTGTTGCTGCGCGTAAGTAAAATGGCAGTCGATCTTTGTAAAGCTGAAAGTCCGGTCGATCTTCGATCCGGAGAACTCGAAGCCGTTTTTCGAGAACAAAACCCCTTGTTTGCGGTCAGTCGAACCGCAATACTTGTAACGGATGCCGATGCCCTGTTTTTCCAGTTGCTTCTCCAGCCCTTTCCATCCGGCGCATCGGGGCAGACACCTTTTGATCGCATCGTGGATTTCGTATCTGGTCTTGTCGGGTTCGCGCAGCCGCTCCCGCCGTACGTCGTCCTTTCCCGGTGCGAGATACAATCCGTACTTCTCGGTCAGCTCCCGGCAGACCTTGGCGTTGCGGATCTTGATGTTCCTGTCCGATATGGTCTGCCCGTTGTTCCCGACCCGGTTGTAGACCAGATGACAGTGCGGATGGGGCTGGTCGAGGTGGCGAACCAATAGATACTGCGTATCGGTAATGCCCATTTTCTGCATGTACTCCTTTGCGATCTGCGTCATCAGGGCGTCGGTCATCCGCGGAGCGTCCTTGGGTGAAAAAGACAGCGAGATATGCCCGACGGTGTTTTTCAGCCGCGGATTCAATAAGGTCTGGTCTTTGAAGTCCTGCACCATGTCCTTCACTTCCGGGGGCATGATTCCTTCGGCTTCCAATATCCGGGATTCTTCTTTCATCACGTAGCCTACCGTCCCCGAAAAAGACGATCCCGATATTACCTTACCGACCATCGCATATTTGTTTCAGGAGTTTTTCGATGGCCGTGATGATCGCCGCATGCCGTACCCTGACAGCCGCCAGACCTTTGGCATTGGCCAGCCGGGTCAGTTGGTTCAGGTTGCGGGCGATGCCTTTGAGCTGGGCCATGAAATCCAGCTGTTCGCGGGTGATCCGTGCTCTTACCGTTCCTCGGTCGATCAACTGGCGCAGGACTTCGGCCGACGGTTGCCCTGCCTCGCGGCAGAGGGCTGAAAAGCGGAGTTTCCGTTCGGGGCTGAGCCGTGTGCTGACGACGTATTTGCGGATGCGGCCGATGCCGACTTTCGGCCGACCGCCCTGTTTGCTATATGTTTTCTTCGGTGTTTCCATGACAGGTAGTTTCGATAGATTATTCATGCTATATAGGTTGTTCAGACCAGCGGGATTTTACGCCGGCCAGCGGGTAAGGCGCAGTTTTCGTCTACGAAAACACAACCTTGCTCTTCCTTTGCTGGTAAGATAAAGACGCGGCGCCACACCCTTTTTATGGTTGGGGAGAGTAAATACCGGATTCCGAACCGCAGAACAATGCCGGGCGTGAAAAGCGGGAATGAGGAGTGCGCTCCGGAGCGTTCCGACGGGCGCCGAAGATCGGGCGGTCGGACAGGTCGGGAGGTGCGGATGCCGTAAAAGACCATTTGTGCGGCGGCGGTTCTGACGCGGGCGGGAGAAGCCCGGAGAGAAAGTGGGCGTATCGAAACATGATGCGAAATTTAAGGTTCGGCGACAAATATAAACCGCCGTCGGGGAAGCGTTGCAAAACGTAATGCTTATGCGTTATCTTACTGTCTATTACCAATATTGCGGCAGGAGGTCGGACTGCAATCGGGTTGAATTTATGTCCTTACGCGTTTTGAGAATAAATACAGAAATATTTATTCATCGGATTATTTCCGGCGATAAGCAGTCGTTTACCGTGCTTATATACCAACGAACGAATAAACCCGGATCGGCATTAGGGATAAGGCGCGGACAAAAGGCGACCGCCGCAGACAAAACATACCCCGATTCGGGTAACAGGTGAAAACATCTTTTTTTGGGGTATATCTTGCAACTGCAAGCAGCCGGTGTAGCGGTAAAAATGCGTGTGTTGCGGACTGGAGCGGACTGGAGCGGTCATGGAAATCGTTTCCCGTAAGACGGCATTATCTTGCGGCTCTGTCGGAAAAATAAAGAAGGAGGGAAAGATGTTGGCTGCCGGAATTCGTATCAGGGATGAAGCCAACAAACGCCAATGACTGTCGTGGGAGAATGGGTGCGAAACATTCCGCAGGCAGCAGACGTTGGGTTCCTGCAACCCCTACTGAAAAAGAGCGAACTGAAAAATCAGGCGCGGGAGAATCCCGCGTGACATATGTTTAACTTTAATTTTTTGTCGTATGGCAGTATTATGCATCGACGAGCAGGTGTGGACTTCGCTCGTCGGAAGATTGAAAGCATTGAGTGTAAAAGCCCGGCATGTACAGGCGCAATTCGACCCGAAGACTGCGGACGGCTGAATGGACAGCCAAGAGGTATGCCAGTTGCTGAACATTACCAAACGCACGCTGCAAAGCTACCGCAATAAGGGCATAATAGCCTTTTCATCCGTCGGAGGAAAGTTTTATTACCGTCCGAAGGACATCGACGAATATTTGCGAACGCGGACTAAAAGAAAGGGGGTGAAATAATGGCGTTGGATTATCTGACGGCGGACACCCAAGAGGTGAAGGATGCCCGGGCATGTATTGCCGAGATAGAGCGGGTCTTGCAAACTGCGGAACGGAATTACCGTCCTGTGATTTGTGGGGAACGCTATATGACGGGCGACGAGGTATGCGAATACCTGCATATTTCGCCCCGGACGCTGCAGACTCTGCGCGATATGCGGAGAATCCCATTTACATCCGTAGGGGAACGGTTGATTATATATCCCGAAAGCGGAATACATGAGGTATTGAAAGAGAATTTAAGACTGGTAAAAGAATCGTTTTAACGGGATTGTTGATTAGTAGTAGTAAAAGCGGTGGCATTTTCGTGCCACCGCTTGCTCTGTACGCAAAAGGCCCGATAATCCTCAAATTGGGAATAATAAAGTTGTATTTCAAGGACTTTTACACTTGCAGAAAAAGTTTGTTTTGCTGAAATTTGCAATGAATTTTTATATGAGTGTTGTTCGTTGTGAAAATTATTTTCTACTTTTGTCTTACCGCGTTTGCGGTAGACATATAGAAAGTGTTTTCGCACTGTCCTTCAAGAAAATGTGGAAGTTTTCAATGTAGTAGGACAACGAACGGCACTCATTTCTTGTTAGAATATGGCAAGGCGGACTTTTGTTGCGCCCATATTCCATATCTATTCAAGTGTGGGGTATTGCGTCGTTTATTACTACAGGGTCATTCCACAACCTTCTTGAGATAAACGAATCTACTCCACACTTTCTTTTTGCATATAACCCACCGCAGTAGGAGTTTATACGGTAAAAATTGTTAATTATGAAACTTATTATTTTATCGGGAAAAAGTAATTGTGGCAAAACGGCCAGTCTCAATCTATTGCATAATATGCTATTGAATACGAATACTGTCGTAGAAGAATCTAAAATTTCCGTAGGAAATCCTTCTCAACAAGATTACGTATACTTGATGAATTGTAGCTGTACAAATAAAAAAATTGTTATCTCAACTTGGGGTGATTATCCATACTTATTAAACGATTATTGCTCAAAATATATTGATTACGATACTGTTATATGTGCTTGCAATATGAATTTTATGAGAAATACGGTACATAAACCATTTGAAGATGCTATGAGATTTGATAATTTGACAACAGTTATCTTAAAAACGCCAGAATCGGATATAAATAAATATGCAACTTCAAATAATGCTTGTGCAACCTATCTGCTGAATTTGATTAAACACTTTGGAATTATATAGATAGGCTTCTGTTTTATCTTTTTATAATCAGTTATAAATGTAATTAAAGAACCATTACATATAAGCTACCATATGAAATCTATTCAAATTTTTTTGACGGTACTTGTTTTGTGTTTTGCCGCTGCTTGCAGTAAAGATTCTACGGAATCCGATCCCAATCCGCCTACACCGCCCGTACAAGAAGATGCAATCTCTGTCACTCCGTCTATATTGACTTTTGATGCTTTAGGCGGGACACAGACAATACAAATTATTTGTTCCGACAACAAATCGTGGACTTTATCGGGAGAGGTTCCATGGTGTGAAGTATCTACCATGAAAGGTACTAATGGTACGAATATAACTTTTACAACCCAAGAAAATGCAAGAGTAGATGAACGTAATGCAACATATACTTTTGTTTGTGGGCAAGCCTCTGCCAAATTGACAATTATCCAAAAACAACGGGATGCGCTAACTATAACATCATCAAAAATCGAAGTCCCTGCAAGTGGTAAAACAATTACCATAGAGGTACAATCCAATATACAGTTTGACTATGAAATTGCAGATAAAGACAGAGATTGGATTTTACCAGAGGAAACTCGTGCAATGCAGACAACATATTTAACATTTAAAGTCCAGCCTAATGAAAATGTGTCGAGGAGAGAAGGTGCAATCATTATTAAAAGTGAGAAAGTATCTGAAACAGTAAATATTTATCAAAATGGAGAAACACCCTCTATAGTACTTACACAAAGTGATTACGCCGTATCAAATGAGGGAGAAACTATAAAAGTCGAAGTATCTAGTAATGTTGATTATCAAATAAAAATGCCCGATGTAGATTGGATTATTGAAAATAAAACCCGATCAATGTCTACTCATACGCATTATTATACAATAACTCCTAATGGTACGCCAGATAATCGCAATGCTCAAATTCTTTTTATAAATCAGCAAAATTCTTTACAACAAACAGTAAATATCATACAAGGCCAACAAAATGAAATAATAGTATCTACCACCGATTATTATATAGGAAACTCTGCATCAATCGTTAAAGTTGATATTCAAAGTAATATCAATTATTCGGTTAAAATTCCTGAAATGACAGATTGGATTTCTTTAGTTGAGACAAGAGCCTTACAAAGTAGTACAGTTTCCTTAAATATATCAGAAAATACTAGCGGGAGTCGAAGAGTTGGAAAAATAACCCTCGTCAATACAGATGCGCATAAAGAAGTTGAACTTACAATTGTTCAATCTGCTGAATATACGATTGTAGACATTCAAGATTTTCTTTTTAAAACGTATTTATGCAAATATTTTGACAAGAATGGTGACGGGGAGATGTCTATATCCGAAATGGCAGATATTGTTGAAATAGACTGCTCTAATTTAGATATTACCTCTTTACAAGGTATTGAATATGCAGTAAACCTACAAAAGCTAAATTGCTCTCAAAATAAGATAACAGACATTGATTTAAGTTATAATAAAAATTTGGAAATTATTATATGGAATAAGAATCCATTTTGCTATATCAATTTAGGAGATATTTCACCCTATCAATATACTGAGAATACTTGGAATGATTCACCTGTATTCGGCTTATACGATATGGTTGGACCGACTCTTAAAATTATTGGTTCCAGTATGAAAGGATTGACTGTTATTGAATGTGCTTTACAGGCTTTGGACGTTTCCGAATGTCCTAATCTTGAAAGATTAGAATGTTATGATAATATGATTAAGAGTCTAGACTTGAGTAAAAACACTAAACTAAAGGTAATTCGGATCAACAACAATCCTTTGGAACTTATTGATTTAGGTCGGGCAAATGTTAATATTGCAGAAAATAAATTATGTCTGAGAAATTCGACCCATATAAAAGTCATTAGTGAATATTTATCTACTTTGTGGATTACCCAAAGTAGTAAATTGGAATCAATAGATGTTTCTGCATGTCCGAATTTGCAAACATTTTATTGTAATGCCAATAATCTGAAAACTTTAGACGTATCGCATAATTCAAAACTTACGCGTCTTGATTGTAATAATAATCCATTATCCCTACTTAATTTAGGAAATATTAAAATTAAATCATTTAATCTGGACGCCGATAATGATGAAAGGTTAGGATTAAAGGTGGGAAAATCAAAATCGCTTCAGGTAAAAAGTGAAACACTTGCAGCATTAGATGTATCGGGTAATTCTCTAATTGATATAGATATATCCCAATGTCCGAATCTTGTCAATTTAAGTTGCGCTAATAATCAAGTGCAAAACTTAAATTATGCAAATTGCCCTTTAGAGGAGTTAAATGTGTCAAATAACCAATTGAAAGAATTAGATTTAAGGAATTTGAATATTACAGACCAATTTAACGTGCACTATGATGGTAATCCACTTACTACTATTCATTTCGGGAATGTTAATCTTCGGACAAGGACAGATCCTTATGGAAATATATTTTGTGTTGAGCCAACTTTCACAAAAAAAAGTTTATGTGGATCTACAGAGTTAACAATAACAGGAGATGCTGTTCAAGGCATAGACATACACGAATGCGAGCTAGTAAAATTAGACATTTCAAAATGTCCTATACTTGAGTATTTGGACTGTCGTTCAAACCAAATAAAACATTTGGATATTTCACAAAATATAAATTTAAAGCAATTGAGATGGTTAGATAATCAATTCGAGTCCATTGTCTTGGGGACAGCATTGCCTTATACAACTGAATATGACGATTATACAAAGAAAGAACGCTTAATTAGAGATGGACTCGAAGAATATTTATATTATGGTGAATTAAATTTAAATCATGTAATTGAAGGGGGAAAACATCTAAAAGTATCAAGCATAACTTCAATACGTTCTTTAGATTGCAGTTATTGTGGATTGCAAACTTTAGATATTACAGACGCTTCAATATCAAATTTAAATTGCAGTAATAATCATTTAAATAATATAGAGTTACCTGATGCAGGCGGATTATATTCTTTAGATTGTAGTCATAATGATTTGACCACACTTGATTTAAAGAGGAATGTGAGTATACACACAATTTATGCACAAAATAATGCTATTACGCAGCTAAATATACGATCTTATACCAAAATAAATAACTTGTGTATATCATCTAATAAATTGACAGAATTAGATTGTAATGGATTAACAGCATTACAAAAGTTAGAGTGCACGTCAAATATGATAAATAATTTATCTCTACAAGAATGCGGAAATTTAACATGGTTGTCATGTGGTAATAACCAAATAGAGAATTTGGATGTCAGTGAATCAAGTTTATATACAAATTGGGGACATGATGCTACCTTGGTATGTGCACCGATGCCTACTTTAAAAAATTTATATTTAAAAGATGGATGGGATTTGAGAGGGATAACTTACGAACGCAGCATTTATAATATTCCAGAACAAACAAAAATTATGTATAAATAAAATGAACATTTATGGAAGAACAAGTTAAACGATTAATTAGGAAAAGTCTTCATATGCGATTACAAGGTATGGGGAGAATTGATAATATCCGGACTAATGAAGCATTAATTGAAACGTGGATTACTGCTATAGTAGCATTAGGTTATGCCGATAATGACGTCGAGATTGCGGCAAAGGATATAAATAAAATTCAAAGTCAGATTCTTGGCGAATTTAGTATAGAAGATACACGTGCGTTCGTTTATCTTGTTAGAGATCGATTTCCAGAAGAAATTGCAGCTTTTATACGTTATGTGGAATTGAAAGAGAAATATACGGAAGATGCTATTACTTTTGCCGTTCTACAAGAATTACAGGATATAACAGAGGGTGATTTTTACAATTCTAGATTCTGATATCAAATAAGGGAGGCTGCTGTGCAGTAGCCTCTTTTATTCCCACCACTACTATTCAAAACTATTCCGAATATACAATTCAATGTGCTTAAAGAATAGTTGGATTACCTTACGCATCAAAATACCAACTTGAACTTATTTCTAATCTTATCCGTCAGCACATCCATATCCCGCCCGATTTTGTCGTTGGTGATCTTCGCGTAGATCTGTGTGGTGGTGATATGCTTATGCCCCAACATCTTGCTGACCGTTTCCAACGGTACGCCTTGCGTCAGCGTGACCGTCGTTGCAAAGGTATGGCGACCCGTGTGCGTCGTGGGATTGAACGACAGTCCGGCATGTCGGGCAACATGCCGTAACGACATATTCATCGAATTATCGTCCTTGACCGGAAACACCTTATCGTCCGGCAACTGCAAGCGACTGTACTGCTCGACGAGTTGTTTGGCAACGGGCAACAGCTTCACCCGGAACTGCGTCCCCGTCTTGGTGCGTTGGTCGATGATCCACATATCGCCCCGCTCGTCCGTGTGTATATCTTCGCGGGAGAGTTTCTTTACATCGGCATAGCATAGCCCCGTGAAACAGCAGAACACGAAGATATCCCGGACAATGGCCGTTTTGTAATTGGGCAGGCGGACATTCATCACGGCTTGCAGTTCCGATTCGGACAGAAAACGGCGGTCGCGGTACGTTACCGAGATACGGAAGCCGGAAAACGGGTCGGTAGTGATCCAACCGTTCTTAAAGGCCGTATAGGTCATCAGTTTCAGTTTCTTGATCGGCGTGTGGATACTGCCCGGAAGCATTCTCCGCACCGTCGAAAGGTAAACGACATATCTTTCGATAAATTCCCGCTTCAACTCTTTGAACGGAATATCCTCTACCTTATATTCGTAACGAAGGAAGGCCGCAAGATAATTGCGGGCTTTACGATAACAAACGAGTGTACCTATCGCACGGTCTTTACCTGCACGCTTTTCCTCAAAATCTTTCAGATAAGCGTCGAAAGTTTCGATCAACAGCTGGTAGCCGTCACCGAAACCCAGCCACGCATTTTTGACCTTTTCGGCCGTAACATACGAATCACGGTCGCAGATACGCTGGTAGTGTTTACCGATGTTGGTTTTGATATTTTCCAGCTTTTCGTTGATGCGCTGGGCCATGACGCTCTTGCCAGCGGCTTTATTGGCTTTCGTATCCCAGAGTGCGGGAGATACGGACAACTTGCAACTGAATTGCGAGATCGTACCGTTGATCGTGATGCGCCCCATGATGGGAGCTTTGCCGTTCTGCACGGATTGTCGTTTCAGATAGAACAGGACTTTGAAAGTGCTTCTTACCATAACTCTAATAACTTTACTGTTAATACGTTGAATAGAGTTATTTGTTGTTGGTAAATTCAGTGCAACAAACTGAAAAACAGCACTATGTTAAAAACTATTCGGAAATAGCTGCGGTAACGATTTGGTAACGCAACTATTTCCGAACTTTGCTTTTTCAAGGGCTGAAACCCGATTACTACCTTGGCCGCAATATTGTTAAACAGCTATAAATGTACTGTTTACATTATATTGCGTCTATCCCATTTTTTCAAAGGAGATTCTTGTTGGGTATCCTCTTTTCGTTTTCAACCGTTCCGCAGATCAGCGGCGGCGGGGAAGGGCCTGCGGATGTGCGAGCCGGTTGGCTGCTGCGACGGCAGCCTTATATGCCGAAGGTGTCTGCTGGGGCGTTACGGCGGGTATCTCCGCGGGCAGGGTCACCGTGTAGCAGGCCGGGACGCCGGGAACGCCGTCGGCATCGTAGGCCATGTAGATCACTTCGAAGGTTTCGTTTGCCATCGAAACGTCCCAGAACGTGACGTCGTAGTAATAGAACCCGTCGGCGCTCACTTCCAGATCCATGCTGCTTTTCCAGCCGGAGTAGTAGCCGTCGTAGTCTTCGCCGTAGGCGTTTGCGAGCGACGAGAAATACTGGCGCCAGTAGGAAGTCTCCTTTTTGGCGAAATCGCCCTTGTAGTAGCCGTCCTCGTAGCGGAATGCGCGGGCGCCGGCGGTCGGTTCGAAACGGTACACCGTTGCAAAGCAGTTTTCGGGGGCACCTTCGAGTTCGGAGGAGTTGACCACCACGTGCTGGATGCGCAGCGCGGCCTCGCTCTGGCCCTGATCGCCCGACGACGAGCGTGCCGGAGTCTTGAGTTTCGCCCAGTTGAGCTTGCCGAAATTGCCGTCGGCATCGACGCCGACTACCGCGAGGATGTACTCGGTGGAGTATCCCCAAGACGATTCGGTCAGCGTGTTGTTGGAAATGGGTTTTTGGGCGCTCAGATACCCGATCATGTCCTCTTCGGTGTTGGGCTCGAAGTCGGGATCGTCCGGGTCGTCGTCGAAGTAGCTGCCGTATACGCACGTGGCGTAATAGGCGACGGTCTTGTCGTTGGGGGTAAACGTCGCCGTGATGCGGCAGTAATAGCTGGTGCGTTCTTCGTAGTTGACTTCGAACGTCACCCACGGACCGGAGAGATATTCCGGTTCGCCGGTCGTTACCGGGCATTCGCACCACTCCGAGTCGAGCGTCTTTTCGCCGTCGCCCAGCGCCTTGATGCGGAAAGTGTAGGCTGTCGATGCTTTCAGTTCGGTGAAAGCAGCCGAGAGCGCATCGGTGTTGGTTTCGGGAACGATCACCGTGATTGCGCCGTGGGTGTTCTTATGCAGCAGGGTGTAGGTGTAGGATACGGCTCCTTCGACCGCTTCCCATGAGATTGCAAAGGAGTCGGAGGTGATGTCCGATGCGGTGGGGGCCGGCGGCATCACGGCTTCCGGTTCCGGAACGGTCGGATCATCGTCGGAGCAGGAAATCCCCCCCCCTGCCAATATGAAAAGCAGCAGATACGGTAATAATTTTTTCATAACGTGTGGGATAAAAGAGTTGAAGATTTTTGATGAGTTTAAAAAATTGCGAAACGAATTTACAGGTTTTCTCCGAAAATTCCAATACCCGTTCGCCCTCCGCGGAAGGGCTCCGAAAACGGATTGTAACCGTAATATTCGGTTTGTTTTATAATTTTTTTCTTTTCCTGCGGCTGAAATTTGCAGGCTTTTTTCGAACCGGGGCCTGAAAATTACGAATCGTAATTTTATTTTTTTTCGAATATTTTTTCCGGCCCGGTGCGGATTGGAAGCGGGACGTACGCACTGCCGCTATCTGTCTGCCGGGCGGAATTATCCGGAAACTTCATCCGTCAGCCGTGCGCAGATGCTCCTTTTTCGGGCAGTTTTTTCGGACGGCTGTTAAATATTGTCCCTTCTGTTTTCCCGATTGATTGGTTTTTGTCATGAAAATACCTATCTTTGAACAGGTTTACCGATTCTGCAAGTTATTTCTATCCGTATATAATTATTGTCGGCTGTCGCTTGATGCGGCGCCGTCATGTATCCGATCCTACTTTTGTTTAACTTAAATAAATTGCTATGAAATTTTTTACGATGCGGAGACTGGCCGCCTGCGTGGCTGCCCTGCTCCTTGTTTCCCCCCCCCTGCTGACGGGTTGCGACGACTATGACGACTCGGAACTGTGGCAGAATGTGAACGACCTGAAGAGCCGGATCGAGGCTCTCGAAACCAAGATCGGCCAGATGAACACCGAGATTGCGGCCCTCCAGAAAATCGTGGACGATGCGGTGACCGTCGTCAAGGTCGAAAAGAGCGCCGACGGCTATGTCATCTATTTTTCGGACAACACGACGGCCGAGATCAAGAACGGCACGGCCGGAGCCGACGCACCCGTTATCGGCGTCAAGCAGGATACGGACGAGGTCTACTATTGGACGATCACGACCGATGGCAAAACCGAGTGGCTGATGGCCGGCGGCGCGAAACTGCGCGTGACGGGCGAAAGCGTCAAGCCCGTGATGTCGGTCGATGACGAGGGCTACTGGACGATCAGCTACGACGGCGGCAAGACCTCCGAGCGGATTCTCGATGCCGCGGGCGATCCCGTTTCCGCCGTGACCGAGGGCAGCAGCATCGGTTCGCTGTTCAAGAGCGTCAATTACGACGACAACAATGTCTATTTCGAACTGAGCGACGGTTCGATCGTGACGGTGCCCGTGCGCAGCAATTTCTACATGCTGATCCGCAAGGCGCCCGAAGTCGCGACTTTCGTTTTCGGCGAGACCAAGGTCTGGGACGTCGAGTCCGCCGGGGTGACGAAAACCCTTGTTTCGAAGCCTGACGAGTGGAAGGTGACCTATGCCGACGGCAAGCTGACGGTCACGGCCCCGACCGAAGCGCATAAGGAGTGCGCCGATCTGCGGGGTACGGTGGGCATCACCTACTTCAGCGCCAACGGTCAGGCCGACGCCGTGATGATGGACGTCGTGGCCGACGCCGACTACAGGGGCGAGACCGTGGGTGAAGATTTCACGGTCAATATCACGGAGATCACCGACAAGATCGTTACGATGGCCGTTACCCCGAAGAATACCGAGACATATTGGTATGTAGGATATGGTACGAAAGAGGAGATCGACGCTAAAGGGACTGATTATCTGGTCAAAGCCCCTAACGGTTACCTTTCGATGCTGGGATTCTATGCCACCATGGGCTGGCTCGACAATTATGCCAGCAAGGGGATGAAATCGGACCTTTCGTTAAGTATCGGGTTGCAACCCGCTACGGAATATTATGCCGTGATATTTGGCTTTGAAGCCGATGCCGCCACTTCCAGCAGCACCCTTACCACAGGTGTGATGACGGTTCCTTTCAAGACTCAGGAGCCGGTCGTAATCAATACCGTTTACCGCATCGACGTCTCCGACGTGTCGTGGTACGGCGCCAAATACGTCTGCGTTCCGTCGGACGATCTGGGGTACCTCCACGGTTTTATCCGCAAGTCGGAATTCGACACTTATGACGATGACGCCGCATTCATGAAGTCGCGCATCGATATCTACAAGAGGGCCTACAGGGATGAACTGGAGAGCGGCGCGCTGACATGGGCCGATCTGACCTTCACCGAAACGCAGACTGTCGTGGCTCCGGCCTATATCGAAGAGGCAGGCGCTACGCGCATGGGACTGGTCGATGATACGGAGTACTATGTCTATGCCTTCTCCTGTACCGACGGCAATGCCACCTCGCCGTTGTCGAAGGCAGCCTTCAAGACCGGAAAATTCATCCCTTCCGAGGAGTGTACGTTCGAAATCACCACCACGGTCGAGCGTCAGGACGTGACGGTGAACGTCGTGCCGTCGAACGGGAACGTCACTTATTATTTCAGCGTCACCAGAGCCGCGCAGCAGGAGCAGTTCGACGCCGACCTGCAGTTTGCCGTGGACGACCTGATCTGGACCAAGATATGGGTCGAGTCGCAGCAGATCACGCTCTCCAGCATGCTTTCGAAGGGTGAGGACAGCAACAAGTGGACCGACCTTTGGGCCGCGACGGCTTATATCGTTTGCGCCTACGGCGTTTCGGAGGACGGGACGATCACGACGCGTCCGACCCTCGCCCGCTTCGTGACGAAGGGGACGATTGACCAGACGAGCGTGAAAAACGCCGCCGCGAGCGCCATGGGCGGCAAGGTCTTCCGCCGTTAGCCGTTCCGGACATACTGAAAACGGGAACGCCGCAGGAGATTTCCTGCGGCGTTCTTCGTTTCTGCGGATTCCGGCGCGTCAATAGCCGAAAATCTCCTCCTGCGATACGGTCTGAATGGGACCGAGGGTTTTCAGGTAGTTGAGATCGAGGTCCTGAATGTCGCCCAGAATGCCGTAGACGTATTTGCGGCCTTTGACCCACTTCTGCTGGGCGGCTTTCACGTCGTCGAGCGTCATGGACTGGACCTTCTCGAAAATCTGCTTGTCGCGGGGGGCGTCGAGGCCCAGATCGCGGGCGCGGAGATAGCTCCACAATACGCCGTCTTTGACCGTGCGCTCGGTGCGCAGGCGCGAGACGAGGGCTTCCTTGGCGATGCCGAACGCCTTTTCCGATTCGGGCATGTTGTTGATGATGTCGTCGAACGCTTCGACGGCTTTTTGCATCTTGTCGTTCTGCGTGGCGATGAAGGCGTAGTAGCTGTAATCGCCGTTGGCGTTGCTCGGCGTAGCGAGGGTGGCCCATGCCGTGTACGCCAGACCGCGCGCCTCGCGCATCTCTTGGAAAACGATGGTGTTCATGCCTCCGCCGAAATATTCGTTGTAGAGCGTGATTTCGGGATCAGCCGCCACGTCGAATTTCTCGCCGCGGTTCGAGAACTGCAGGTAGTAGAGCTGTTTGGCGTCGTACTGAGCCAGTACGACCTTGTTCGCGTCGGTGGGCAGCAGGGTGCTGAATTTCTTCTCCAGCGGCTGCAGGTCGGCGGCGACCTTGTGGTGTTCAGCCAGCGCACTCTTGACTTCGGCCTCTTTCTGCGGGCCGTAGTAGAGCACTTCGTGTTGTTTGCCCATCAGACCGCCGATTTTGGCGAGCAGCTGCTCCGAGGTCAGCGCCTGCAGCGCCGGGTCGGTAAGGGTCGTGCGGCGGATGAAGTCGCCGCCGTAGAACAGATAGCGCTGGAGCGCGCCGAAACAGCGGCTCTGATTGAGCTTCGCATCCGCACGGCTCTTGAGCATGTCGCCTTTGAGGTTCTCCAGAATCGCTTCGTCGGGCTTGGCGCCGGCGATCAGCCCTTCGACGATCTCCATGGCTTTACCCATGTTTTCGCTCAGTCCGGTGATCTGGATAGAACTCTGGTTGGCCCCGGCGTTCATGTAGAACGAGCAGGCGATGTCGTACATCTCCGATGCGATCTCTTCGGCGGTCATCTTGTCGGTCCCCAGATAGCTCAGGTAGTTGAATGCCAGATTGAGCGCCGGATCGTTCTCCGTACCGGTGTTGAAGACGTAGATCAGCGTGAAGATATCGTTGGTCTCGTTCTTCTTGTAGAGGACGTCGATGCCGGGCTGCGCCTCGAACTGCGACATGTCCTTCTTGTAATCGACGAATACGGGTTCGATCGGCTGCACCTGCGAGGTCTGTATCTCGGAGAGGAATTCGCTCTGCGAGTCGCGGTTGGTCACGATCGGGGTGATCTTCGGTGCTGCGATCTTCTGTTCGTCGGGGTCTTTGCCCTCGCGCTTGTAGATGATGGCGTAACTTTCGGGGCCGAGGTATTTGTTGGCCCAGTCCACGACGTCCTGCTTGGTGATCTTCGACATGCGGTCGAGCCGTGCGACTTCGTCGGCCCAGTCTGCGCCGCTGATGAACGAATAGACATAGAGTATCGCGCGGCTGTCGTTCTCCTCGAACGAGCGCATCAGCTGCATTTTGTAGTTGTTGATGGTCGCTTCGATGAGTTTTTCATCGAAGTCCCCCTCCCGCAGTTTTGCCACCTCCTCCAGAAGCAGGTCGCGGACTTCGTCGAGCGACTGTCCCGTCTTGGGGCGTCCGGCCACGAGGAACGAACTGTAATCGGGCTGCGTCGAGGCATAGCCGTAGGCCGAGAGCACCTTCTGCTGCTGGTTCAGGTCGAGGTCGATCAGTCCGGCTTGTCCGTTGTAGAGGATCGAACCCACGATGTCGCTGATGTCGGTCGATTTGTCGTTCGCGCCCGGCAGACGCCAGCCCAGCATGACGTTGGCCGCTTCGAGTCCGTAAACCTCCTTCACCACGGGAGTCGTGATCGGCTTTTCGGGCTCGAACTGCAGTTCGGGCAGGTTCGGGTTGGGCTGCATGTCGCCGAAGTACTTTTCGATCGTGGCCACCATTTCGTCGGGTTCGAAATCGCCCGAAACGCATACGGCCATGTTGTTGGGCACGTAGTAGGTCTTGTGGTAGTTTCGGACGTTGGTGATCGACGGATTTTTCAGATGTTCCTGCGTACCCAGCACGGTCTGCGTGCCGTAGGGGTGGTTGGGGAACAGCGCGGCGTCCATCGCTTCCCAGACTTTGCGGCTGTCCTGCGTCAGGGACATGTTCTTCTCCTCGTAAATGGTCTCCAGCTCGGTATGGAAGCCGCGGATCACGGGATTCTTGAAACGGTCGGCTTGGATTTTGGCCCAGTTGTCGATCTGGTTCGAGGGAATGTCCTCGACGTAGACCGTCATGTCCTGCGACGTGAAGGCGTTGGTGCCGTTGGCGCCGATGGCCGACATCAGCTTGTCGTACTCGTTGGGAATGGCGATTTTCGAAGCTTCGTAGCTGATCGAGTCTATGCGGCGGTAGATGGCCGCGCGCTCGGCCTCGTCGGCGGTCTTGCGGTAAACCTCGAAGAGATTTTCGATCTCGTCGAGCATCGGTTTCTCCGCGGCGTAGTCCGAGGTGCCGAACTGCTGCGTGCCTTTGAACATCAGGTGTTCGAAGTAGTGCGCCAGACCCGTGGTCTCCGCGGGGTCGTTCTTGCCGCCGACCTTTACGGCGATATAGGTCTGGATGCGGGGCGCCTCCTTGTTTACGCTCATGTAGACTTTCAGTCCGTTGTCGAGCGTGTAGATGCGGGTGTTCAACGGATCGCCCGCCACCGTTTCGTACTTGTACTTGGAACAAGCCGCGGCCAGCATCGCTGCGATGACTACCGCAAATAGTAGAAACTTTCTCATTATCGATAGGGTTAGAAAAGAGTTGCGAACCAGTCCCGGACGGCGGGGTAGGTGTCGGCCGTCACATGGACGAACATGCCGATCGCCGCCGCGAGTTTGATGCCCGTGCCGACGACGAACGAGAGGAACGAGCCTATGCCGACCAGAAACGCCTTGCCCGCGTCGCGGCGGTCGTTGAGCAGCTCGCCGAGTACGGCGCCGAAGAAGGGGCCGAGGATGATGCCGACGGGCGGAAAGAAGAAGAATCCGGCGAAGACGCCGACCGTGGCGCCGATGGCGCCCGAACGGGAGCCTCCGAAGCGGCGGGTCATCCACGCCGGCAGGAAATAGTCGGCGACGCTGACCGCCACGGTAATGGCCAGCCATAGCCAGATGGCCGCCGGCGACATGCTCGAATAGGAGGTGAAGTAGGCGCAGAGAAGTCCTGCGTAACTGAGTACTACGCCGGGCAGGGCGGGGACGATACAGCCGACGATGCCGACGATCGAGAGCAGAAATGCTGCGACGGAGAGTGCTATGTCCATAATATTCAGCAGTGGAAAAAATATCCGTTATTTAACAAAGGTAAGCATTTATAGCAAAAAATCTCCCTGAAACGGGAGATTTTACATTACTTATGACGGTTTATCGCCTTGCAGGACGGTGAAGCCGTTATTTCACGAGCCGGTTCGTCGCCGTGTCGGGGAATACGATCCACGGCTTGAACTGTTTGGCGTCTTCGAAATCCATCAGCGCATAGGATGCGATGATGATGACGTCGCCGACCTGTACCTTCCGGGCCGCGGCGCCGTTGAGGCAGATGCAGCCGCTTCCGCGTTCTCCCTTGATGACGTAGGTCTCGAAACGCTCTCCGTTGTCGATGTCCATAATCTGGACCTTTTCGCCCTCGATGATGTTGGCCGCCTCCAAAAGCGCCTCGTCGATGGTGATGCTGCCCACATAATGCAGATCGGCCTGCGTGACCGTTACGCGGTGGATCTTGGATTTGATGACTTCAATCTGGAATTTCATTATCGGATACGGATGTTGTCGATTAAACGAATGTCTCCCGCCTGCACGGCGATACAGCCCTGAATACGCTCGGCGTCGTTCCATGCGACGACTTCCTGCATCGTCCGCGCATCGACGGACTGGTAGTAGATGACCTTCAGCAGCGGATTGCGCTCCACCTCGGCCGTGACCCACGCCTTCAGCGCTTCGGGCGCCAGTTCCTGCGATTTTTCGGCTGCGGCGCGCAGGGCGGCGTAGATCTGCGGGGCTGCGGCGCGGTGCTCCGCGTCGAGCAGCGCGTTGCGCGACGAGAGGGCCAGCCCGTCTTCGCCGCGGACGATCTCGCATTCGACGATCTCGACCGGAAGCGACAACTGGTCCACCATCGCCTTGACGACGGCGATCTGCTGGAAATCTTTTTCCCCGAAGTAGGCGCGCGCCGGGCGTACGATGTCGAACAGCCGGCTGACGACCTGCGCCACGCCGTTGAAGTGACCGGGGCGTGTGGCGCCCTCCATCACCTTGTCGATCTGTCCGAAGTCGAACTGACGGCCGTCCGGTTCCGGGTATATCTCCTCGACCGAAGGCATCAGCACGAAATCCGCGCCGGCCCGCTCCAGCAGACGCGCGTCGGCCTCCGGGGTGCGGGGATAATGTCTCAGGTCGTTTTTGTCGTTGAATTGGGTGGGATTGACGAAGACGCTCACCACGACGGTGGCGTTCTCCCGGCGGGCGCGCTCGACCAGCGAGCGATGTCCCGCATGCAGGGCGCCCATCGTCGGGACGAACCCGATTCCGGACTGCTCCGCAGTCTCCAGCTCCGCGCGGAGCTCTTTGACGCTTGTGAATATTTTCATCTCTTCTGAAACGAACTTGCGGGGCAAAGGTATGAATTCCCGCAAACATAACGAAGAAAAAACGGAAAAAAAGCGCCGGACACTCCGGCGGCGGCCTTTCCCCGGCCGGAAACGCTTCTGCGGGGCGTTTTGCCGCTTTCGGTCGGGCTGCTGCCGCGCTGCGGACAAGCCGTTCGTGCGAAAAGATGTGGAATTCGTTGAATATATTTCGGGGAATGGCAAAAAGCGACTATATTTACAGATATTTAGACCCAAGCGGGAATGCCCGTCGCCCGCATCGGCAGATGCGGGAGTCCGGGGGCCTCCGTTTCCGCAATACACTGATAACCGCTCTCTCCGGGGCCGGAGACGATTTTTAATTGACTATGAAGAAAATCTTACTGTGTCTGCTTGCCCTTGCGGCCGGTCTGACCGCTTTCGGACAGAACGAAAGCTCGTTCGGCGTTCGTGCCGGTCTCAACGTGGCTAATCTCCATCTCAGCGCAGGGGGCCTGAGCGCGTCGCTGGACTCGCGCGCCTCCTATCATGTGGGCTTTGCCTATCAGCAGCCCCTGCTGCGGGTGCTTCCCCTCTATTTCGAAACGGGACTTTACCTCTCCGGATGCGGGGCGTCGGTGACGGCGGGCGATCTGGATTTGGGCGTGGAAGGAAAGGCCAAATTCAATATGTTATACCTGCAGGTTCCGGCTGTGGTGAGCTGGCACTTCAATATTAAAAGCGTCTCGATCCAGCCAGCCGCCGGCGTCTATTACGGTTTCGGCATCCACGGCAAGCTCAAGGGCGACGCCGCGAAAGTCGATCTGTTCAAGGAGATTTCAGTGCCCGTCGAGGACGGCTCCGTCGAAGGCCAAATGTTCAAGCGTTCCGATTTCGGACTGCGCTTCGGCGTAGGCGTTACCGTCATGAAGCATTACTATGCGGGCGTCGGCTACGATCTCGGCCTGCTCAATATCTCCAAGGATTCGGGCGAGGGCAAGATAAAGAACGGCAGTTTCTTCATTTCGCTGGGTTACAACTTTTAGCCCCGCTGCCTGCATAAACGGTGCGCATGTCCTTCGGGATGTGCGCATCTTTCGTATTGTTTTGTCCGTTTTTTGCTATCTTTGCCGAAGAGAAACCCCGGCTTGGACAGTCGGTGTCCCGGCAGGGCCGGTCGGCGGCTCTGCATTCGGCTTGCGCTGTCCTTGCACGGCGGGCGCTTCCCGGCGGAATCCGGTTCCGGCCGTTTGCCGGGAGCGTGCCGCTTTTGGCGAGAAATTCCAAACCCGAACGATATGAAAAATTTATTGACGTTTGCATCTATGACTGTTACCGCTCTCGCACTGACCTCGTGCGGCGGGGCTTCCCGAAGCGAAACCCCGTGGATCGTCGACCGTTTCGACGACATCAAGGTCATCCGTTACGAAGTCCCCGGCTTCGAGCAGCTTCCGCTGGAGGAGAAGGAGCTGATCTATTATCTGGCCGAAGCGACCAAGTGCGGCCGCGACATCCTGTTCGACCAGAATTTCAAATACAACCTTGCCGTGCGCCGCACGCTCGAAACGGTGTATGAGAATTACGAGGGCGACCGCACGACGGCCGAGTGGAAGGCGTTGGAGAAATACCTGAAAAAGGTCTGGTTCGCCAACGGCATCCATCACCATTATTCGAACGACAAGTTTGTGCCCGAATTCACCGAAGGTTACCTGCTCGACGTGATCGAGACCATTCCCGAAGAGAAGTTCGGCGAGCTGAACCCGCTGCGCGGCGAGGTCTGCAAAGCCATTTTCGACGCTTCGCTCTACAAGACGCGCCTGAACCAGACCGCCGGCGAGGACCTGATCGCCACTTCGTCGAACAACTATTACGAGGGTGTGACGCAGGCCGAAGTCGAGAAGTTCTACGCCGACATGGCGGACCCCCACGATCCCGAACCGATCTCCTACGGCCTGAATTCCAAGCTGGTCAAAGAGGACGGGGTGGTCCGGGAGCGCGTCTGGAAGATAGGCGGCATGTATTCGCCCGCCATCGAGAAGATCGTCTACTGGCTCGAAAAGGCGCAGGCCGTGGCCGCCGAGCCGCAGAAGAGCAATATCGCCGCGCTCATCAGCTATTACAAGACGGGCGATTTGCGCGAATTCGACCGCTATAACATCGGCTGGGTGAAGGATACCGTGTCGAATGTCGATTTCGTGAACGGCTTTATCGAGGATTACGGCGATCCGCTGGGACGCAAGGCGTCGTGGGAAGGCATCGTCGATTTCATGGACAAGGAGGCCTGCCACCGCACCGAGGTCATTTCGGAGAACGCGCAGTGGTTCGAGGACCATTCGCCCGTCGATCCCCGCTATCGCAAGGAGAAGGTGAAGGGCGTTTCGGCCAAGGTCATTACGGTGGCGATGCTCGGCGGCGACTGCTATCCCGCCACGCCGATCGGCATCAACCTGCCCAACGCCGACTGGATCCGCAAGGAATACGGCTCTAAGTCGGTGACCATCGACAACATCACCTATGCCTACGACATGGCCGCCCATGGCAACGGCTTCAACGAGGAGTTCGTGCTGCGTGCCGACGACCGTGCGGTGATGGACAAGTACGGCAAGCTGGCCGACGACCTGCACACCGACCTGCACGAGTGTCTGGGCCACGGTTCGGGCCAGCTGGCTCCGGGCGTCAAGGGCGGCGAGCTGAAAAGCTACAGCTCGACGCTCGAAGAGACGCGCGCCGACCTGTTCGGTCTCTACTATCTGGGCGATCCCAAAATGGTCGAGCTGGGGCTGGTGCCCTCGTTCGACGTGGCGAAGGCCGGGTATGCGAAATATATCCTGAACGGCATGATGACCCAGCTGGCGCGCATCGAGCCGGGCAAGAACGTCGAGGAGTCGCACATGCGCAACCGCAAACTGATCTGCGAGTGGTGCTACGAGCGCGGCAAGGCCGACAACGTGATCGAAATGGTCAGGGAGAACGGCAAGACCTACGTCGTGGTCAATGACTACGAGAAGCTGCGCGGACTGTTCGGCGACATGCTCCGCGAGATACAGCGCATCAAGTCCGAAGGCGACTACGAGGCGGGCCGGGCGCTTGTCGAGCGGTATGCCGTACAGGTCGATCCCGAACTGCACAAGGAGGTGCGCGACCGCTATTATGCGCTCAGCATCGAGCCTTACGGCGGTTTCGTGAATCCCGAATTCGAACTCGTGGAGAAGGACGGCAAAATCGTGGACGTCAAGATCAGCTATCCGGCCGACTACGTGAAACAGATGCTCGGTTATTCGAAGAATTATTCGTTCCTGCCCAATATCAACTGACGGTAGTCTCCGTTACGAAAAGATGCGCTCCTGCGAGGGGCGCATCTTTTGTTTTTCAGTGTGTCGTCATCATTGGTTCCGGGTCTCGTCGCCGCCGTCGATGGCGAATGTCGAAACGATCACCATTTTCTCGTCCACGTTGTTGGGGTTCGAGACGATGATGCCGTATTCGCCTTCGGGCTGCTCCCCGAACGTCAGGCGGTAGGAGCTTTCCCCGTATTTCTCGGCCGAGAAGGGGAGGTATTCCATGGTGTTGGATTGGACAGCGAAGGACCCGACGGCCGAAATCACCGCTGAACGGTTCTTCTTCGTGCTTTTCATCCGGAAGATGCGCACGATCGACATCGGGTCGGCTTTGTTGTCCTTGGCGCGGACGATGAGGGCGAACGGCTCTCCTGTTTTGAACCGTATTCCGGCCCTGCCGCCTTCGATTACTATTTTTGTCTTGGATTTGCTGGCTGCGAATCCGGCAATGTATACGCCGCCGCCGGTTCGCATCTGAACGTTGTGTTTTTCGAGTTTTGCGGACGATCCGTCGGAATATATTCCGACGACCTCACCCTCGAAATCGGGTTCGAGGGTTTGTGCCGTTACGGCGTTACCCCCCCCCACGTCATGGCCGCAACGGCCATCAGGAATAGGATTTTTTTCATTGTTATATAAATTTGGATTGTACCGCGCAAAATGCACGGCAGACAAAAATAATAATTTTCCGCAAACTGCACAACAGCCTTTCCCGCTTTTTGACCCCGCCGTATACGCCGCGAGACGCACCCGTGGGATGCGTCTCGCACTTTTCCGGTCTTTCGGATTTACTCCTCGACCTCTTCGAACTGGTCTTTGCCTACGCCGCAGACGGGGCAGACCCAATCGTCGGGAATATCCTCGAACGACGTTCCGGGGGCGATGCCGCCGTCGGGATCGCCGACTGCGGGATCGTAAATCCATTCGCATACGATGCAACGGTACTTTTTCATCTTCTCTGTCTTTTTAAGTGAATAAAAAATGTGTTGATTTCGGTATAATGCAGTTAATTGCGTATTCTCTCCTTTTCGGGCCGTTTTTTGTCCGGTCGGGCATTCCGTCGCTTCCGCAAATCGGATGCCGTCTTATGTCGCCTGCGTTTCTCAGGTTGTCTGCGTCTCCTTTGCGGTCTGCGCTTCCTCCCGTTCCTCCTCCTCTTCTTCCGCGGCCTCTTCGGTCAGCCGGTTGCCGCCCGGCGGCATGAGTTCGGCGACCAGACAATCCGCGTCGGAGCACGACACGTAGAGCCGCTCCTCGTATATGTCGGTGATCTCCACGAAGTTCTTCCACTCCGAAGCGTACAGACGTACGCGTTCGAACCGGCGCAGGTCCAGAAAATGGCCGTAGTAACCGAAGAATCCGCAGCCGCCGAAGAGCGGAAAGAACCATTTCATCCGCTTGGGATCGACGCGGCGTACCGAGGCGATTTCCCCGCGCTTTATCTCGGTGATGTCCAGCAGACAGCGCACCTCGACCTTTTCGTCCGTAACCACGATGTAGCGGGGAATCGACAGCGACATCAGGGCGATGAGCGCCACGATGAACGACGTGAACCACGCCGAGAGATAACCTCCCTCGTAGAGGTGGTACAGCAGTCCGCCCAGCAGTCCGAAGACCACCAGATAGATCAGCGTCCAATAGATCGTGCGGCGGCTGAAGCGGTATTTATATATTTTCTCCATCCGTTTCGTGCGTTTCTTCGCGGTCAGCCAGCAATGCTTCGGCAATGACCGTATCTTCGGGAGTCGTGATCTTCAGGTTCGCCCGTTCGCCTTCGCAGAGAAATACAGCTTCCCCGGACAGTTCGACTACCGAAGCGTCGTCGGTGAATTCGGGCCGGTATTCCGTTTCGTAGGCGCGGCGCAGCAGCTCGGCGCGGAATACCTGCGGCGTCTGGACGATGCGCAGGCGGCGGCGGTCGATGATCTGCGAAGCCGCGCCGTCCGTTTCGCGGAACGAATCCACAGGCTCGACGACCGGAATCGCCGTGCCGTGTTCCGCAGCGGCCGCGACCGTGCGCCGGATCAGCTCCTGCGACCCCAGCGGCCGCACGCCGTCCTGTACGGCGATCAGCTCCGGATCGCGTTTCAGGGCCGCCAATCCGTTTTTCACCGAGTGGAACCGCTCCCGGCCCCCTTCGGCGACCGTGTGCGGCGCCACTTCGAAACGCGCCGACAGATTGTGCCAGAAGCCTGTGTGTTCGGCGGGCAGTACGACGACGATTTCCGCTCCGGGAAGCGCCGCGGCGAAGTTGTTGATCGTGCGCGCCAGTATGGGCATGCCCCCCAGCAGCATGAACTGCTTGGGACGCGCCCCTCCCATGCGGCTTCCGCCGCCGCCCGCTACGATGATGACTCCAGTTTGTCGTTCCATATCAGTTTCTTTCCAAAACCGAGCGTATTGTCGGTCAGTTTCATATAATCGGGCCTTATCGCCCAGAGCGTCAGCTCGGCCAGCGCCGCGTAGGGAAACCGTTTGAGGTATGCCCGTCTGGCCGTTTCGTCGGCCCGCGCTGCCGTGCCGCACAGCTGCAATCCCTGCACCCGGCCCACGATTTTCGTTTCGAGGACCACCGATGCCGCGATACGCGGATTGCGCTCCATTTCCTGCGCATGGCGCGTTGCGGGGTCCGATGTGAATACGAGCAGGTTTCGCTCCTTGTCGTAACAGTAGAACGCATTCGAGCAGTAGGGGACCCCTTCCGCGACGGTGGCCAGCGTCAGTACATGGTGCCGCCGGAGAAAACGCACGAAACGTTCGTTTATTGCTTCGCCGCAGCCGCTCGTTTTTGCCGTCCCGGATTCCGCGCTTCCGGGTGTTTCCGCAACCGGAGAGCTCTTTTCCACAGCCGAGGCGCTTCCTTCCGCAACGGCAGCGTTCTCTTCCGCCGCCGGAGTGTTCCCCTTTGTAGTCGGGGCGCTCCCTTCTGCAGCCGCAGCGTCCCCCTTTGTAGCCGGGGAGTTGCTTTCCGCAGCCGGGACGCTCCCTTTCTCAGTCGGGGCTTCTTCCGTTTTCATTTCCTGAGCCTTGTGTTCCGTCCCCGGTTTTTCCGTGTCCCGCCTCTCCGCTGCTTTTGTTGCGACTGCCGGCTGCACCTTTTTCCCGTCCGTTTCCGCTGCCGCCATATGCGTTATTTCGCTGCCGTGGTTTCGCCTGCCGGGGCGGAAGCCGCCGGAGCCTGCGGAATTACGAGCGAATCCAGCTGCGTGATGCGCTCTTCGTCCTTCACCTCGCCGTTCAGCTCGGCCGCGATGCGGTCGCGTACGAATTCGAACGTCGCCCGGTTCTCTTTTGCGATCGGCTCGGCGGGTTCCTGCGGAACTTTCAGCGGGTCGATCGGCGTGCCGTTTTTCCAGATGCGGTAGTCGAGATGCGGTCCCGTCGAAGCGCCCGTCGATCCGACATAGCCGATCAGCTGGCCCTGCGATACGCGCGAACCCTTCGAAATGCCTTTGGCGTAGCCGCTCAGGTGCAGGTAACCCGTCATCAGGTTGCCCGCATGCTTGATCTTGAGCGTGTTGCCGCCTCCGCCGCCCCAGCCTTTGAAGGTGACCACGCCGTCGGCGACGGCATGCACGGGCGTGCCTTTCGGTGCGGCGTAATCGACGCCCGTATGCGGGCGGTATACCTTGTAGATCGGATGTTTGCGGGCGTAGGTGAATTTCGAGCTGATGCGCGAATATTTCAGCGGCGCCTTGAGCATCTGCTTGCGCAGGCTTGCGCCGTCATACTCCCAGTAACGGATTTTGCCGCCCTGCCGGAACGGAATGGCGTAGTACTCCTTGCCGCCCTGACAGAATTTCGCGCCCCAGATGCGGCCGATGCCGACCGAGACGCTGTCGTCGATGAACCGCTCGTCGTAGATGACCGTGAAGTTGTCGCCTTTCTGGATGCCGAAGAAGTCCACCGTCCACTGGTAAATGTCCTCCATTTCGGCGGCCAGCGCATAGGGCAGCTCCTGCTCCATGATAGCGCCCCAGAGCGACGAGTTGATCGTGGCGCTCTTCTTGGTGCGGCGCACGGTAAACTGTTTTTCGCCCGTGCGGACGCTCACCGAGTCGTCGTGGAATCCGAAGACCACGTATTCGGCGACGTTGCGTTCGTAAACCAGATAATCCAAGTGCGGGGCATAGAGCGAATCCTCGTGGATGAAGGCCGTGTACTTGTGTCCCGCGCGGATGTTGCGCAGCGGGAAAATATCCTTCGAAGCCTTGTCGAGCCGGTCGATCGTCAGCGCCGAAACGCCGAATCCGTTCAGGATTTTGCCTAGCGTTTCGCCGCTTCCCACCTCGCCGGTCTCGGTGCGGTAATTGTCGGCGTTGATGCCGTATACGATATTGTGCTGCTCGGCGGCTTCCTCCCCGGCCGTCTCCTGCTGCTGCGTTCTGCTGCACGCCCCCGCCGCAACCAGCAGCAGGACGCATATGGGTAATCTGAGACTTTTCATAATCGAAACAAAGATATAAAAAAACGACTCTTCCGCCAATTTTATTATTCGTTTGTCAGTGAGGCCTGAGATTTGCTTTTTTTTGTTTTGCGTTCCGAAGATTTATTTCTACCTTTGAAAAATTGTGTAGATAAACAGACCGAAGATGTTGAAATGCCTGCTTGCACCTGCAGCTCTCTTATATAAAGCGGGGGTGACTTTCCGTCACCGCTTGTTCGACTGGGGAGTGCTCAAAAGCGAGAAGTTCGACATCCCGGTCGTCTGCATCGGCAACATCACCGTCGGCGGTACGGGCAAGACCCCGATGGCCGAAATGGTGATCGCCTACATGTCGCAGATGCACAACGTGGCCCTGCTGTCGCGCGGCTACGGTCGCCGCACCAAAGGCTACCGGGAGGTGAAGACCGATTCCCACTACCGCGACGTGGGCGACGAACCGCTTCAGATCAAACTCAAATTTCCCGGCACGGTGGTCGTCGTGTGCGAGAAACGCGCCGAGGGCATCCGCCGCATCCGGGCCGAACACCCCGAAGTAGACCTCATCATCATGGACGACGGCTTCCAGCACCGTTATGTGGAGCCGAAGATCAATATCGTGATGATCGACGCGACGCGCCCCATTCAGCATGACAGGATGCTGCCGCTCGGAACGCTGCGCGACCTGCCCGAAGAGCTGCACCGCGCCCACTATTTCGTGGTCACGAAGTGTCCTGAGAAGATGGCCCCCATCGACCGGCGCATCATGCGCAAGGTGCTGATTCAGGTCGCCTACCAGCGGGTGTATTTCACCCGTTTCGAGAGCTTCATGCCCCAGCCGCTCTATCCCGATGCGGCCCCGGACGAACCGCTTCTGCACGGGCGGCAGGTCATCGCGCTTTCGGGCATCGGCAATCCCAAGCCGTTCCTTGCGACGCTGCGCGAACGCTACGAGGTCGTGCAGGAGATGACGTTGGAGGACCACCATGTTTACAAGGTCCGCGACCTGAACCGGCTTCGGGACCTGCTGGGCCGCTGTCCCGGTGCGGTCATCGTGACGACCGAAAAGGACGCCGTGAAACTGACCAACCGCGCCAAGATCCCCGAAGAGATCCGGCGCAGCATATACTATTTACCGATAAATATTTCATTCATAGAGGATTCGGCTACGGATTTTCTGCAAAAACTAGAAGAAGATGTTAGAGGAAATTAAAAAAACGGCGGCTTTCATCGACGCCGCCACCGACTCTTTCGCTCCCGAAGTGGGCGTCATCCTCGGCACCGGTTTGGGCGGCTTCGCCGATAAGATCGAGACGCGCTTCGCCATCGAATACAAGGATATTCCGGGATTCCCCGTCTCCACGGTCGAAGGACACAAAGGCCGTATGATTTTCGGCATGGTCGAGGGCCGCAGGGTCGTGGCCATGCAGGGCCGTTTCCACTATTACGAAGGCTACGGCATGCAGCAGGTGACGTTCCCGGTGCGCGTCATGCGGCAGCTCGGCATCAAATACCTTTTCGTATCGAACGCTTCGGGCGGCATCAACACCTCGTTCCGCGTTGGCGACCTGATGGTCATCACCGACCATATCAACCTGATGCCCAATCCGCTGATCGGCCCCAACATCGCCGAACTCGGTCCCCGCTTTCCGGATATGCACAACTGCTACGACAAGGAGCTGATCGCCAAGGCGACCGCCATCGCCGAGGAGGAGAATATCAAGCTCCAGTACGGCGTGTACGTGGGCGGCACGGGGCCGACGTTCGAGACGCAGGCCGAATACCGCTATTTCAAGAATATCGGCGGCGATGCGGCCGGCATGTCCACCGTGCCGGAGGTGATCGTGGCGCGCCATATGTCGATCCCGGTCTTCGGCGTTTCGGTCATCACCAACTGCGGACTCTCGGACGAAGTGGGCGACCACGAAGACGTGCAGCGTCAGGGCAAAAAGGCCGGAATCAAGATGGAAGTGCTCTTCAAGCGCATGATAAAGGAGCTTTAGAAGGAATGCCGTTTCGGGCCGTGCCGGTTTTGTTGCGGCGTTGGACGGACTGTCGTTCCGGGTTTTTGTCACGGACGTTCGCTGCGGAGTCATCGGGAATGTGGCTTGGATCTTCACCGCTGTATCCCGGTTTTGGCGCCGGGCCGCTCCGCAGAAGTGCCGGAGGCGGATTTCTCCCGGTCCGTCGTGTGTTTATTGATAATTTTAATGTTATAGAATATGGTAAATAAGGTAATTTTGATCGGCAACGTCGGTATCGACCCCGAAATCCGGACCACCGAAGGCGGCGTGAAGGTCGCCCGCATCCGTCTGGCTACGACCGAACGGTTGTTCGACCGGCAGGCCAACGAGGCCAAGGAGCATACCGAATGGCACACGATCACGCTTTGGCGCGGTCTGGCCGACGTGGTGGACAAGTATGTCCGCAAAGGCACGCAGATTTACGTCGAGGGGCGTCTGCGTACCCGTGAATGGATGGACAAGGACAATAACAAACGCTATACGACCGAGATTTTGGCCGATGTGATGAATCTGCTGGGCCGCCGCAGCGACAACCCGTCGTCCGACGGACAGCAGGGCTACGGATCGCAGCAGGGCTACGGATCGCAGCAGGGTTACGGATCGCAGCAGGGTTACGGTTCGCAGCAGTCCTCTGCCGGACAGCCTGCAGGCGGCTATCAGCAGCCTGCGGCTCCGAAGCCCGCACCCGCGCCGTCGATTCCGGCCGACGATCCGGATGACCTGCCGTTCTGATCCGGACGACATGTCATTCTGATCCGGATGACCTGCCGTTTTTGAAATATGAAAATAAAACCTCCCGGCTCCGCAGAGACCGGGAGGTTCGTTTTATCTCGCATCGCCTTGACTGCCGGACCCGTTTGGGACGGAGGCCGACTTTTGTGTGGCATCTGTTTGTGTGGAATCCGACCTCGGTGAAGAACCGGATTTACGGACCGGATGCACCGATAATTTGGGAGATGGGGGGCTTTTCTTGCTGTTGCCGTTCAGCCGCACCTCCGTTCCGTTTTATCTTTATGTGTCGGCCTTGTTGAGAGTTTCTGGCGGCGCCTTTTCGAACCGCATCAGCATCGGAGACCGCCTGTCGTCGGTCCGCAGTGGAGTCGCCGCGAACCCTTCATTAAGGGGGGGGGCGTCAGTCGTTCTTGCGGATGTTGAGCCGTTCCCAAAGCCATTCGGGAATCATCTTCCAGAAGAATACCATGACCGCATAGCGGCGGTCGATCACCACGCGGCGGCGCTGCCGCTTCAGGACCTTCATAATCCGTGCGGCGACCTTCCCGACCTGCATCAGCATCGGATAATGCCCGTCGCCGGCCAGCAGGGGCGTGGCGACGAATCCGGGGCGGATGTCCGTAAAGCGGATATTCAGCTTCTCCATATGCGCCAACTGCGCCAGTGCGTCGATGTAGGTGTTCTGCATGCGTTTGGTGGCCGAGTAGGCCGGTGCGCTGCCGAGTCCTTTGGTGCCTGCGATCGAACTGATGACGGCCAGATGCCCGCCGCCGTGAGCGCGGAAATAGCCGAAAGCCACCGTCACCATGCGCACGAATCCTTCGCCGTTGGTGCGCAGGGTGTCGATCTCGATGTCGGGATGCAGCTCGGTGTTGCGTTTCCCGATGCCCGAACAGTGCAGGTAAATGTCCATTCCGCCCAGCTTGTCGATCAGGCGTGACAGATGTTCGGGCGCATCGTCGCGCGTGATATCCAGCGATTCGGTCACGATCCGGTCCGGAGCTTGGGCCCGGAGCTTTTCGAGCGCCTCCTCGCGCCGGCCTGCGGCCCCGATCTGCCAACCCGCCTGAATGCAGAGTTTTGCGACTTCGAGTCCGATGCCCGATGTCGCTCCGACGATGACGATGCGTTTCATACCGATGCGGTTTTAGTGGTTTATACCTTAAAAGTAATGATTCTTTCCGGGAAATGCAAATCCCGGTCCGAACATACCGGAAACGCTTGTGGGAATAGTCGTCGGAACATTTGCCGGAATGCCGCTCGAAACGCTTGTCAAGGGGAAGGCCGTTCTCGGAGACATCTGGGACCGTCCGCCGCCCGGCGGAATTACAAAAATAAGGAGTCGCGGGGACTCCTTATATAAAACATGCAGAAAAATTGAACCGTATCCGTTTACTCGCCCGTTTTCATCGCTGCTTCGAGCATAACCTGCCGTTGTGCGGCGCTCATCTTCGATGTCGGCATTCGCAGCAGCATGCAGCTGAAATCATTGTCTTCGCCCGCCGCATAAGCCTGCACGAATTCCCAGCCGCGGCATACCATGTAGTTCAATGCGTCGATGCACGAGTTGAACGTGATCGCACGTCCTCCGGCATCTGTTATGAGACGGTTCTTTTTCGTCATAGGCTGCCCGAAATCGAATGCGACATAAATGCCGTTGCGTCCCGCTCCTTTGTACCCGCTGATTTCGCAGTAGACATATTCGGGAAGTGCGGGCGGTGTCGCGAGCAGCACTTTGCCCACCGCGTCCTGCGCAGGAGCCTGTCCGGCTGCGGGGAGCCAGCAATAGAGGCATGTCAGCAGAATCACCGCCGGCTTCATTCTCATTCCGATTAGTAGTCTTTCACTTCGAGCTGGACGCATTCTATGCCTACTTTGCGCAGCAGATTCAGCCCCTCTTCCGAGCGGTATTCCTCGCAGTACACCACCCGTTTGATACCAGCCTGAATGATCAGCTTCGAACATTCGATGCAGGGGGCGGCGGTGATGTAGAGCGTCGAGCCGTCGCAGTTGTTGGCGCTTTTGGCGACCTTGGTGATGGCGTTGGCTTCGGCGTGGAGGACATAGGATTTGGTGTGGCCGTTTTCATCCTCGCAGATGTTCTCGAAGCCCGAAGGCGTGCCGTTGTAACCGTCGGATATGATCATCTTGTCCTTGACGATCAATGCTCCGACCTTGCGGCGCACGCAGTACGAATTCTCCGCCCAGATGCGCGCCATGCGCAGGTAGCGGATATCCAGCTGACGTTGTTTCTCTTCGTTGTAGCCCATTGCCGGTTTACATTCCTTTGCCGTGGCACTGTTTGTATTTCTTGCCGCTTCCGCAGGGGCAGGGATCGTTGCGGCCCACTTTCTTCTCGACGTGCATCGGCATCGGTTTCTGCTTGTCCTGCTGTCCTGCCTGCGCCGCCGCCTGCATGCGCGAAGCCTGCAGTTTGTTCACGTCCACCTTGGCGCGTTCCTGACGCTGACGCTGTACGGCTTCGGCGTTTTGGTCGCGCACGGGGATATAGGCCTTGTTGAGGATCGCCAGCACGTCGCGGTTGACCTTGACGATCATCTTCGAGAACAGTCCGAACGATTCGAACTTGTAGATCAGCAGCGGGTCTTTCTGCTCGTAGGTGGCGTTCTGCACGCTCTGGCGCAGGTCGTCCATCTCGCGCAGGTGTTCGCGCCATGCGTCGTCGATGGTGGTGAACATCACCACTTTCGAGAATACCTTGTAAATCTCCGCGCCGTCCGAACTCTGGCATTTCCGCAGGTTGACCGGCACGTTGTAGCCCAGGTGTCCGTCCGTCAGCGGGAAGTAGATGTTCGAATCCAGCTGGTCCTTGCGGTCCTCGTAGATGCGCTCCATGACCGGACGCACCGTGTCGGCCACGGCCTTCGCGCGGCGTGCGTAGGCCTCCTTGAGGGCCTTGACGATCGCCTCGACCAGTTCGCCGGGTTTCGCGTCCTTGTACGTCGCCTCGTCGATCTGCGGCTCCACGGCCACCTCGCGGATCAGCTCCATGCGGAAATCCTCGAATTCGATGCCGCGGTTCTCCTCCACGAAGTTGTCGGCGTAGTCGTACATGATGTTGTTCAGGTCGATCTCGATGCGCTCGCCGTAGAGTGCGTGGCGGCGGCGGGTGTAGATCACCTCGCGCTGCGAGTTCATCACGTCGTCGTATTCCAGCAGTCGCTTGCGGATGCCGAAGTTGTTCTCTTCGACCTTCTTCTGGGCGCGCTCGATGGCCTTGGTCATCATGCCGGCCTGAATCACCTCGCCCTCCTTCAGCCCCATGCGGTCCATCATCGAGGCGATGCGGCCCGAACCGAACAGACGCATCAGGTCGTCTTCGAGCGATACGAAGAACTGCGACGATCCGGGGTCGCCCTGACGTCCGGCGCGTCCGCGCAGCTGGCGGTCGACGCGGCGGCTCTCGTGACGCTCCGTGCCGATGATCGCCAGACCTCCCGCGGCCTTCACCTCGGGCGTCAGCTTGATGTCGGTACCGCGGCCGGCCATGTTGGTCGCGATGGTCACCTGTCCCGAGCGTCCTGCCTCGGCCACGACCTGCGCCTCCAGCGCGTGCTGCTTGGCGTTCAGCACGTTGTGCCTGATGCCGCGCAGTTTGAGCATGCGGCTCAACAGCTCCGAGATCTCGACCGACGTGGTGCCGACCAGCACCGGACGTCCCGCCTCGACGAGTTTGACGATCTCCTCGATCACGGCGTTGTATTTCTCGCGCTTGGTTTTGTAGATCAGGTCCTGACGGTCGTCGCGGACCACCTTGCGGTTGGTCGGGATCACCACGACGTCCAGTTTGTAGATGCTCCAGAACTCCGACGCCTCCGTCTCGGCCGTACCGGTCATGCCGCCCAGCTTGTGGTACATGCGGAAGTAGTTCTGCAACGTGATGGTGGCGAAGGTCTGCGTCGCGGCCTCGACCTTCACGTGCTCCTTGGCCTCGATGGCCTGGTGGAGTCCGTCCGAGTAGCGGCGTCCTTCGAGGATACGGCCCGTCTGCTCGTCGACGATCTTCACCTTGTTGTCCATCACCACATACTCGATGTCCTTTTCGAACATGGCGAAGGCTTTCAGCAGCTGGATCACCGTGTGCACGCGCTCCGACTTGATCGAGTAGTCGTTGATCACCTCGTCGCGTTTCTGCGCCTTCTCCTCGGGCGTCAGGCTGCTTTTCTCCAGTTCTGCGACTTCGGCGCCGATGTCGGGCATCACGAAGAATCCGTCCTCGTTGAAGTATTTCGACAGCGCCTCGTGGCCCTTGTCCGTGAGTTCCACCGAGTTGAGTTTCTCGTCGATGACGAAGTAGAGGTCGTCGGTGATCTCGGGCATGCGGCGGTTGTTGTCCTGCATGTAGGTGTTCTCGGTCTTCTGCATCAGCGCCTTGACGCCCTGTTCCGAGAGGTATTTGATCAGCGGTTTGTACTTCGGCAGACCCTTGTGGGCGCGGTAGAGCTTCACGCCGCCCTCGTCGTTCTTGCCCTCCGAGATCAGCTGGCGCGCCTCGGCCAGCAGGGCCGTCACGAGGTTCTTTTGCAGGTTGTAGAGGCTTTCGATGGCCGGGCGGTACTGCTCGAACATCTGGTCGTCGCCCTTGGGCACGGGTCCCGAGATGATGAGCGGCGTCCGGGCGTCGTCGATCAGCACGGAGTCGACCTCGTCGACGATGGCGAAATGGTGCTTGCGCTGCACGAGGTCCTTGGGCGACGAAGCCATGTTGTCGCGCAGGTAGTCGAAGCCGTATTCGTTGTTGGTTCCGAACGTGATGTCGGCCATGTAAGCCTCGCGGCGGGCGTCGGAGTTGGGCTGCGTGTCGTCGATGCAGGCCACCGACAGACCGTGGAACTGGTACATCGGGCCCATCCACTCGGAGTCGCGCTTGGCGAGGTAGTTGTTCACCGTCACCATGTGCACGCCCTTCTTGGCCAGCGCGTTGAGGAATACGGGGAGCGTCGCCACGAGGGTCTTGCCCTCGCCCGTCGCCATCTCGGCGATCTTGCCCTGGTGGAGCACCACGCCGCCGAACAGCTGCACGTCGTAGTGGATCATGTCCCATTTCGTGTCGTTGCCGCCGGCGAGCCAGTGTGTCGCGTAAACGGCCTTGTCGCCCTCGATGGTGACGAAATCCTTCGTCGCCGCCAGGTTGCGGTCGAAGTCGTTTGCCGTCACCACGACCGTCTCGTTCTGTGCGAAACGGCGCGCCGTATCCTTCATAATGGCGAATGCCTCGGGAAGGATCTTGTCGAGCACCTCCTCGATTTTCTCGTCGATGCGCTTGGTCGTTTCGTCGATCTCCTTCGAAATTTTCTCCTTCTCTTCGAGCTGCGTTTCGGGCTTTTCGAGTATGGCTTTCAGCTCGACGATGCGGGCCTCGTCCGCGGCGATGAAGTCGGCGATCTGCTTTTTCAGCGCTTCGCTGTGCGCGCGCAGCTCGTCGTTGGTGAGTTTCTCGATCGAGGGGTAGACGGCCTTGATCTTCTCCAGATAAGGCTCGATCTGTTTGCGGTCCTTGTCGGCTTTCGAGCCGAAGAGGGCTTTGATTATACTTGCAACTATATCCATAATGCGTTTATTGTTTTCTCGGTTCGGGTTCTAAATCTTACAAAGATAACATCTTTTCTCGAATTGCGCAATAGTTGAGCCGGTTTGGGTAAATGTCAAACTGCATTCCCGGGGGCTTTCGGCATTAAAAAACCGGAAACAGGCGCTATTGCCTGTTCCCGGCTCTGATCCGGGCGACGCTCCGCTACCAGACGTACTCCGTGAATGTGGTCCGGATCGGCGTCAGAGAGACTTTGCGTTTTTTTCCGGCTGTGTCTTTCACCGAAAACTCGATCCGGTTGCCGTGTTTTTCATACGCCTCGCTCCGGGCGGCGGAAAAATACATGCCCACGATGGTGCGTATTTTCACGGGACCGCCTCCAGTCCCGTCCTTGTCGGTATATTGCGTGCCGCTGGTGCGCGTCAGCTGGAAGTCGGCGTAATTTGAATGGCGTGTGAGGATTTTTGTCAGTCCGTCGGCCACGCGGTCGAACGAATTTCTCAAGCCGTCGAATCCGGCGGGTGACGGTTCGTAGCTTGTGAGCCGCTCTCCGGCCCGGATGCCGGCCTGCTCTGCCGGGCTGCCGGGAAATACGGCCGCCACGCGGCCTGCGACGGCCCTGTCGAACACGATGCCCGTATGCCAGTAGGTGCAATGTTCGGTCCGGTCGACGTTTTTTACCGGAAAGCATGCCAGCATCGCTCCGCCGATATTGCGCATGAAATCTTTCAGCACGGCGCGTTTTTCGTAAAGTACGTCGTAGCCGGCGGACCAGATCACGGGCGGGGTTTTGCTGCCGAGGCGGGCCTTTTCGGCATCGAACATGGTGATGGTGAGCCGGGAGAGGTATTCGGTGCGGGTGTAGTTGCCTGCGGTTTCGCTTTCGATGTATTGCCGGGTTCTCCACCCGTCTCCGTAGCTCCATCCGTAGCGATAGCGGGTGACGAGCTGTTCGGTCGGAGGAACGTATTGGTCCCTGCGGTCGGAGTAGAACTCCAGAAAGATCAGGATGTCGGGGTTCTCGCGGTCGCGGCGCAGGTTTTTCTTCTGGAGCAGGGGAACGAGCGCCGCTGCCGCCTCTTTCTGCTGGAGCGTGTTCCGGTCCGTGTATTCGAAATCGTAGGTAGCGTAGCCGTAGAGGTCCGTTTCCGGGTCGGAGTAGACCTCTATGGGCTCGATGTTTAACGTCTTGCGAGTGGAGTAGCGGGTGGATTTGCCCGCACTGCCCAATTTGGCCCAGGAGGCTTCGGCTGCTATGCGTGCGCAATCGCAGGGAATGCCTTCGACCGCAATGTCGAGCTGCTGGTTGCCGAGCCTTCGGATCTGGAATTCGGCGCGCGGTGCGCTGCGCAGTAAACCGGACAGGGATTCCTGGGTTTCCACAGGGGTGCCGTTGACGGACAGGATGACATCGAACGGCTGGATGTCGGCTTGTGCGCTCGGGGAGTGGGGGACGGTTCCGCTGACCACGACTGCGTCGCGGGGTTCACCCGCTATGCACAACGAGGCGCTGCGGGACGAGAGACCGTAGAAATACCCCCCCCCTGTGCCGATGCGGACGTGGTGCCTCCGAGAAGGAGCAAGAAGAGGATTTGTTTTTTCATTGTTTTGAGTTTTAACGGATCGTTGTCTGTCTCCGAAGATAGTGAAAAAAGCGAATGTCGCAAATTTTTCAGCGATTTGTCCGCTCTTCTCCGGCTTCGGCGAGGCTTTTTGCGATCCGCCGTCCGACGGGACACTCCGCGCAGCGGCGTGCGGCGCAGTATTCGGTGGCCAGTTGCAGCAGGGCCTGCGATTCGAAGGCGTTGCGCGGACGCACGCCGGCGGCCTGCCATGCGCGCATGTAGCGGTTGTCTTCGGCCGGCAGGCGTTCGAGGAGCGTCAGGGCGCTGTCGCGCAAACGTTCGCTGCCGGTGTAGCTTCCGTAGGCGAATTGCAGGACGGCGACGAGGTTGATTCCGATGATGTTGGCCTTGAACGCCCCGATGCGCTTGGGACTTTCGTCGCTCTCGGCGCCGGGGACGTGGTGCGTGCGCCAGTAGGAGGGCGCTTCGATGCAGAAAAGCCGCCGGACGTCCTCCTCCGTGCGGCAGGCCATGGCGCGTTCCATGATGAACTCGTCCTGCGCGAAGAACTCCGCGGCCTGCGCCAGCCGCAGCACGGGGTGGTTGGCCGGACGAATCTCCGTGAGCGCCCACTCCGAAGCGTCCGTCGCCTCGATCCCGTATTTGGCTGCGAGGTACTCGAAACTGCGCCGCAGATCGAGCGTGTAGGCGTCGCCGCGGTAGAGTTCCAGAAGCCCCGAGGCGCCGAGAAGCATCGCTTCGACGGCATGCGGGGCGAGCCGTTCGCGCAGCACGATTTTGTAGGGGACCTTCCGGGCCAGCCGCAGGAAGGCTTCCTGATTCTGACGGTCGCCCAGCGTGCGGAAATAGAGCAGGTAGAAAGTCTGGTTCCAGTTCCCGTCGGCTTCGCCGTGCAGGGTTTCGACCGTGCGCATTTTCCGTTGCAGGCGGTCGAAGATCAGCGCCGTGCAGATTTCGGTGCGTTGCAGTCCGTCGAGCGCGGCCAGATAACCGCCGCAGGCGTAAGTCCCGGCCCCGGCCCGCAGCCGTTCGATCGTCCGTGCCTCCGCCTCCGTCATATCAGAACAGGTTGAGTTCCAGCAGGGCCTCTTCGGACATCATGCTCTTGTCCCACACGGGGTCGAACGTGAGGATGACGTTCACCGATTTCACGCCCTTGACCTTGCCGACCTGTATGTTCACGTCCTCGACCAGCATGTCGGCCATCGGGCAGTTGGGGGCCGTGAGCGTCATGCGGATCGTCGCCACGCCGTCGGGCGTGTAGTCGATTTCGTAGATCAGCCCCAGGTCGTAGATGTTGACCGGGATTTCCGGGTCGTATATGTTCTTGAGGGTCGCGACGATGTCCTTTTCCACCTCAAGTATTTCGTCAGGTGACATACCCTAATTGTGAATTATGAATTGTGAATTATGAATTGCTTTTGGCCTGAAAAGCCAAAGCGTACAACCGCATCTGCTTGACCATCGCCGCCAGGCCGTTGGCCCGCGTGGGCGAGAGGTTGGCCGCAAGTCCGATGGCGTCGATGAAATAGAGTTCCGTATCGAGAATCTCCTGCGGCGTGCGCCCGTTCAGCACGCGGATCAATAACGCGATGATGCCCTTGGTTATTATGGCGTCGCTGTCGGCCGCGTAGTACACCCGGCCGTCCTCCAGTTTCGCATCCACCCACACCCGCGACTGGCAGCCCTCGATCAGGTACCGTTCGGTGCGGTGTTCCGGGGCGATGGCCGGGAGCGTCTCGCTCAGGCCGATCAGGTAGTCGTATTTGTCGAGCCAGTCGTCGAATACGGAAAACTCTTCGATGATCTCGTCTTGTATGCTATCCATGGTATAACGTTTTTTTTATGGTCGTTTCTCTTCCGTGCGTCGTTGTCGCCGCCCGTGGCGTCGTTTGCCGGTCTGACTCCCCCGGCTAAAAGCCGGGCTTTAAAGGCGATGCCCGAATGCTGGACATCGGGTCCTATCCTGCGCTTCCACCTGTTAAAAGCCGTTTCTTAAACGGCCTTGGGAGGGACTTGTCGCATGCGGCCGGGTTTCGGTCGGAATTACGCCTCGTTCACTCTGCAATTTCCTCTAAAACTCCGCCCTCCGATGCCGCCGGTTCGCGAATGCCCGCCAGACGCGCCAGCGTCGGAGCCACGGCCGTCATGTCCACGCGGCGGTTGACCCGCTGCATGCCTGCGCCCTTGCCGTAGAAGACCAGCGGCACTTCGGTGTCGTAGCCGTACATCGACCCCGACATCGACCAGCAGCGTTCCTGCTCCTCGATCCAGCCGGGCATCAGGTTCAGAATCACGTCGCCCGAACGGCGGGGATAGAAACTGTTCTGCATCCGGCGTGCATAGCCGCTGCCGAAATAGCTCGTGCGCATGGCCGTGGCGGCCAGCGCGTGGGAGATGCCGCTGAACTGCATGGCGAAGATGGCCACCTCGTTCTGCACCTCGGCGAGGTTCAATCCCCGCTCGTAGATCAGGTTGTGGTTGAGCCACAAACACTTGTCGCTGTAATCCACCACCCAGTCGCCTACGCCGTAGCGGACGTTCAGGAATCCGTTGACGATCACTTCGAACTGCCGCGGGTTGAAGCGGTCGGCCTCCTCGGCCCCGGCGTCGAACGCAGGGCTGGTTCCGTGGTCGGAGGTGAGCACCACCGTCACGCTGCCGTCCTTGACCTGTGCGAATACGAAGGTCAGGAAGTCGGCCAGGTCGCGGTCCAGGCGGTAGTACATGTCCTCGACCTCGATTGATTCGGGTCCGTAGGCCTCGCTGATGCGGCGCGGCGAGTCGAGGCAGACGTTCAGCAGGTCGGGGATCTTGTCCTCCCCGAGGCGGTATTGCGCGATGGCCTGTTTGGCCAGCCCCAGTACGGCCGTGTTGCCCGCCGGGGTGTAGAGCATGCGCTCGAAATCGCTCCGCAGTTTCAGACGCCCCGAGCCGCTTTGGTCTTTGTCTTTCTTGCTCTTTCCGCTCAGCGCGATGTCGTAGTTGCGGGTGTTGAGGTAGCGGCCGCGTTCGAGGAGCGTGCGCCACTCGCCCGAGATGTACGAAAGGTTGTAGCGTTCGCGGTTGCTCCGGGCGATCCATTCGGGCACTTCGGCGGCGTAGTAGGGCGAGGTCACCCAGTCGCAGCGCGCCGAGTCGAGCCAGAACACCTCTCCGCCGTGCCCGGCCGTCACCACGGCCGAAACGGCCTCCGGGGCGATCGTGACGGCGCGGCTGCCCGGGGCGTGCCGCAACAGCGTCTCCGCGAGCGTCGGGGCGATCAGGTGGTAGGCGCCGGGACCTTTGCGGCCTGCGGTCAGTTCGACGGTCCGGTTGGTGGTGTAATCCACCCAGCGCGAGCCGATCACGCCGTGGGTCGAGGGCATGGCCCCCGTGGTGAGCGTGGCCAGCGAGACGGGCGTAGTGGTCTGCAAATAGTCGTAGCGGCTGTCGGCATAGACCGTGCCGCCCTCCGTGAGGCGGCGGAAACCGCCTTCGCCGAAGTTTTCGGCGTAGCGGTCGAGGTCTTCGCCGCGCATCGAGCCGACGACGATCTGGACGATCAGCCGGGGCTGTGCCGCGGCGCTTTGAAGCGCCCCGAGAGCGGCTATGGCGTATAGGAAGAATTTTTTTGTCATCTGTGTCGTGAGTTGGCCGCAAATTTACGAATTTATTTCGAGACATCGGCGGAAATAGGCCGTTTCCGACTGAAAATCCATCTCCGGAAGTGCGGCGATCCGTTCCAGCTGACGGCGGCAGAAGGCGCGGTGCGCCTCGCCCTGCGGGTTGCGGGGGCGGTGGGCGGCCGCTGCGACGATGGCTTCGGCCTCCGGAAGCAGGCGCAGGGCTTCGTCCGTCAGGACCGCCGGGGCGAATTTCTCCCAGACGTAGGCCACGGCCTGCGGCGCGGGGTGCACCAGGTCGTCGGCGTAGAAGCGGTAGTCGCGCAGGTCGTCGGTAAGTATTTCGAACGCAGGGAAATACGCCGAGCACTTGAACCTTTCCGTCAGCTGCTCGGCGGCCAGCCGCAGCGTCGCCTTGCTCACGGCGTTGCCCGCCAGGGTGTCGCCTGTATGCCGTACCGGGCTGACCGTCAGGATGATCTGCTTTCCGGCGAGCGGCCCTTCGATCAGCTCCGCGAACGTCTCGACGATCTCCTCCACCGAAAGCCGTCTTCTGGAAAATTCCGCGGCGGGCCGGCGGTGGCAGTTGGCGACCGCTTCGCCCTGACGCTCGTAGACCCATGCCGTGCCGAAGGTGAGGACGATGCGGTCGGCCGTGCGGAGTGCGTCGGCCCCGGTCTGCCGCGCGGCGTTCATTTTTTGCAGAGCTTCGTCGGCCGTCGGGGCCGAGAAGTCGCCGTGGAACCCGAAATGGTGCCACACCTCGCCGTCGAACCCCAGCTCCCCGCGCGTCACGGGCGCCGGGTCGGCATAACTGCGGATCGCCGCGGCGATGGAGAGCGGATTGAAAAGGATGCCCGAGGGGTTTTCCGCCACCCGGAATTTGGCGCCGGCGAGTTTTCGGGCGATGTGCGCGGCGAAGCACGACCCGAGCGCGAGCACCCGGTTTTCGTAGCCGATTTTCACCCCGAGGGATGTAATTTCGATTTCGGTGCGGAATTTCATGGCGTACAAATGTACAAAATTTCTTACCTTTGTTCTATGATTCTGAAAGCAAACTGCAAAATAAATCTGGGTCTCGACATCCTGCGCCGTCGTGCGGACGGGTTTCACGACCTGGAAACCGTCATGTTCCCCGTTGCGGGCCTTTATGACGAGGTGGAGGTGGTGCGCACCGCTGCGCCCGGCGCGGAGTTCCGCGCCGAAGGGCTGGCCGTGGACTGCCCTCCCGAAGAAAACATCTGTCTCAAAGCCTTCCGGCTGATGCAGCGGCATTACGGCGTGGACGGGGTGGCTATCCGCCTCGGCAAGCGCGTGCCCTTCGGCGCGGGGCTGGGCGGGGGATCGTCCGACGGCACGGCGGTGTTGCTGGCTGTCAACGAGCTGTTTGCATTGGGGCTGTCCGATGCGGAGCTGATCGCCCGGGCCGCAGAGCTGGGCAGCGACACGGCGTTTTTCGTGCGCAACACGCCGCAGTTATGTAAAGGAAGAGGTGAGGTGATGGAGCCTTTCGCGTTGAATCTGAAAGGAATGACGCTCGTCATCGTCAAGCCCGGCGAGGGGGTTTCGACCCGCGAGGCTTATGCCGGGGTGCGGCCGCGGATTCCGGAGGTGCCGCTCGCGGAGCGTCTCGGGAGGCCTGTGGCCGAGTGGCAGGGGCTGGTGACCAACGATTTCGAAGAGCATATCTTCGCCGCGCATCCGGCCATCCGTGCCGCCAAAGAGCGCCTGCTGGCCGAAGGGGCCGTTTACGCCTCGATGTCGGGCAGCGGCTCGGCGGTTTTCGGACTGTTCGCGGGGCATGAAAAAAGCGAAAGGCTGTGCAGCCTTTCGCCTTTCGTATTCGGTCTGTAAACCGCTGCGCCGGGGCTTCCGGCGGCGGTTTCCTGCTGTTTTGCCGGAAGCGAATCCGTGGGCTGCCGCGCCGTTTCGGTCCCGTTAGTTGCGTCCCCGTCCGCTTCAGCCTTATCAGTTTCGGTTCCGTCCGCTTTGGTCCCGTCGGTTTCGCGCTCCTCGTTGAGGGTGTCGGCGATGCCGTCGGCAACGTGCTGCAAGGGGCCTGCTTCCGCCATTTCCGGCTCTTCGGAGCGAGCGGCTCTATTTGCAGCCCGCCACGGGCATCTTGGCGATGCGCGCGATATGGCGTCCGCCTTCGAACTCGGCGGCGAAATAGGCGTCGAGCATCTTGACGGCTTCGTCGTTGGTGATGAAGCGCGCCGGGAAGACGATGATGTTCGCGTCGTTGTGGCGGCGGATCAGCGACGCGATCTCGGTGTCCCAGCAGAGACCCGCGCGGATGCCCTGATGTTTGTTGAGCGTCATGGTCATCCCTTCGCCCGAACCGCAGAGCGCGACGCCGCGTTCCAGTTCGCCGTTTTCGATCGCTTCGGCCAGCGGGTGGGCGAAGTCGGCGTAGTCGACGCTCTCGGGCGAGTGGGCGCCGAAATCGAGCACCTCATAGCCCATGGCGTTGAGGTAACCCACCAGGAATTCTTTCATTTCATAGCCGGCGTGGTCGCTGGCGATACCTATTTTCTTCATCGTATTTCGGTTTATTCGTGTTCGGCATTACAAAGATACAAAAAAACGGGCGGTTGTCAAACCGGATTGCATGCTGCCCGGCACGGCAAGACAATCCGACTCCGAAAAGGAGCGTTGCGGTCCCGGCACCAAAGATAAACAAAAATCGTGTCGCACGGCATTTCCCGGTCCCGAATTTGTGTTATTTTTGCACCGTGAAGATTTTTCTCGCCATACTGGGCTGCGCGGCGTTCGTGCTGGGCGTCGTCGGCATCTTCGTGCCGCTGCTGCCCACGACGCCGTTCCTGCTGCTGGCCGCGGCTCTCTGGGTCCGCTCCTCGCCGCGGCTCTACGAGTGGCTTCTGGCGCACCGCTGTTTCGGCGGGTATATCCGCAACTTCCGCGAAAACCGCGCCATACCGCTGCGCGCCAAGGTCGTTTCCATAGCTCTGATGTGGGGCACGATGCTCTACTGCATCTTCGGACTGCTCGACGGGTGGTGGTGGGCGCAGGTCGGCCTGCTGGCCGTGGCCGTCGGCGTCACGTGGCACATCCTCTCGTTCGCAACGCTGCGCAAGTGATTTCCCGGCTTAAAAAGCCGGTTTTAGAGGCGGAGGCGGGACGGTTCGTTTCCGGTCCGGATTTGCGCAGTCCCCGGTTCATTTATCCGGTATTCCTTCGGAAACCTTTTCCTCGCTCGAAATCAGCTTCGTCAGGCGGTATTTCACCTCGTAGTCGCCCTTCGCGTCGTCGTATTCGGCGACGGGACGGATGAGGAGCCGGGCCTCGAAGCCCGGTTCGAAATCGAAGCCTTCGATCTCCCACGGGAACGGCTCCCACTGCGGGTCGGTGTAGCGCATGTCCTTGATCCAATAACCACTCGTTGCCGGACTGTCGGCGCGCCGGGAGGCGATGGTGACCTCGAACTCCGGACTGAATTGCAGCGGGTCGATGGCCGGCTGCATCCGGGTGCGCGAAATCAGCCGTTCCATCGTGTAGCGGCGTTCGGGGCCGTCGGCCGGAGGATTGGGGATGGGGTCGATGCGGACCAGCATTTCGGTCTGGTACCCCTTTTCGAAGGTGAAATTCGCGATGGAGCCTGAAAACGTGCGCCATTCGGCGTCAGGGGCGGTTTTGACGATGTAGGCGGGGACGTGGCCGAAGCCCATGAAAATGCCGGCGACGCCCTTTTCGGAAGCCACGGTCCAGGTTTCGACGCGCGATTCGTCGTCGTCGCAACTGCCGAGCACGAGCGGCAGCAGGAGCAGCAGGAAGCGAAGTTTTTTCATAGGAGCAGATGTTTCCCGTAAAACGGAGCCAACACCCTGATACTGCACGGTCTGGCACAAAAAAACGGACCGGAGTCCGTTTTTTCGTATAGTCGGGTCGCGTTCGCTCGATAAGAAGCGGACGGGTTATTTCGCCGCGCGTTTGCGGTCGTTCTCGTCGAGCAGGATTTTGCGCAGGCGCATCGAGTGCGGCGTGACCTCGACATACTCGTCGCCCTGGATGTATTCGAGCGCCTCTTCGAGCGTGAAGATCTTCGGAGGCGCGATCGACGTCTTGTCGTCCGATCCCGAAGCGCGCATGTTCGTGAGCTGCTTGGCCTTGGTGACGTTGACCGTGATGTCGTTCTGGCGCGTGTGCTCGCCGATGACCTGTCCGGCGTAGACCTGCTCCATCGGGCTGATGAAGAAGCGGCCGCGGTCCTGCAACTTGTCGATCGAATAGGCGTAGGCCGTGCCGGTCTCGCCCGAGATGATCGAACCGTTGGTGCGCATCTCGATCTCGCCGACCCACGGTTCGAACCCTTTCAGGCGGTGTGTCATAATGGCTTCGCCGGCCGTGGCGGTCAACATGTTCGACCGCAGGCCGATGATGCCGCGCGAGGGAATGTCGAATTCCAGGCGCGTGCGTTCGCCGTCGGAGGCCATGTTCGTCAGCGTGCCCTTGCGGCGCGTCGTGAGGTCGATCACCGTGCCCGAGTACTCCTCCGGGCAGTCGACGGTCATCTCCTCGATCGGCTCGCACTTCTTGCCGTCAATCTCCTTGACGATGACGTGGGGCTGGCCCACCTGTAACTCGTAGCCCTCGCGGCGCATGGTCTCGATCAGCACCGAGAGGTGCAGCACGCCGCGCCCGAAGACGTTGAACGAGTCGGCCGAAGGGCCGGGCGTCACGCGCAGGGCGAGGTTCTTCTCCAGCTCGCGGTCGAGCCGCTCCTTGATGTGGCGCGAGGTGACGTATTTGCCGTCCTTGCCGAAGAAGGGCGAGTTGT
>ERZ839767.58-NODE-58-length-168239-cov-18.103767_pt1 | contig 168239 bp, 162 predicted proteins | sample MGYA00519879_ERZ839767 | MGnify/ENA primary metagenome ERZ839767 (study PRJEB31850, sample SAMEA3708852) | human gut metagenome | biome: human gut; feature: human-associated habitat; material: faeces | place: China | collected 2014 ...
GCATTGTGGAGACAGCAAAGGCAAACGGACTTGATGTTTTCAAATACTTTGAATTATTGCTGACAGTTCTTCCGAGCATGGAGTTTCTGACCAATCCGGATATCATTGAGGAACAGCTGCCTTGGAATGAGTCTACACAGAAGATCTGCAAATTACCGTGAAATATATCCCCGAGTTTGGACTCGGGGATCTTTGGATTTAGGGGAATGGGGGATTATTGGGCGGGTACATTTTTTTCTTCTCTATATGCTTGACAAAAAGAGTTAGACGTGGTAAACTTATTGTATAGTATTATACTACGGAGGATAATAATATGACTCTTGATAAATTAAAGATAGGTGAGAAGGCTGTTATTAAAACTGTTGGCGGCACTGGTGCGCTCCGACTGAGATTTCTTGACATGGGGCTGATACCAAATACCGAGGTCAGAATGCTGAAACGTGCACCAATGGGCGATCCGCTGGATATAGTCTTGAGGGGCTATGAGCTGACTTTAAGAGTGGAGGACGCACAAAAAATAGAAGTAGGATCAATAGAGGAGAATGAACATATATGAAATTTGCCCTTGCAGGAAATCAAAACTGCGGAAAGACAACGCTTTTTAATGCACTTACAGGCTCAAACCAGCACGTCGGAAATTTTCCGGGCGTGACAGTCGACCAAAAAGTGGGAAATATACGCGGACAAAAAGACTGTACGGTAGTGGATCTGCCAGGTATATATTCCCTAAGACCTTATACGCAGGAAGAAATAGTTACGCGCGATTACATATTGAATGAAAAGCCGGACGGAATAATAAACATTGTAGATGCTACTAATATAGAACGAAATCTTTACCTTACTCTTCAGCTGCTGGAGCTTCGCGTACCAATGGTTTTGGCTCTTAACATGATGGACGAAGTTCGTGCAAACGGCGGAACGATCGATGTAAAAATGATGAGCGATGCGCTGGGCATACCTGTTATACCGATAAGCGCAGCAAAGGGCGATGGTGTTTCAGATCTTATAGATAAAGCAGTGGAAACGGCCGGAAAGAGAACTAAGCCGATAATTACTGACTTTTGTTCTGATGATTCAGCAGTTCATAGATGTATACATGCAGTCGTTCATCTGATAATGGATCATGCCAATCGTGCGGGGATACCGCCGCGCTTTTGTGCTTCAAAACTCATTGAGGGCGATAAAAATATTGAGGATCAGCTTGCGTTAAATCAAAACGAGCTTGAGCTTTTGGAACACTGCATAGTTGAAATGGAAGATGAATCGAAACTGGATAGAAACGCTGCATTGGCAGATATGCGCTATACATTTATAGAAAAAGTAGTTGCGATAAGCGTAGTCAAGTGTCATGAAAGCCGTGAACATAAACGCAGCGTAAAGATAGACCGTGTTCTTACAGGTAAATACACGGCGCTGCCGGTATTTTTCGGAATAATGTTCTTGGTATTTTTCTTAACATTTAATGTTATAGGCGCAACTCTCTCAAATTGGCTTTCACTTGGTATAGATAAAGTGACAGACTTGGCGGACAAAGGGCTTACTGCATACGGAATAAACCCCGTAGTGCACAGCCTTATAATAGATGGAGTTTTTGCCGGAGTAGGCAGTGTGCTTAGCTTTTTGCCAATAATAGTTACTCTGTTTTTCTTTCTCTCTATACTTGAGGATACCGGTTATATGGCGCGAGTTGCTTTTGTAATGGATAAGCTGCTGAGAAAAATAGGGCTTTCCGGCCGCAGTTTTGTGCCTATGCTCATAGGTTTTGGCTGCTCTGTTCCTGCGATAATGGCGACGCGCACGCTTGTTTCTGACCGTGATAGAAAAATGACGATACTGCTTACGCCATATATGAGCTGTTCAGCCAAAATACCGATATATGCTGTATTCTGCGCTGCTTTTTTCACAAAATATCAGGCACTGGTTATGATAGGCTTGTATGTTACGGGAATAGTTCTTGGAATACTCGTGGCGCTGCTGCTGAAAAACTCACTTTTTAAAGGCAAGCCTGTACCATTTGTAATGGAACTTCCAAACTATCGCCTACCATCGGCAAAAAGCGTAGGATTACTTTTATGGGATAAAGCTAAAGACTTTATACAACGCGCATTTACGGTTATCTTTTTTGCGACCATCATAATATGGTTTTTAGAAAACTTTGATGTAAGGCTAAACGTAGTCACTGATTCTTCTGATAGTTTGCTGGCACTTATTGGTCAAACTATATCACCTATATTTGAGCCGCTGGGATTTGCTGATTGGCGCGTTACAACATCGCTTATCTCTGGTTTTACAGCAAAAGAGGCAGTGGTAAGCACTATGGCAGTGCTGATGAATACCAGTACGGCAAATTTAGGTACGGCGCTTTCTGGAACTTTTTCAACTCTGTCTGCTTTAAGCTTTTTAGTATTCACGCTGCTTTATACACCCTGCGTGGCAGCGGTAGCAACTATAAAGAAAGAACTTAATTCTACATGGCAGACCATAGGCGTAGTGCTTATGCAATGTGTAGTTGCTTGGATATGCGCCTGCGCAGTATATCAGATCGGGGCTATCATATGAGCGCGGCAGATTGGGTGGTAACGGTTCTGCTTGCATTATGGGCAATAGCCGCGGCAGTAAGTATGATAAAGCAGCATAAAAAAGGAAAGTGCTGCGGCTGTTGTACACGCTGTAAAGAAAGCTGCGGAAAACGCGGCGTGAAATAAAATGTTTTGTTCCTCTTTGTTGCGAAAATGCAACAAAGAGGAATTTTCACTATTGATATTAAAATGATCCATAATGGTCTTGCTTTGAAATGCTCCTCTTTAGTTCAATACCCTTTCCGGTTTTCACAAAAACGGCTTGACATTATTGAATTATTATGTTAAAATTTTAATATGGCAATTTGTTTGCCTTTATTTAATATTTTTAATAATACTATGTACGGGGATCTTGTTTGATATGTATAAAGGTACTGACAAAACTTATAAAATAATCGGCATATGCGTTTCGGCTTTGCACGACGATATGGTTCGCGATATTGCGATGACCCTTTCACGTAAGGCAAATGAGAAAAACTATAAGGTGTTTTTGTTCAACAGCTTTACTGATCTGTATAATGAAAACGATTATACAAAAGGGGAGTCCAGCGTTTTTACTCTCGCTGAAACTGATCTGCTTGACGCTGTAGTTATCCTGCCTGAGTCTATACGAAACGCTCTCTATGTAAAAAAGATAGCTGACCATGCTAAGCTCGCGGGTAAACCTATCGTTTCGGTCGATGGTTTGATAGAAGGCGTGCCGAGCGTTGCTTTTGACGTTGGGGATACTTTTGAAAAAATAGTACGTCACGTTGTGGAAGACCATGGCTGTAAAAAAATAAATTTTGTCGCAGGTGTAAAAGACAATGCTTTTTCAGATGAGCGTATAAATTGCTTTAAAAAAGTGCTCGCTGAAAATAATATAGAGTTTGAGCCTCAGCGGCTCGGTTACGGAGATTTTTGGGGCGACCCTGCCAGGAAAGTGGCAGAACAGTTTTTAAAGAGTGAATTGCCTTTGCCTGACGCTATTATTTGCTGTAATGACGCTATGGCTATATCTGTTTGTCAGGTGCTTCGTAAGAATGGAATCAAAATACCTGAAGATATTATCGTGACAGGTTTTGATGGGATAGAAGCTGAAAAATATATCTCGCCACGCCTTACAACTGCTGCATCCGATATTGAAGATCTGGTCGATAAGGCTATGGATATTCTTGAGCATTTGATCAACGGTGATGAAGTTCCGCTTGTCACTCATGCATCGTATTATATGCGTTTATCACAGTCCTGCGGCTGCCGCGCTGTTGACAAGCTTGTTTACAGTGATAAGGTAATTGATATGTACAATATTATTAACGCAGCAGAGGGACACGAGGCACATATGCTCAATTATCTTGGAAAAGCTATGTGTTGTTCTAATATTGATGAACTTAGCACTCTTATCCCTTATTACAGCGATTACTGTACATGGTGTTGTTTGAATACTGATTTTCTAGAAAAAAAATCCGACAAGACTGAAAATGGCTTTTTTACTGAGAATATGTATAACCTTGTGCACAATGTCGGCGAGTTTGATTTTACATACGGCGAAATATTCCCGCGTAGTGAACTGGTGTTTAATGTCGAAAATGCTCTTGAAAATTTCGATTATATAATGTTTGTTCCCCTGCATTTCCAGAGCGAAGTCATAGGCTATATCGGCGTTATGTATGATCTGAACTGCTTTAATTTCAAGAATACAAAACGCTTTGTAAACTATACAAACCAGATAATGGAGAGCTTGAAAAATAGAATAAATCTTGCAAAAGCAAATGCTATGCTTAAAGATATGCACGTTCGCGATGTTCTTACAGGTATCTATAACAGGCGCGGTTTTTACAACAACGCCGTTGCCGTTATCGAAAAGTATAAGGATACCGATAAAAACATAGTTTTATTTTCGGTCGATATGGACGGACTAAAAAAGATAAATGATACTTTTGGCCATCATGAGGGCGATAACGCTATAAACTCCATCGCTCACGCTTTGTTAGCCGCATCGGACAATGGCGAAATATGTGCCCGCTTTGGCGGTGATGAATTTCTTGTTCTTGGTGTTTCAGAAAGCAATAATATCGATAAATACTGTGCTGATTATTACAACAAAGTAAATGAAAAGCTTGCTGAGTATGACGCACAGAATAATTCTCCGTACAAAGTAAAGATAAGCTGCGGAACGGTAGGCATGAAATGCAGTTCGGCTGACGAACTGGACGAATTCATCAAGATAGCAGATGAAAATATGTACCGTGAAAAGCGAAAACACAAGATACGCGAGGGAGCAGATACAGTAAACTGTTTTAACAGAATGATAGATCTGCTGGTAAATAAAAGTTCAGCTGCGTTTTTCTACATCAATTTTGACGAGCACGTCTGGGAGATCGGCGAAAACGCCGCAGCTCTCAAATATATGATCTCAGATAAATATGACCCGGTGGAAGCAATATTACGCAGCGGAGCAGTGTACAGCGATGATCTTGAATTATACCGTGGTTTTTACAATAAATTGCTTTCTGGCACTACTGTTGGCATACATGACAGCTATATGAAGATACATTTTAGAGCCGGCGAAAACGGAAAGATGAAATGGTATAATATGCTGGTATCGTTTGTCAAGAACGAGAAAAATCAGATATACGAAGTTGTCGGAAGCATACACCCGATGACTGAGAGCGAATTGATGACGCGCAACATACTGAATGCGTACACGAATGACCGCCACCCAATGCTTTTCGGCGGCATGATAGAAAAACGCTTGAAAGATGATCCTGACAGCAATTATGCAATAATACAGTTTGACGTTGTGCGTTTCAAGCTAATAAATGATACTTACGGTGAAGCTAAAGGCACCAAACTGCTGAATTATTTCAACGATGTGCTGAGTGTATTTTGCAGTGAAAAACAGCTTTTTTCGCGTCTTAGCGCCGATGTTTTTATGATACTCACGCCTTACGAAAAGCAGGAGGATATTGAGCGTTTTATAAGAACGCTTGAAAAACGTCTGAGCGGCTTTGAAGATATGTCTTATTCTTTCGCTTTCGGCGTGTATTTTATAAATAATAAATCGCTGCCGAGCCGCATGATGGGCGACGCAGCGGCTATCGCGAGAATAAAGATAAAAGGAAATGCTTTGGAAAACATCGGCTATTACACTGAGAATCAAAAAATAGAAATAAAGGTACGCAAAGAGATAGAGGACAAAATGAACAACGCGCTGGAGAACAAAGAATTTATAATGTACCTTCAGCCCAAATACAGCATTTCCGAAAAAACGATAATCGGCGCGGAAGCTCTGGTGCGTTGGATACAGCCGAACAAAGGTGTGGTTTGTCCGCAGGATTTTATTCCTATATTTGAGCAAAACGGATTTATTGTAAAACTTGATAGATATATGTGGGAATGCGCCTGCAAGGAAATGCGCCGTTGGATCGACAAAGGCTATGAGCCCGTGCCGATATCTGTAAACGTTTCGCGTATGCACTTGAAAGACGCCGAGTTTATCTACTACATTGAATACCTGCTGGATAAATACGGCATAGAAAAAGATTTGCTAGAACTTGAGATAACGGAAACCATTGAGAACATCAACGCAAATATGATGGTAAAGGAAGCTAAAAAACACGGTTTCACTCTGCTTATGGACGATTTCGGCTCGGGCTATTCGTCGCTCAACACGCTGAAAAGCACGCCGTTCGATGTTCTAAAGATCGATCGAAGCTTTTTGAGCAGCTTTATGGAATCTTCACGCGGACAAAAGATAATCTCTCACACGATAGCAATGTCGCATGATATAGGTCTTGATCTTATTGCTGAGGGAGTGGAAACAAGAGAACAGGCTGATTTCCTTTCAGCCAGTGGCTGTAATGCGGCGCAAGGCTTCTATTTCTCAAAGCCGATACCTACTGATGAATTTGAAATGCTTCTGAAAGCGCAGATAGAAAAGAATAAATAAACTTAAATGTGAAAATGCGGCGCTCAAATTGTGCCGCATTTTTTGAAATTAGCTATTGACAAGGCGCGGAAAATGTGCTAGAATATAAAATATGATAATTTTAAATGCTATGACGGGAATGCAGTAGCGTACAGTTTTTGACTTTCAGAGAGTCTGCGGCGGGTGAGAGCGGACAGCGGGCTGTGCGGCGAATTACCTCCTAACAGCTTTTTGCCTGAATTTATCAGTAGGGCGAAACGTTTGCCTGCGTTAAAGGTCAACGAGGTCGGGTGCTTGCCCGATAAACTGAGGTGGTACCGCGTAAATTACGCCCTCTGACGGCTTTGGCTGTTGGAGGGCTTTTATATTGCTAAAAACTCGTTCACCGATTTGCTCTTTGAAAGGCGGTGGTATCCGTGAGATCAAATTTTGACCTCATCGTTTATACTGACGTTAAACTGGAAATAAAGCTAAACAGATCTTGATATAAATTTGGAGGATTAGAAATGACAGTATTTGAAGAACTGAAAAGAAGAGGTCTCCTCGCACAGCTTACTGACGAGGAAGAGATCAAGGAACTTATCAACGCAGGAAAGGCAACTTTCTACATTGGTTTCGACCCGACTGCTGACAGCCTGCACGTTGGACACTTTATGGCGCTCTGCCTTATGAAGCGCTTGCAGATGGCCGGCAATAAGCCTATCGCACTGCTGGGCGGCGGTACGGGAATGATCGGCGACCCCTCCGGCAAGAGCGATATGAGAAAGATGCTCACCAAAGAAACCATTGAGCATAACGTTGAGTGCTTCAAGAAGCAGATGAGCCGCTTTATTGATTTCTCTGACGGCAAGGCTCTTGTAGTAAACAATGCTGACTGGCTGCTTGATCTAAATTACGTTGACGTACTGCGCGACGTAGGCGCTTGCTTCTCGGTAAACAAGATGCTCACTTTTGAGTGCTATAAGCAGAGAATGGAGCGCGGACTTACATTCCTTGAATTCAACTACATGATAATGCAGAGCTACGATTTCTACAAGCTCTACACCGATTACGGCTGCAATATGCAGTTCGGCGGTGATGACCAGTGGGCTAATATGCTCGGCGGTACTGAGCTTATCCGCAAGAAGCTCGGCAAGGACGCTTACGCTATGACGATCACCCTCCTGCTCAACTCTGAGGGCAAGAAGATGGGTAAGACCGAAAAGGGCGCTGTATGGCTCGACCCCGCTAAGACCAGTCCGTACGAGTTCTTCCAGTACTGGAGAAACGTTGGCGACGCTGATGTTATCAAGTGCTTGAAAATGCTCACTTTCGTACCTATCGAAGAGATAGAAGAAATGGAAAAGACTATGGAGGGCGCGCAGTTCAACAAGGCTAAGGAACTGCTGGCTTACGAGCTTACAAAGCTTGTTCACGGCGAAGAAGAGGCTGATAAGGCTCTTGAAGCTGCAAAAGCGCTTTTCTCTGCAAACGCTTCCTCCGCAAATATGCCTTCTACTGAGCTTGAAGCAAGCGAGCTTACCGACGGCGGCATGAATATCCTCGACCTGCTCGTTCGCTGCGGACTTACTCCTTCTAAGAGCGAGGGCAGACGTCTTGTAACTCAGAACGGCATTGCCATCAACGATGTTAAATTCACCGACCCGAAGGGCAGTGTAGATCTTTCAAATGAAGTTATCATCAAGAAGGGCAAAAAAGTGTTCCACAAGGTAACTGTAAAGCAGTAAAAATTTTCACTAAAAAGCAAATACCCGCAGATCATATCAAGGTCTGCGGGTATTTTTTATAGGAGGTTCTGAAAATGAATCATTCTTCTTCTTTTTTTCTTGTGAGCGCGTAGATCGAATAGCCTATCTGAGCTACGCAGAGTACGCCGACCGCGCCGCATACATAAAGACCAATGCCGTTTCCGGTGTCGGGGTTTACGTCAGCCTTAGCTGAAGCGTTATTTACTGCGCTTTCTACATTTGAAGCCGCGGTAGTGGTCGTCTGAGTATCAGAACTTGTCTGACTGTCGGAAGCGGATCCGTTTGTCGAATTTGTATCAGCGTTAACTTCGGAAGAGCTGTCGGCAGGTTCAGAAGCGTCTTCGTCAGCCTTGCTTTCGTCAGATGCGTTTTTATCGTCAGCCGAGCTTTCATCGTCGATAACTATATCGTCTATTTTGTCGTCAGCGGGAGCTTCCGGCTCGGTAGCTTCTGTATCGGAAATGCTCTCGATCGGCTCGATGCTTTCGGGAACAGTAGTTGTCGGAGTCGTATCCTCGCTCTCGGCAGGTAAATCGTTTGAGGGCAGGGTAGTTACCACCGGTTCGGTCTGTACAGGCTCGTCGGGAGTTTCGCTGTTCGCGGGTGTAATGCTTATCGAATTTATCTTAAATTCGCTGTTGTTTTTGAGATAGTAGAGCTGTACCGCAACGTCGCCGTATACGTCGGTAAGGTCAATATTTTCAGCTTTCCATGTCTGCTCGCCGCTGCCTGTTTCGCTGCTGAATATCTTCCAGCCGTCTGCGGTCTGCATTCCTATACCGCCTTGAGCGCTGCCGTCGGAATAGACCGAAACGCTGATGTCAACAGGCTCGTCCGCATTTTCAACGTAATCATACGGCGAGAACGTATACTGCAAAGGCTTTTCGTTGTTGTAATCTTCATCGCCCTGACGGTGAACGTAGAGCGCGCCGCTTTCGTTATCGTTGTCGGCAGAACTGTCATCAGGCTCTGTAACCGCTTCGGTAGTTGTGGTCTTTTCGGGGATGATTTCATCCGGCAGGGAAGAGTCGGGTATGTACTCACTTGGCAGCGTCTGCGTAGGCGAACTTGTTTCAGCGGAAGTCTCGGTCACCGTAGTAGTCGTAGTTTCAGCTTCGGTGGTCGTAGTAGTTTCTGCCGCCGAAGAATCTTCCTCAGCAGGGCCTTCTACCGTGTAAGGATTGTAAGGACCGTAAGAGCGGCAGTCAACGTTTATAAAATCGTCGCCCTCGGAAGCTACCAGCGTATCTACCTCAGACCAAAAATCTATATCGCCCTTCCAGTTGTCGTTTACCGTAAACACAAGGCTCGCAAGAACAGAATCTTTGGTAACGTTCTCAGAATTCATGTTAGCGCCTACAAGCCTTACCACGCCTTTATCGTACTCGTAATTAGTAACGATAGTAAATCCGCCGTTTGGCGTGTACTCGCTGCTCTGGGCAACGTCTAGCGTTACGGCTTCGGGGTCGAAGCAAAAGTCGATGGTAAATCCCGAAACGCCTTTTGAATCGGTCTTTAGCCCGAGATCTACGTTAAAAACTTCGCCTGCCGAAGCGGAAGAGGTGCTGCTTTCGAGTGTAATTTCATTGCGCTGCGACGCAGAAGTAACCGTTACGGCCGATGTCAGAGTAAGTATAGCAGCCGCGGCGGATATTGCGCGCTTGTGGAAACGCCTGTTCATTGTAATATCCCTCGTTTCTCTCCAAAATTTAATTTAACTGTTTTTTACTATTTTTACACAAATCCGAAGGCAGTAAGCGTTTCTGTCTTTGTGTTCGTGATTTAGTAATATCATTTATCTATATTTTTTTGTGTACTAAAAAACGAACTGGTTACGCAATTATTACATTCGGTAATTGAAATTATATCACCTAATAATAAATTCGTCAATAGTTTTATATGTAGAATTTCAGCCCGCAAATTTAGTGATTTTGACACTTTGGCATAATGGGAAGATCTGCCTTCACGAAAAAAGCTTGAAATGCTGATGTTATGATTGTTACCAATTCGTAATAAAATACAAAATGTTCTTATTCTGACTTTTGTAAATTTTTAATGAACAAAAAATGCTTGACAAACCGCGCTTCGGCGTTGTATAATATGTTTATATGATGTCGAAATAACAGCTAAAAAGAAGGTGCAGGCTTTATGTATTACCGTAGGAAAATAGTTTCAAAACTTATCTCTGCCGCGGCAGCGGTGCTCATAGCGGCGCAAAGTCTGTGCTTTGCAGCTTCTGCCGATATGGGCGGGGTGTGCACCGCTACAGCTTTGAATGTACGCAGCGGCGCGGGCGCGAGCTATTCGCGCGTCGGCATGATATACGAGAACGATACGGTTACGATCATCGGCAAGGCTTACGATCCAAGCGGTGCTTTATGGTACAAAATACGCTACAAAAACGGCTCGGGTACTACCGTTACGGGGTACGCCAGCGCGTATTATATTGACGAGCAGGGCGAGATACCCGACAACAACTCTTCCGACAGTAGCGGCACTTCCGACAAAGATTTTGAAAGCTACATGAAAAAACAGGGCTTTCCCGAAAGCTATAAGCCTTATCTGCGGCATATGCACAAAGAGCACCCGAACTGGGTTTTTACCGCACAGAAAACCGGTCTTGACTGGTACGATGTTCTTGACGAAGAATGTGTTGTTGGAAGAAATTTGGTGCACGGCACAGCGCTTGCTTCGTGGAAATCCTGCGAGCAGGGCGCTTACGATGTCAACACGGGCACTTGGTACGGTCTTGACGGCTACTGGGTGTCGGCTTCAAAAGAGATAATAGCGTATTATCTCGACCCTAGAAATTTTATCAACAATGATTATATTTTCATGTTTGAAAATCAGTCATACAATCCGAAAGTGCAGACTGCTTCGGGCGTAGACGCTATTTTGAGTGGAACGTTCATGAGCGGCGGATACACCGCGCCCGATACGGGAAAGTATTATACATACACTCAGACGTTTATGGATGCCGCTGAAAGATCTGGAGTTTCACCGTATCATCTTGCATCGCGCTGCCGAAATGAGCAGGGCGTTTACGGCGCTCCGCAGTCGCTCGGCACAGTGAAGGGCTACGAGAATTATTTTAACTTTTTCGATATACAGGCTTATGCAACCTCGACAATGACTGCCGCTGAGATGGGCTGCAAGTTTGCAAAGACCGTCAATGAGACATACCTGCTTCCGTGGACAAATCAGTACAAGTCGATCGTCGGCGGTTCGATATATCTCGGCAACGGTTATATAAGCAAGCAGCAGGATACGCTGTATCTCCAAAAGTTCGACGTTATCGACGGCGGAAACGGTCTTTATTATCACCAGTATATGACCTGCGTTTTCGGACAGGCTAATGAAGCACTTGAAATGAAAAACGCCTATTCTGACGAAGTAATGGCTTCCGCGATAGAGTTCAAGATACCAGTCTACGATAATATGCCCGATTCGCTTTATTCTAAGCCTACAAGCTACGGCGATAATAATAATCTGTTGAAACGTCTTGACGTTCTGCCCGCAGGTAAGGACGATATTCTTACAAACTTCAACAGATATAAATCTGAATTTGATCTTACGGTAGATGAAAATACCGACTATGTAATGATCTCGGCTATACCTTACAGTTCGCAGGCTAAGCCGCAGGGTGCGGGCAAAATTATGCTTGACTACGGCTTGAACAAGATAGATATAAAAGTTACTGCCGCCAGCGGTTCGGTTCGTACATACACGCTCAACATAACCCGCAAAGGCGATGGCAGTCTGAAAACCGGCGATGTCAACGGCGATAAAGTCATAGACGTTCGCGACGCACTTACTGTCATGAATTATGTTTCGGGCAAAAAGAAGCTTACAGCCACTCAGCTGAAGCGCGCCGATGTAAATTCATCTGGAAGTGTTGACGTGCTAGATGCGCTGAAGATAATGCAGTACGTTTCGGGCAAGATCAAAAAATTATAACTATGTATCGGGACGTTTTGGCGCGTCCCGATTTTTTTACGACATAAAATCTGCTATGCCCTCGGCTATATCGCCTACGGCGTGGATAGCTCTTGCGGTGCGCGATTTCAGTCTGCGTTTTTTTGTAGACTTAGCGTTTGAGTAAGCGTAAACAGCCGCGCCTACTGTCATTCCTGCGCCTACTGCTTTTGCTGCCGACATTGCGTTCATCTTCATGATATTTTCGCCTCCTTGTTGATTTCTGAATTTATTTTTTGCATTTTTCAGAATTTCGATACGATAAATATAATGGCATTTTTGCAGGCGAAATAAGTGAATTTTACGAAAACGATTTCTGTAAAAATCATTAAGAATTTTTACATTTAATAGACAATTTATATATTTACAAAAAATATTAAAGTGTGCTATAATGGTAATTGTGAAATAATGATTAGGCGTACAGCGCTGACTTGTACGCTTTATATCAAAAAATGAAAGGGTAGGTACCAGACATGGGAATGACTATGACTCAGAAAATCCTTGCAGCCCATGCGGGTCTTGATGAGGTAAAAGCCGGTCAGCTTATTATGGCTGATCTTGATTTCGTTCTCGGAAACGACATTACTTCGCCTGTTGCGATAAACGAGTTCCACAAGGCGGGTTTCTCAGATGTGTTCGACAAAAATAAAGTCACGATGGTAATGGACCATTTTGCACCGAACAAAGATATTAAAGCAGCTACACAGTGTAAGCAGTGTCGCGACTTCTGCGGAGAACACAGCATCACGCATTTTTATGATGTAGGAAATATGGGAATAGAGCACGCTCTGCTCCCCGAAAAAGGTCTTGTAGCCCCCGGCGACTGCATCATCGGCGCTGACAGCCACACTTGTACATACGGCGCTCTCGGCGCTTTCTCTACCGGCGTAGGCTCTACTGATATGTGCGCGGGCATGGCAAAAGGCAAGGCTTGGTTCAAAGTTCCTTCCGCCATCAAGTTCAATATCACAGGCAAGCTGCCTAAGTATTCTGCAGCAAAGGACGTTATCCTGCACATAATCGGAATGATAGGCGTTGACGGTGCGCTTTACCGCTCGATGGAATTTTCCGGTGACGGTCTGAAAAACCTCACTATGGAGGACAGACTCTGCATGGCTAATATGGCTATAGAAGCAGGCGCTAAGAACGGCATTTTCGCAGTAGACGAAGTTACTCTTGAATACGTTAAGGGCAGGGTAGACCGCGAATATAAAGTATTTGAAGCAGACGCGGACGCCGAGTATGATGAGGTTTATGATATAGACCTTTCTCAGATAAAGCCTACTGTTGCTTTTCCGCATCTTCCCGAAAATGCTAAGACCTTTGACGAGATCGGTGATGTGAAGATCGACCAGTCGGTAATAGGCTCCTGCACCAACGGCAGAATAGAGGATCTCAGAGCTGCGGCAGAGATACTCAAGGACAGAAAGGTAGCCAAAAACGTTCGTTGCATAGTTATCCCCGCAACGCAGGGTGTATATATGCAAGCTATGGAAGAGGGACTTCTCAAGATATTTATAGAGGCAGGCTGCGCTGTTTCTACTCCTACCTGCGGCCCATGTCTTGGCGGATATATGGGAATACTCGCAAAAGGCGAGCGCTCGATAGCTACTACGAACAGAAACTTTGTAGGCAGAATGGGTCACCCTGAGTCGGAAGTTTATCTCGCTTCACCCTATGTGGCGGCAGCTTCAGCAGTTACGGGCAAGATCTCGCAGCCTAGCGAGCTTACAGATTAACTTTAATTATATAATAGATCACGGCGTATCTGCCTGCAAGAGGGGGTAAGGCGGAGCGTTCTCAGGGAAATATTTTAATAACGAAGGAATTTTGTAAAATGATAAAACACATAATTATATGGGATCTGAAAGACGGACTTTCTGAGGGTGAAAAAGCAGAATGTTCCGCCAAAATAAAAAATGATTTAGAGGGACTTCTCGGGGTAGTTGAAGGATTACAAGATGTCAGAGTTTACACAGACCTTCTACCATCTTCAAATGGAGACATCACACTTGAATGCCTGCTGAATGACGAGGCTGCTCTTGCGGCATACGCCGTTCACCCTGCTCACGTTGCGGTGAAAGAGTACATCGGTACTGTGGTCAAGGGACGTAAATGCGCCGACTTTGAAGTCTGAGGTCGTACCTCAGACTGCGGATTTATTACTTTGTAATATCTGGCTTTCTTTTCTCCCGATTTGTTGTAAACGCGGAGGTCGGATGCTATGAAAGACTATATTCACGACATTTTTTATGATAACATCTTGAGTTTTATTACAAAAAAATACGGCACAAAACTTAATGATAATGAGCGCGAGGATAAGGCTTACGAGATCATTACAGATCTGAAATCGGCTAATAAGTTCACCGTTGAAATGACTCAGGCACTCATTGAAAAGAAGGGCTTTAACGACTGCTACTCCAGCAATGTAAACGGCAAATCTGTTTATGCACTGGTAAAGGTCGGGATGTTCAAAAAGATTAAGGTGTGCTACTTTATTACCAGATCAAAAGACGAGCTGACCTCGGCTTATCTGGATATGATCTATGACGAGCTGCATCGTCAGGCAAACGGCGAAAATGTATTCGGCTCAAACGAATATAAGAACGGCTGATGTGCGGCACAGAAAGGAAGATATTTATATGAAAGCAAAAGGCTTTGTACATAAGTACGGAGATAATGTAGATACCGACGTTATCATTCCTGCAAGATACCTCAATACTGCTGACCATAAGGAACTTGCTTCACACTGCATGGAAGATATTGACGTAGATTTCGTAAAGAAAGTAAAGCCCGGTGACATTATCGTTGCTAAGGCTAATTTTGGCTGCGGTTCGTCGCGCGAGCACGCACCTATCGCTATAAAGGCAAGCGGCGTTTCCTGCGTTATCGCTTCTACATTTGCAAGAATTTTCTACCGCAACTCCATCAATATCGGTCTGCCGATAATCGAGTGCAATGAAGCGAGCGAGAAGATAGACGACGGCGACGAAGTTGAGATCGACTTTGAAAGCGGCGTTATTACCAATATCACTAAGGGCGAGAGCTACATGGGTCAGGCTTTTCCTGATTTTCTTATCAACATCATCAATAAGGGCGGCTTGCTCAACTCGCTGAAATAATTTCAGATAATTACGGCGGTGCATGGTTTTCAGCACCGCTTTTTTATTGCATAAAAAACTCCGCAGGTGTTCTGCGGAGCTGTGATAACATATTTTATTTACACCGCTTGCTTGATAAATCCGAAACGCTCTTTCAGTTTTATCTTGTCAAACGCTTTACCGAGCACGATGAAAAGTACTGAGCTTCCTGCAATCTGAACGCAGTACGCAGGTGTGGAAGCGAAAGCTTTTGCAATAGCTGCAAAACTGAACCCTATCATTACAAATGCTTCGTAAAGGCTGTATCCGCAGATGCACATTGCGAGCGATGGGATAAGCGCAAGGATGTTTCTCTTGCAGAGTATCGTGTCTTTCTTTGAAGTAAAGAATAGCACAGTCACCGCTTTGATTATTATAGTTCCGGGTGCCCATATCGGCATAGAAACTACGTCGGCAAGTCCTGCACCGATAGCCGCCGCCGCTATCGCGTAAGGCGTTGGCAAAATGGAAGCCGACAAGAAAATAAGTCCGTCGCCAAAGTGTGTGTAACCGGCGTTAGTGTTGACGTGCAGATAAGCCGTTGCAATGAATATCATCGCTGCCATAACGCCCGTCATAGCCATAAGGCGTATTTTTTTTTGATCCATGTTTATTCCTCCTTGCTTTTCAGCATATTTACTATATTATTATTATACAGCCAATAGACCCGAAATTCAAATTCGTGCGTTCATTTATAGAATAAACACAATTTATCTGATATAATAAAGTTTGGGTCTGCCGCGAACGAATATTTGTTATAATTAGATATAATGATATTATTCTATGAAAATAAATTACATCACAAAAATCAAAGTGCATAGTTTGCTAGAGGAAATCAGTGACGTATTTGTGCATATTGCAGAAACGTTTTTCATAACATGATCGGCTCACCTTTTTCTTCACAAGAAAACATAAAAAGGAAAACTTTTGTCGCTTTTTACAATTATTTTTTTAATAAATCAAAATGAACCTATTAAATTTGTACATTATCACTATAAAAAGATTAAGCAAAGTACTTGAAATTTGTATGAAAATATGATAAAATAGAAATACAGTTAAAGCAAAACGGAGGTATAAACAAATGAATTTAGTTGATATGTCTGTGCTGGTTTGCGATGATTCCATGTTCGCAAGAAAAAGCCTTTGTATGTTTATAGCCACTTTAGGCGTAAAGAACATTTATGAAGCGTCTGACGGTGCAGAAGCAGTTGAAAAATATAAAGCAAACAAACCCGATATCGTTTTCATGGATATAGTTATGCCTGTTATCACCGGTATCGAGGCTCTCGAGCAGATAATAGAGTTTGATCCCGAAGCAAAAGTCATAATGGCTTCCTCGGTCGGCACTCAGGCTCATCTCAAGTCTGCTATCAAGGCGGGCGCAAGCGACTTCCTTCAGAAGCCGATCTCTAACGATCAAGTTAAACAGATTCTTGAAAATGCTGCGAAAGGGGAGCTGTAATAATGTTTTCACAGTTTTTTGGAGCATATCTGCTCAATGAAGGAAAGGTAACTAAAGAGCAGCTCGCAAAGGCTCTCGATGAAAAGAAAAATACTCGTATGCGTCTTGGTGTTCTCGCTATAAACGATGGTCTTATGACCGCCGAGCAGGTTGAGCACGTTAATCTTACTCAGCAGACGGTAGATAAGCTTTTCGGCGACCTCGCAGTAGACCTTGGCTATCTGAAACCCGAGGACGTTACTGCGCTTCTCGCGAAACAGCCTTCTGATTACCTGCTTCTCGGTCAGACTCTTGTAAACACAGGCGTTCTTTCTAACTCTGAATTTGAGTCGGCGATAAAGGGCTATAAGTCTAAGTATTCTATTTCCGATGACGATATTTCCGGCGACCAGAGTGATAAGCTCGCTTCACTTGTAAACGAGTTCTATCATTTCAGCACTGCGGAAAATGCTAAGATCTACACAAATTACACAACTCTATTGTTCAAGGGTCTTATCCGTTTCATCGGCGATGATTTTACTCCGCTGGAAGCATACGTTATCAAAAAAGCCGCCGCTCCCAGAATAGTTTCGCAGCGTATTTGCGGCGAGTACAGCGCTTATACCGCTATCGCAACGGGTGCTGATGAGTACTCTGCATTAGCAAAGCGCTTTGCTAAAGAAGCGTATGTGAACGATGCAGAGTTTGATGACGCCAGCGTAGGTGAATTTCTTAACGTCTGCAATGGTCTGTACGCAGTAAATGAGTCGAATGAATCGGGCGTTGAGCTTAGCCTTATCCCACAGCAGTTCACAAAGAACAGCTCGGAGGATCTTGCAAAAGACGCTTTCTGCATTCCTGTACAGTTCACGTTCGGTGAGATAGAGATCATCGTTTCCATCTGACCCGATAGAAAATAATCAAATAATTATCATCGGCGCAGAGCTTCTCAAAGAGTTCTGCGCTGTTTTGAACGGAGAAATACTATGAGCATATTACAGTTTAAAACGGCTAACTGCAAAAATTGCTATAAATGCGTGCGCTATTGCCCCGTGAAATCAATCAAAGTTGAAAACCATCAAGCGAAGATCATAGAACAGGACTGCATACTCTGCGGCAACTGCACCACGATCTGTCCCCAGAATGCTAAAGAGGATATTTCCGACATTCCTAAGATAAAAGCTGTCATGACCGAAAAAAAGCTTGTTGCAGCGGTCGCGCCCTCTTTCTCAGCGTATTTCGGCGGGTGTGGTCTTGCAGATATGTCGAAAGCCTTGAAATCGCTGGGCTTTTTCGCCGTTCGTGAAACGGCGGAGGGCGCATATATCGTAAAGACCCGATATGAAAAGGACGAGCTTTCGGCGGGCGATGAGCCTGTTATATCTTCGTGCTGTGCGACCATTGACCTGCTCATAGAAAAATATTACCCGCTTGCGCTCAAATATCTCTCGCCGATACAAACGCCTATGCAGGTGCATTCTCAGCTTTTGAGGCGCGAATACCTCGAAGCGGCGATAGTTTTTATCTCTCCGTGCATTTCCAAAAAGTCGGAGTGTTCAGACGGCGTAGGTGCGGACTACTGCATTACTTTTGATGAACTGGAAGATTGGTTCGCCGAGGCAGGCGTTAATATCGAGCAGTCTCAGAATACTGAAAAGGCGATGTTTACCCGCCAATTTCCGATGAGCGGCGGCGTTCTCGGAAGTATGAAGAAAACTGCTGGTCGTTCGTATCTTTTTGTTGATGGTATCGAGAAATGCCGCAGTGCGCTCGATGAGATCATATCTGGCGGTCTGCGCGGCTGTTTTGTTGAGATGAACGCCTGCGAGGGCGGCTGTATCGGCGGCCCGTCTTTTCGCCGTAAAAAGATGTCCGGACTGACATCGCGGCTTTTCACCGAAAAGACGGCCGGCGATGATTATTCCAGTGATTTCAATATCGACTATCCTTACCCGATAGACCGCGAAATTGTTGACATGAGCGCTCACCGCCGCACTCCAGGCGAAAAGCAGATACAGGGCATACTTAAAAAGATGGGCAAGCTTACCCCTGCTGATGAACTTAACTGCGGTATGTGCGGCTATTCCTCGTGCCGCGAAAAGGCGCTTGCTGTCTACGAGGGTAAGGCTGAGATAAGTATGTGTATGCCGCTGATGAAAGAGCGTGCGGAAACGCTTTCAGACAGCATTTTGAGCATCACGCCAAACGCAATAATCGCCGTTGATATGGATCTAAATATATCCCAGCTCAATGCGGCGGCTTGCCGAATGTTTTCCGTAACACCTCAGCAGGCAGCGGGAATGCCAGTGTCTGAAATTCTAGACGAATTCGACTTTGTGGAGATGATAGCGGGCGAAAAAACGGCAATGACCAAGCACAGCTATCTCGCGCAGTACAACATCTACATCGAGCAGGAATTTCGTTTCGATAAGGCAACGGGCATAGTTATCTGCATAATGAAGAATATCACTCAGAGCCGTCAGCGTCACAACAACGTCATGAAAGCGAAAGTTCAGGCGGCAAATATGGCGGACGAGATCGTGGAAAAGCAGCTTCATGTAGTTCACGAAATAGCCGCTCTGCTCGGTGAAACTGCGGCGGAAACCAAAGCCGCGGTGCATAATCTGAAAGAAACGATAATGATGGACAGCGAGGACGGCGGAGGAGATGAAAGATGAGCGAGATACTTTTTCCCGACATTGGTCAATGCAGTCTTATCAAACATAGTGAGAGTATTTGCGGAGATTTTTGCTACGTCCTGCGCGACGGCGATAGAATGACAGCCGTGCTTTCCGATGGACTGGGCAGCGGCGTAAAGGCGAATATCCTCGCAACGCTGACATCGAAAATCCTCAGCACGCTTATCGCCCGCGACCTGCCGCTTGACGAGTGTATCTACACCGTGGCATCAACACTGCCGATGTGCAGTGAGAGAAAGATCGCTTATGCAACTTTTACGGTCTTGCAGATAGAGGACAACACGGCGTATCTTGTGCAGTATGATAACCCTTCAGCGATTCTTCTGCGCGGCGGCGAGAGCGTTCAGTACAAAAAAGACGTTCATTTCTACGCAGAAAAGCAGATCTACGAAAGCCGTTTTGAATTGCAGGACGGAGATTTGATCGTACTGATGAGCGACGGCATAGTCAACGCGGGCATGGGCAAAAACGCTTCATCGGGCTGGAAAAGGGAAGAGGTAGAAACTTTTCTCGAGGGCTGGTGGTCACTGAAGCTTTCGCCAAAACGCGCGGCTTCTATACTTTGCGAAGCAGCGGAAGATCTTAGCCTGCGCTCGCTTGATGATGACACTACCGTTCTGGTCTGCAAAATGCGCGCCCGCCGCATGGCAAATCTGCTCATAGGTCCGCCGCATGACCCCAAGCAAGACGGGCAAATACTCGATGAATTTTTCTCTAAACAGGGCAGTCATATCATATGCGGAGGAACTACCTCGAAACTTGCCGCCGCATATCTGGATAAACCGCTTCGCCCGTTGCCTGATACCGCCACAGAAAAAGTACCCGCAATATCGGAATTGGAGGGCTCTGACCTTGTTACCGAGGGCTTCATAACTTTGCGCGAGACAGCCGCTATGGGCAGAAATTATCTCTCAAACGATATTTTCACTTTTGACACTGCAAAGGCTTCCGACGGCGCGTCACTGCTTTGCCGCGAGCTTTTCGAGAATGCCGACAGCATAAATATCTTTTTCGGAACGGCTGAAAACATCTCAAATGCTGATCTCAGCATGAACCTAAATGCCAAGCTCGCTCTCGTCGAAGAGATAGAAACTATGCTGAAAAAGCAGGGCAAAAGCGTGAATATCAAAATATGCTGAAAAGACCGACTGCGCAGTCGGTCTTTGCTTTATCCAAGTATCTTTTTCAGATCTTCTTCGGGCGTGCTTATCGGCGTGATGTTGTATTCGTCAACTAGCGTTTGCAAAACATTCGGCGACACGAACGCTGGTATCGTCGGCCCGAGATAGATGTTTTTTATCCCGAGTGAAAGCAGCGTCAGCAGTATGCAGACGGCTTTCTGCTCGTACCACGAAAGCACCAGAGTAAGCGGCAGGTCGTTCACACCACAGTCAAACGCGTCAGCGAGCGCAAGTGCGATCTGTATAGCGCTGTAAGCGTCGTTGCACTGTCCACAGTCGAGTATGCGCGGTATGCCCTCAATGTCGCCAAGATCAAGATCATTGATGCGGTATTTGCCGCAGGCGAGAGTGAGTATGATAGTATCGGGCGGCGTAAGTTTAGCAAAATCAGTATAATAGCTTCTGCTAGGCGAAGCGCCGTCACAGCCGCCGATTAGGAAAAAGTGTTTTATCTTTCCCGCCTTGACAAGCTCTATTATCTTTTCAGCGTGCGATAGCACCGCGTTGTGCGCAAAGCCGGTCGTGACCGTGTGTCCGCCGTTCATGCCCGTCATAAATTTATCTTCAGAATATCCGCCGCACTCAAGCGCTTTATCGATAACCGGCGTAAAATCCTTGTCGTCGCCGATGTGCACAAGCTCGGGATATGAAACAACGGAAGCCGTGAAAACGCGGTCGCTGTAACTCTGACGAACAGGCATGATGCAGTTTGTAGTGAAAAGTATCGGCGCGGGGATATTGTGAAATTCGCTCTGCTGATTTTGCCAGCCTGTACCGAAGTTCCCTTTTAAGTGCGGATACTTTTTCAGTTCGGGATAACCGTGCGCGGGCAGCATTTCGCTGTGGGTGTAAATGTTTATGCCCTTCCCCTCAGTTTGCTCAAGAAGCAGCTTCATGTCGTGCAGATCGTGGCCGCTGACGACTATGAACGGTCCTTTTTCAATAGTCAGCGGCACTTCCGTCGGTACAGGTTCGCCGTATGCAGAAGTGTTCGCTTTATCGAGAAGCGCCATACATTTCAGATTGACCTTGCCCGTTTCCAAAACAAGCGTAAGCAACTTTTGCGGATCGCTCTCGTCGGCGATCGCACGCAGCGCCTTGTAGAAAAAGCCGTTGACCTCGCTGTCAGTCATACCGAGAGCGAGCGCATGATACGCATACGCCGCCATGCCCTTGATACCGAAAAGTATCAGCGATTTCAGAGAGCGAATATCCTCGTTAGCTTCCCATATGTCGCGCATATCCAGCGCCGCTATCTCTTTTCCGCCGAGCCGCGCTTTTTCGGCTTCTATCTCGCGGGTAAGCGCCGTGATAGTTTCATTATTGAAATTAACGTTCGTTATCGTTGTGAAAAGCCCTTTCAGCATAAGCAGATCGGTATTTTCATTTCTGCCGCCATGTTCTGCGGCTTTAGCCATAGCGGCGAGCGCGCCTATAAGCTCGTCTTGGCGGTTGGCTGTATCAGCCTTTTTGCCGCAAACACCCGCTCTTCCATCGCAGCTTGTGTTGTGCGCCGTCTGCTGACACTGAAAGCAAAACATATCCTTCATTCGTATAATCCTCCCGTTATTATAGTGATATACGTATTATGAGTTATTTTTAAAATTTTATACCTTTAAAAAATTAAGTATGCAGCAAATACAGCGTGTATTATGTTATTCTTTTTTAATATTAAAGGAAAGTTTTTGCGTTATCTATGATGAATTAACATTTCGTTATGGAATATTAATTTATCTGTGCTATAATAATAGTAATGAAAGGACTATGTTTCTGAGCTTTTCGAATTTGGCGATTTTTACTGAGAAGCAATCTTTCAGGAGATAGGAGTGGGAAATATGACTTTTAAAGAATGCCTGACAAATAAACTTAAAATATCTCTTGAAGCGCCTGAATGGTCTTCCGCTATGAAGCAAGCTATGGTCTGCTATAACGATCTTGAAAATCTCGAGTGCCTTGATGGTTTTAAATGCGAGGTCACGCAGAGTGGTATAGCAGGTTCGAGCATGATGTCTAAAAGAGAATGTGCAGTTATTTGCACAACAAAGGGTATATTCTTTTTGTGTCCCGCTATAGGGAACCTGCCATATGCCTGCCTTATCAAGCCTAGAGATATTCGCGTGGTGAGCTCTGAGAAAAGCTTGCTGAAAGCTACTGTTAATATCAAAACTAACGATTACGTTATGAAGATAACAGTTCCCAGAAAAGAAGGCTCTCCTCTTGAAAAGACCATAGATAAAGTATACCAGATCTCTTTGCGATGATAGATATGTTAATTTTATGCAGATAGAATGTCTAAAAAGGGCGTTTTATCTGCTTTTGCTTTTTTCAGGACATTTTTAGCACGATATTTTTGGCTTTTGCCGCAATTTTTCATATTATAAATATTGACTATTGCCCGAAAAAATGATATAATATAAGAAATATGCAGATATATAATTGATGTAATGAATAAACAAGAGGTGCTTTTAAAATGCAGGTAAAACTTTTGACTTATACGCCTGAACCCGAAAAATATGTTGCTACCGCCGCAAAGCTTTGCTACGCTAATTCCGATGTAGATACTTTGCTCGACGGTCTTACTGATGAGAAAATAGAATCATTTGTAAATATGCTGGCAAGTATAGGTCACGAAAGCCCTCTGGAGCACGTTTCGTTTACATTCGCTATCGAGGGTATCTCGCGCGCCTGCTCGCACCAGCTCGTTCGTCATAGAATAGCTTCGTATTCTCAGCAGAGCCAGCGCTATGTAAGCTGCGACCAGTTCAGCTACGTTACCCCGCCTGAAATAGCGGCAGACCCCGAAGCTCTTGCAGCTTTTGAGGAGCAGATGAACCTTGCGGCTGAGTCGTACAGAAAGATCACCGCTATACTTGAAGAAAAGCATTTGAAAAATATGCTGGAGTCCGGCATGGACGAAAAGGCGGCGAAGAGAGCGGCTCAGAAAAAGGCGATAGAGGACGCACGCTTCGTTTTGCCAAACGCCTGCGAAACAAAGATAATAGTTACTATGAATACAAGAACGCTCTTGCATTTCTTCCAGCTGCGCTGCTGCAACCGCGCTCAGTGGGAGATTCGCGCAGTAGCAAACGAAATGCTGAGATGCGTTTCAAAGGTTGCGCCTAATCTTTTCAAGAACGCCGGCCCTTCATGCGTAAACGGCGTGTGCGGCGAGGGCAAAATGTCCTGCGGCAAAGCTGCCGAGATGAAAGCTTACTTTAAGGAGCTTAAAAATGAAAAATAAGGGCAGACTAATAGTTATAGAGGGGCTGGACGGCTCTGGTAAGAGCACTCAGCTAGAGCTGCTCTATGACAGGCTTATCAAAAGCGGCAAAGACATTATGAAGATCAGTTTTCCCGATTATAACGAGCGTTCGTCGGAGCTGGTGAAAATGTATCTGAATGGTGAGTTTTCGTCAGACCCCGCCGATGTGAATGCTTACGCGGCTTCAACGTTTTACGCTGCCGATAGATACGCCAGCTACATGCGTTTTTGGAAAGCACCTTACCTCGCTGGAAAAGATATTCTTGCGGCAAGATATACTACTTCAAACTGCATTTATCAGATGACTAAGCTGCCGAAAGAGCAGTGGGATAATTACCTTGCGTGGCTCGAAGATTACGAGTACAGCAAGCTCGAACTGCCGAAGCCCGATATGGTGATCTTTCTCGATATGCCGATCGAGATCTCGCAGCGGCTGATGTCTGAAAGATACGGCAGCGATGAAGCAAAGAAAGATATTCACGAAAGCAACGTGAAGTTTTTACAGCAATGCAGACAAGCTGCGCTCTTCACAGCCGAAAAACAAGGTTGGAAGATAGTGCCTTGCAGCGATGGTGAAAAGCCGCTGCCGCTGGAAGCTATCAGCGATACCCTTTTCGATACGCTTTCTGCATTATACTAACAGATCAAGAAGGTAAAACTAATATATGTTTGATTTCAGACCTATCGAGATAGCCGACAGGGATAGGATAAACGCCTGTTTGGCGGTATCTGATTACAGGGGCTGCGAATACAGCTTTGCAAATAATCTTGCATGGCGCAGACTTGCAGATACGGTGATAGATTTTTACAATGATTTTTATATAAGCTGTTCGTTTTACGATGGCGACCCGTATTTCACTTTTCCTACGGGCGTTAAAACTGACGAATCGGGCAGAGAAAAATATATAGAGCTTTTTGAAAAGCTGAAAAAATATACGGCGGATATGGGCAAGCCTTTTGCGCTGACCTCTGTTTCTGCCGAGGCAGTCGAATGGCTGAAAGAATATTACGGCGATTCGCTTAAAGTCGAAGCTGAAAGAGGCAGTTTTGATTATATCTATGAAAGCTCAGATCTTATAGCACTAAGCGGAAAAAAATACCACGGCAAGCGCAATCATATAAAGCATTTTAAGGAAAATGACTGGAGCTTTAAGCTGCTTACACCCGATGATTTTGACGAGTGCACGGCTTTTGCTGCAGACAGCTATGACAGCTCAGATAAAAACGATTTTTCAGCCGCGGTAGAGCAGTACGCTATATATATTTTTTTCAAATATTACGACTATCTTGGATTGAAAGGCGGCGCGCTTTACTGCAACGGCAAAATGGCGGGCTTCACGATAGGCGAAAAGATAAATTCCGATACCTTTGACATCCACATAGAAAAGGCTGATCCGAATATACAGGGCGCTTACCCGACGCTTTGCAATGAGTTTGCAAAAGCCGCGGCTTCGGGTATAAGGTTTATAAACAGAGAGGAAGATCTGGATATAGAGGGGCTGAGAAGATCAAAGCTTTCTTACCGTCCTGCTTTTCTGCTTGAAAAATATACAGTTTTATTTTGAAGTAAATTTGTTCTGAAAGGAAGAATAATTATGGTATATGTTTTTTTGGCTAATGGTTTTGAGGAGCTTGAAGCGCTTGCACCCGTTGATCTGCTGAGAAGAGCAGGCATAGAGGTAGCTACCGTAGGCGTAGGCTCTTCCAAGATAACCGCAGCGCATGGCGTTACCGTGCTTACTGATATTACTTCTGACGAGATCAAACTTAATGAAAAGCTTGAAATGATAGTTCTGCCCGGCGGCCCCGGCGCGGATAATCTTGAAAACTGCCCCGAAGTTCAGGCAGCGGTAGATTATTGCAGCGAAAACAACAGATACCTCGCCGCTATATGCGCAGCGCCTAAGATCTTAGGTCATAAGGGTCTGCTTGAGGGAAGATACTGTACCTGTTTCCCCGGCTATGAGAACGCAATGAAAAAAGCTAAGCCAAACGGCAGATCGGTAGTTGTAGACGGCAATTACATCACCGGCAAGGGTGCAGGCGTTTCGATAGAGTTCGGCTTGAAGCTTGTAGAAGTCCTCACTACTAAAGACAAAGCGGCTGCACTCAGTGCGTCGCTCCAGTTCAGACAGGCATGAGCATTTTAGACGAAAAGAAAGCGCTGAGAAAAAAGCTTCGCGCTGAAAGAACCGGTTTTTCGCATAACGCAGAATATCTGAAAAGCGCCTCCGCGCAGATAGCAGAAAAGCTTTTTCAGACTTACGAGTATCAGAATTGCAGTACAATTTTGACGTTCATATCCACGGAAATAGAGGTAGACACTTCGCGAATTTTAGAGCGCGCTTTTGCCGATGGAAAAACAGTTGCCGCGCCGTGGTGCATAAGTGAAAAAAATGAGATGGATTTTTATGTTATCTCGTCGCTTGAAGATCTTGAACACGGCGCATACGGCATACTTGAACCGAAGCATACTTGCGCCGCCGCAGATATTTCTGCCGGAGCACTCTGCATAGTTCCGGGGCTTGCATTTGATCTTCGCGGACAGCGCATAGGTTTCGGCAGAGGGTATTACGACAGATTTCTGAGCGTTTTCAAGGGCGTATCCTGCGGAGTTTGTTTTGACGAATTTCTGCTTGAAAATATCCCGTGCGAAAATGTCGATCTTCCGGTCGATATACTTTTTACTCAAAGCAATACATTACGCTTCAAATGATGTGTTGTAAAAGAAAGGAATACATATATGGAAAATAAAGAAAGCAAAAAGCTGCCGGATATAGATTTCGGTTCTGCTTCCAAAGCAATGCAGATGCCGAAACGCGCTCCATCGCAGCATAACGGCAGACCCGCGCAGGGCAGTGCAGGGAAGTCCTCCGGCGAAAGACTACGCCGTCCTATGAATAATAGACCTGATGCTAACGAGAACCCTGTACATAAAAAACGTCCCGCCCCGAACGCTGACGCGCCAAAGCAGGAGAAAGCCAAAACTGCTGAAACGCCCGTTAATGAGCAGGATGAAGCGGCGGTACGCGTGGCTAACGAACGTATCACAAAGCATGAAGCTATGCTCGATAAGGCTTTTTCTGAGATAGAAGAAGAAAAATCAGAAGAAGCTGCAAAGGCTGAGGAAAAATCCGCTGAACCTATTATAGATTCGGCAGAGGAAATTACGGACAAGCCAGTTGAAAATGATGAAAAAAAGGCATCTCCCCTTGAATTTCACAATGATTATTCATCGCCTGAGCGCAAACCCGGCGGCAAAAAGAAAAAAAAGAAAAAATCCAAAAAGAAAAAGCGCGTGAGATTCAACGGCTCGATAGTCGGCGGTCTTACAATTACAATAGTTGTTATCTCTCTCTCAATCGTTCTTGCTACCAGTGCGATCTCACTTGGCATGGAATATCTTGGCATAAATAAAACGGCTAACGAGATCACATTTAATATCCCCGAAGGCTCAAATAACGATGAGATCGCGGATATTCTTGTCAGCAAAAATATAATCACGAACAAAGATCTTTTTAAGGCGGCGCTCAAGATCAAGAAACCTGCCGCCCTTTACCCCGGCGACATCACTCTTCGCCCAAACATGAGCTACCCCGATATTATCGAAAATCTTGCGACCATGCGCGAGTCTTATGAAACTGTAAGCGTTACTATCCCTGAGGGCGCAACTCTTCTTCAGGTCGCAAAAAAGCTTGAGAAGAAGGGCGTTTGCTCGGCTGACGATTTCCTCTTCCAGTTCAATGCCGACCTTGATATGGATGTTGACAAGAAGATCACCCACAGCAGCGATGCATATTACGCTATGGAAGGCTATTTCTTCCCAGATACATATGAGTTTTATGTCGGAGACTCCGCTTTCAATGTAACTCAGACAGTAAGAGAGCATTTTGCTTCAAAGATCACAGACGATATGTACAAGCGCATGGATGAGCTTGGAATGGACTTGAACGAAGTAATTACTCTTGCATCTATCGTTCAGTGGGAGTCCGGCTCGGTCGAAGATATGCCGCGCGTTGCTTCGGTATTTATAAATCGTCTGAACGACCCCGACACTTTCCCAACTCTTCAGTCTGATGCTACTAAAAACTACGTCAAGAAAGTTATCAAGAAAGTCGAAACCTCCACCGCGATGATAGACCATTATACCAATTGCTACGATACATATGTATGTATGGGACTTCCCGCAGGCCCTGTCTGCAACCCCGGTCTTGACGCAATAAATGCGGTTCTTTATCACGAAGATACTGATTATTACTATTTCTGTAACAATCTCGAAACCGGTGAGAGCTTCTTTGCGGAAACCTATAAACAGCATAAGAAAAATCTTAAAAAGGCAGGTCTTAGCGAATAATGGCAGTTATCGGAAATAAATTTGCATACACCCGTCCGCTTGAGGTGCTTTCTCCCGCAGGCGATATGGAAAGGCTGGAGGCTGCACTTGATTTCGGTGCTGATGCCGTGTACCTAGGCGGAAAAATGTTTGGTATGAGGGCGGCTTCGCCAAACTTCACTGCCGAAGAACTGAAAATTGCCTGTGATAAGGCTCACGCCATCGGCAAACGTGTCTACTTGACCTGCAATACTCTGCCGCGCAACAGTGAGATTGTCGGCTTTGAGGGTTTTGTGAAAGATGCTTGTTCCGCCGGAGTAGACGCGCTTATCGCCAACGACATCGGCGTTTTTGCGATGATAAAGCGCTATGCGCCCGATATGGAGATACATATGTCCACACAAACGGGTATAGTAAATTATGCCACGGCAACAGAATTTTACAATATGGGAGCAAAGCGCGTTGTTCTTGCGCGTGAACTTTCGCTTGAAGAAATAGCCGAGATTCGTGCTAAGACCCCGAAAGATCTTGAGATCGAGGTTTTCGTTCACGGCGCAATGTGCGTTAGCTTTTCGGGTCGCTGTCTGCTTTCGCAGTACATTATAGATCGCGACGCGAACAGGGGAGCCTGCGCTCAGCCTTGCCGCTGGGGCTATCATCTGATGGAGGAAAAGCGCCCGAACGAGTTTTATCCCGTTTACGAGGATGAGAGCGGAACGTATATCCTTAATGCCAAAGATCTCTGCATGATCGACCATATCGACAAGCTTGCTGAGGCAGGCGTTGACAGCTTTAAGATCGAGGGCAGGGCTAAATCTTCCTATTACGTTTCGGTCATTACAAACGCTTACAGGCGCGCTATGGACGAGTTTTTGCAGAACCCGAGCGATTTCAAGCTCTCGCCGTGGATACATGACGAGGTTTTCAAGGTCAGCCACCGCGCTTACTGCACAGGCTTTTTCTTCGGTCACCCGAAAGATTGCCAGTATTATGAAAACAGCGGCTATATCCGTGATTGGGATGTTGCTGCGATAGTTACGGGTTACGATGAGGAAAAGTGCGCAATAGAATGTGTTCAGCGAAACAAATTCCTGCGCGGCACGCATCTTGAAGCTCTTGAGCCCGCCAATTCGCCGGTAATGCTTTCAACTGACGAGATCTTTGATGAAAAATTCGAGCCGATAGAAAGTACTTGCCACGCGGCAATGAAATTCTATATCAAGAGTGAACGCAAGTTTGCCAAAAATACCATTCTGAGGTTTGAAAGAACGTAAAATAGAAAGCGAAATGTAAAGGGAAGTGCTGAATATCCCCTCACATTTCGCTTTTTTTATTTTTTATCAATTTTTTCGTCAGCTAGCGGCGAAGACTGCGCGGCTTTTTCAAGCTCGCTGCTGCTCAGATGCGTGTATATCTCGGTCGTGGCGATGCTTTTGTGACCGAGAATGTCTTTCAGCACCAGTGTATCGACACCGCCGTGCTGATAAAGCAGCGTTGCCGCGGTGTGGCGAAGCTTGTGCGTGGTCACGCCGGTGTTTTGCAGCCCGGCGGCTTTAAGGCAGTTCTCAACGATCTCCTGAACGCGCCGCTTCGAGATCCTGTTTTTCTTTGCCGAAAGAAACAGTGCGTCAGTCGTTGTAACGTTCATTGAGTTTCGATACGGCAGATAATCTCTGATAGCGTTCACACAGGCGTCGTTCATGTACACGATGCGCTCCTTGCGGCCTTTACCGAAAAGCCGAAGCGTGTTATTTTCAAAGCTGATGTCGCCGATATTCAGCCCGACAAGCTCGGAAAGCCGCATTCCGCAGTTTACAAAAAGCGTTATAATGCAGTAATCGCGTTCGGTGTGCTTTGTCTCGATAGACCGCAAAAGCTGTTGTGTTTCTTCAAGCGTCAAAAATTTTGGCAAAGCCTTCTTCACACGAGGGACTTCAAGCTCGCTGAGCGGGTCGGAAGAAAGCAGCTTTGATTTGTTATAGAGATACGAGTAAAACTCTTTCAGTGCCGTAGTTTTGCGCGCACGCGTTACAGCTTCGTTACTGCGCTCGGTTTTAAGCCAGCTCATGTAGTTGTAAGCGTCCATAAGCGTGAAGCTTTTGAGATATTCCGGAGGCACATTTTTCACGCGAATCTTTTCCCACTCAGAATCTTTCGGCTCGTCGCCGTGCTGTATTTTCAAGTACCTAAGAAAGCAACGTATGTCAAGAAAATAAGCCTCTTCGGTGCGGTCGCCGCGGTCTTTGATCACCTTTATATACGTCAAAAACTCGCGGAGATAATCTGGACATTCGTCAATGTATTCTTGTTTCAATTTTTAATCCCCTTTGTATCACTTCTCTTAACCGCACTAAAGTTTCATTTAGTGCGGTTTTGTATATTACTATTATACCACTTTCCTTTAAGCCTGTCAAGCCCTTTTCACTATATTTTCATCTAACAATGTGTGTTTTTATCTTGATTACCGCGCCGAAATATGCTATAATTAAAGAAAATCAAAATGAAAGGTCAGAATTATGATATCAACTAAATCCGCAGCACTGATCTGCGCTGCTGTACTCGTGCTTATGTCCATGAGTGCCTGCAGCAAATCAGAAACCGCAAAAACAAATTCGAGCAATGCTGATTCCTCATCCGCTAAATCCATTGATAAAAAGCTCGACGTTTATCTTTCGTCTGATGGTACGCCTTATTACTTGGCTGACGACGGCACGAAGATGAATCTCTACGCATATGTCGATGAGGATGACGATACAGCCGAAGACGAAGCTTCCGCCAATTACATTTATGACAAGTACGATGTCGATGGATTGAAATTCGACATTCCTGAGGGGTGGTTTGCCGATACAAGTTTCGGTTCACCTATGCTTCTCCAGCAGGCAGATTCTGATGATGAGTCTATCGCAATCGTAGAAACGGAAAATGTTTTTGATTCGGACAATGGCAAGGTCACTAAGAAAACCGTTAAGAGCTATTTCGATAATTATCTTGATTATGGATATTATACCGATTATAAAATTTCTGAAACCGGCTCGATGAAGGTCAGCGGGGTTGATGCAAATTATTACGACGTTATAACGACCATTTCTTCTGCTCTTACAACCACTGACAGCGATGAAGATGCTGAGCCGGTAGTATGCAAAACGCGTTATATAATCACCGATGAAGATACCTCGCACTGCATGATCCTTTCAGCGCTCGATAACGATGAATCGTTTGGCAGAGTTGTCGGGGCGTATGAGAAGATGGCAGGTTCTCTCGAACTTCCCTCTTAAATCTCTTAATTTTTTATGAACAAATACTGTTGGCTATTGACTTCGCATATTTCTTGTGCTATAATAAATAAGCATTAAAAATACGGGGTTATAGCTCAGTTGGTAGAGCGCTTGCTTCGCATGTAAGAGGTCAGGGGTTCGACTCCCCTTAGCTCCACGTAAAATACCGCAGAAATCCAGCAAATTCAAGGGTTTCGGCGGTATTTTTGTTTTTAACAAATTGTTTTAAATCGACTGAAATGCTGTGAAAAACCGTGGAATCTCGTGTAAATCACACCGTAGTAACGCCGATATAATGATATTTTATCGTTTTCGACTAATCTGCTATTGTATTTTACATGAGAAAGTGATATAATAAAAATGTAAAATCTGAAAAAGGATATGGTATGATTTGAAAGCTATAATTAAAAAGAGCAGACCGAAAGTTCTTGCCGCTAATCTGTCGGGTCAGAATCTCTCGGCATTGCAAAATACTTCGCAGAAGTTTTCGGCTGACGTGATAACGGTCGAAGATCAGCAGATTGCCATCTCAGCAGCGTTAGGCGAAACCTCAGCTGAGTGTTCGGATAAAGGCAAATACGCTGACAGCAACGCAGAATTTTTGCTTTTTGCAGGCTTTGACAGAGCCACGCTAAATAAATTTTTGGACGAGCTTAATAAAGTGCGGGCGAATGTTGATCTGAAAGCCATGTACACGCCTAACAACCGTTACTGGTCGGTGGCGCATCTTATCGACGAGCTTGAAAAAGAACACAAGCAAATGACTGGCGGCGATGTAAATGGCTGAGGGTAAAAACAAGCGCCTTTACGGTATAATTTGCATAATCTGTTCGGCGTTCTGCTTCGCGTGGATGAGCACGTTCGTGCGACTCGCGGGCGACCTGCCGTCTATGCAAAAGGCGTTTTTCCGAAATTTCGTTGCGCTGTTTTTCGCGCTGATAATGCTGAAAAAGATGCACATACCATTGAAATGTAACGATAAAAAGAACCTCCCTGCCCTGCTGATACGCTCCTCGCTCGGCGCGCTGGGAATCGTCGGCAACTTTTACGCGGTAGATCATCTGGTGCTTTCCGACGCTTCGATGCTTAACAAAATGTCGCCGTTTTTCGCGGTGCTGTTCTCATTTTTGTTCTTAAAAGAAAAGCTCACGCCGTTTCAAGGCGCAACGGTTCTTGTGGCGTTCATCGGCAGTTTGTTTGTAATAAAGCCCTCCTTTTCGGGATTTTCTTCGCTGCCCGCATTTGCCGGGCTTTTCGGCGGTATCGCAGCGGGTGCAGCTTACACGGCGGTCAGATATTGTGGAAATCACGGTGAGAAAGGCCCATTCATAGTAGCCTTTTTCTCAGGATTTTCAAGCCTTTTTTTCCTGCCGTGGCTGATACTTGATTACCACCCGATGACGCTTAATCAGCTGCTTTGTCTGCTTGGCGCAGGTCTTGCGGCTGCCGGCGGTCAGTTTTCCATCACAGCAGCGTACACTTACGCTCCCGCCAAAGAGATCTCGGTCTACGATTATACGCAGCTTATCTTTACGACTATAATCGGCTTCGTACTCTTTTCTGACAAGCCTGACATTTTCAGTATAATCGGATACATAATAATCGTTTCAACTGCGTTCGCTTCGTTCAAATACAATCAAAAGCACGCTTGACACGGCGTAAATTACATGGTATAATAAAAGCACGTTGAAAAACTACAAACAAATGAAAAAGGGGTGCTTAATTTGAAAAAGGATCTATTTGATTATATCTGGACTGATAAAAAAAGAACGCTTTTCGGTCTGCCATTGTCTTTTACTAGATATTTTCTTACGGAAACGAAATTTATCACACGCAAGGGTTTCTTGAGCGTTGAAGAGGATGAGCTTGAGCTTTACAAGGTCACCGATAAGAAGCTTGTAATGCCTTTCGGTCAGCGCATTTTCGGCTGTGCTACGATAGTTCTCCACGTCAGAAATGATGTTGACACGCCTGTTAAGGAGATTAAGTCGATAAAGAACGCGCGCAAGGTACTCGAAATGATCGATAAGCAGATCGACATGAACAGAGATAAGTATAATATCCGCGGCAGAGATATGTACGGCGGAGAGCCGCATCACGGAGAAATGGAATTTAATGACTACGATCAGATGTGATCGTGACGCCTGCGCATTTAGTGCAGGCGTTTTTTCGGAGTAATATGGATATTAAAGATTTTACAGACCTGCAAGAATCGTGGGAAGCGCTAAAGACCTCTTCTCTGCCCGTCTGCATTTACGGTACGGGCAATGCCTGCGAACGCATTTTGGAGCAGTTTGAACAGCGCGGCATATTTTGTAGCGGCATTTTTGCAAGCGATGGCTTTGCAAGAGGACAGATTTTTCATGGATACAAAGTTGAAACGCTTTCACAAATAGAACAACGCTTGGGCGATATAGTGGTCTGCTGTGCTTTCGGAAGTTCCCTGCCCGATGTTATGCGGCAGATAAGGGACATTGCAGCAAAGCATAAGCTTGTTTTTCCCGACCTGCCTGTTGCGGGTGACGAGCTGTTCTCAAAGCGTGGATTGCTCGAAATGTTTACTGATGTTCAGAATATGAGCAAATTATTTGCAGATGATCTTTCTGTACAAACGTTTATAAACGTGCTGAAATTCAAGATGACGGGCGATATTTCATTTTTGGATAACGTTTTCAGCAGCGACAAGACGGCAGATATTATTGCTCTTGGCGATGACGAGATATACGCAGACCTCGGTGCTTACACCGGCGACACGGCTGAAGAGTTTATCCAAAGCGTTGGCGGAAAGTACAAGCGCATTTACACTTTCGAGCCTGACAAGCGCAATTTTAGAAAGTGTGTGCGGCGGCTGATGAAGTACGATAATATCACTATGATAAACGCCTGTGCATGGTGCACCTGTGGGCAGCAACGGTTCAGCCAAAGTTCTGGCAGACAGTCTAAGGTCGGCGACAACGGCACGCTTATCGCCGCCAAAACGCTCGATTCTGCGGTCGGCAGTGACGGCTGTACACTGATAAAGTATGATGTCGAGGGCGCTGAGCGCGAGGCACTGGCGGGCTCTGAAAAGACGATAACGCGCTTTCAGCCGCAGCTTGCGGTATCGGTCTATCATCGTCCGTATGATATGCTGGAGCTGACGAAGTACGTCCACAAGTTTCTGCCGAACCATCGCCTTTATCTGCGGCAGATCCCCTATTATCCCGCGTGGGACACGATACTTTACGCTATAAAATAAAAGACGGCTGTGCATTTTGCTGCACAGCCGTTTGTTTTATTGCTCAGATACCGCACTCTTCGTAATCTTTCCACTTTTCGTAATGCGCTTTATCCTCAAAATACTTGTAAAAAAGCAGAGCGATAGAAGCTATCACAAGCAGAAGTGCGCCGGTGAGTGTCCAGAATGATTTTTTCTTTGAATATTTTTCCACAATATGTCATCCTTTCGCCGCTTGGCAATTTATCTGTTTTTATTATAACATAATAATCAGCTGATGTCAATACAAGCTTTGTGAAAAAAATGGTGTAATTATGTTTGCGTAATGTCGCTTTCATCGTCTGTCAGCTGGTCATCTGCGGTTTCTTGCTCGGTGAGTTTGTCGAACTTTACAAGCGCGGCAAATACGTCACCGTCAATGTTTATGCTGAACTCGCCGCCGCAAGCTTCTGTGAAAGATTTTGCGATGGATAGTCCCAAACCACTTCCGCCGTCGCTGCGGGATTTATCGCCGCGTGTAAAGCGCTCTGTGATCTCGCCGGCCGAAAACTTCATTTCGTATGACGAAACGTTCTTTACGCTTAGCAAATAGCGGTCATCGTTCTCGCTAAGAGTAATGTAAATTCGCGTGTAATCCATCGAATATTTCAGCGCGTTGTCTAGCAGATTTTGTATCACGCGATAAAGTTTTGCACCGTCGCCCATGATAGGAGCGTGATTTGGGGCAATGTCGATACGCAGCTCTTTTTCCGATTGCAGAACTTTGTCCTCGTTGTCTGCGATAACTTGGCGAACCAATATCGCGAGGTCAAGGCGCTGCATCGAGATCTCCACGCCGCTCGCAGCTTTCGCCAACGAGAATACATCTGAAACTATATCGCGCAGCTTGTTCGCCTTGCGGCTGAGTACTTTTACATAGTCCTGCGCTTCGTCGGGCAAGTCGGTCTTGCTCAGCAGGTCAATGTAGCTGATTATCGAGGTTAGCGGAGTTTTTAGGTCGTGCGAAACGTTTGTGACAAGCTCGACTTTCAGCTTTTCCGACTGCACTTGCTTATCTACCGCCTGCTCTGCCCTGTTGGATACTTCTGATAGCTTTTTGTCCAGTGAATAAAGCTTTGAGCTTTCTTTCAGAATAGGTTCACATTTGCCCATCGTGTTGTCGCTGTCGTCAAGTATTTCATCAAGCTGGTGGTCAAGCTTCATAATGTCGCGGATAAGTTTTGCCGTATAGCCAACAAAATACGCAAATGTCATCAGAAGCACGATGTAGAAGGCGTATATCGGCAAACTTATGTCAAAATAGGCTATGTGCCATATTATCGAAGCGGCCGCGACCGTTATTATGCTGTGAATAATGTACTTTGTTTTTATGCTGAGCTTTCGGTAGCTTTTTACTATGCCGATGTTCGCTTTCTTTTCTTCTATGCGTTTGCGAAGAGGCAGCGTGCGGTCGTTTATCACGTTCAGCAAAAGCCGAGGTCTGCCACTCCCTTTGACGTGCGTCTTTATGATCTTGACATTTTTGTCATAAGCTATCAAGCAGATCATGAAGCTTAGGAAAGATATTAGCGCCGGCAGGCTCGTTTGTAATGGCGATACCTGAAAGCCGTAATATGAAAATCCGTATGATATAGATAAGCATAGCAATACTACGCCTGCCACTATCGCTAATGCGGAAAAGTCGGGTTTGAAAAGGCGGTCGAAAAATGTGATCTGATCGTCCTTGTACTTTTCAGCCTTGCGAGCCGCGGTGATTATCGCAAATGTCAGCGCCGAACCTATGCTGAGTATGCTCAGGCATATCCACACTACGTTGAGTATGTCGTATTGTTTCTGATATTTCGTTATCAGTGCCGCCGAGGTCGTAGCTATGTCAGTTTTCGGCGACATAAATACTGTCAGTTTCGAGGTATCTAGTGACTCAAAATAATAATTCGGAAAGCTCTCAAGGTCAGTCCATACGCCAAATTTATTCAGCGCGCCACCCTCCTGCGAGCAGGCTTTTTTGTATTCTGCTGACCCGGGATACATCGTGATCTGCGAAGTCGTTACGGTCTGGTAACTGCCATCAGCGTCCTCAAGGTCTCCGTATTCGTACATCACGGAGTCCTCATCGTAATAAAGCTCGCCGGTATCATCGTCAAGGCGCAAATACGAATTATAATCGCTGGAATCATTCGGATAGCTGTAAAGCACGTTATCGCCGCTTGGTGAAAAGCAGATAGTATATCTGTCGATAAAGTCTTTATTAGCCGCGCCCAGCATCAGCTTGTCCGAGTCAATGTACTCCGAAGTCAGATTGTCTGAGCTGTCCTGATCTGCTTCTGTATAATAAACTTCCGTTTTGCCTAAGCCGCTTTCGTCATGCAGCGGCTTTGTCTTTATCTTGTTGTTCTCTCGCAGATAATAGCTTTTATCGTACATATTCATGATATTGGCAAGACGATTTTTTTCGCTCATTTCGTCTACACCCTCTATGTTTGTAAGATATTCGCCATCGTACTCAACGTAAAAGTAAAAGTAGCTGCTGTCGATATTTGTTATATTGTAGTGCGACTGGTCTACGTTTACTCCCCTGCTGCTCGCGTTTTTTATGCCGAAAACGTCCGAGGCTTTCATATCAAAGTTTGAAAGCGACTGATACATCTGTTCGTATAGCGTCGGAGTGCCTGTGTAAGCGCCATTAGAGCAGTTGCTAAGGTAGATAGTGCCCAACGTACAAAGGTCTGAATAAACGGCGTTGCGGCATATATTGGCGCGAAACTGTCCTTTCTCTTTGGGCGTCATATCGCTGTTGCCCTCGGTAGCGTAATCTGAAAAAGCTCCTTCGTCGTCCGCGCTTGCATAAAAGTATCTGGCGTTAGATGCCAAAGGCTGTATGGCGACAGCCGCCGCAGCAGAAAGCGCGGCGATGAAAGCAAAGGAAGAACGCAGCTTATTTCTCTTTATATTCTCAATGATTTTTTTCAAGCTTGTATCCTACCCCCCATACCACCTTTATGTACTTCGGATTTTTCGGGTTGATCTCGATCTTTTCACGCAAGTGGCGAATGTGCACCATTACGGTGTTCTCGACCGCGAAAGCTTCTTCATTCCATACATTGGTGTAAATTTGCTCGGCAGAAAATACCCTGCCGGGATTCTTCATAAAAAGCTCGATTATTTTTAACTCTTTGGCGGTAAGTCGAACAGGCTCTCCATCTACGCTCAGAGTCTTTTCATTTATATCATACTCCAGCCCGCCAACTGTGATAACATCCGTTTTTGATTCCGCAGATTCGCTGCCGAGAGATGTGTAGCGTCTAATACTTGATTTAACTCTCGCAGCCAGCTCTGAAGGGCTGTAAGGCTTGGTAATGTAATCATCTGCGCCAATTGAAAGACCAAGGACCTTGTCGCTCTCTTCCGACTTTGCCGAAAGCACGAGCACAGGAATATTTCTCTTTTCCCTGATCTTCATTATTGCAGACAGACCGTCGAGATTTGGCATCATTATATCTATTATAACCAGCTTTATCTCGGGGTTCTCAGCAAGCGCTTCAAGTGCCTCTAAGCCGTCGTAGGCTTTTATAACCGAGTATCCCTCGAGCTCCAGCAGCTTTGCTATCGCCTTTACAATATCTCTGTCGTCGTCTGTCACCAAGACCTGAATTTTTTCCATCTCTATTGCTCTCCTTTGTTTCAGGCGGCTTGTCTTTTCTCCGCCGATTATTATTTTAAACCCGCATTCTTAAATACAAGTGGACGTTATTCTTAAATTTATCTTAATTAAATTATCCGCATTTATAATTATATCAGCATATTTTCGGCGTGTCAAGTGGATATAAAAAGCGCCCCGAAGCAGATCGGAGCGCTTTGAAATAATTCTTATGAAATTTACTGATTAAGCTCAGAAAGACGCTTGTTCATATCCTTGATCTCAGAATCAACAGTAGCGGAGTACTGCTCGCGGATCTGTGCCCATGTAGGCTGGTTGCCGTCCTCATCGGTGCTTGCAACAGCGCCGTAGATGTAGTCGGCAAGCTTCTGGTTTCCATCGAAGGATTTCTCGTCGCCGAGTGTGTTGGAGATACCGAATATGTAGTCGAAGATCATCATGTAGTCGTCGGAAATGACGTCTGTGCGTACATTGTACATTTCCTCAGTCCAGTAAGGATTGTTCTCCATGAATTTTTCCTTGTTGGTCTCAGCGTACTTAGGATCAGTCTTGGCAACGCGGTTACACTCAAACCAGCACTTTACAGCGTCAGCCTTGTCAGAACCTTTTACCCACATATAAGCCGTCATGTTTGAAGTAGTGATCTTCTGCGGGTTATCGTCGCTTGCGGGTATCGGCACGATAGCCCAGTTGTCGCCCTCCTTAGGACCGCTGTTGCCTGTGTAAGCCCAGTCGCCCATAGCGTAGAATAGGCAATTCTGTGAGAAGCAATCGCTAGCAGAGCCTATCCAGCCGCCGAGTATAAGACCCTTCTTATTCATATCGTAAAGCATATTTTCTGCCTTTTCGATGTCGGGGTCTTTCATGTTGTTTACAAAAGTATTTGAATCTGCATCGTACTCAACAAGACGTTTTCCGGTCTGCTGAACGAAATGATTCTTAAAGAAGCCGTTTACGCCGTAGCGCTCAGTATCGGAAGCGTTGCCAACGTAGTCGGTCATGATGTTTTCCCATGCACTCCATGTCCACTCACCATCGAGATAGAGCTGGTAAGGATCATCAAGACCCTCAGACTCGATAACGGAATTATCGTAGCATAGCATAGCGGAAGCTTCGTAGCCTACGGGAGCAACATAGTGCGCACCCTTGAGTACGAACTGGTCTGCAACGTTCTTGGTTGGCGACCAAAGATCGCTTTCAAAGTCTACTATGGAGTCTATCGGCTGATACATCTCGCGTACTATCTGCGAGGGAAAAGCTATCCATTCATACTTGAAGATGTCGGGTACATCCTTATTTGCGGTTATAGCAGCTGCAAGCTTGTCGAAACGCTCATCGTGAGTAGTAGCGCTGTACTTTATCGAGCCGCCTCTCTTCTGGAAAAGAGTAAGCTCGGTAGATGTTTCGGGATTGCCTGCGGTGGGGTTAAGATCTCCCTCGCCGAGGTAAAGCAGCTCGGTAGCCGAGCCCTCGGGAATGGCGGAGATTTTTTCATCGTCTTCTACCTTTACATTATTTGTAGCTTCAAAGCTTGAGGAATCTTTATCTTCCTTTTTGCTTCCGCAGGAAGCAGCGGAAAGTGCCATTGCCAAAGCAAAAGCTCCTGCGATAACGCGCTTGTAATTCTTCATCTGAATATCTTCCTTTCAAAATTTATCAGTTGCCCTGCTTAGAGATATATGTCTTGATAGCTTCATTGATAGCTTTCAGCTCGGTATCTACCGTAGCGGAGTAGGTCTCTCTCAGTTCGCTCCATGTGTACTGGTGACCGCTGTCGTCAGTCTTGTTGGTGAACTCATAAAGTTTTCTTGTGATAGAGTTTCCGTCCTCGTTAGAGTTATCGTCAGAAAGTGTGCCCGAAATGCCGTAGCCGTAGTCAAATACCTGCTTGTACTCGGTCGAAGAAGCGTCGAGGAATACCTGATACATATCCTCTGTCCATGCGGGATTTGCGTTGAGGAATTTTTCCTTGCCGTTTTCACGATATGTAGCGTCAGTATTGGCAATGCGGCAGCACTCGTACCATGTCTTTACAGCTTCGCTCTTGGTAGAACCCTTTACCCACATATAAGCGAGCATATCGGAAGTCATGTACTTTTCATCGGTGTTAGGATCAGATGGGATAGGAACTACTCTCCAGTCGTCGCCTTCCTTAGGACCGTTGTTGCCGGTCATAGCCCATGTACCCATGCAATAGAAGAGTGTATTACCATCTTTAAGAGCGTTGTTTGCGTTGCCCTTCCAGTCTGTATCTACAAATCCCTTTTTACCTATATCGTACAGCAGATTCTCTGCGCGCTCGATGTCAGGGTCGCTGAGATTGGAAACAAAAGTATTGGTTTCTTTATCGTAATTTATCATGGTCTTGCCGGTCTGCTGGATAAGCTGAGTCTGGAACCAGCCGTTAATACCATATCTTGTCTGTCCGTCAGTTGCGTTAGAGCAGAAAGTATTCATCATATCGTACCATGTATCCCAGTTCCACTCGCCGTTCTGATAAAGCTCGTACGGATCGTCAAGACCTTCGTTTTCGATAACTGAGTAATCATACATCATAAGAGTTCCGACTGAGAAGCTGATAGGCGCTACATAATGCTCACCGTTAAGTACGAACTGGTCAGCAGAATCCTTAGTATCTTTCCATAGGTCGGAATCGAAATCAACTATGCTGTCAACAGGCTGGTACATATCCTTAACTATCTGACAGGGAAAAGCGAGCCACTCATACTTAAATATGTCAGGCACGTCTTTCTTAGACATGATAGCAGCAGCAAGCTTGTCAAACTTTTCGCTGTCGATAACCTGGCTGTATTTTACCTTGCCGCCCTTGTTGTTGAAAAGGGTCATCTCTACGCTCTTGTCCTGCCCCTCTTGGGGATTGAGGTCGTATGTACCCATCCAAAGTATCTCGTGGTCGGCGTCCTCAGGAATATCTTCGATAAGATCAGTGTCATTTACCGCTACTTTTTTTACAGTAGTAACTGCCGAATCATTTTTTGAAGAACCTCCGCAGCCTGCGGCACTGCATACGCACATTAAAGCCGCTGTGAGGGCGGCTATCTTTCTAAATTTCATAAGAATTGATCCTTTCTCTAAAAAATACGTTATGGTAAAACTGAATAACACAGTTTCATGTACAATAAACCATACATAAATTATAAAACATATTGTAATCGTTGTCAATACACATAAAAAACAAAATAACTCAGCGCTTTTTGTAAGATGTGTCTAAAAAAGCGTTTTCAATTTGTGCATAGTGAAAAATATATGTTCAAATATTAAACATAGACTGCTTGTTTACATTGTTTTCATGAGCAAAACGATCTACACACTGTAAAATAAGAAAACCCACCATATTTTTCTGCATTGGTAGGTTTTCGTATAAAACTATTTTCTTTTCGATCAGTTTTTCTTAGAATCGTTTTTTCTGATCTCGCCGCGTTTGATCTTTCCGCTTATAGTCTTAGGCAGTTCGTCTACAAATTCCACTATTCTCGGGTACTTGTACGGCGCGGTAGATCTCTTTACATAGTTCTGAAGCTCTTTCGCAAGCTCGTCAGACGGCTTGTAATTCTTTGTAAGAACGATCGTCGCCTTTACAACTTTGCCGCGGATAGGGTCGTCCGCCGCAGTTATTGCGCACTCCAGTACGCTCGGGTGCTCCATCAATATGCTTTCGATCTCGAAAGGCCCAATGCGGTATCCCGAAGCTTTGATAAGATCGTCAGTTCTGCCGACGTACCAGTAGTAACCGTCCTCATCCATATATGCGGTGTCGCCCGTGTGGTAGAAGCCGTATCTCCACGCGCGGTCGTTTTCAGCAGGATTTCGGTAGTACTCTTTGAAAAGCGCAGGGTGCTTGCCGCGTTCGCCGTAGATCACTATCTCGCCCGTTTCGCCCTGCTTCACAGGTTTGCCGTCTTCGTTCACGATGCCGACCTTGTAAAGCGGAGTAGGCTTGCCCATAGAGCCCGGCTTAGGCTCCATGCCGTACAGATTGCCGACTATAACGGCCGATTCGGTCTGTCCAAAGCCCTCCATAAGTTTCAGTCCCGTGTACTCATACCACTTGTTGAATACCTCGGGATTGAGCGCTTCGCCCGCGATACAGCTGTATTTCAGCGACGAAAGATCATAATTCTCTATGCCCTCTTTGATAAAGAAACGGTACATGGTAGGCGGTGCGCAGAAAGATGTCAGCTTGTAATCCTGAATAACTTTCAGCAGTGCCGAGGGGTTAAAGCGGTCGAAATCGTAGATAAATGTGGTAGCTCCCGCTATGAACTGGCCGAACATCTTGCCCCATGCGCACTTAGCCCAGCCCGTTTCAGAAACGGTAAGGTGCAGTGAATTTTCATCGAGGTGATGCCAGTGCTTGCCCGTGATGATATGCGCGGCGGCTATCGAATAGCGGTGCAGTACCATCTTAGGATAGCCCGTAGTGCCCGAGCTGAAATACATCAGCATAGGCTCGTCAACGTGCGTTTCCACTCTTTCAAATTCAGGAGAATATTTTGCGATCTCGGGCAGGAAATCTGTCCAACCATCGCGGCTGCCGTGAGTGATGAACTTCTCTTTCATTCCGTCGTACTCTTCCAGCGCCTGCTCGATATGGTCAGGAACGTTGTTCTCAGCGGTAGCGACTATATACTTTATGTCAGCCGCCTTGAAACGGTAGGTGTAGTCCTTTTTCATGAGCTGGTTTGTGGCGGGAACGAGAATAGCGCCGATCTTCATAAGTCCATACGCCAAGAACCAAAATTCATAATGCCTTTTCAGTACAGCCATTACGAAATCGCCTTTTTTCACGCCGTGTGCAAGCATCATGTTCGCAACGCGGCTGCTCTGCTCTTTCAAATCACGATAGGTGAAGCGGTGCTCCTCGCCGGCTTCGTTTACCCAAAGTATAGCCGTTCTGTCGGGCTGAAGTCTTGCAAGCTCGTCAACTACGTCGTAAGAGAAGTTGAAATTATCTTTCAGATCAAGCTCGAAGCTCAAAAGTCTGCCTTCGTCATCAAGCTCTTCTTTCACGAACCTTTTGTAAAAATCTTTCATTAAAATATCCTCCTGCCGAGAATCAAATTTCTCTGCAAATTTTCTCTATGTCAGCGGGACTTTCCGCTATGTATACAGCTCCTGCGCGCTCCAGCTCTTCCCTGCCGCGAAATCCCCATACACAGCCGATCGAGCGCATACCCGCGTTCTCAGCCGTGATAATGTCAACGTCAGAATCGCCGACCATTACAGTTTCCTCGGGCACAACGTCGAGCTTCTGCATTATGTCGTTTACGATGTCCGGCGCTGGCTTGGCTTTCATTCCGTCAAGTTTTCCGCGAACAAGCTCGAAACAGCTTTCGTCAAAAAATGCCGAAACTATCTGCTTAGAAAAAGCGTCGGGCTTGTTTGAGGCTACCGCGCATTTCAGCCCCAGCGAATGCAGGTCAGAAATTACCTTGGTTATGCCGTCATAAGGCTTTGTTTTATTAAGACAGCCGCTGCGGTAGTAGTCGGAAAAAATAGCATGTATCCTTTCCAATTCCTGCGGGTCAGTGCCCTGCGGCATAGCTCTTTCTATAAGCTTTCGCGTGCCGTTTCCGACGTAATATCTGTAATTATCCAGCGGGTGGGTCGGGTATCCGTTTTCCTCAAGCGCACGGTTAGTAGCGTCGGCTAGGTCGGCTATGGAATTTACCAGTGTACCGTCAAGGTCAAATATCACCAGTTTTAGCATATTATCATCTTCTTATTATAATTTATCAATCTTCGAGTTTTGAAGCAAGGCGTGAAGAATATGTGTTTCTGAATTCCTCGTATCTGCCCTCGTCGAGCGCTTCACGTATCTTCTCCATCAGCGTATTATAGAAATACAGGTTGTGCTGTACTGCAAGTCTGCCCGCGAGCTGCTCGTTCGATTTGAAAAGATGGCGTATATACGCTCTCGAGAAATTGCGGCAAGTCGGGCAGTCGCATTCGGTATCCAGCGGACGGTCATCAAGCTCATAACGTTTATTGTGCGCGTGCATTATGCCGTTCCATGTGAATATCGTAGCGTGACGTGCGTTTCTGCTGGGCATTACGCAGTCGAAGAAATCCACTCCGCGGTAAACCGCTTCGATAATGTTCGATGGCGTGCCGACTCCCATAAGGTAGCGCGGCTTGTCCTTAGGCATAAAAGGCTCTACCTGCTCGATGACGTGGTACATCACCTCGGTAGGCTCTCCTACGGCAAGTCCGCCTATCGCAAAGCCTGAGCAGTACTCTATCTCGCGTATGCGCTTCATGTGTTCTATGCGCAGATCGTCATATGTGCAGCCCTGATTTATGCCGAAAAGCATCTGATCTTTATTTATGGTATCTTCAAGTAAATTAAGGCGCTTTTGCTCTGCCACGCAGCGCTCCAGCCAGCGTACAGTGCGCTCACAGGAAGCTTTGGAATAAGCATACTCCGCAGGGTTTTCTACGCACTCGTCGAAAGCCATCGCGATGGTGGAAGCGAGGTGCGATTGTATACGCATGCTTTCTTCCGGCCCCATGAAAATGCGTTTCCCGTCAACGTGCGAATTGAAATAAACGCCTTCTTCTTTTATTTTACGCAGTTTAGCAAGCGAAAAAACCTGAAATCCGCCGCTGTCTGTAAGAATAGGCTTGTGCCAGTTCATGAATTTGTGCAGACCGCCCATTTTGTAGATTATATCGTCGCCGGGACGAACGTGCAGGTGGTAGGTATTGCAGAGTTCTACCTGACATTTGAGCTGGTCGGAAAGGTCTACCGAGGAAATGCCGCCTTTTATCGCGGCAGACGTGCCCACGTTCATGAAAACAGGCGTTTGTATAGTGCCGTGAACGGTGGTAAGCTCACCTCTTCTGGCGTTTCCCTCTTGTTTTATCAATTTAAACATATTAAGCAAATTTCTCCTTGATAGTTGTTGTATCCTAAGCTTTGTTTTCGATGTCTTTTTTCTTTGCGGCGGCTTTCAGCCATTGACCAAAAGTCTGCTCTTCCTGCTCGGGATATATCTCGCTCAGCGGCGTATCCAGCTGCCAGTCGAAAACAGTGTTGCAGACCCATATGCCGAAAGTCTTTTCGCGCAGCGGGTAGCCCTCTGGCGGTTTTCTGCGCTTTTGCCCCTCTATTATGGTATCCTCGATCTCAAGCATCTTACCGAAGTGTTCTATCTTGCCGAATACGGGATAGTACATACTGCACCTTATCTTATTTCGCCCATCGGTAAACCTAGCAGCCGAGCATGACGAAGGATTTTCGGGCGTTATGCCGAACTGCCGCAGAAATTCGCACAGCTTCGGGTAACTTTCCGCCAGCGCAGGGCGTATGACTTCTATACAGGGCGAAAGTATCTTGTGCTCAGCAGCGTAATATTCAGCTGTTTTATCGATGTCAACAGAAAATCTGTAAGCCAGTTTCTTGCTTTCGCTGCCGCAGGTGCAGCATTCAATGATCTCCACGAAACTACCTCGTTTCAAAAAAGAAAAACTCTGTATTTACGATCAGAATTACATTTTAAATAATTTTATCATAAATACAGGGTTTTGTCAAAGCTTTTTTAGACACAGTTTAATAACTGGTGCATAAGTTTTAGCAAAAATATTGTAAATCATTTCATCAATTCGCGGCTTATGATATAAACATACAGTCACCAAACGAAAAGAAGCGGTATTTCTCTTCCACCGCGATCTTGTAAGCGTTCATGGTATTCTCATACCCTAGGAATGCTGATACCAGCATGATGAGCGTGCTCTCCGGCAGATGAAAATTTGTTATCAGCCCATCGAGCACTTTGAATTCAAATCCGGGGTAAATGAATATCTCCGTCCTGCCCTCGCATGAGATTATCTTGCCGTACTTTTGCGCCGCGGCTTCAAGGGTTCGGCAGCTTGTAGTGCCGACCGCGATAACACGTCCGCCGCGTGCTTTGGTGTCGTTTATCATTTTAGCCGTTTCTTCTGGTATCTCGTAATGCTCGCTGTGCATCTTGTGGTCGAGCACTTTGTCCTCTTTTACGGGTCGGAACGTGCCAAGACCAACATGAAGTGTAACGTAGGCGATGTTTATACCACGCTTCTGAATATCCGCTAGCATTTCCTTTGTAAAATGCAGACCCGCCGTAGGCGCTGCGGAAGAGCCTATCTCGTGCGAATATACAGTCTGATAACGTTCTTTATCCTCAAGCTTTTCAGTGATGTACGGCGGCAGCGGCATCTGACCTATCTCGTCGAGAACGCTGTAAATGTTGCCCTCCAAAACAGTGAATTTTGCAACGCGGTTGCCGTCTTCCAGAACGTCTGTTATTTCAGCTGTGAGATTGCCCTCGCCGAATACGAACTTCGCGCCGACTTTCGCCTTCTTTCCGGGGCGGCAGAGTATTTCCCACTCTTCATTTCCGCGCTGTTCCAGCAGCAGAAACTCTATAAAGCTTCCCGTATCAGCACGCTTGCCGTAAATACGGGCAGGCAGTACGCGCGAATCGTTCAGCACCAGCAGATCGCCCTCCTGCAAAAAATCGCAGAGGTCGTAGAAATGCGAGTGAACGCACTCCCCTGTTTTGCGGTCGATCTTCATCATGCGTGAAGCATTTCTCGGCTCTATCGGGTGCTGAGCTATAAGCTCTTTCGGCAGGTCGTACCAGAAATCAGATTTTGTCATGTTTTTTACATCAAGCATCTTTATTCTCCTTATTATATGTATATACAGCGCTCAATTTACAAAAAATTAAAACTTTTTCGCTTTTGGCTATTGACAACGCGGCAAATATCTGTTATTATTAAACAGAACAGATAGAGGTGCGGTAATGAATAGTACCTGACAGCAAAGTGTTTTTATCTTAAACGGTGTTTCCCCAAGCGCCGCGGCTGCTGTCAGCGAAAGGCTAAACCGCCGAAGCGTGCGTAAGGGGCGCATGGCTGACTGCAGGTTTAAGAGATATGCAGTTGTCATCATTACATTATGGTGGAGTGCTATCGGCATTATTTATGTCAACATTCTTATTATATTGTATGATGGCCGGGTTTTCAACCGGTTTTTTTATTGTTTCAATATTTTTTATGCTTTGTACATAATTTTGACACACACGATATGCGTGCCGTGCAAAAGCAAATGAAAAGGAGTTTTTTTGATGAAGAAATTTAATGTAGGTATCATCGGCGCTACGGGCATGGTCGGTCAGAGATTTTCTCTGCTGCTCAGCGAACACCCTTGGTTCAACGTTGTTTGCGTTGCGGCTTCCTCCCGCTCGGCAGGCAAAAAGCTTAAAGACGCTATCGGCAGCAAGTGGGCTATGACTCAGCCTATCCCTGAAGCCATCGGCGAGCTGACTGTTCTCGACGCTGAAAAAGATATAGAGAAGATAGCTTCTATGGTAGATTTCGTATTCTGCGCTGTAAATATGAAGAAGGACGAGATCAAGGCTCTGGAAGAAAAGTACGCTAAGGCTGAGTGCCCAGTGGTTTCCAATAACTCCGCTCACAGACATACTCCCGATGTTCCTATGGTGATCCCCGAGATCAACCCTGAGCATATCGAGATAATCCCTGCGCAGAGAAAGCGTCTTGGCACAAAACGCGGATTTATCGCTGTTAAGTCTAATTGCTCGCTCCAGAGCTACGTTCCTGCTCTCGCAGCGCTCATGGACGAATTCAAGGTTACTAAGGCCCTTACCTGCACCTATCAGGCTATTTCCGGTGCCGGCAAGACTTTTGAGACTATGCCCGAGATACTCGACAACGTTATCCCCTTCATCGGCGGCGAAGAAGAAAAGTCCGAGCAGGAGCCTCTTAAGATCTGGGGCAAGATCGAGGGCGACAAGATAGTTCCCGCTACCACTCCTAACATCACCGCTCAGTGCCTGAGAGTACCTGTTTCCGACGGTCACACTGCTGCTGTATTTGCTTCTTTCGAAAAGAAGCCTACTAAGGAGCAGATGCTTGAAGCATGGGCTAATTTCAAAGGCGTTCCTCAGGAGCTTGAGCTTCCCTCCGCTCCTAAGCAGTTCCTGCACTATTTTGAAGAGGACAATCGTCCGCAGCCTAAGCTCGACAGAAACCTTGAAGGCGGCATGGCAGTATCTATCGGTCGTCTGCGCGAGGATACTCAGTATGATTACAAGTTCGTTTGCCTCTCTCACAATACTCTGAGAGGAGCTGCCGGCGGAGCTGTTCTGCTTGCAGAGCTGCTTGCTGCAAAGGGTTATTTTGATTAAAAATGAGCATTGAAATAAAAAAATGCGGCGCGGCGGAGTGTCCCGAGCTTTTTCAGATGACGAAAGAGCTTATAGATTACCACGATATGAGCGATATTTTTACTCTTACCGAGCAGCGGCTGACTGAGCTTGTACTGAGCGGCGCTGTTCACAGCTATATCGCCTACGTTGACGGCAAGCCTGCTGCGCACATAAATTTCTTTTATAAGTACACGACCTTTACAGGCAGAAAGATTCTTTATCTTGAAGATCTGTACACCCGCAGCGAATTTCGCGGACACGGACTTGGCACCAAGATGTTTGATCTGCTGAAAAACATAGCTAAAGAAAATTACTGCGAGTCGATAGAGTGGAAATGTGCTAAGTTCAACGAGAGCGGGAAACGCTTTTACGAACGCATCGGCGCACGGACAGAACAGGTCTGGGATACATATACTATTGAAAGAAAAGATTTTTGACCTTTGACTTGAAAGGAGTCGGAGTCTGATGAAAAAGACTATTTTTACAGGCGCTGGCGTAGCTATCGCCACACCTATGACCGAGAGCGGAGAGATCAATTTCGACGAGCTCGGCAGACTTATAGAGTTTAATATTGAAAACGGCACAGACGCTATCATCATCTGCGGTACTACCGGCGAAAGCGCTACCATGACCGACGAAGAGCACGTTGCCTGCATAAAGTACGCGGTAGAAAAGACTGCGGGCAGGATCCCTGTTATCGCGGGTACCGGTTCTAATCACACAAGCTACGCTGTAAATCTTTCTAAGGAAGCTGAAAAGCTTGGAGCTGACGCTCTGCTTTGCGTTACCCCTTACTACAACAAGGCTTCGCAGAAGGGTCTTATCAAGCACTTTACCGCTGTTGCTGAGGCTGTTGACCTGCCGATAATCCTTTACAACGTTCCTTCGAGAACAGGCGTGAACATTGCCGTTGAAACTATGAAGGAGCTTTCTAAGCTGGACAACATCGTGGCAGTAAAGGAAGCTTCCGGCAATATCAGCCAGGTAGCTAAGATCAAGCAAGCTTGCGGCGACGCGCTGGATATTTACTCGGGCAACGATGATCAGATTATTCCGATAATGTCGCTTGGCGGCAAAGGCGTTATCTCCGTCCTCTCTAACTGCTGTCCTAAGGAAACACATGAGATCTGCGCGCTTTGTATGGAAGAAAAGTACTCCGAAGCACGCGAGATAGCTATGAAGACCCTGCCTTTTGCAAACGCGCTTTTCAGCGACGTAAACCCCATTCCTGTAAAGCAGGCGCTTAATTACATGGGCTTCAAGGCCGGCTCCTGCCGTCTGCCCCTTTGCGATATGAGCGATGAAGCCGCCGCAAAACTGAAAGCAGAAATGGAAAAGCTCGGACTGGTAAACAGCATCAAGTAAAAAAGATAAAGGCGGATAAAAACATCCGCCCTTTTTGAAAGGAAGTTAATATCATGACAAACATCGCAATATGCGGAGCTTCTGGAAAAATGGGCAAGGTCATCGCTGATATAATCACCGGCAGAGATGACTGCAAGGTAGTCGGCGGTATAGATAAAATCGCTGACAGTGGCGCTGTCTTCCCTATCGTAGCCACAGCGGCCGAGCTTCCCGTAAAGCCTGAAGTTATAATCGACTTTTCGCACCCATCTACTCTTGATGGTCTGCTCGATTACTGCCAGACCAACGGCGTGCCCATAGTTATCGCGACCACGGGTTACAGCGAAGAGCAGATAGCTAAAATAAAGAAAGCGGCTGAGTTGATACCCGTATTCTTTACCTTCAATATGTCGCTTGGCATCAATCTTCTTGCTGAACTTGCTAAAAAGGCGGCGGCTGTTCTCGAAGGTCAGTTCGATATTGAGATAATCGAGAAACATCATAATCAGAAGATCGACGCCCCCAGCGGCACAGCTATCATGCTCGGCAACGCTATCAACGAAGTGCTCGAACAGAAATGCGAGTACGTTTACGATCGTCACTCGGTACGCGCAAAGAGAAGCAAAACCGAGATAGGTATGCACTCGGTACGCGGCGGCACGATCGTCGGCGAGCACGAGATAATCTTTGCCGGCAGAGATGAAGTCATCTCCCTCAAGCATGAGGCTCACTCAAAGAGTGTTTTCGCAGTAGGTTCTGTAAACGCCGCAGTTTTCCTCAAAAATAAGGAGCACGGTCTTTACGAGATGGGCGATATGCTCGCGGAAGTTTGATACAAAACTGTATATAAAGCAAAAGCTTGCAGTCCGTTTTATTGGACTACAAGCTTTTTTTATTTCTTGCTCTTAGGTTGTTTTCTTAGGAATTTGTAGCTCTTTTTGTATTCGTCATACGCTTCATCAAACTCAGCTTTGTTAGGCAAATATCCGCCGTAACAGGTCTTTTCAAACAGCGCAAACAGCTTATCCAGCGAAACTCCGCGGTTTTGCGAGATGTATTCGCTCAGCATTTCGGGTGTGTACGAAGAGTAATTTTGCTGAGATGAAAAGTTTACGAGTTTCAGCACGTTCGCGTAAAGAGCCAGTGTTTGCTTGTCAGGCGATTTAAAATGCAGACGAATGCGGAAGAAGCGCTCAACTATCCTGTCAAGCAGAACTATGAAGATCACTACGAATACGACCGCGATAAGTATCAGTGATCTGCCGAGTATGCTCACGAATGCCGCCGTGTCGAAGCCGCTGTCCTGCTGAATGTTGCGGTAGTCAGAAACGGTGGGGTCGAATGTCAGCCAGCCCACGCCCGAGATGTAAACCTCTACAAAAGCGTGTGCATACGAATCGCGGATAATATATCTGTCGCCCGTCTTTTCAAACGCGGCGTAGCCCTCTACATACCGCGCAGGCAGACCCACGGCGCGCGCCATTAGCGTCATAGCGGTCGCGTAGCTGGAGCATACACCCGTTTTGCTGTCAAACAGAAAATATTCTATCGACTCATCGTCGGGAACGTAATCGAGGTCGTAAACAAAGCCGTTGTTCTCAAAATAGCTTTCCAGCGCTACGGCTTTTGCCATATCGCCGTGAAGCCCTTTGGTTATCTCGTTAGCAAGGTCAGTTACTTTACTATCCACAATATCATTATCCATTGAAATATACCTTGACGAATTGTAATAATCATTGAGGAAATTTGCATCGTAAACGTCGCTGTCCCATATAAGCTGCTCCAAGTCAGACCTATCCATATCTAGCTGTTCGGCGTAGCGATAAAGCGCGTCTGACTGTTCTAGAAAAACAAATTTTTCATCTATGCCCTGCGAATTTTCACGTTTGTTCATGTTGCGGTAGATCTCGCCGTGGCTGTATTTTACATATCCGCGCTCAGTGCCCGAGGATTCATCGGCGATGGTGTTGAGCGGTGCGGGCAGATAAATCGGGTTGAACCCATCGTCCGTAACGCTTCCGTTCACCCTCGGTGCAAGCGCAGTTTCGGGGTCTGCACCGTTCAGATCAGCGCCGCTGTCCTTATACTTCTTCATCTGCGCTAATATGTCGTCCGTCATGTACTCGGGCGTGCTCTGATAATACGGCATACCGTAAAGATCGTCAGTGTCCATCTGCCAAACGTCGCCGTCAAAATAATCATATGCCTGCCGCCGCAGATAATAAATGTCTTTATCGCCGTCAGTTTGGAAATAGAAAAGCGGGTCGCCCGTATAGCTGTTGCCGCCGTAGCGCTTTGACGATGAGTTTGAAACGCTCTCGCCGTTGCCTGCTCCTGTCGCGTTTGTGGGAACGTAATCAAAATAATTTGAGTTGCGCTCCAATTTCGACTGATAGTCGGGCTTGTTTATCAGCATGGTAACAGCGCCCGTCAGCGATATGAAAAGCGCCATCGAGATGATGTACGAGCGGTTTACGACTACCCTGCCCGCCTTTTCGCGCGGCTGAGCGGGGTCTATCCTGCGGTTGTGCACCATAACGGCAAGGTAGAGCGTTATGATGATGGTAACGAGCGCTTCGGGTATTTCCTCAGCGCGCTTTGCATATATCACGAATGGAAATAGTATGCATAGCATTACGCCAAGACTTCGGTAGCGCACGCGAGTGAAGTAGTAAAGTATGGATATTACAAAAAAACCGCCGAGCAGAAATACGCTGTTTAGGTAAAACGGGCTGTAAGAATAGTTGCCGTCCTCGCCGTAAAACCATGTTATTATCGAGCCGTAGCCGTTCTGATAGCCCGCACCCATCAGTGCCATAGAGATAACGCCAAAGACTACCAGCATGAAAAAGTATATCAGCCCACCCGCTATCTTTATCTTTTTTATTCGATCAAACAGGCTGAAAAGCGCGTATTCGGCGACCAGAAATATCACAGAATAAAGCAGCGCCAGCGGTCTGTACAGCGCGTAGACTACGGCAAAACATACAGTAGCTCCCAACAGCGCGGGACAGATGTATTCTGTTAATTTTGTGAGTAATTCATTACGTTTTATAGTCATTATTTTCACCGATCAATGTTTCTTTTGCTTTAATTCAAATTCAGAATTTATTATCCACATATTTGATGATATGTCTATAAGCTCGGCACATTCAGCTGAGATAAGCATAGCGTTCGGAAAATGTGCGGCTATATCGGAAGCTGAGGCGTAGTTGTCTGCGCAAGCCGCCGTGAAGCAGATAGGCGTTTTGCCCGAACTTGCTATCTCAGGGGGCACAGTCTGCGGCGGTGTATGCGGCGTGTAGTCGGAAAAGCTCTCCTGCAAAGTGTAAACGTCCGCCATAGTGTGAATGTCCGTTCTCAGCCACATTCCGCCGCTGTAACGGAAAAAACTCGCTTCCCTGCCGTCGCGCACAAGCATCGACATCATCGCGAGCGCGCCCTCTATGACGTTGTCGCGCACCGTGAGCACATACTCGTTCTCCTCGATCTGCGGACAGTCGAGAAAGAAAAGCTGACCCGCCGCGCTGACCTTTTCGTCAAGACGCACCATGTAAATATCTCGCTTGGAAGAAAGCTTCCAGTTTATCTTTTTGATAGGGTCGCCGGGGTAATACTGGCGGTGCTCATAGCCCGGAACGCCGGTAGCGCCTACAGCTATTTCGTCCGATTCTTCCTCTTCATCGTCGTCATCGGCGGCGAACTGCGAAACTGTTTTCAGAAGCTCGGGCTGCATACCCGTGTCGGGAATATTCGGGTATACCGAAACTTTCGCTTTTAGTTGATCATCGTTTGTCATTGCGAAGGGAAGAGAAAATGAGAGTATCCCAAGAAAATCAGAAAGCCGCACGTTTGTAAGGCTGACCTCCGCCGCGCCCGAGTGCACAGCTTTCATAGAGATAGGGATAGTCGTGACCTCTTTGCCCGCTACCGAGCCGCTGTATACGCTTTCACCCTCGAATTTGAGGTGCGGCGTGCAGTCAGCTTTTATCTTCACAACGGGGGCGGGTACGATGATGCTCTTGCTGATGTTGACGTTGAGCAAAAAACTGTCGCCCTTGCCGAGCAGGTCGCGGCTCAGCGAGATCTCTACTTTGAGAAACCTGCGCACTACTAGCGTAACGGCGAGCGAGATAACAAAAGCGCATATCATCGCAGCGGTGAGTATTATGCCCGCCGTGCCGTCTATAAAGTACGCGACCATCACCGTTATGCAGATACAGCCGATGTACCCCAGCAGATTCTTTACTGTTTTCATACGGCACTCCTTATTCTATCGGAACTGCCACGGTAGAAGCCGCCTGATCCATAGCCGCGGCAGGGTCGCCGCCGTAGACTGACTTGCCCTTTGGCGAGAGCATTAGACGGTGTGCAAGCACGCACGAGGTCATAGCGCGCACGTCATCGGGCACAACGTAATCTCTGCCGTTGATATAAGCATACGCCTTTGAAGCCTTTAAAAGCGCAATGCCCGCGCGCGGAGAAGCGCCGAGCTTTATAAATTCGGAGCTGCGGCTTGCGTTTAGCAGGTCAACTATATATTTCTTGATATTTTCGGTGCATCTCACCTGCTTTACAGCCGCGATGTGCGCGTTCACGTCCTCGACAGACATTACAGCGCTGAGCTTTTCAGTAAACGCAGGCTGCTCTGAGCGGGTGATTATGTCCAGCTCTTCCTCGGCAGAGGGATAGCCCATGGAAATTTTCATAAGAAATCTGTCCATCTGCGCCTCTGGAAGATGATACGTTCCGTAAGTTTCAACGGGGTTCTGCGTGGCAAGCACCATAAATGGCGACGGTAACTGCATGGTCTTTCCGTCGAGTGAGATCTGGTGCTCTTCCATTACCTCCAGCAGCGAGGACTGCGCCTTTGGGGAAGCACGGTTTATCTCGTCGGCGAGCAGAAAGTTGCACATAGCCGCGCCCTGCTTGTACTCCATCTGGCGCGTCTGCGGGTCTATCATCGAAAAGCCGACGATGTCAGAGGGCATGATGTCGGGCGTGAGCTGTATACGGTTGAATTTTCCGTCAACAGAGTTCGCCAGCGCGGATACCAAGCGCGTTTTTCCGACGCCGGGCACGTCCTCGATAAGTATATGACCCTCGGCAAGAACAGCGCAAACGACCTTGATTATCGAATCGCGCTTTCCGACGATTATTTTTTCGATGTTCTCGATCAGTGAATTTATCTGAGTATTCATGTAAGCTGATTCTCCTTTTTTATTCGTTATAACTAATTATAACACATGGAGCTGACTTCAAGTCAATAGTAAGTTGCATAATTTACATTTTCTTAATAATATATCGCATTTATATGTATAAAATATGTAATTTCAGTTTTTTTCGGCGGTATACTTGCAATTCCGCGCAAAATATTGTATAATATAAACAGCTATTATTCGATATGGGAAGTGAGAAAATGGATAAGGCGCAGATAAACAGTATCGTTAAAATGATAAAAAAGTCGCGTGCCGAAAGCGGCGATGAAAGCAATAATTCTGCGGCGCAGACCGAGAAAAAAGCTTCGTTTCAGCTTAGCAGTAAGCCCGAAAAGGTTATGATAGGCTTGGGTCTGGCGGCAGGTCTTGCGATATTTTTTGACGACAGCCGAAAGAAAAAAAAGCACCCCGAACTGGCGCGCGGATATTTTAGAAGATGCTACGACAATTACCAAAAGCTCGGCGGACTGCTTGATTCCACTATTGCTAAAAACATCAAAGATCAGAAAGAGCGCGAGTTTAAGGACGATATGCTGGAAGATCTGACCATAGAAAAAGCGATAGATTTCGACCTTGACTAAGCTTAGGAGATTACCCGAAATGAAAAAATATTTTCTTGAATACCTTGCGTTTCTCGATAAGGCAATGGCCGACCCGAACACTGATTTTGCCAGACTTATGAAGATACATAAAGAAAAAACGCGGTATTTTCAGCATGAAAGATTTGTTCACCTCTTCGTAATGATACTCTTTGCGCTCTGCACAGTTGCGACTTTTCTTATAATAGTTGTGACCGAAACGGTGCTGCTGATACCGCTCGCGCTTCTTTTGCTCTGTCTGCTGATACCGTACATCAGCCACTACTATTTTTTAGAGAATAACACGCAGAAGCTCTACAAATATTACGACGCGATATGTGAAAAACTTGAAAGCGAGGACTTGTAATGCCCTTTGATAAATACACAAAAGAGGTCTGGAAAGGCAGCGTTATAACCTCTCCCCTGCCGCCGACGCTCGTCACCTGCGGCACAGAGGAAAAGCCGAACGTCTTTACCGTCGCGTGGACAGGAATACTTTGCACACAGCCGCCCGTAACGTACATCTCGGTGCGTCCCGAGCGTTATTCTTACGAGCTTATAAGCGAAACGGGAGAATTTGTCATAAACCTCGCTACTGAACAGCTTGTAAAAGCGGTAGACCTCTGCGGCGTGAAGTCGGGCCGAAATGTGGATAAATTTGAGCTGACAGGGCTTACGCGCGAAAAAGCCGCAGCTGTTTCCGCACCGATAATCGCCGAGTGCCCCGTGAATATCGAGTGCAAAGTGCGCGATAAGATCTCGCTCGGCACGCACGATGTTTTCATTGCCGATATTCTAAAGATCAACGCTGCGAAAGAACTGCTTGATGAAAAAGGCAAGCTCGCGCTGGAGAAAGCGGGACTTCTCGCCTACGCACACGGCGATTACTTCGCTCTCGGCAAACGATTGGGAAATTTCGGATTTTCGGTGCGAAAGAAAAATAAGAAACGCAAAAAGCATTGACATTTCGCGCAGAATGTGATATAATAACAAGTGGCAGGATCATCCCCTGCCTTTGTTTTTTATTATGGAATTTAGGGAGATCTGTCATGAAAGGATATTTATCTATCGCCGCCGCTATCGGAATTTGTCTTATGCTGAAAAAAGCCAAACCAATTCGCGCACACGCATGGTTCACACGCACGCACGAGGCTATCACCGAGGGCGCGTTTGAGCTGCTTGAAAAAGAGAACAAGCCGAAGGTAGCGGCATTTTATAAAAATTATCACACTGAGCTTTTAAATGGCTGCTCTGCGCCAGATAAAGAGGGCGACCCTGACAAGGGTGCAGGCGCGCACTATTATTCCTGCGCAAACGCAAAGGGCAAGGCGCTTCCGCAGCAGGCGGGCTATTATCAGAACCGCTTGGGCGATTACTCAAAGAGCGCACGCTCTATGCTTGAGGAAAATTACACTTGCGCGCTCAATCTTTACAAAAACGGCAAAGTAAGCGAAGCTATGTATTGCCTTGGACGTGCGGCGCACTTCATCGAGGACATTAGCTGCCCCGTTCACACGGCGAATATGCGCTATTTCGATAAGCCGGGCAACGCTCACAACGCTTTTGAAAAGCACGCCAATAACATTTCCCGCAACTTCCCTGCCGAGAAATTTGACAAGCGCCTGCTGAAAACCTATTCGGGCGATAGCTTTGAGAACGCAGCTAACAAGCTTTGCGCAGTTTCCAACAAGCACGCAGAACCTATCTCAAATCTCGACCCGATCGCTTTTGACAACGCAGTTAAGAGCATGGTGCCGATCGCAACTCAGAACGTTATGGCTCTGCTGATGAAATTTTTTGATGACTGCAAGGCGGAAAACGGCAACTATCTGCTCGATGGAAAGATGTACACCTTCAAGAACGAAGCCAGCGGTGAACTGCTAACGGTCACTGCGAAAGGCATTGCGCTCGAAAAAGCCGACAAGGATAAAGAGCAGAAGCTCAACCTCGTGATGTCTGACAACGGCACGTTCGCACTCAAAGCGGCAGACGGCGGATACGTTTCGGCTAAGCTTAAAGGCTTTGATTATCCCAAGGGCGACACCGCGGGAGCGCAGTTCCGAGCCGCGGCGCTGGGCAAGAACAGATACCGCATCACTACCGAAGCGAGCAGCTTTGCAAAAGTTCTCGCCTGCGGAAAAACGGGCGGGCTGACTGTTGCGGACTTCGATCCGGGCAATTCTACTCAGGTCTGGATACTCAATAAATAAAAAATACGTCGGCTCGATTTGTTTGATCCGACGTTTTTATATGCTATGTCACAAAAAAGACCGCCCCGCAGGACGGTCTTATATTTATGCGAAAATTATTTCTTCATCATGGAAGCAACTTCGTCAGCAAGATTATCTTCCTGCTTTTCGATGCCTTCGCCGCGCTCGAAACGTACAACGTCTACAACGCTGATAGTGCCGCCAAGCTTCTTAGCCTCAGCGTCAACATAGCCCTGTACGGAAACCTTGTCGTCCTTTACGAAAGCCTGCTCGAGGAGGCAGTTCTCGGAATAGTACTTTCCAACCTTGCCCTCTACGATCTTGACCTTTACCTGCTCAGGCTTCTTAGCCATCTTAGGATCTTCAGCCATCTGCTTCAGCATGATCTCCTTCTCGTTCTCAAGAACTTCAGCAGGAACCTGCTCTCTGCACATATATGCAGGGTTCAGAGCAGCAGACTGCATTGCAACGTCCTTACCGATGTAAGCTACCTTGTCAGCGTCGAGCTCAGTGTCGAGCTTAACGAGAACGCCGATGCTTCCGCCATTGTGAACGTAAGAAGCAAGAACGCCTTCGAGTCTTACAAAGCGGCGGATCTGGATGTTCTCTCTGATCTTCATGCCTGCAAGCTCGGTAAGAGTAGCGTCTACGGTAGCGTCGCCGCCGCTGATGGTGCAAGCCTTAAGGGCTTCAACGTCAGCAGGGTTCGCCTCGATGATGGTCTCAGCAACAGCGTTTGCAAACTTCTTGAAATCGTCGGTGTTTGCAGCAAAGTCGGTCTCGGTGTTTACTTCTACCAGAGCGCCTACATTGCCCTTTACGAGAGCAACTACCAGACCCTCGGCAGCAGTTCTGCCGCTCTTCTTAGCCTGGGTAGCAAGTCCCTTTTCACGAAGGATCTCTATTGCCTTTTCCTGATCGTTATCTGTTTCAACAAGCGCTCTCTTGCAGTCCATCATGCCAACGCCTGTAAGCTCCATAAGAGCCTTAATGTCCTTAACTGTAACAGCCATCTGTATTTCCTCCTAATATTTTAATATAGGCAGACAGATTTTTGCTGCCTGCCTACTGATAAAATTCTTGAATTATTCAGCTGCTTCCTCTGCAACTTCTTCAGCTGCATTGTCCGCGCCCTGTCTGCCCTCGATGATAGCATCTGCCATGCAGCCGGCGATAAGCTTTACCGCACGGATAGCGTCATCGTTACCGGGGATAACGTAATCAACGTCGTCAGGATCGCAGTTGGTATCTACGATAGCTACTACGGGGATACCGAGCTTCTTAGCTTCGCTTACAGCGATCTTTTCCTTGCGGGGGTCTACTACGAAGAGAGCGCCGGGGAGCTTCTTCATGTTCTTGATACCGCCCATGAACTTCTCGAGCTTTTCAATCTCGAGGGTCAGCTTAACAACTTCCTTCTTAGGGAGAAGATTGAAAGTGCCGTCTTCTTCCATAGTGTGGAGCTGCTCAAGTCTCTTGATTCTCATCTGGATGGTCTTGAAGTTGGTCATCATACCGCCGAGCCATCTGGCGTTTACATAGTGAGCGTCAGCTCTGAGAGCCTCTTCCTTGATGGAATCTCCTGCCTGCTTCTTAGTGCCGACAAAAAGAACTTCCTTGCCGTCAGCAGAAAGATCGCGTACAAAATTGTAAGCTTCTTCAAGCTTCTTTACGGTCTTCTGAAGATCGATGATGTAGATTCCGTTTCTTTCGGTGAAAATGTAAGGTGCCATTTTCGGGTTCCATCTTCTTGTCTGGTGTCCGAAGTGAACGCCTGCTTCAAGAAGCTGCTTCATTGATACTACTGCCATGGTAGTAACCTCCTGTTTGGTTTTTAAATTTCCGCTTTCGCGAATGTGTGTATCCTCTGAATGGTTTTGAAAAAAGCGCGCCTTCACCCGCGCTGCGGGAACCACGGCGCAAACCATTCATGCGAATTGCTTTAATATTATACCACATATTCTCGCAGATTGCAAGAACTTTTTATTCGTCTATTTCAACAAACTTTCAACAGTAAATGACCTTGATTTTGTATACACCGTATCAGACGGCTGTTTCACAAGTATAGTATCCTCGCCGATGAGTGATATTTCAGAGCATTTTATGACTATATCGTCATCTCTGCCCATTATGCCGAAAGCGCGTGCGCGGCCGAATATCACCAGCGATACCACACTCTCGCTCTCGGTATCTATCTGAATATCGTCAACATACCCCAGCCTAAGCCCGCTTTTCATATCTATAACTTCTTTATTGCGCAGTTCAGTAAGCGTGCAAAGCATTATAATCACCTCGGATAATTATACTGTTTTTCAGGGTTGTACTATTCGTGTTCAAGAAGAAAATATTCTCCGCCGTTTATGTTCATTCCGCCTTTTATGCTCAGTTCTTCGCTGCCGAAAAGTGAATTTAGAAGTTTTGTATATTCCTCGATGTTATCGTTTTTTGAGTTACCATTCATTATCTTTTCAAGTTCTTCCGCGCCGTCATCTGATACATTGCTTTGTGTATCGTCAGCTTCGTCACTATCCCTAAACTTTATTTTCTCAGAAGCATTTTTTTCAAAATCAGTTTTCTGCTTGTCTGATAAAGCATAGCTGTCATTCGTCACTAGTATACAGTCTATATTCTCACCTAGTGAGTTTATTTTTTCTATATTATCAGGCAGATCCTCAGCTAGGGTCACAAACACATTATCCGCGTCATAGAGATACATAGAGAAATTCGTGAGCCGCCATGTATCGTTTAAGCTGTCCATTACCAGAACGCAATTCTTGCCGCTCGTTTCTTTTGCAGCGTCAAATTTTCCGCCGGGCATTTCAAAATAAAACTGGCAGTCTGTCACGAAATTTACGCGCACGGCTATCGCGGCTACCAGCGCAAGGCATACCGCCGAATTTGCTTTCTTTATCTTTGGTATTTTAGAGATGATGCGTTCAAACATTGCAACTGCTATCATGCAGGCGAGCGGGAAAGTCATGAAGATGTATCGCATGGAGTATACGCCCATTGTCAGAACATTCGTGGTGTAATTTGCTGTGCACATTTCCGCAATAACAGCGCAGAGTGCGAACAACGGGATATAGTTCGCTCTTTTAAGCCAGTTTTTGGTATTCAAGAAAGAGTTCTTTAAAGCCGAAAAAGCCTTTTTTTTCGCCGATATGAACCACTTCTCTTTTCTGAAAAGGAAGCACAGCGGCAGCATTATCATCAGTATAAATACCAGCGCGGCGATAACGTAGCTGTATGTTGCAGACTTGTAGACCGAAACGCCGAAGCCGAGATTATATTTCGTGACGTACTTAGTGAAAATGCGTATCTGCTCGAAAAATGTATATGCCTTTTCACCGCTGAATTGGTTGCCCATTATCTGCTTCCACCCCGCAGGATACACCGCGAAGAAAAGTCCCAGCGTAGCGAGCTGCGAGCCGCCGTATATGAAAAGTTTCTTTATCTTCTTTTTGCAGAGCAGATATATGCACATACAGGCTGTGAAAATCCCGACGTAGGCTATGCTGTTGTAGTGGGTCATAAACATCAGAAACGACGTTATCAGCACTGGAGCTAGGTGCTTTTTAAGATCAAAATTCTCGCTGAGATAAAGCTTGGCTGAGAAGTAGGTGTACATCACGCCTAGGGCTGTAAGCAGGCTGTATTGTCTGAGAAATACGAATGTAGAGAGCGCGCCTGTTCCCGCGCCGTAGAGTATGCAAGGCAGAAGCGCGGCGTGATCGGATTTTAGTATCAGCTTTGAAAGCTTGTAGAGAAACACCTGCGTTACTGTGAGAAAAATGCAGTTTAGGAAAAACGAGTAGTACAGTGAAAAGCTGTTCGTGAAAAACGAGCACACTGTATGCAGAAGCATATAATACAACGGCGGGTGGTGATCCAGTGTCTGGTTATGGTAGACCGAGCCGTAGGCAAAGCGCTCGCCGGGCTGTACGGTTATGTAGTCTTTAAATACCTTGCCAGATTCCCATTCGTTGTAGTTTATAACGTCGTCTACCGTCATATCGTCGATGAATACGCCGTCTTTCATGTAGATGAACGGCTGATAGTAGCTGTTCGCAAGTCCGTAGCTCCATATCTCATCCGAATGGCAGCCCTGCTTTTTGGTTACAAAGCAGAACGAAGTATATATAAGCTGCGCGGCTATGAGCAGTATCAGCAGCAGATAAGGCTTAGCATATTTCCTTATTTTCTCAGCAATATTTTTCATTCAAACACCCCTTATAATTCTGTCCATATAATTATAACAATAAAATAACCGTCTGTCAATATACCCGCACTCTTTTTCATATACTCCCCTGTCAGCGCATATTATATATAGAACAAGCTTTAGACTGATACAAACGGAGGAGTACAGATGAAACAGCCATCTTTTTCATATCTTGGCAAGGCAAAAGACCTTTCGTCGCTTCGCTCTATGATAACTATTTCGGGCAACAGCGAGGTGCTTATCGAAAACTGCCGTCAGGTGAACGAATGTAACGATATACGGTGCAGTGTGGTAGCTTCGGGGTATTTGATAGACGTGTGGGGCGCGGAGCTTTCGCTCAGCAGCTTTTCTAACGGCAGCGTGGCGGTGAACGGCAAGATACAATCTTTAAATATAGAAAAGCGGGGCAGAAAGGAAAGCATATGAATATCGCCAGACTTTATTATAAAATAGTCTGTCCCTCGCCATCGGCATTTTTCAAAGCAGCAAAGCGCGAATCGCTAGAACTGCGCAGCGTGACCATGCAGGGCGGAGAAATGTCGCTGTACATATTCTTCCCTCAAAAGCGACTGTTTGAGGAGATATGCGCGGAAACGCATACGGAAGCCGAACCGGTATCGGCGGGGGCGGCGTATCTTCTGCCGCGTATGCTGAAAAGGCGGATAGGGATTGCCATAGGCGCGGCGATATGCGCGGGCTTTATGCTCGCGGCGCAGAACTACGTCATCTCGATAGAGGTTCTTACGGACGACCCGCAGATACGCAGTGAGGTAAAGCATATGCTTGCCGAGAACGGCGTAAAGGTCGGCGCTTACATTCCATCTATCAAATGCGTGAATATAGAGCGTATGCTGAAACAGCGTGCGGAGGGCATATCTTGGGCGGGCATAACGCTTACCGACTGCACCGTGATAGTAGACATCACGGAAGAGATACCTAAAGCCGAACAGCACACCGAGCGCATGCCATCAGACTTGATAGCCACGCACGACGCGGTGATAGAGAGCGCCGAGCTTTACAACGGCGAGCTGGTAAAGACCATCGGAAGCGGCGTACTGCGCGGCGAAAAGCTTGTAAGCGGTACGCTCATACGCGAGGAAGCGAAAGAGATAGACGGAAAGACCGTTACCGAAAGCACGGAGAAATATGTGCGCTCGATAGGCAAGATATACGGCACTTACAAGGAGAGCGTGACCTTTGAACAGCCGCTTACCGAGCGCAAAATGATCGTGTCTGACAAAAAGACTGAGAAGAGATATTTGCGGGTGTTTGACGCCGAGATACCGCTTTTCATCAGCCGTCTGCGCGGGAATTACACCGAGGACGAGAAGTACAGCGCACTGCGCATAATGGACGAGCAAACGCCCGTGGGTCTGAAAACCGTGACTTACAGTAAGTACGGTTTTGAGAACGTCATTTACAGCAAAAAGCAGGCTGAAAAGCGGGCTGAGGAGAAGATGAAGATATACGAAACCGACTTTTACAAAAACTGCGAGATAAGGAAAAGAGATAAACATTATAAATGCGAAAACGGCAGCGTATATTTACAGGTGGATTACGAGATATACGGAGTGATAAGCAGAGAATCGAAATTTTTTATTAAAAAGGCGAAAAGTACTGCTTTTTAGATAAAAATTTCTTGCATTTTATGATAAAAGGTGTTATAATAATACTATATATTAGTGTTTATCGGAGAAATAATATCTATGTTTGAAAAAATCATCACTATTGATAAGATCGAACACCTGCTCAACATTTTCGGCAGCTACGACGAAAACATCAACGCTCTGCAAAAAGAGTACAACGTTTCCATAGTCAACCGCGGCGACGATATAAAGATCACCGGCACTGAGGAGAACGTTGCGGCGGCGGCTAAGGCGATTGAAACGCTGGTGCTGCTCTCGGAAAAAGGCGAGCGCATAAACGACCAAAATCTGCGGTACGTTTTCTCACTGGTGAAAGAGGGCTTGCAGAACGAAGTAGAAAAGCTTTCGGACGACGGCATATGCGTAACGCTGAAAGGCAAGATAGTAAAGCCTAAAACGCTGGGTCAGAAAAAGTATGTGGACGCTATACGCAAAAATACCGTGGTGCTCGGCGTAGGGCCTGCGGGCACTGGTAAGACTTACCTCGCGGTGGCTATGGCGGTAAAAGCTTTCAGAGCGCATGATGTAAGCAAGATAATACTCACCCGACCTGCTGTGGAAGCGGGCGAGAAGCTTGGATTTCTGCCGGGTGATCTGCAAAACAAAGTAGACCCGTATTTAAGGCCGCTGTACGACGCGCTTTTTGAGATGCTGGGCGCTGAAACATTTGCAAAGCAGCTTGAGCGCGGGGCGATAGAGGTAGCGCCGCTGGCGTATATGCGCGGAAGAACGCTGGACGACAGCTTTATAATCTTAGACGAGGCGCAGAACACCACGCCCGAACAGATGAAAATGTTCCTCACCCGACTGGGCTTTGGCTCTAAAATAGTCATTACGGGCGATGTTACGCAGATAGATCTGCCCGACTCGCGCAGATCAGGTCTGATAGAGGCTATGAAAGTTCTGAAAAACGTGGAGGATATTTCGATAAACCGCTTTACCGAAAAGGATGTAGTGCGCCACAAACTGGTGCAGGATATAATCAAGGCATACGAAAAGTTTTACGAAAGGGGAAGCAATCACAAAAATGGGTAAAGTAAAAGTTTTGATAACGAACAACCAGACCGAAGTGAAAATTCCCGTGGGGATACGCCTGCTGATACGCAAGTGCTGCCACGCCGTGCTTGAAAGCGAAGGCATAAATCACGATGCCGACGTGAGCGTTTTGCTGGTAAACAATGAAGAGATACACACTCTGAACAACGAATACAGAGGAATTGACCGCCCTACTGACGTGCTTTCATTCCCGCTCGGCGAGAACGGCGAATACGACGAAGACCCGGATACCGGCGCTTACCAGCTGGGCGACATAGTTATCTCGCTTGAAACGGCGCTGAAGCAGTCGCAGATATACGGACATTCACTGGAGCGCGAGGTAGGCTTTCTCACCGTGCACTCTATGCTTCACCTGCTGGGATACGACCACGAGGAAAGCTCGCTGGCGGAGCGCATAATGCGTGAGAAGGAAGAAGCCATACTCACAAAGCTGGGCATCTCGCGCGACGAAACTTTCGTTATCTCAGAACATTCGCACAAATGAGAAGATTTGCAAAAAGCTTTTGCTACGCATTTTGCGGGGTGGTGAGCTGTCTGAAAACCGAGCGTAATATGCGCGTGCATTTCTGCGCGGCGTTTTACGTTTTTATGCTTATGCCCTTTTACGGATTTACAGCCGCGGAAAAGGCGGTAATACTGCTGACGATAGGCTCTGTAATATCCGCTGAGGCTTTCAACACAGCAGCCGAGGCTGCGGCGGATGCGGTAACGCTGGAAAAACGTCCCGAGCTGCGGCTGGCTAAGGACGCGGCGGCGGGCGGAGTGCTCATCACAGCTGTATTCGCAGCGGCGGTGGGCTTTGTACTATTTTGGAACATGAGCGTGCTGAAAGAGATAGCGGGCTTTTACGCGGAACACCTATGGGCGGCAGCGCTTCTGGCGCTCTCGGCGATAGTTTGGGCGGTGCTTATAGCGCTTCCCTGCGGCAGAAATTACGAAGATAAGAATACTGATATAAATAATAAGGAAACATAAAATTATGAGCAATTCAAAAAACGCATTTGTTACGATAGTAGGCCGCCCGAACGCGGGAAAATCCTCGCTGCTGAACGCGCTTGTCGGCGAGAAGATAGCAGCGGTATCTGCAAAGCCGCAGACCACGCGCACACGCATAACGGGCGTGCTGACGCAGGGCGAAACGCAGTATGTTTTCATCGACACGCCGGGCAAACATTCGGCTAAGAACAAGCTTGGCGAGCACATGATGAAAACGGTAAGCGACACGGTGTCTGACGCGGATATAGCGCTGCTGGTGGCGGATTGTACCAAAAAGGTCAGCGGGGCTGAGAAAGAGCTTGCGGCGGCATTCAGAAACCGCTCGCACACGGCGCTGGTGCTGAACAAGACCGACCTGCTGAAAGACAAGAGCGAGCTTATGTCTATTATAGAGGAATACTCGGCTATACACGACTTCGACGAGGTGATACCTGTAAGCGTTATAGAGCGCGACGGGCTGGACATCATCATGAAATACCTTGAGAAGCACGCGCAGGAAGGCCCGCACTACTTCCCTGACGACAGTTTTACCGACCAGCCCGAAAAGGTGCTTATGGCTGAGATGATACGCGAAAAGGCGCTGAACAACCTAAACGACGAAGTGCCGCACGGAATTGCGGTAACGATAGAATTTCTCAATGAGCGTGACACCGCTAAGGGCGAGCCTGTGCTTGACATATCGGCTACGATATACTGCGAGAGAGAGTCGCACAAGGGCATAGTCATTGGCAAAGGCGGAGCTATGCTGAGAAAGATAGGCTCTGACGCGCGCGCTGATCTGGAAGAATTTTTCCAAATAAAAGTAAACCTCGACCTTTGGGTAAAGGTAAAAGAGGGCTGGAGAAATAAGGAAGCGCTCATCAAGAATTTCGGACTCTCATAAATTACCGCTGATAATCCGCCGCCGCTCTGCTAATGCTATTTAATGAAAGGAAGCGAGCGGAATGGCGGAAAGATACTGGAACGCATTTATGAAAAGCGGCAAGATAGAAGATTATTTAAGATACAGGAAAGAAGCGGAAAATGGTAGATCTTGACGGGCTGGTGATCGGCGAAAGGGACTCCGGCGAAACGGGAAAAACAATAACGCTGCTTACAAAAGAGCTTGGCTGTATACACGTTTATGTGCGCGGAGGGCGTAAAAGCAAGAAGTCGCTTTCCTCCACGCAGCTTTTTTGTTATGCGGCTTTTTCACTGGACGAAAAGCGCGAAGCGAACAACAGCGTAAGGTATTTTTACAACAGCAGCGAGCCTAAGAAACTTTTTTACAACATACGGCTCGACGCTAAGAAAACGGCGCTCGCCTGCTACTTTGCCGAGCTGCTTACATACTCTTCGGCGGAGGGCGACTGCATGAATGAAGTTATGCGGCTTACGCTGAACACGCTGTATTTTCTCGATAAGGGCGGGCACGACAACGAACTGCTGAGGTCTATATTTGAATTTCGGCTGCTCTGCGAAACGGGGTTTCGCCCTAACCTGATAGGCTGCTGCCATTGCTACGCTGTGGAAGCGGACGAGATGCACTTTAATCTGAAAAGCGGGCTTATAGAGTGCGGGGACTGCGTTACCAACCCCGACAGCCTTTACGACGTATGCTTCGACAGAACGCTTTTTCATATAATAAGGTACATCGCGCTGGTGGAGTACGACAGGCTTTTCAGCTTCAAGATAAGCGAGGTCTATCAGCGGCGGCTGACGGCTTTTACCGAAAGCTTTTGCGAATACTGCTGCGGCAAGAGCTTTGACACGCTGAAATTTTACAAAATGCTATAAATACTGAGGAATGGAAGATGGAAAAAGAGAATAATATCAATAAGGGATACTGCGATTCTCTCGAGCTGCCTAAAGTACTGGCTATGCTTTCGGCGGAGTGCACGGGAGAGCGCGCAAGGCGGGCGGCTATGCAGATAACACCCTCTGCCGACCTATTTACGGTAAAGCGCGAGGTGGGCAAAGCTTCGGCGGCGCTGGATATGTCGATACGCTGCGGCACGCCTATATTTTACGGACTGGACGGCGTGGGGCAGGCGCTGAAGCACTGCGGCGGCGGTGCTGTGCTCTCGCTTGCTGAGCTGATAGCCATACGCAAGCTGCTCACGCAGATAAACACACTGGCTGACTGGTACGAAAAGGCCGACAACAAGCGTCCAGAACTGGAATATCTTTTCGAGAGCCTTTTCCCGAACAAATACTTAGAGCAAAAACTCGACGTTTCTATAATCGACGAGAACGAGCTGGCGGACGAGGCAAGCTCAGAGCTGGCTTCGATACGCCGCAAGATAACCGCCTGCGGACAGAAGATACGCGACACGCTCGAGAAGATGGTAAAGTCCTCGAGCGTGAACAAGTATTTGCAGGAGAACATAGTTACCGTGCGCGACGGCAGATATGTTTTGCCCGTAAAGAGCGAGCACAAGAACAGCATACAGGGCTTTGTACACGATACATCATCGAGCGGCTCTACCCTCTTCATCGAGCCTGCCGCTGTGGTGGAAGCGAACAACGATATAAAGATACTCGAGGGCAGAGAGATAGACGAGATAAACAGGATAATCAAGGCGCTCTCTTACGAATGCGAGCAGATAAAGGAACAGCTGGTATCGGGCTTCGACGCGGTATGCGAGCTAGACCTCTACTTCGCAAAAGCGAACCTTGCGGCTAAGATGAACGCCTGCGAGCCCGAGATCTCGGACGACAGGGTGATAGTGCTGAAAAAAGCGCGCCACCCGCTCATCGACAAGAAAAAGATTGTGCCGATAGACATAAGCATCGGTACTGACTACGAAACGCTCATCATAACAGGCCCTAACACGGGCGGTAAGACGGTACTGCTGAAAACAGTGGGCTTGCTGACGCTTATGACCATGTGCGGAATGCTCGTGCCCGTTGCAGACGGCAGCAGGATCTCGATATTCGATAACATACTGGTAAACATAGGCGATTCGCAGTCGATAGAGATGAACCTTTCTACATTCTCGGCGCATATGCGGGGAATGGTGGAGATACTGGAGCGCGCCGATTCGGGAAGCTTAGTACTGCTGGACGAGTTAGGCTCGGGCACTGACCCTGTAGAGGGCGCGGCGCTGGCGGTATCTATAATAGAACAGCTCAAAGAACAAGGCGCTACTACCATAACCACAACGCATTACCAAGAGCTGAAAATGTACGCGCTTGATACGCCGAGGATAGAGAACGCCGCCTGCGAATTTGACGTAGACACACTCTCGCCGACGTACAGACTGATAATAGGCACGCCGGGTAAATCTAACGCTTTCGCTATATCCAAAAAGCTGGGAGTTCCCGACCGCGTTATAGAGTACGCCGAGAGCCTGGTTTCAGAAGAGAACAAGAAGTTTGAGAACATACTCGAAAGCCTTGAAAAGACCCGTAAAGAGCTTGAAACTCAGCGTGCTGAGGCTGAAAAGCTGCGGCGCGAAGCCGACGAGCTGAAAAAGCAGACCGCCGAAGAGAAAAAGGCGCTGGAAGAGAGCAAGGAAGCCGAGCTTGAAAAGGCGCGGAGAGAAGCCAGCGCGATAGTACGCAATGTGGAAAAGCAGTCGCAGGAGCTGATAGACGAGCTGGATAAACTGCGGCGCGAGAAAGAGCGTTCTGACTTTACCGACAAGGCGATAGACGCGCGCAGAAAGCAGAAGTCGGCTGTGAACAAGATGTTCCTCGAAGCGAACCCCGTTACCGAGAAGCACGACGACTATGTACTGCCGAGGGCGCTGAAAAAGGGCGACAGAGTTATCCTCTCGGATTCAGGCAGAAGGGGCGTAGTGTTCTCAGAGCCGGACAGCAAGGGCATATGCTTCGTGCAGATGGGCGCTATGAAAACGAAAGTTGATGTAAAACGCCTGCGCTTGGACGAAAGCAAGCCTGCCGAGCAGAACGGCGGCAAGAAGAAAAAGAAAGGCGCGGTATCCACACGCGGAGTAGAAAGCAGGGCTACGAGAAAGATAAGCCGCGAGCTAGACATACGCGGATACACCTGCGACGAGGGCATTTACGAATTGGACAGCTTTATAGACCAGGCGGTGCTCTCGGGCGTATCGGTAGTGACGGTGATACACGGCATAGGCACAGGAGTGCTGAAAAACGCGGTGCGCGCACATCTGAAACACCACCCGAGCGTTAAAAACAGCAGACGCGGCGTTTACGGCGAGGGCGAGGACGGCGTTACGATAGTTGAACTAAAGTAAAACGATATATCATATACAGAAAGGACAGATATTTTATGACAGAAAGAATGACAGAGCTGGGATTTAAGGCGGCGGACATCAAGGCGCTGGACATAAACCCATTCAAGAACATCGGCGACAGATGGATGCTGATAACCGCAGGCGACGAGAACGACAGCAACACCATGACAGCTTCGTGGGGCGGACTGGGCGTAATGTGGGGCAAGAACGTAGCGATAGCCGTCATCCGCCCGCAGAGATACACCAAGAAATTCGTTGACGAGCAGGAGAGCTTTACCCTGAGCTTTTATCCTGACGATAAGAAGCCTGCGCTGAGCTACTGCGGCTCGCACTCGGGAAAAGACATGGCTAAGGGCGAAAAGGCTGCCGCCGCGGGGCTGACTCCCCTTTACGTTGACGGAACTGTCGCTTACGAAGAGGCTGACATGATACTGGTATGCAAAAAGCTTTACGAAGCGCCAGTAGACCCCAAGGGCTTTGCCGACGAGAGCCTTATAGCAAAATGGTACCCCGACAGCGATTTTCACGAGGCGTATGTAGCCGAGATAACTGCCGTATACACTAAGTAAAACACACTCTCCCCGTTTTTTAAGACAGACGGGGAGATTTTTTGTAAACTTTTCATCAAAATGCCCAAAAAACATTCATAAAGCTTGCATTTCATATATAAACGTGGTATAATTTATTTGAATGGATAATTTTGCGAGGGAGTTTAAACTCTTTTATAAATGCGGAATATACATAAAAATATGCAAGACGAGCAGTGCTATGCGCATATAAATGCGTTTTATGCAGATTTATCATGAGTTTTTTGCATATTTATAAAAAAGTTGTGCAAATACACTTGACATTTGCGCAAAAAGGTGTATAATAGTGTTTATAGGAAAAGTTTATGCACATCAAGCAGAAATGCCATAACCATACGGACAGCGCAGCGGCGCATATCCGAAAAAAATGTAATGGAGGAATCAGCAATGGCTAAGGAAATCAAAAAAGTTGTTCTCGCTTACTCCGGAGGACTCGACACTTCTATCATCATTCCGTGGCTCAAAGAAAACTACAACAACTGCGAGGTGATCGCCGTATCGGGTGACGTTGGTCAGGGTACCGAGCTTGACGGTCTTGAGGAAAAGGCTATCAAGACAGGCGCTTCCAAGCTTTATATCGAAGATCTGAAGAAAGAATTCATCGAAGATTATGTATACCCCACCGTACAGGCAGGCGCTATATACGAAAATAAGTATCTGCTGGGTACTTCTTTCGCACGCCCCATCATCGCTAAGAGAATAGCTGAGATAGCTATCGCAGAGGGCGCTGACGCTATCTGCCACGGCTGCACCGGCAAGGGCAACGACCAGGTAAGATTTGAGCTGGCTATAAAGAGATATGCTCCCGATATGGAGATAATCGCTCCCTGGAGAATTTGGGATCTCAAGAGCCGCGAGCAGGAGATAGAGTACGCTGAGGCGCACAACATCCCCCTCAAGATAAACAGAGAAACTAACTACTCTAAGGATAAGAACCTGTGGCACCTTTCTCACGAAGGTCTTGATCTTGAAGATCCTGCAAACGAGCCGCAGTACAACAAGCCCGGCTTCCTTGAGCTTGGCGTATCGCCCGAAATGGCTCCCGACAAGCCTACATACGTTACCATCCACTTTGAAAAGGGTATCCCTACCTCCGTTGACGGCGTAGAGATGGACGGTCCTACACTGGTAGGCAAGCTGAACGAACTGGGCGGAGCAAACGGCATAGGCCTTGCAGACCTTGTTGAGAACCGTCTGGTAGGTATGAAGTCGAGAGGCGTATACGAGACCCCCGGCGGAACTATACTCTACCACGCACACGACGTACTCGAGACCATCACCCTCGATAAGGAGACCGCGCGCATCAAGCAGTACCTTTCGATCAAGTTTGCCGACGTAGTTTACAACGGTCAGTGGTACACTCCCCTGCGCGAGGCTATGAGCGCTTTCGTTACCGAAACTCAGAAGACCGTTACCGGCGACGTTAAGCTGAAGCTTTACAAAGGCAACATCATCAACGCAGGCGTTACCTCGCCCTACACTCTCTACGATGAAGAGGTAGCTACTTTCGACGAAGACAACGTATACAATCAGGCTGATTCCGCCGGATTCATCAACCTCTTCGGTCTGCCCATCAAGGTTAGAGCAAAGCTCGAGCAGAAGAGAGGTCAGGCTGAATAATACAGCCGCTTGTGCATACATTCCGCAGCTTTTAATAAGGAGGAAACCCAAATGTCCGATAAAGACAGCATTTTTGAACCTGCGATCGAAAAAAAAGTTGAGATAACGTATGACAGCCTTCCTAATTCCTCATTTGAAGACGTAAATCTCGGAGCAGCCAAATTCGTGAACGTAAATCTGAAAGAGGCTCACTTCGACGATGTAAATATGGACAAGGTTCTTTTTAACAACATCAGCATGAAAACGGGCAAGTTTACCGACATTTACATGGTAAACTCCAGCTTTTTGGGCGTAAACCTCACCGGCTCGCGCTTCGGCTGCTCTATCATGAACAACGTTGAATTCAAGAACCCCGATCTGAAAAACTCACAGTTCGTACACTGTGATCTTTCAAATGTAGAGATCAATGACTGTAAGATCGACGGATTGAAGATCGACGGCGTAGACATCGCCAAGCTTCTTGAACAGCACAGGGAAGCTGAAGAAAACAACTGATAAACTAGCTGCGCAGGGCTGCTGCGCAGCATAAGAAGAAATGCGGCACCCGCTTTGCAATAGGCGGCGCCGCAAATCTTTTTTATATTCTAACTTACCGTTTGAAAGGAAAGATAAACTTATGTCAAACATGATGTGGGCGGGACGCTTTACAAAGCAGATCGACGAAAGAGTAAACGACTTCAACTCCTCTATAAAATTCGACTCCAGAATGTACAAGAGCGATATAGAAGGCTCTATCGCGCACGCTACCATGCTCGGAGAATGCGGGATAATCGAAAAAAGCGAGAGCGAAAAAATAGTTGAGGGTCTGAAAGGCATACTCGCAGACATTGAGAGCGGCGCGCTGGAATTCGACCCCACCGCCGAAGATATACATATGTTTAACGAGTCAGAGCTTACAAAGCGTCTGGGCGCAGCAGGAAAAAGACTTCACACCGCGCGCAGCAGAAATGACCAGGTCGCGCTTGACATAAGACTTTATCTGAGAGATGAGATCAAGACCATCAAAAACTACGCCGCCGAGCTTATTGACGTTATAGTAGAGCTGGCGGAGAAGAATACTGAGACGGTAATGCCGGGCTACACGCATATGCAGCGTGCGCAGCCTATAACATTTGCACACCACCTGCTCGCATATGCGCAAATGCTGCTGAGAGATATGGGCAGGCTGGACGATACCTACAAGAGAATGAACGTACTGCCCTTGGGCTCGTGCGCGCTTGCGGGAACTACTTACCCGATAAACAGACAGCGCGTTTGCGACCTGCTGGGCTTTGACGAAGTTATGGGAAACTCGCTGGACGGCGTTTCAGACAGAGATTTCTGCATAGAGCTGGCTTCGGCTATCTCGATACTGATGATGCACCTTTCCAGATTCTCGGAAGAGATAATCATGTGGTGCTCTTGGGAATTTAAGTTCGTAGAGCTTGACGACGCATACGCTACCGGCTCTTCGATAATGCCGCAGAAGAAAAACCCCGACGTTACCGAGCTGATACGCGGCAAGACGGGCAGAGTTTACGGCGACCTCAACACACTGCTCACCATGATGAAGGGCATACCGCTTGCCTACAACAAAGATATGCAGGAGGACAAGGAAGCTATATTCGACGCGGTAGACACTGTGAAGCTTTGCCTGAAAACATTTATACCCATGCTGGCGACTATGAAAGTACTGCCAGAGAATATGCGAGCGGCGGCGGCTAAGGGCTTTATAAACGCTACCGACTGCGCCGACTACCTCGTGAAAAAGGGCATGCCTTTCCGCGACGCTTACAAGGCTACCGGCACGCTGGTGCACATCTGCATAGAAAAGGGCGTAACGCTGGAAACTCTGCCGATAGAGGAGTACAAGGCGGTATGCGATACATTTGAGAGCGACGTTTACGAAGCTATTAGTTTAGACACCTGCGTAATGCAGAGAAAGTCTGAAGGCGGCCCTGCTCCCGAAGCTGTAAAGGCGCAGCTTGAAAAGATAAAGGTGAAGCTGAGTGAGATCCGATAACGGGCGCGGACTGAAAACATGGCAGAAAGCGCTGATAGTCGGCGCGGGGTGGACGGCGGTGAACCTGCTGATAAAGCTGCTGGCGGATACCCTGCTGAACAGCATACTTCTGCACGTTGCATACGTCATGATACTCTCCCCTGCCATAACGCTTATCGTGAGCTTTATGTTCACGCGCAAGTGCGGGCTGAAAGCATGGCTGCCCTGCGTGATGGCGGTCGGCGCGGCGGTACTCTACATCGCCTGCGGCTTCAAAACGCTCAGCCCTAACTTTTTGATAGAAACGGCGGTATGCGGGTTCTTCGGCTTCGGTACAGGCAATATCTTCAAGGACGAAGTAGCCGTAGCCGTGCAGGAGGACAGGGACAGCGAGAGGAAAAAGCGTGAGCAGGAGCGCGAGAAGCGGTATGTATCAGTACTGAAAGCCACCGAGCAGGATATGCGCGAGATGGAGAGCGACTGTTTGGACTGTTTGGACGGTTCGGATGATTCGGCAAAGAAAAAACACAAATGAAAGGTTCTGAAAGCCTTATGAAAACAAAGGTATTTATAGACGGAAGCGCAGGCACTACGGGCTTGCAGATATACGAGCGTTTCGCAAAGCGCGACGACATAGAGATATTGCAGATAGACGAGGAAAAGCGCAAGGACGCTGCGGCGAGAAAAGAGATAATAAACTCTTCCGACATAACGTTTCTCTGCCTGCCCGACGCGGCGGCGATAGAGGCGGTATCGCTGATAGAGAACCCGAACGTGAGGGTGATAGACGCTTCCACCGCGCACCGCACCGACCCCGCATGGGACTACGGATTCCCCGAGCTTTCGGCTGAGCACAGAGCGAACATCGCGAAGTCGAAGAGAGTTGCGAACCCCGGCTGCTACGCGAGCGGATTTATAAGCCTTGTTTACCCGCTGGTGCAGGCGGGCGTACTGCCCGAAGATTACCCGCTGGTGAGCCACGCGGTATCGGGATACAGCGGCGGCGGCAAGAAGATGATAGCGGCGATAGAGGGCGCGGACAAGACCTTTGAGATGGCTTCGCCCAGACAGTACGCGCTGGCGCAGAGCCACAAGCACCTGCCCGAGATGCAGAAAGTCTGCGGGCTGAGATACAAGCCGATGTTCAACCCGATAGTGGATGACTACTACTGCGGCATGGTGGTATCGGTACCGCTCATTACGAGAAGCCTTGCTAAGAAATACACGCCCGCGGACATCCACGAGATACTTGCGGCGCACTACGAGGGACAGAATTTCGTAAAAGTAATGGAGCTTGGCGGGGCGGAAACGCTGCCTGACGGCTTCCTCGCGGCGAACACGCTTGCGGGCACTAACAATATGCAGCTTTTCGTTTTCGGCAATGACGAGCAGATACTGCTGGCTTCGCGGCTGGACAACCTCGGCAAGGGCGCGAGCGGCGCGGCTGTACAGAACATGAACATAATGCTCGGGCTGGACGAAACTACGGGGCTTATCTAAAGGGCAAGCTTACAAAAGGAGGTCGGCGGTATGGCGGAGCTTTACGAGCTGCTGAAAATGCTCGGCATAAGCTATGAAGAGATAGAGCACGAAGCCGTTTACACCATAGAGCAGGCGCAGAGAATAAAGCGCATGACAGACGGCGCGGGCTGCAAAAATCTGTTCCTTACCGACCGCAAAGGCGGGTATATACTGGCTGTTTTGCAAGAGGACAAGCGCGCAGACCTGAAAGCCTTAGCGTCGCTTTACGGCGTGAAAAAGCTCAGCTTCGCGAGCGATGAGCAATTGAGCGAAGTACTGGGGCTGACCCGCGGGAGCGTAACGCCTATGGGGCTGATAAACGACAAGGAGCACGTGGTGAAACTTGCGATAGACGGCGAACTGCGCGGCAGGAAGCTGCTTTTTCACCCGAATGTGAACACGCGGACTATAAGCATAACGGCTGACGACCTTATAAAATACATCGAATATTTCGGCAACGAATATAAATATTTCTGAAATCATCACTAGAAAGGACTGCTGCTGATATGAAAAACATAACTTTCAAAAGCTTTGACGGATACAAGTATGTAGAAGGCGGCGTTTGCGCTGCCAAGGGCTTCAAGGCTAACGGCGTATATGCAGGGATAAAGAAGAATGACAAGAAGAAAAACGACCTCACGGTAATAGTATCGGACGCCGAGTGTTGCGCGGCTGCGGTATACACCCAGAACAAGGTAAAGGGCGCGCCTGTTACCGTTACCAAAAAGAACCTCACCGTTACGGGCGGCAAGGCTAAGGCCGTCATCGCGAACTCTAAGAACGCCAACACATGCAACTCTGACGGCGAGGAGAAAGCATTCAGAATGTGCGAACTGGCGGCGGAGAGCGTAGGCTGCAAGCCGCAGGAGGTCATCGTGGCTTCCACAGGCGTTATCGGTCAGAAGCTGCCGATAGAGCCGATAGAAAAGGCTATGCCAGAGCTGATAAGCGGGCTGAGCTATACGGGCAACGACGCGGCGGCAGAGGCTATAATGACTACCGATACTTTCCCGAAGCAGGTGGCGGTAGAATTCACCGCGGGCGGCAAGGTATGCAGACTGGGCGGAATGGCTAAGGGCAGCGGAATGATACACCCGAACATGGCTACCACGCTGAACTTCATCACCACCGACTGCGCGGTATCGAGCGAGATGCTGCAAAAAGCGCTGAGCGAGATAGTGAAGATAACATACAACTGCCTTTCGATAGACGGCGACCAATCGACGAACGACATGGTAACGCTTTTATCCAACGGACTGGCGGGCAACGCCGAGATATGCGCCGAGGGCGAGGACTACGACGTATTCAAACAAGCGCTGTACATCGTGATGATGAACATGACGAGAATGCTGGCTAAGGACGGCGAGGGCGCTACAAAGCTGCTGGAATGCACCGTTTCGGGCGCGAAAGACCAGGACACTGCCATCACGGTGGCAAAGAGCGTTATCTGCTCTTCCCTCTTCAAAGCGGCGATGTTCGGCGAGGACGCAAACTGGGGACGCATACTCTGCGCGGTGGGCTACGCCGACGCGGACTTTGACATAAACGCGGTGGACGTAAAGATAAGCTCGGCTAAGGGAGAGATACACGTTTGCGAAAACGGCGCGGGCATAGATTTCTCAGAAGAAACAGCCGCGCAGGTGCTCTCTGCCGACGAGATAAGCGTAAACATCACGATAGGCGGCGGAAGCGGCAGCGCTACGGCTTGGGGCTGCGACCTGACCTACGATTACGTCAAGATAAACGGCGATTACAGAACTTGATATTACAGTAAAAGAGTAAAGGAAGTAAAATGATGGATATTTCAAATGAAATGCGTTCGCAGATACTTATCGACGCGCTGCCTTACATTCAGAAGTACCATAACAAGATAGTAGTGGTAAAATACGGCGGCAACGCCATGACGAACGCCGAGCTGAAAGAAGCCGTGATGAGCGACATAGTACTACTTACAGAAGTTGGCATAAAGGTGGTGCTGGTGCACGGCGGCGGCCCTGAGATAAACGCTATGCTCAAAAGAGTAGGCATAGAGAGCAAATTCATCGGCGGGCTGAGATACACCGATAAGGAAACTATCGACATAGTAAAGATGGTGCTTTGCGGCAAGCTGAATAAAGAGCTTGTGAGCGCCCTGCAACTGCACGGTGCGAAAGCGCTGGGACTTTGCGGCATAGACGGACAGATGATAATGGCAGAAAAGCTGGACAGCGACGTAGACTTAGGCTATGTTGGTCAGATACAGAAGATAACCACGAAGCCGATACTCGACGCGCTGAACAACGGCTATGTGCCGATAATATCTACCGTGGCTACCTCTGCCGACGGACAGAGCTACAACATAAACGCGGACACTGCGGCGGCAAGGATCGCGAGCTGTCTGCGCGCGGAAAATCTGATACTTATGACCGACATCGCGGGACTGCTGAAAGACAAGGACGACCCGAGCACGCTGATACCCACCGTAAACGTGAGCGACGTGCCCTACCTGAAAAAGACGGGCATAATCAGCGGAGGAATGATACCCAAGATAGAGTGCTGCGTAGAAGCGGTGCGACGCGGAGTTAAAAAGACCTCGATAATCGACGGCAGGATACCGCACTCGATACTGATAGAGCTGCTCTCGAACGAGGGCGCGGGCACGCAGTTTATTTGACGAAAAGAGAGATAGATATGGACACTATTAAGGAATTTAACGAACACGTCATGGGCTCATACGGCAGGTACGATCTGGTGCTGGAGAAAGGCACGGAGCGCACGGCGGTAGACGAAAACGGCAAAGAGTACATCGACTTCGGCTCGGGCATTGGCGTAAACAGCCTCGGCTTCTGCAACGAAGCGTGGGTAAAGGCGGTTTGCGAGCAGGCGAACAGCATACAGCACACCTCTAACTACTACTACACCAAAGTGCAGGCAGACTTCGCGAAAAAGCTTTGCGAGAGCACGGGCTACGAGAAGATATTCTTCGGCAACAGCGGCGCGGAAGCGAACGAATGCGCCATCAAGATAGCGAGAAAGTACAGCTTTGACAAATACGGCAAGGAAGCTGAGAGGAACATTATTATCACGCTGGTAAACAGTTTTCACGGCAGAACTATGGCTACCCTTTCGGCCACAGGGCAGGACGTTTTCCACAACTACTTCTTCCCTTTCCTGCCGGGATTTGTGAACGTAAAAGCTAACGACATTGCAGACCTAAAGGCAAAGCTTACGGAGTACGAAGGCAAGGTTTGCGCCGTAATGTTTGAATTTATACAGGGCGAGGGCGGCGTGATACCGCTCGAAAAGGCATTTGTAGACGCTATTTTCGAGGAGTGCGGCAAGCGCGACATACTCACCATAGCGGACGAAGTGCAGACGGGCGCAGGCAGAACGGGCAAGTTTCTGACCTCGCAGAACTACGGCGTACAGCCCGACATCACTACCCTTGCTAAAGGCGCAGCGGGCGGCGTGCCCATTGGCATATGTATGGCGGGTAAGAAGTGCTGCGATACGCTGACACCCGGCACGCACGGCTCGACATTCGGCGGAAACCCCCTCGCCTGCGCGGGCGGAAACGCGGTGCTTGACACGGTACTGGCTGAGGGCTTTCTCGACGAGGTGAACAAGAAGGGCGAATACTTCCGCAAAAAGCTCGCCGTGATACCCGAAGTAGAGGGCGTAGACGGAATGGGGCTGATGCTCGGCATACGGCTAAAGAGCAAGAACGCGAGCGAGGTATGCAAGGCTTGTTTGGAAAACGGACTGCTGATACTCACCGCGAAAACTAAGCTGAGATTTTTGCCCCCGCTGAACATCTCATACGCCGAGATAGACAAGGGCATAGAGATACTGACCAAGATACTTGGATAAGAAAGGAAAATATACATGAAACATTTACTTAAACTTTTAGACCTCAGCAAAGAGGAAATAATCGGCATACTCAACCTTGCCGACCAGCTGAAATACGAGAACAAGAACGGCATAGATCACAAGCTGCTGAAGGGCAAGACACTCGGCATGATATTCCAGAAGTCCTCTACCCGCACCCGCGTAAGCTTTGAAACGGGTATGTACCAGCTTGGCGGACAGGCGCTCTTTCTCTCAAACCGCGATCTACAGATAGGCAGAGGCGAGCCGGTACAGGACACCGCGCGCGTGCTCTCCCGCTACATCGACGGAATTATGATACGCACATTTGAGCAGAAAGAGGTAGAAGACCTCGCGCAGTACGGCTCTATCCCCGTTATAAACGGACTTACCGACTTCTGCCACCCTTGTCAGGTGCTTGCCGACCTCATGACTATTCGCGAGCACAAGGGCAGACTGGAAGGACTGAAGCTGACCTACATCGGCGACGGCAACAACATGGCTAATTCGCTCATCGTTGGCGGACTGAAAGTAGGCATGACGGTAGCCATCGCCTGCCCCGACGATTATCAGCCCGACCCCGTTGTGCTTGAATTTGCTAAGGAATACGGCGACAAATTCATCATGACATCTGACATACAGGCGGCGGCTAAGGACGCAGACGTGCTCTACACCGACGTTTGGACATCTATGGGCGAGGAAGCCGAGAGCGAGAAGCGCAAGAAAGCATTTGCAGGCTACCAGATAAACGACGCTGTAATGGCAGCTGCGAAGAGCGACGCTATGGTACAGCACTGCCTGCCCGCGCACCGCGAGGAGGAGATAACCGCAAAGGTATTCGAGGCGCACGCCGACGAGATATTCGACGAGGCCGAGAACAGACTGCACGCGCAGAAAGCGGTAATGGTAAAGGTAATGGGCGAATAAGACCCGACCAACAGCATAAAAAAAGAGCCTTTCGCTTAGCGGCGGAAGGCTTTATTTGTGTTCACTCAGCTTTCTTAAATTCAAGGCAGTCTATCTTGATAAGCTCGGCGGAAGAGCCGCTGAAAGTAACCTCAACGGTGTACGCGGTGTCGTCGTGGTCGGTGTTGTAAGTGACCTCTGCGCCGCTCGTAGTGTTGAAGCGCTTTTTGGCGATGTAGTGGGCTTCGTTGGCGGAATTATCTACCAAATAAATTTTCAGCACCACTTCGTCCTCATTGCCGAACTGCTTTGTGTCGCGCAGGGAAACGGTGTACTTGCCATCGGGGGTGGTGTAGGTGGAATATTCGGCAAGCCCCGAGTAAAGGCCGTCCTGATACTTATAGTAAAATTTGTATATACCATACGGAAGCAGACCGAAGATCACTATGAAAGTTACTATATATGTGAGCTTCTTGGACAAATTCATATTTCAAGACCTCCAAACCGCGAAACGCCGCAGGGGCGGGCGATATGCGCGTTTTAATATAATACAGAATGTTAATTATATTATATTCCAAATGTGATAATTTGTCAATGCTTTTAACTGAATTGTAACTGAAAATAGGCGGATAGACAAAAAATGCTTATCACAAAGTGATGAAATTTGTATTAAATGTATATTACCAAAAATCAAACGCACCGCTTTTTACCACGGTGCGCCTGACAAAATCAATAGGAGAGAAGATGTCGTTATACAGTTTCTGGGGTCTTTTCAGCCGCGTTATCCAGACAGGAGAAGACCTCGTCCACATGGGCGGAGTCGGGCTTGCGGGTGAAAAGGCTTACCAGCGGGACGAGGATAATATCGAGTATCATCACGATAGCGCCCGCGTTTATGGGCGAGTGGACAGCCAGCCCGCCGATGGTGAGGGTATGTTTGCCGAATGTGAAGTAGAACATATGCGCGACGGTAAGGCCTACGCCGCAGACGAAGGAAGTCCAGACGGCGGCTTTGGTGATGTTCTTCATATACAGACCCCACATGAAGGGAGCGATGAAAGCGCCCGCCAGCGCGCCCCACGAGATGGACATGAGGGTAGAGATAACTGTCTTGGGGTTATCGAGGGTAATTATCGCGAGAACGCAGGAGATGAGCAGGAAAACGGCTACGAATATGCGCATTACGAGCACTTCCCGCTTCTCGTCCATCTTATCTTTCATGAAAGGCTTTATCATATCGAGCGTGAGGGTGGAGCTTGAAGTGAGCACGAGCGAGGAGAGAGTAGACATAGAAGCCGAGAGGACGAGGACTATTACCACGCCGAAAAGCAGCTCGGGCAGGCTCTCCATCATAGAGGGGATAATAGCGTCGAAGCCGTTTACAGGCTCGCCAGCTTCGTTAGCGCTTACGAAAAGTCTGCCGAAGCCGCCCTGAAAGTAACAGCCGCCCGCGACTATGAGGGCGAACACGGTAGAGATAACAGTGCCGCTGCGGATAGCTTTTTCGTCCTTGATAGTGTAGAATTTAGTTACCATCTGCGGCAGACCCCATGTGCCGAGAGAGGTAAGGACAACAACGCCGAAGAGGTTTATCGGGTCGGGGCCGAAAAGGCTGTTGTAAGACTCGGTATTGCCCTTAGCGTCGGGAATTTGACCGAGTAGGTCGAGGGAGTCGGAAAGGCCGCCGTGTTTATTGAGGATAGTTATTACAACAGCGGCTATGCCGACGAGCATGAAAATACCCTGAATAAAGTCATTGAGCGCGGTAGCCTTATAGCCGCCGACGATAACGTATACGGCGGTGATAAGCCCCATTACGACGATACAGACAGCGTAATCGACGTGGAAAGCCTTTTCAAAGAGGCGGGAGAGGCCGTTGAAAGCGGAAGCGGTATAGGGGATAAGGAAGATGAAGATTATCACGGCGGAAGCGAGCTTCAAGCCTTTACTGGCGTAGCGGTGTTCAAAAAACTCGGGCATAGTGCGTGCGTCGAGGTGTTTGGACATTATCTGAGTACGCCGACCGAGGACTATCCACGCGAGGAGCGAGCCGATAACGGCATTGCCCACGCCGACCCAAGCGGCGCTCGCGCCGTAACTCCAGCCGAACTTACCCGCATAGCCGACGAAAATTACCGCCGAGAAGTAAGAAGTACCGTAAGCGAAAGCGGTGAACCACGAGCCGAGAGTTCTGCCGCCGAGCACATAATCAGAAGTGCCGTTGTTCTTTTTTCTGTAATACGCGCCGATGCCGATCATCAGGCAGAGGTACAGAGCAAGAACGATCCACATTGTCATAAGAGAACCAATCCTTTACATCATATTACTGATTTGCTTTAAACCTTTTATGCTTTTTTGCGTTAAAGCATTACGATAAATATTATACAACAAAGCGGCGGGAATGTCAATACTTTTTCCTCAAAAACAACAAAAAAATATTTTTTCAAAAAAATTTGAAAAAAGGCTTGACAAGAGTGCGTTTATGTGCTATAATAGTAAAGCAGTCAGGACAGAGAGTACTGATGAAGACAATTAAACATCGCGGAGTGGAGCAGTTCGGTAGCTCGTCGGGCTCATAACCCGAAGGTCGTAGGTTCAAATCCTGCCTCCGCAACCAAACAAAAAGGCGCTAATTTTTAGCGCCTTTTTTCTATTCTCTCGTAACCTCATAAATTCCTACTTTAGCACCCGGAAAAGCTTTAAGGTGTTCCTTGCAAATCCTTTTTGCTTCATCAAGATCATACGCACATCCTATTTCTATTTCGTGATATACGTCAGTTAAATCAAATACTACATACATTTTTATCATTTCTCCTTGACAGTTTTAAATTTTTGTGTTATACTCGGAGTTGCAAAGCGGAGGATCTCCGAGTTGTGTATGATTTATGTAGTCGGTGTATTTTGACGAGTTGCCGACTACATTTTTTATGCCTCTTCAAGCATTTGTTTAAGTTCTTCAATCAGCTTTGATAAAGCCTCATATTCACAATCAGCATGAATATTATGAGCCTTGTCTATAATTATTCTCAGCTGTTCACGCTTTGCATACTTTATAGCAAGTTCTGTTGCTGTTGGCATTTTATTCATTACCTCACTTCCTTTCTTTTTTCCTCCGCTGTGAAAGTTCCTTTAATCTTTCACTATAAATATTATATCATATTGCTAGCAGTATATCAATAGGCAATCTAAATAAAGTTTGCTAGCAATATATATGCAAAATGCCTATTGCTAGCATTATAAAAAAGTAGTATAATAAGTACAAGGTGGTGAGCTCATGGCATATTCAGAAGCACAAAAGAAAGCGACTAGCAAATACATTTCAAAAGCATATGACCAAATATCCGTAAGAATACCCAAAGGCAAACGCGAAATATATAAGGCATATGCTGCAAGCAAAGGCAAGAGCCTTAACGCGCTTATAGTCGAACTTATTGAATTTGAAATGAGATGTGATGAATTTGAAAAGCAGGATTAAAACCCTGCTTTTTTTATTCAAATATCGCCGACGTTATAACAGACATCTCATCAGCAGTAACAGAACGATCATCTTGACAATACACGTCAAACGTAGTTTTGAAATTCGCGTGCCGAGCGTAGCCCTGCACCTGCTTAGGTGAGAACTGGGGACAAGAGCCGATTGCCGTTAGGCAGGAGCTGCGGAGATTTTTAAACGGTATAGGCTTTAAACCGTACTTTTTTAACGTTTTTGAGAATTTGGACGTTACATAATCGCTATGAAGTAATACGCCGTCGGGGTCTATGCACAAGAAATCTTTATAAGGTGAACTTCGGGCACAAAATTTTAAGCGCTCCCACAGCTCAGTGAAGTACCGAACCGTGTAATCATCAAGCTTGTAAAACGTGTTGCTCGCTTCGGTCTTGAGTATATCTGATACGACCATTTGAAATTTACCGTCAACCTTTACGCGAACAGCCTTATGATTGATATGCAAAATACGGTTATCAAGGTCTATGTCAGACCACTGCAAGCCAAGGGCTTCAGACTTGCGAAGTCCGAACACTAGCGCGAGGAATACGGGCACTTCAATTCGCGAGCCACGGAAAACGCTCCAGAGCCTGCGCACCTCGTCAAGGGTGTAGACCTCAATCTTCGGCTTGACACGTTTCGGCTTGTCGGCAAGGTCTGCAGGGTTAGTTTTGATAATGCCATTCTTAACAGCGTCCTGCAAAGCCGAGCGGATAACGGCGTGGTGTTTGATTACCGTATTCGGGTTCAATCCGCGATCAAGCAAGTATTGATAAAACACTTCAAGATCTCGAGGGTGAACGTCAACGACCTTGATTTCTGTCATAAGGAAATAGGGCAAGATATGTATGTTAAGCATATCTACATAATGATCGTAGGTGCTGGGCTGTATGCGTGACCGCAATCGGGCGATAAAATCGGCTACATAGTCGGCTAAGAGCACATCATTATCAGATTTTTCAATTCCCAGTTGAGCGACAAGCGCGTTAATGTTGGCTACCGATTCAAGCAGGAGCTTATAAGATTCATCTGTCATTTTTTCACCGCCTTTAAATTATAAATAGTCGCGACGTTATGTGCGAAGCCAACGCACATATTATATTCATCGGACGAAAAATAATGCGTTAAATAAAGATACTTGACGAAGCGAGTATATTCATTAAGAAGTGAAACGCGAGCTTCTACGGTAAGACAAGAATACGTTAGCTTCATGTGATATGTAGCAATCTGAAAATAAATGTCACGTTTCAAAATGCCACCCCCTCGCCGTTATGAACTCTATCCATCAAAATCGAATCAAGCAGGCTTGAATATTTCGGATTCGGGTTTGCTTCACGGTGTTTGAGGTCTTCATAAAATTTGTCTATGCCATCTATGGAGATCAAGCAATCTACTGCATTGCCCGCTTGATTTAAAACGTAGTTTTTTAGCTGGCTGTAGTTATATTCTACGTCTTTTTTCGTAAAAAGCGAAATGCGCTCAACCCCGCTGACGAAGCGAAGCCAAAAAGGGGCAGTGTCCCAGCGCGCTTTGTTCGTGTCCGCTGACGGCTTGACGAACCGAAGATAGTTGTTAAGAACGCCCATGAAGCACATACCTATATTTCTATCTAACATTTCAAAGTTCTGCAAAAATGCTAGAGCACGTTCATCACGCAACTGCATTTCAAATCGCACCCAGTGCTTGACGTCCTCGCGGTTACGTTCCGCAGCCTTATTATAACAACGGAAAAGCACATCAGATTTTTTAGAACCATAATAAAGACAAATATCATCTTTAACATAGGACTGATCTACGCCGTAATCACGGAATTTAGAAACCAAACAGCGTTCGCGGCTGTAACGGTTAAGCGTTTTTATATTCAGCACGCCAGTCCAATCATCATAGGCAACATCAAGGCGGGTAATGTGATAGTTATCAGAATCGTGTAAAACGAGATTGAAAAGCTTAAACCAGTCCGAGTGCTCAGAGTACGTTTCAAACGCCCGACAGCCTTGACCCGACATTTCAAGCCATACAGTATTATTATTGCCGTCGAAATGGATTGAAATACTCTCGAAATAATAACGCGACCTATAGCCGTGCATACCCGTAGTTAATTGCCAAGGTACATCGCCCATACCAAGCAGCAGTTTTATTGAATCAGCGCTATCGCATTTTGACGTAATGGAAAACCAGTCGAAAAGTATAATATTTGCTAGGTTTTCAGCCATGTTTTTACCCCCTATTTATGTATGTAGTACCCCCCTGTTAGCACGGGGGGGTCATACGGCGAAGCCGCCGTATCAAAGCCCCAAATGTTACAGTCAGCCGAGCCGCAGGACCTGCGACGATCGCGCTTACGCGCGATCATTCCGCAGTTTCCTGCAAGGCTCGGGCAAGACGATTTAACATTTTAGTAGAGCTATCAGCACTACCGATCTTAAGACCTTTAACGATCTCGTCCGTATCGTAGCAAGCTCGAAGTTTGTCCGTTCCTACGAATACCTCTTTGCTCTCACGCTGGCGCTTGCGCAGCCCCGAGCCTTTTTGCGCGCCGTTTATCATGTAGTTTTCGGGCGTATAAGTCTTATTGATAATCAATCGCCCCTTCATATATGACTTGCAGTCAACTATAAAATTGACCTGCTCACGAATGATTTTTGAAACCCTGCTCCACTCCTGCGCCGAGCCAAGAATACATTTATGTAAGTGCCGTTGAAGCGAGATATATTCAAGCAATTCATCGGGCGCATTCAGCCAACCCTGCGAGTTTAAAGTCAGGTGCATTTCATCGAAGAGAATAAGAACGCCGTGATTAACGCCGTCTATGACGTTTTCGGTGTAAAGAATATCCTCCCACTTGTCGAAATACTGATCGGCTACGTCGGTATGAAAATTCGCCATAATGAAAAGCTTCGGATAGCGCTCTTTAAGCTCCTGAGCCTTGCGGACTATCGAAATAGTTTTACCGTTGCCGCCAAGACCGTTATACAGATACACGCCATACATATTAAACGGAACATCTTTACCCTTTACGCGATCGGCGAGGAGTTTAAAGCAATCCCGCAGGAAAAGCGGGAAAGCCTTAAAGACAGCCGAGCCGAAAAAAACATACAAGAGAACCAGCGCGCCGATTATTACGGGCGGAATTATTAACTTTATCATACTAATCACCTTTACAAGAGATCTATAACAACACGGATAAGCGCGGCAATCATATACGCACCCAGAACCGTTATGACGGCTTCGACGAGGGCGGCGAAGTTGACGATCTGATTAGCTTGTCCGAAAAATGACATCATGTCATATATGGCGTTTACGGCTTCATCTGTTATATTTAGGTTCTTGAAAAACGGCAATGACAAAATAGCAGATAGCAGCTTTTCGATTATCATTAACTTCCCTCCTCTTCTCCGCCCGACGGGTTAACGCCGAACGCTTTAAAAATGCACTTGACAACCGCGAAAAGCTCAACAACGCGAATAACGATGGTCGAAGCAGTATATAAGCCGTTGCGGAGCTGTGAACTGATCGAAAGCAAATCAAACGTTACATCATTGCCCAACAGCGTGAACGAGATCGGCGCGTATTTGCCGTTCTTGACGTCGTTAAATGCTTTTATCACTTTGTCGAATGATGGGAATTTCTTCTTCACAATGGCTTCGACGTTAGTTGATTTCGGGACAAAAAGATAGGCAAGCAAGCGGCGAATATCAACCACTAAATTATACAACGCGATACCAAGATTTTTTATAAGCGTTACAAAAGTATCTTTAAGCCATCGCATTAAGCCCCATAGGTTTTTACCAACAACAATAATACATTGACCGCACCATTTAACAATAGCCCATATACTATCTAGTGGGTGTTCCGAATCCCACTCGGGGAACTCAGGAAAATCTGTAATGTAATCGTGAATATCGGGAAGATCTAAATAATCTTTTTTATCAGAAAATAAAGCTTCCGAATCTGAATCAGATAAGTTAAGCAGATCAACAGCAATGAAACCGCCGTAATTATTGCCGTCAAAGCCTTTTATATCTACATTTATATAAACCTTAGTTGAATAGGATTTTTTGTCACGGCAATCGTCACGAAATGCCGCAAGATCTATCGTATATGTATACGGGTTGTCCTTATTAAAGCTCGCACTCGCGCCATCAAGACCACTCCAAACGATACGGTTTGATTCGCTAGGCGCGTCACCAGTCTGAGAATGAATAGATACGGAAACCGATGAATCATCATCAGACGGCGAGGAACATTTAACAGTTGCTGTTTCTGTCGCCGCGTCAGTAGTAACTGACCACATGACATTAGCATGACCGTTTTCATCATAGATTGGAACGTCAGACATCAAAAGACTACCGCCGTCGTAGCCATTCTCGAAATAAACTGACATACCGCCATAAGAGGTAGAAGCAGTAAGGTCCATACAACTTGCGCCAGTGCCATATCCGCTATATCTATATCTTATATAATGAACGCCTTTTAATTCGTCAAGTTTTTTTCCTTTAGACGTAGAAAAATAATCGCCATATGCAGGTTTATCTATATCACCATGATAAACGGGATCAGTCGAAGAACTCCAATCACTGGGATAGCAAATAACATAGTATACAACATCATAGAGCCATACATCGCCATCGTAATGCTGAACTTTATAATTAGCATAAACGCTATGATTTGCAGAATTCAATCCGAATCGGCTATCAGCCTTATCTATAACATCTTGCTGATGATCATTCATATATTTTATAACCTGACCAAGTGCAAGGAGTTTATCCATATCAGCAGAAGTATCAGCCGAAGCGGGCAAAGCGAAGCAGGAGAACGCGACTACCATCATCATGACAAAGGCTAGAACACGTTTTTTTATAATATCACCCCCATAAAAGATTAAGGGGAACACTAAAAGCGCTCCCCTTTTGCGGTTTACTTACAGTATTTCTTGAACAGGCGAATTGCAAAGCCTATAACAACAACCGTAGTAATAACAGGAGTTAACGCCGTCATGGTTGACGAAATGGAAGTAATACATTCCTGAGCCATTCCAGAAACGAGAGTACCGATATCAAAAGAAGTCGAACCCTCTGCAAGAGCAGTAACAACAGGCATTTTGAAACCCCCTTTCTATATAAAGTTTTATGTAAAGCAAAAGCTTAACAGCGTAGTAAAGACCATATCCAGCGACCGAAGAGAAAAGCGCCCCAAATGCCAAGTGCAAGGATAATGCAAAAGAGGATACCGCTCAGAGCGTCGGCGCTTCTTTCAGTGTTTTCAACGATCTTATTTTGTTGTTCTACGATAGTATCTATGTCATGTAAATCAAGCTGTGAAGAGAGGTCAGATTCAGCAATTTCTATTTCTGAGCTGAGATCTATTTCATCAGACGGCGAAGCAGATTCTTCACTATCCACCAAGCCGAATACATCGTTAGCGCTTTCAGAAAGCGTATCATCTGTTATCGCCGAGAGGTTCAAGGCTTACACCCGCTTTCAATCGGGATTTTTCAAGCTCCAAGTCGGCGATCTGCTGATTTTTGGCGGATAAGTTTTTCATCAGCCACCAGCAAAAAATGAACATCAAGACAAGCGCGAAAGTTACGATATACAGCGATACAGTCAAAGACATTTAATCACCCCTTACTATTACGCGTGCAAGGCGTTTTGAAGCGTCGAAATAGTACTCAATTTCCTTGTTAAGGAGCGGTTCAAGGTCTGCACACGAGGTGATCTCATCGCCGAAAACATCGGATATATTTTCATACGGACACTGGGCTTTTTTCTCCGTTGTTACGCCTACGGCTTCGATAGGGTCATACGCTCCGCCGACTTTTATCGGAACGAGGATTGAAAGCGCAAGGTTATCATAGGCAATTACCTCTCCCGTTTCCTCATTCATGAAACTTCCCTTTTTGTGCATTGCACCTGCAAGAACTCCGATCATTTTAATTCTTCCTTTCTGCCCTCACGGTTCTGGGCTTGACCGTTTTTGTTTTCGTGTGTCATCATAAGTCATTATGTAGTTTGTAACTACATACATATCATAGCATAGTTTGTTCAAAAAAACAATAGGCAAAATTAACAAAGTGTAGTTTGAAACTACCACAAATTGCACAAAAAATGCTAAAATAAAAAAGGGGTGGTAAATATGGACTACAAGAATATTTTCCCTAAAAGGTTAAAGGAAACTAGAATTAGCAGAGGAAAATCACAAGAGCAAATGGCGATTGCCCTAAACATATCAAGACCATCATACACAACATATGAAACAGGCAAAAGCTATCCGAAATTTGAAAATCTAATGAAGATAGCCGAGGAACTCAACATCTCAATAGATTATTTAGTGGGGCTGTCAGAAACGGCAACAAATCCAAGCACAACGTATAACATAAATCAGCACAACAATAAAAATGCAGTGATAAACATAGGGGGTAAAAAGTAATGGAAGATACGTTTGAAAACTATCAAAATTTAGACGAAATAGATTGGCCGGACATAGACGACTATACAGAAACATTTCCCGAAGCTCCGGAAGCACCCGAAACGAAGAAAACCACTGAAACAAAGCAGAAAGCCAAGACTACCAAGAAATCAGCAGACAAGGACAGTACGAACGAATACAACAGCGTTCAGGAGCTGAGCAAGCAGACTTACAAGACGGTTGAGGTTGTCGGAACGGCGGACAAGACCACCGACAGCGCGCCCAGCAGATTTGAAAGCTTTATAGACGGCAGTGCAAGCACCTTGATAGCGTTGCTTATTATCCTGCTAATAATTCCTTATGTGCTTTTTGTCAGCGCGTGTCTTAACATCTCGCAAATTAGCAAACAGCTGAAAGATACTAACGAAACGCTGCTAGCTCTTACAAACGATCGCCGTTGGCGAGATACGCAGGACGGCAAACAGCTAAGACCCAAGGACGAGGACAAATAAAAAAGGCGGTGGCTCGCTTCTTCTGCGCGCTACCGCTTGCGGTAATGATGGACATACGACGGTTATGCAGGCGACTGAGCGGCGTTCCCCGCGCCGCAATGGGCTGACCGCCTACGCCGACAAGCACACGCCCGCCGCAGGCGCCTGAGGGGCTCTCACGCCCTGCAGGGCGTTCGGTCGGCTGCGCCGATGGCTTGCGCCACCCATTGTCAGGCGCTGAACGGTGCTGATCGGCGCCGATAGGCGCTCATAACCCGAAGGTCGTAGGTTCAAATCCTGCCTCCGCAACCAAACGTGGCCGTTTCTAATGTACGTTAGAAGCGGTTATTTTTATGTCTGTAACTTCCCTCTCTGTAAATTTGACCACCCCATAATCTCACCAAACTACGCACTTTACTGCCAAAACTACTCCCCTGATGCACGGTTTTTGTCTAAAATCATGCGAAAATCTTGCAATTTGGTGAAAATGGGGTCTGCATGAGGGCATAAGGCACGCGAAATATCGGCGGTATGTCAATTGAAATCTCTCCGAGCGCGGGATATAATAGAATTAGAGGACGGGCGAACTGTTCTACTATACTATTATAAAAGGAGAGATATTTTGGGAAAGACTAACATCAACAAACTTAAAGAAAGCTTCGACTTTTTACAATATCTGCAAGAACGCTACGGGTTCAAGACGGCGGCTGAGGGCGGCGCGCAGGTGATACGCCCTTGCCCGATATGCGGGTGCGAGGACGGCTCTTGCAAATACTTCACCGATTCGCGCTATTTCATATGCCACAACTGCGGGACGAGCGGGGACGTGCTGACTTTTTTGCAGAAGGCGGATAGGCTCAGCGAGCGGCAGGCGGAGGAGCGTTTCAGAAAGCTTTGCGCGGACGACATCGCGATAACCGCCCTTTCGGACATAGAGAGCACGCAGACCGAGTGGCTGTGGTACCCCTACATACCGCGCGGCAAGATAACCCTGCTGACGGCTGACCCCGGCACGGGCAAGACCTTTTTCTGTCTGTACTTAGCGGCGGCGGTGTCCTGCGGGCGGCCTTTTTACGGAAGCGGTATGCCTTACACCGAGCCGCAGAGGGTGCTGTATCAGACGGCGGAGGACGGCATTGCGGACACCATAAAGCCGCGTTTAGAGCCGATGCAGCCGAATTTCGGCAACATAATGGTGATAAGCGAAGACCAGTCGCAGCTTTCGCTTTCGGACGAGCGTATAGAGCGGATAATGCGGCGTTACAGACCCGCGCTGATGATATTTGACCCATTGCAGGCGTATTTGGGGGCGGACGTAGATATGCACCGCGCGAACGAGGTGCGCCCCGTGCTATCGCACATATCGCATTTGGCGGAGAAGTACAGGTGCGCGGTGGTTTTCATCATGCACAACAGCAAAATGTCGCAAAATCAGGCGCTTTACCGCGCGCTGGGGTCTATCGACATACCCGCAGTGGCGCGAAGCATGCTCGTGATGGGCAAGAACCCGGAGAACCCCTCGCAGAAGGTGCTTTGCCACGAAAAAAGCTCGCTTGCGCGGCATGGGCAGAGCATTTTGTTTGAGGTAGCGCCCGAGCGCGGCGGCATACTGTTTCAGGGGTTCACACATCTCACGGCGGACGATGTGCTCAGCGGGCGGCGGGAAACGCGCGAGAAGCCGAGCGTGACGAAAGACGCGGCAAGAGAAGCGCTGTTAAAGCTATTCGGCGAGGGCGAGAGCGTGGAGCTGAGCGCGGTGGAGGAGCTGGCTGAGGAGTTGGGGTGCAGTAAGCGCACGATGTACAATGTGAAAAATGAACTGGGGATACAGAATGTAACTACCGGATTTTCCACCGAAAAAAAGACCTACTGGCTTCTTCCCGAAGTCAGCAAGAAAGAATTTCTAGCCAGTGTTGAAGCCGCAGACAACTTTGCACATTCCTAAGCACAATTTTCTTATTTTGCAAAGATGGATAAAACCCCTGTATTTACTGGTACTTTTCAAGTTTGCACGGGTGAGTTTCGTGCAAAGATGTAACCAAAAACTTCCTCCATCTTTGCACGGCTGAGTATCGTGCAAAGATGTAAACACCCAGCAAAATCAAGGGTTTGCGCCATCAGTGCAAAATAACTTTATTGACTGTGCCCTGCTTGCAAAGTGGGGCGAAATATGCTATAATATCCCTAAGCAAACACTATAAGGAGGAAAACGTATGGACAAACTTGACAGATATAGGGGGGCGCTGGTCGGCGGGGCGGCGGGTGACGCACTGGGCTACGCCGTGGAGTTCATGACAGAGGGAGAGATTTTCAGCAGGTACGGCGCGCGCGGTATTACCGAATACGCTCTGCGGGGCGGCAAGGCGCTCATATCTGACGATACGCAGATGACTATGTTCACGGCGGCGGCTATACTCGGGGCGGCGGCTCGCGGGGAAAGTATGGGCAAGACCATCGCGCAGGAGTACAAAGGCTGGTACTTTACCCAAACTCAGCCATACCCGATAGACCCGCGCACCTGCTTTGCAAATTACAGTTGGCTGATGAATATGCCCGAGATGTTCAGCCTGCGCGCCCCCGGCAACACCTGTCTGTGTGCGCTGAAAGACCTGAACGGTACTCGCGCGCAGAATAACAGCAAGGGCTGCGGAGGAGTTATGCGCGTCGCCCCCATCGGGCTGTACCTAGACCCCGCCGAGCGCGGCATTGCTGAGATAGACCGTGCGGGCGCGGAAGCGGCGGCTGTTACGCACGGGCACGAGCTGGGGTACATTCCTGCGGCGGCGCTGGTGCACATTATAACGCTTGTCGCGCACGACGATAGTATCACGCTATCGCAAGCGATAGAGGACAGCATAAAAGCTATGGAACATATGTTCGCGAGTGCTGAGCATATCGGCGAATTCAGCAAGATAACGCGGCGGGCTGTCGCGCTCTCACGCTCGGGCGGTCAAGATCAGGATAAAATCCTAGATAATATCCACGCGCTTGGCGAGGGCTGGGTGGCTGAGGAAACGCTCGCCATCGCCGTGTACTGCGCTCTGCGGTACGAAGCGGACTTCGGGCAGGCTATATGCGCGGCGGTCAACCACAAAGGTGACAGCGACTCTACCGGCGCGGTCTGCGGAAATATCCTCGGGGCGTATCTCGGTTACAGCGCTATCCCCGAGAAATTCAAGGCGAATTTGGAGTTTCACGACGTTCTGCTAGACCTAGCGGACGATTTATACGCCGCGCGCACCGACGACGAAGTTTACCGTGCAAAATACATCGCTAAGACCTACAAGCCGTTTCAGCCGCGATAAGGCTAAGCAAAAGCGCCCTGACTTTTACATCGGGGCGCTTGTTTTTACGAGTATATTTTTTCCTTTGGCGGAACGTGCATAGTCTGCACAAATCCGTCGCCCTCACAGCGCGTGAGGTCTGTGCCGTAGGGCATATCCAGATATTTCACTATCGCAGGGTCGATGTTGCAGATGGTGTTCAGCGAAGCTATCTCGATATTGAAAGGGTCGGCGAGATATTCGCGCGATTCGCTGCCCGAAAGCATCAGCCAGCCGCTCGTATTCATCTGCGAAAGCTCGCTGTCGTCCATCAAAAAGCGCTTCATAAAGCCTACCCGTTCGCCCTCGCGCGAAATTTTGCGGCTTACGGCGCAGCTTACGCCCAGCTTTTTCAGCTTGCCGACGAGGTAGTTGGTTTCTCCCACAAGCAGCGGGCTGCCCGCGCCGCTTTCCATATCCTTGCAGACGTTCTCACGCTCAGGGTCGTACACCGCGCTGATGTGCGGCATAAGGTCTATCAGCGCCGCCGCCCCGCGCGCCAGCTTGTAATCCATCTCCTGCTTGTAGATAGGGAACAATTGGTAAAATACCACCGACTCCCCTTTCGGCAGCGGGCAGCGCAGAGCGGCGTCGGGCGTGTCTTGCAGGCTTATCAGCAGTATTGCCTCCTGCTCGGTGTTCGGCGCTACAGGGCTGCCGTCGGATACCAAATGCCCGTAACCGAGCCAAGTGTCGTTCTCCAGCGGCAGGCGGGCTATCCTGCGTATCTCCTTAATTATCCAGCTGTGCCGTATATCTCGGCTTCTCGGCTTCCAGTCGGGCGGCATATACATAACAAGTTCGGCGCGCTCAAGCTGCTCAGTCTTCAGCTCGGGCGGCGTTTTCATTCTGTGCGCGCCCATGCCGACGGTCACAAGCGTGTAAAAATCGCGCTCGGGCGTAGGGTACACCACCGCGATGCCGACCTTTATACCGTTTGGCGAAGTTTCTGCTTTGTAAAAATCGGGCTTGCCGAAATATTTTTCTATGTGCGCTATCACGGCGTTCTTTTGCTCCTCGCTGTAAAGCTGTGCATTTTCTACCTGCATATAGTAAAGCGTTTCGTAAAATTCTTTCGCTTCATCGTAATTATTCAGCCGCTGCGCCATGCTCTCGTCTTTCGAGCCGAAGATGCTATCCATAAATTCCATAGCTTGTATATTCCTGCCCTGCGAGTACAGCACGCGCGCGAAGATATACACCCAGTTCGGGTCGTCCTTACCGCGGTCGTAATGCCGCATCAGCAGCGCTTCGGCGGCGGTGAAAAAGCGCTCAGCCTTCTCATCGCCCATGCTGTTGAAAACCACCGCCAGCAGGCAGGAAAGCTCGTAATCTTCGCGGCAGTCGCCCGAGCAGATGAGCGCGTCGGCGGCTTCCTCGTACTCTTCTTTCGCGATGAGCGCGTTTACTTTCTCTATCAGCTTTTCCTTTTCTTTGCTGTCCATCATCGTTCAGCCTTCCTTTCCGGTAAAAAATAGCCCGAAGCAGCGTTCGGGCATTTTCTATATCTAAATCATCAAGCTATTACGATATTCCGAGGAACTCGAAGTAGTTTTTCTTTGGCATAGTCGTTATCTTCGACTGTTTCAGCGAGGACTCCGGCGTCAGGCGGAACTGTATCGCCAGCACGTCGTTCTCAGTTACCACCCAGCCTACGTCGGGTACTATGCCGCGCGTGCCGTTGCGGGTGATGGTCTTGCGTATGCCCTTTTGGTTGAGCGAGAAGAATTTTAGGTTTATGTCCTGTCCGTTCGGCACTACGTATATCTTCACGCAGCCCTTGTCGCTGTCCTTAACGTCAGAGATGTAAAAGCGGTATCTGCCGTCGGGCGAGATGGTGTTTTCCTCGTCAACTACCTCAGCCAAATGCCCCATCTCGTTCTTGTAGTAGGAGTACACAGAGGTATCTTTATCCAGATATGGGGTGAGCACCGTTTCAACGTCTGAGCCGCCGAAGAGCATATTGCAGACAACGTATGCAACTATTCCCAGTACATACAGCAGCAGATAGATAGTGCCCATTATAACTTTTACCGATTCGTTAGTGCCCGCCGCGAAGAACATCACTATCGCCACGATGAAAGGCGGGATTATCAGCACCCAGTTGCCGTTTCCGATATTGAAAAGCAAGAGAAAGAAAACTATCGGCAGCAGCAGCACGCTGATAAGCTTTGTCATAAACATCTCGCGGGTGTATATCATGAGCAGCATGAAAACTATCGAAGCGCCCGCGTATATCACTAGGAATGGCGCCATTTTGTCCGGCACAAATTCCAGATCGTACAAGAATGTGGCGTAGGTCAGCAGCGTGATAACTGCCGCGTAAGCCGCGGTAAAGACCGAAATGCAGCGCTTTACCCAAACATCGTTCATTATCTCTTTCATTCCACAATTCCTCCCAAATAGAGCTTTCGGCGGGTCAATTTATGATAACGTCTTCGCCGCCGCTCAGACCGCTAAGGATCTCGGTCTGTTTATCATCTTCTATGCCCACCTCTACGTCCTGCTCTATCTTCGAGCCTTCTATAAGCAGGTTGACATACGTTCTGTCTTTAGATTTTTTTACAGCCTTTGAGGGCACGATAACGGTGTCAAGCTTAGAGTAAACGTCGAAGCAGCACTGCACGCCCAGGTCGCTTATATCGGCGTCCTTATCCGGCTCTATGACGTAGGTGAATACCTTTCCGCCGCCAACTGTGCTCTCTATAATGTCTATCACCTTGCCCTTTGCCGAAACTACTCCCTGCTCCAGCTCGACCTTAGTGCCAAAATTTACATTTTCAAGCGCATTGTCGTAAACGTCGCATACCAAATACCGCTGCGAATGGTCTGATACCACGCCGAAAGACTGCCCCGCGCTAACCTTCGCCCCCTCGACGATGATATTCTCAGCGCCGCGCTGGTCGTCGATATTGTTTTCAAAAGATGTCTTGCCGTCGCTTCGGAAAACGCCGTCGCAGGGCGCGTATACCTTGTAATTTTCGAGCGAATCTTCCAAATGCTGATATTCAAGCTGCTGAAGCTCAAGCTCAGTCTGCGCAAGCTGTATCTCGTTAGCCGAGCCGCCCTCGCTTCGCAGAGTGTTTACAGACTTCTGCGCCTGGTCTATATACAGCTGCTTTTCCGCCAGCTGGTCGTTCAGATCGTCCGAAACGAGTGTGCAGAGCAGGTCGCCCTTTTTCACAGGGTCGTTTTCCTCAACGCTCACCGACTCGATCATGCCGTCTATCTTAAACGAAACTTTTTCGTAATACGGGTAATCGAAGCGGCCGTCAACGTAGTATTTCTGCGAAATATCGCCTATCTCGGCTTTTTCAGTTTTATAATCTATCTTATCGGTCTGGTAGATGGGCACGACTATCTCCTGCTTATCGTCTTTAGACGCGCAGCCTACAGCCGAAAACGCCATCGCGACCGCAAGAAGCATTGCGATCTTTTTCATAATTTGAACCTCTCAAACAAAGTCCTCAGCTTATATTATTATACCATTTTAAACGGCTCGGTGCAAGCAAAAAAACATATATTGTAGACCTGCACAACAATATTTGACTTATTTTGTGCATTTGCGACAATCCAACAAATGAACTATTATTGAATTAGATAGCAAAAAGCCCTCGTCCGTCAGCGAGAAGCCGCCGCCGTGAAACTTCACAAGCCCATGTTTTTCCAGCTGCCGTGCTTCGGCAAAAATGCTCTCAGCCGTATCCCTGCCGCCCCGCCGCGCAAGCTCGTCATTATCCACGCCGTCGCTCAGCCGCAGAGCGAGCATCAGGTACTCCTCAAAGCGGTCGATGTTCTCCTCTACGAGTACGTTTTTTTGTACATCTGCCGTCACGAAAGCCTGTATGTCCGCGGGGCAGGCGGTGCGCTTTTCGTGAAAGTCTGAGTGCGCCGAAGGGCCTATGCCTATGTACTTTTCCAGCTGCCAGTACTTCATGTTGTGCCGCGAGCGGCAGCCCTGTTTCGCAAAATTCGAGATTTCGTAATGCTCGAAGCCCTTGTCCGCCAACTGCGCACACATCGTGAGATACAGCTCGCTCATTAGGTCGTCGTCCGCCACGCGCCCGCGCACCGCTTCGCAGTCAAAAGCCGTGCCCTGCTCTATTTTCAGCATATATGCCGAGAGGTGGGTTATCGGCAGGTCGGTCAGCCGCTCTATGCTCGCCGTCAGCGAAGCTATGTCCTGCCCCGCAAGCCCGAGCATAAGGTCGCAGGAGATGTTCTCAAACCCCGCCCGCTGAGCCGAATACACCGCCGCGTATGCTTTGTCCGCGTCGTGCAGCCGTCCCAAAAACCGCAGCTGGCTGTTATCCGCCGACTGCACACCCACCGAAAGGCGGTTCACCCCCGCCGCTTTGTACCCCGCAAGCTTTTCATAATTCAAACTGCTCGGGTTGCCCTCGAGCGTTATCTCGGGAGAATGTAAGTGTACGTTTTTTTGTACGCTGTCCAATATATCGTACACCTGCTCAGCCGTCAGCAGAGAGGGCGTGCCGCCGCCGAAGTAAACAGTATCCGCAGTGATATCAAGCCCTTTGAGCGCCGCGATGTTTCGGCAGACGGCGTTTACATACAGCTCGGCAAGCTCCGCCGAATACGGCTTTGAGTAAAAATCGCAGTAGGGGCACTTGCGTATGCAGAAAGGCACATGAATGTAAAGTCCTGTCATTTATCGTCGTCCTCGAAGGCGTTCTCTATCGCCGAAGCGGTCTTTTCGCTGTCTGATCTCAGCTTGCCCGCCGCCTTTGATAATCCAAATCTGGCAAAATACACGACGTAGGAGATCAGCAACAGCAGAAATGCACTGCCCCAGTAGCGCGCCCACTCGCTCAGCGAAAGCTCGAAGTACACCGAGTGCCCCTCTATCCAGCGGCGAACGGCGGGGTGTATCGCCAAATAGCCGATGAAGCTGAGTATCACTGAGGAAAAGACGTATGAGGTAACGCCCAGCATAGCGCTTTTCAGGCTGAGCGAGGAGAATTTCACACCCGCCCATACTGCCCATGCCGCTGCGAGGAAGAGGGCTATCCCCTTTGAGATATTTGCGTATACTTCGCCCAAAAGCGGCAGTGCGACCGCTGAGCCAAGCGCAAACCCGATGAAATACTTCATTGCACGGTCGAGATCTTTCATTTTATTTCCTTTCTTTGCTATATCTATCAGTTGTCGTCCAGCTTTAGCACCGACATGAAAGCTTCCTGCGGAACTTCTACGCTGCCGAGCTGGCGCATACGCTTTTTGCCCTCTTTCTGCTTCTCGAGCAGCTTTTTCTTACGGGTGATGTCGCCGCCGTAGCACTTAGCGAGAACGTCCTTGCGCATGGCTTTTACGGTTTCGCGCGCGATGACCTTGCCGCCTATCGCCGCCTGTATCGGCACTTCAAACATCTGGCGGGGGATATTTTCTTTCAGCCGCTCGCATATCTTTCTGCCGCGCGTATAGGCGCTGTCGGCGTGGACTATGAACGAGAGAGCGTCAACAATATCGCCGTTTAGCATTATGTCTAGCTTCACAAGCTTGCTGGGCTGGTAGCCCATCATCTCGTAATCGAAGGAAGCGTAGCCCTTTGTGCGTGATTTCAGCGCGTCGAAGAAGTCGTAGACTATCTCGTTCAGCGGCAGCTCGTAATGCAGGTCAACGCGGTTTTCGTCCAGATACTCCATATTCTTGAAATTGCCGCGGCGGTCTTGACAAAGCTCCATGATATTGCCTACAAATTCGGGCGGCGTGTAAATATCAGCCTTTACCATAGGCTCTTCCGCCGAAGCGATAACGGCGGGGTCGGGGTAATTCGAGGGGTTGTCTATCATAACGGTAGAGCCGTCGGTGAGGTGCACCTTATAGATAACGCTCGGCGCGGTAGTGATGAGGTCGAGGTTGTACTCGCGCTCTAAACGCTCTTGTATTATCTCCATATGCAGCAGACCGAGGAAGCCGCAGCGGAAGCCGAAGCCCAGCGCGGCGGAAGTTTCAGGCTCGTAAGTAAGCGAGGCGTCGTTCAGCGCAAGCTTATCCAGTGCGTCGCGCAGGTCGGGATATTTCGCGCCGTCGGCAGGGTAAACGCCCGAATACACCATCGGGTTGACCTTTTTGTAGCCCGGCAGCGGCTCGGCGCACGGCGAATCGGCAAGGGTAACGGTATCGCCCACGCGCGTATCGCCAATATACTTGATAGAAGCGGAGATGTAGCCTACCTCGCCCGCGTGCAGTTCGCCGATAGGCACAAGGTCGGTAGCGCCCATATAGCCCACCTCTACGGTCTGGAAAAGCGCGTCGGTAGCCATAAGCTTTATAGTATCGCCCGCGCGCAGAACGCCCTGCATAACGCGAACGTAGATGATAACGCCCTTGTACTGGTCGTAATAGCTGTCGAAGATAAGCGCCTGCAAAGGTTCGTCATCGCTGCCCTTCGGCGCGGGAATATCGGTGATAACGCGCTCGAGCACCTCTTTTATATTCACGCCCGTTTTAGCGGAAATGCGTGGTGCGTCGAGGGCGGGTATGCCTATAACGTTCTCTATCTCCTGGCAGACCCTTTCGGGGTCGGCAGAGGGCAGGTCTATCTTATTTACAACGGGCAGCACTTCGAGGTCATGCTCGATAGCAAGGTAAGTATTGGCAAGAGTCTGCGCCTCTATACCCTGCGAAGCGTCCACGACGAGCACTGCGCCCTCGCAAGCGGCGAGCGAGCGGGATACCTCGTAATTAAAGTCAACATGGCCGGGGGTGTCTATCAGGTTAAAGATATAGTCCTCGCCGTCGTCAGCGTGGTATTTTAGGCGAACAGCGCGCGCCTTGATAGTAATGCCGCGTTCGCGCTCGATGTCCATATTATCGAGAAGCTGGTCTTCCATATCGCGCAGGGCGACTGTTTCGGTAAGTTCAAGAATTCTATCGGCAAGAGTAGATTTGCCGTGATCTATATGAGCGATAATGCAGAAATTGCGAATATTTTCTTTTTTGATTATCTCTGCCATAAAATATACCTCCGATGATGAATATACATTATTTATTATAGCATTATTACGGCGGTTTGTCCATACAGAAATTATGAATTTTTTAAAGCGGCGAAGAAATATTGCGAAAGGGCTTGACAAGAGGGGGTGAGATATGGTAAAATAGATATATTGTGAATATCACATCAAAAATGCGGGTATGGCGGAATTGGCAGACGCGATAGATTTAGGTTCTATTGGCAACACCGTGCAGGTTCAAGTCCTGTTACCCGCACTGCAAAAAGCACACCGATTTTGATACAATGCGTTATCAGAACGGTGTGCACTTTTTTATGCGAAAGCCCTTGATTTTTAAGGCTTTTCGACAGTATTTAACGATCAAAGGCTCTGAGGTGACCTAAAATAGTCTTATCAGAGCCTTTTTCATTTTTCACACTATACATTTTAACGAAAGGTCATCGAATGGGGTGCATAAGTGAAAAAATATTACTTCTTGCATTTACCTTTTTCGATTATTTTTGAAAGAATATCTCGAACACCAACTTCATATTCGTTAAAATCATTTATATTGGTGTCTTTCATCCATAATTGCCCCTCTCCAACATTTCCACGGTGCTGTCCTGAAGAATAGTAACGATTATTTTTAACCTCATCACTTGAAAGCACCCAGTAGCGTATAACATCACGCCATACAGCGATCCAGACAAATACATCACAGCAAGCAGGTTTGATTTGTTGGAAATTCATATCAAAGCCATAGCTTGAATCACTTGAAAGTGCTTTGATGATTAAAGAATCTCCGCTTTTTCTGCGTACTGCCCTTGAAGCCTTTACTTCAATTTTTATGCCGTCATACCAAAAATCATATTGACCCGAATAATCTGGGTCAAATAACGTTGACGGGCGTTGCAATTCCGGCACAACTTCATTAAGATGTCGCTGCGCCCACGTTTCACCAAATGTCCGTGGTGCTGTGATTTCAAAAACATACAAGTATTTATTGCGCTCCAAATACCTATTGCGAATATCAAGATATTGCTGTAATGTTATCGTATCTGTTCCTATCAAATGGCTGATAATATATTCAAACTTATTGAATGGATAGACAGAATACAGGTTATCTAAAATTTCATCGCTTAAATTATATTTGACACCGTTTGCCTTATTCATTGTTATAATTTGTGATTTTAACTCCTTAATTAACTTTTCCATGCACTATTCTCCTGATATACTCTATTTGTTTTTCGTTTAAACCATAGAAAGAAAATATATAATTTTCTATATCTTCATGCTTAGATATATCTCCGTTTAAGACCTCATCGACGAACAAAGACAAGATTTCGTTGTCACGCTCAGATATTGCGGGGAATGGTAGTTCAAGCAAATTGCCCTTCAAAATTTTCACTTCGCCAAATAGTTTTATATACATAAATTGAAATAATGATGAGTTCAAAAAAGCCATCACTGTCTTTATTTTCATATTTGGAATCTTTGGAATAAGAATATTAGCACTGTTAAGGAAAAGGCTTGCACTATTATCATAGGCAAAGACAAGCTTGTTTGATATAAACTTATACACCAATTTTTCCGGTGCACGGTATATTTCTTCTTTTGCGACCTGTTGCAAACTTGTCCTATCATAGACAATATAATTTTGTGCGGGTCGCAATGTATATGGTTGTATATCTTTTCCAGTATAGATTTGTTCCATTCCCGTATGATATTCTGAAAAAAGTTTTCCTTTGTTATCTCCAGTTACAACGCCTAATGCCCAAATACTATTTCGTAGTGAAAACACCCCTTTGTCTTTAACAACTCTTACTATAGCTATATCATCGTCAGACAATAAATTGAAAACCAAATTTTCAGTTTCATATACTGTTTCAATTTCTACGGTTCTGTTTCTACCATTTACGGAAACAGTAAAACTATCTTTAGCAGCACCTTTTCCGCATTCAATATCCACATATTTCGTTGTCACACCCGAAAAAACATCATCGTATAAAGTTACACGCACAAGCCCTGCAACATCTAAAATAAACTTTCTAATATCCTTATGAACCTTAACATTCAGAATTGATTCAGGGAAAAGAAATCTAATAATGCCGTTGCTTTTTAATTGTTCAAAAGATTTCACAAAAAAGCACGAAAAAGTTTCTTTTGACGTTATGTTATAAATATTACAATAGCTTTCGTCCATAGCTCCCCACGGCGGATTTGTTGCAATATAGTCAAACTTCTTTTCAAATACAGGATGTTGTTGACTTACTGAATAACCCATCAAAAAATCAAGGCAATACACTTGTGGTATAAACTCCATATTCTTATATTTCAGCAGTAAATTTATTTTTGAAATAAAAACTGCAATTTCATCATTATCAATGCCGAAAATCTGTTGTGGATTTTCGGCTCCAACAGACAGTAAAAATGCACCACTCCCACAGCAAGGATCAAAAAATAGTTCATTGTTAGAGAAATCAAAATCCTTTGTCATATTATAGGCTATTTTTTGGGGTGTGTAATATGAACCTATAATATTTTTCTTTCCCTCTTGCAAATAGGATTGATAAATCAAACCTAAAATGTCAAATTCATCATCCGGTAATTTGATTGTTGAAAGTTTATCAATTATTGTAATATTTGCATATTCTTTTAATACAGCAACTACGTGCGGCTTATTATAAAGCCCATTCTTCACCAAAAGACTAACTCCCAATGAAATTATTGCAGAGAAAATATCAATATCGCTTTCGTCAATAAAGTCAAGAATACTCTGTACAAAGGAAACATTATTTTTGTTACTGATATATTCCAGTGGAAGAATACGTTTTTTTGATTTTCTTTTATTCGCACGTGATGCTAACCGACCAGAAGTATTTGTATTGAGTTTTTCCCAATTTCGTATAGTCGCGCTGGAAACTCTACATTCATCAATCATAATTTCCATAGCTTATTCACCGTCTTTCTGTATTTCCACTATATCGTTAAGTCCGCAATTCAAAGCTGTGCTTATCTTCGCTAAACTTTCCCCTTTCCCATTTTGGTAAGTATGTTTGTGCTTATTCACGCTTGCAGGCGCATTTCCGTTTTCGTCATTCACTTGTCAATCAATTTTTTCCACAGTCTGTTATAGCTGTACGTCATAATATAAAACCCTCTTGCACAATACACTATTTAACAGTATAACACAGCAGGGTTTAAAAATCAATATATTATCATATTTGCGTGACGAAAAATTTTTATGAACGACTCAACTTTCCGCTTGCAGCGCTAATAAAAGAAGCGGATGGAAAAGGCTGCTGAACTGCTTGAAACCACCAATCTCAAGGTCATTGAGATTGCAACAGCGGTGTGGTATGAAAATCAAGGAAAATTTGCCAAGGTCTTTACTTTCACAAACCTCAAAAGCAGACGTTTTTATCGGCGTCTGCTTTTTTGCGTTTGACTATTGATTTTTCGGTGAGATCATAGTATAATAAAAAAGCATGAACAATACGTCAATATACTGTTATATAGGGAGAATGATTATGCGTACAGCAAAAAGAATTATGATATTGTCGCTGACTGCGGCGATGGCGGCGGCTTTGGTTTCCTGCGGGGATAAGGGTAAGGCGGAAGCTGGGTCGGCGGTCGGCTCAAATGCGGTGGTCAGCGCGGATACAAGCTCCGAAGTTTCGGCTTGGGATATGCTTACCGATAAGGAAAAAGATTTCTACAACGGGTTGGAGAAAAAGGGCCACACCATAAAAAAGGATACGGGATATGTGTACATCGACGCGGCGGGGTATTCGGACGAATGGGGAAATACGTTTGGCGACGAGGGCATTGTGATAAGCTACTATTTCGGCAACGACGAGGTAGTTCACGTTCCCGAGGAGATCGATGGGAAAAAGGTCGTGAATGTCGCAGGGCCGCCGATGTGGAAATTTGGCGATACAAATGACGATTACCATAATCTTGACTATATGTTCAATATTAGAGAGCTTTACTTTCCCGAAGATCTTCAAGAGATCAAGGGCGCATTTAATGTATGTGAAACTTTGGAAAAGATAGAGCTGCCGAAGTCGCAGACGGAGATAGGGTTCTTCTGTTTTAGGCTCTGCACCGGATTAAAGGAATTTACCTGCCCCGAGGGAGTAACGACCATCAACGAGTCCGCGTTCAGCGATTGCAAGAGCATGAAGTCGATCACGTTCAACGACGGGTTAAAAACAATTGGAACTGGCGCTTTCAGCGGCTGCGAAAGTTTAGAGAAGCTTGAATTTCCCGACTCGCTGGAGTCGATAGGGCCGCAGTCTTTTCAAATGTGCAAGGGGCTGAAAGAGGTAAATATCCCGCCGAAGGTGGATAACATACCGAAAAGGACGTTCATGTACTGCGAGTCTTTGGAAAGTTTAGAGCTTCCGGAGAGCGTTACGGCGATAGGCAGCAAGGCGTTCGCGCATTGCAGCAGTCTAAAGGAGATATACATTCCCGAAACGGTCAGCGAGATAGCGGAGACCGCGTTTGAGGACTGCGACAGCCTGACGATAAAGGGAAAAGCGGGTTCGTATGCGGAGGAGTATGCGAAGATAAATGAGATAGGGTTTGCGGCTGAGGGGTGAGGGCTGAGCGGCTTACCCGATAATGCAGTAGGAGGGATTTTATGTTAAAACGAGTGTTTGCGATGGCTGTTTGCTCGGTGATGGTGTTTTCTTGTGGGTGCGGGTTGTCAAGTGGTACCAAGGCTCAATTTTAAGGAGGAATCTTCATGAAAAATATAAAAAGAATGGTATCTCTTTTCCTTTCAGGAATTATATTATTTTCTCTTGTTTCCTGTAGCTTGAAAGATAAAGTGAAGGAAATATCAGGTTTCTCGGATGCAAGTAAGATATTTCAAATAGCATTGGAAAACAAAAATGTAGAATTACTTAATGAAGTAATAAAGGAGTATCCGGATTACGATATCAATAAATGTGAACAGGGCTCATCATTGGCCAAGGCTTTATTTAACAATGGTGGTCGTGCTACAGATTATGAAAATATTACTTTTTCGAGAGCTATGCTAGATGCAGGAGCTGATCCAAATGTAAAATCAACCAATGGAGATTATCTGTTAATAACCACTTGTGATAATGATTTTTATTGGGCAACCGAGCTACTTGTGGAATATGGAGCAGACCTTGAAGTAAAGAATGATTTAGGATATTCTCCATTATATTTAGTTATGGCTAATTTCTATGGAGACAGCGAAGAAAATCGTATCAAAACCGCTAAATTTTTCGTTGATAAAGGTGCTGCAGTAACCACAGACCTATTTAATATAGACGAAAACAAAGATGAGGATCTCAGATATCATCATATAGGAGCATCACCTGTAGTATCAAATTATCTCATGAATATACTTCATGAAAAAGGTGAAGAAACAAATATGCCAAAGGCTATGGAATATGCTATATCCGGTGATCTGGATAAAACGATAGAATATATTGAGAAGGGTGAAGCTCTAACAGATAAAGAAAAGGAATTAGTATTCGATTATGCTTCATATTTTGGAATGCCGGATGAGTTTGAAACAATATGTAGATTAACAGAAATGCAAATTGATAATGTTAATATGGAACGAATAATACAGTGCGGAAATCTGGATATGATACAATATTTGATAGAGAAATGTGGCTTTAAACTTCAAAGTGAAAAAGTAAGTCCTTCACAAGAAAACTATCTTAAATTAGCTGTTTTATTTGGATATTCTGATATTTTTGATTATTTATGTAATCACAATGCTTATAACCCGGGAGCGTCTGTTTTATTGGGAAGTGCGTTATATAACGGGAACCTTGACTTGTTTAAAAAAGTATATGAATATGAAGCTCAATCAACAGATATAACCGAATTGAATGAAATTTACAATTTGGACGGTTACTATCTTAACGGAAAACTGGATTTTATAGATTACTTAATGAGTGAGAAAAATCATACTTTTGAATGCTATTCATTTAAGAATATTGATTTTGAAACAGCAAGATATCTTTATGAAAAAGGCAGACCTTTGAATATTACCGATCTTGACTATGCTATATGTCATAATGATATAGAGTATATACAGCTTGTGTTAGACAAAGGTGCCGACATCAATCAGAAATGCTATAGTTTTGATTACAGTAACTATGTTTCAAATTATAAGGAACAGGTTTCTCAATACGATAATTTCACAAGTAAGCATATATATTATGAAAATATTACTGAAAAAAACAAAGAGTTACCTACAGCCTTTAGTTACCTATTAAATAAATGTAATAGTGAATGTATAAAATTTATGATAGAAAACGGTGCAGAAATTCCTGATGATATTATGAAGTCTACAACAAATTCTTCTGTCGAAACCGTTAAGTTGTTGATTGAGAATGGTGCTGATACTGACATTCGTTTTGATAAAATACCAACATCAACTAAAGGCAGTTACAAATCCGGAGATTACGATCTGAAAGATTACTGGGAAGCATACGGCAGAGACGATTTAGCAGAACTATTGTAAATTCAATAATTTATTCAAGGCGGGCAGCAGTATTATAACTGCGGCATTATGTATAATTATATAGGAAGGTTTTAGTAATGATAAGAAGAGTATTGGCGTTAGTATTGTCAGGAGTTATGATTTTGTCAACGGGGTGCGGGTTGAAAAGCAAGATCGCAAAAGTAATAAACAGCGAAAACGATACTAAAGACGTATTTGCTCAGGCAGTAAAAAACGGCAATATCGAGCTGTTTAAGGAACTTTGCGAGAAGTACCCTGATTTTGATTTGGACTCTATTTCATCTTTCAACACGCTTTTAATGAATCTGCTTTATACAGCCAACTGCCCAAGAAATATAGCTTATCAAATGGCTGATATAGCTTTGGAAAATGGTGCTGATTTATATATGTCAACCCCTAATGGCTCATCATATATTTATAATTCAGTTACAGATTACGAAGCAGTAGGTGTTGATAATTTGCAATACCTTTCCAGTAAAGGAGTAGATCTAAGATCTGTAGATGATGATATTTTAGGAAATCTATTGGAATGCTGTATTGATAACAACGTTAATAACCTTAATAGTTTTAAGGTTTTTGACTATTTAACTAACCAAGGGCTTACCGTGCGCAAGGAATTTATTGAAAAAGAGGGGTTGGAATCAAAATATTATAAATTTATCCAATCACCCAAAGCTATTCAATATGTAGTTTCACAATATGTAGATAACGGTGGAACGCTTGATCTGCCGAATTATTTGACATATGCTATAACAGGAGATATTGAAAATGCTCTTGAAGCGGCAAAAGGCTCTGCAATCAGCGATGACGAGTTTGAAGTATTATTCACATATACACAAGCTTTTGGCACGGTAAAACAATACGAGGAGCTTCTCGGGATATATGGTGAAGAATGGAGCAAAAATCCTGCTGTAAGCGCTATAATCAGCTGTGATAATGCAGAAATGCTTGAATATTTTATCAAAGATATAATGGCACTTGAAAAAACTAAAGAATATAATCTGAACACAGATTGTTTTGATGTGGCTGCATATTATCATTATTATGATATTTTTGATGTCTTGATAAAAAATGACTACGATCTTTATGATGATTTTCTTGAAAAGCCGTTATACGGAATACTCGGTTCCTGTATTGAATCTAACGATTACGACTTTGATGAATTTCTAAAGCTGTATGACTATATGGAGAAAAAGCATGAGCCGATAAACGAAAACTATGCCGCAAATTTATTCTCGGATAAAATTGATCTGGAAAGCGCAAAAAAATATATAGATTTTTTCATTGATGAGAAAGGAATTGATTTTCATTTGCTCAGTGCATCTGATGTTCAATATGATGTAGCTGAATATCTATATAAAAAAGGACGAACTTTACAGGCGTATGATCTCTCCGACGCGATCAGATCTCAGGACTTAGAGCTGATAAAGCTGGTACAAAGCCAAGGTGCTGACTTAAATCAACTATGGTACGATTTTAAAGACGGTGATGAATGGTCGAGAGAATTTGACCAATGTCCGGAATACACCGAACAGCTAGAGGATACAAGCCACCCGAATTTCACCCCAAGACCGAGCAATTTTGAGATGAATATAAATTCAATAAACAGCGAGATAGTAAAATATCTTATTGACAACGGCATGGAAATACCCGATAACGCTTTAGAAACAGCGGTTTATGCTTCTAAAGCCACGGTAAAGGTGCTTATAGACGCGGGAGCTGATACTGATTTGAAGTTTGACAAACTTGAGCCTGCCAATGGCGGCGGTATCGTTCAAAAAGGAAATTTTGATCTGGCTGATTATTACAAACATTACGGCAGAAAAGATTTGGCAGAACTGCTGTAAATACAGCCCCCCTAAAAACCCTCAACTGACCGTCGATGCATCTGTACTGCTCGGCGGTCTTTATTATGTCGTAGGTTTGCAGTATCACGCCGCTCGCCACTCTCCCTAAGCACAATATTCTTATTTTGCAAAGTGCTCTGAAACGCCTGTATTTACTGGGTGTTTAGCACTTTGCAAGGCTTATTTCATGCAAAGTGCCCTCCTGATATTTCCACGCATTTTGCACGGTCGGGTTTCGTGCAAAGTGCTATTTACCCAGCAAAATCAAGAGTTTGCGAGCACTTTGCAAAATAACATTATTGACTGTGCCCCGTGCACTCTGTATGCAAAAACCACCCGTTCGCAAAAACGAGTGGCTGTTTTTAAAATATCAGCATTACCGCGTATGCCGCCGCGCTTGCCGCAAGCGCTACCGTTATCAGCGAGCGCCCGAAGAACGCCGCCGCGAAAGCTGCCGCAAAGCCCGCCGCCGAAGCCGCCATGCTGCCCGTAGAGTAAAACACCGCGGGTATCGTCATAGCCCCCAGCACAGCGTATGGGACGTAATAGAGAAAGCTTTGCACCACCTGCGATTTTATCTTGCGGCGAAAGACCATTATCGGCAACATTCTGATAAGGTAGGTCACGCCCGCCATTATCGCGATGTAGATTACCGTCTGCATATTCACGAGCCGCCGCCCCCTTCCTCAGCTTTCGGGAAGCATACCGCGCCAAAGCCTGCCGCTATGACGGCGCAGATTATGATGGAAAAGCCCTGCGAAACGCCCGAAAACACGGGTATGTACCTCAGCGCGCAGCTTATCGCGGCGGAGAGCAGCACCACCGCCAGCACGCCGACAGCTTTCCGCGCAGCGGGCACGAATATCGCGATGAACATTCCGTAGATGGCTATCCCCAGCGCGTCTTTCAGTCTGTCGGGCAATATCTCGCCCGCGCACCCGCCGAGCAGTGTGCCGAGCGTCCACGCCACGAAAGGCAGAGAGATAAGCCCCGCCATGTAGTGCTTCGACACCTCGCCGCTCTTGCCCGAAGCCACGGCGAATATCTCGTCCGTAATGCCGAAAGACACCGCAAGGCGGCTCAGCACGGTAAATTTGCCGTCCAGCTTTTGCGAGAGCGAAAGGCTCATCAGCGCGTAACGCAGGTTTATTATGAGCTGGGCGAGCGCCATTTCAAAATAGCCGCCCCCCGCCGCGATAACGCCTATTCCCGCGACCTGCCCCGCCGACGTGAGGTTGGTCATCGAGATGATAACAGCCGTGAGCACCGAAAGCCCCGAATTTACAGCCAGTATGCCCACGCCGAACGATACCGAAAGGTAGCCCAGCCCTATCGGCACGCTGTCTTTTAGCCCGTTTAGGAAGTCTGCGCGGGCTGTATTTGACGACATTTTTATTTCCCCATTCCAAATAGTGTTGCAGTGCATTCGTCTGCACAATAAATTTTATTATACCACACTATTATTGATATTTCATGACTAAATCTATAATTTGTACAAAATTCTTGCGGCATATCCCCCGCCGTACAAGCATATAAAAAGAAAAAGAGCCGCTATGGCTCTCTTTCCTCTACATTTGATATGTAATTGATTACTCCTTGTTGCCCTTGAGCTCAGCCATGCACTCAGAGCATACAGCCTTGCCCTTGTACTCAACGATGTCCTCAGGGCTCTTGCAGAATACGCAATTTCTCTGGAACTTCTTGAGAATTATCATATCGTTGTCAGTGTAGATCTCGACCTGATCTTTAGCGCTGAGGTCAAAAGTACGTCTGATCTCGATAGGAAGAACGATTCTTCCGAGGTCGTCAACATTTCTTACAATACCTGTAGATTTCATAACAAAAATCCCCTTTTCTAAATACATTTAGGACAAATGCCCTTGAACAAATGACTTATGATAGGTATATTATACAACATTATGCCGATATATGTCAATACCTTTCGGCAAATTTTCGCAATTTATCGCATTTTTTAAGAGTTTTTTAACAATTTGTCAAAAGAAGGTACGCAATTATGCTGGTTATTATCCTTTCAGCCATGATCTCAGCTTCTGTTTTGTACAGTTTTTACACGGGCGACACGGGCGGGGTGTCCGCCGCGGCGCTTACGGGGTGCGGCAGTGCCGTTTCGCTCTGCATAGACCTTGCGGGGGCGATGGCGCTATGGGGCGGGCTGATGGCTGTAGCGGAGAGGTGCGGTATCACAAACGCCCTCAACAAACTTTTGCAAAAGCCGCTCGGTATGCTCTTTAAAGCTCTGCCCGACCCCGCCGCAAAGAAGTCCATATCGCTCAATATCACCGCCAACCTGCTAGGGCTGGGCAACGCCGCAACGCCGCTCGGCATAGCCGCCATGAAAGAGCTTTGCAAACAGCCCGAGAGCGCCCTCAAAAGGCGGCACATCGCTACATTCATACTGCTCAACACCGCTTCGATACAGCTTATACCGATGACGGTGAGCGCTATGCGGCTGGAGCACGGCGCGCCCGACCCATGGGACTGCACCCTGCCTACCATTCTGACATCTGCCTGCACGCTCATCTTCGGGCTGGTGCTGGTGCGCATGATATTCGCCGTAAGAAAGGGGGACGCGCGATGAGCGCCGCCGTGCCGATATTCATAGCCGTTATCCTGCTGACCGCTTGCTTCAAGCGGGTGGACGTATGCGCCGCATTTTACGAGGGGGCGATGGAGAACCTAAAGACCGCCGCCGAGCTTTGCCCCACGCTGATACTGCTTATGACGGCTATCGAGATGTTCAGCGGGTCGGGCGCTTCGCAGGCGCTGAGCGGTCTGCTAGAGCCTTTGACATCGGCGCTGGGCTTTCCTGCCGAGTGCACGCCGCTAATGCTGATACGCCCTATATCGGGCAGCGGGTCGCTCGCCGTGCTTGAAAACATACTATCCTCTGCCCCTGCGGAGAGCCTTGCCGCGCGCACAGCCTGCGTCATGATGGGCGCTACTGAAACTACCCTATACACCATAGCCGTATACTACGGGGCTGTAAAGCGCCGCGCGGGGGCGCGCATATTCGCCGCCTGCCTAGCCGCCGACGCCGCCGGCTTTATCTTTGCTTCAATATTCGCAAAATTATTTTTTGCGTGAATTTTTTGACTAAATGTCTTGCAATCTGCAAAAAAATATAGTATAATAGTAGTATATAAAACTAATGGGCTTATCTGCCCTGAAAAGTTAGGAGTATAATTCACATGAAGATCATGGACACTATCGGATTTGTAGAGGGCTTTGACGAAGAAGTCGGCAAGGCTATGGAAACCGAGCTTGCAAGACAGAGAAGAAATCTCGAACTTATCGCGAGCGAGAACATCGTATCCCCCGCGGTAATGGCGGCTATGGGCTCGGTGCTCACCAACAAGTATGCTGAGGGCTACCCCGGCAAGCGCTACTACGGCGGCTGCGAATGCGTTGACGTTGTAGAAAAGATAGCTATCGAGCGTGCGTGCAAGCTTTTCGGCGCTAAGTACGCTAACGTTCAGCCGCACTCGGGCGCTCAGGCAAACACCGCCGTTTACTTCGCACTGCTCCAGCCCGGCGACACCGTAATGGGCATGAGCCTTGACGCAGGCGGACACCTCACCCACGGCTCGCCCGTAAACCTCTCGGGCAAGTACTTCAACTTCGTACCCTACGGCGTGAACGACGAGGGCTTCATCGACTACGAAGCGCTGTACAAGCAGGCTAACAAGTGCAAGCCAAAGCTCATAGTAGCGGGCGCGAGCGCTTACCCCAGAGCCATCGACTTTGAGAAGCTTTCGACCATAGCAAAGGCAGTAGGCGCATATTTCATGGTAGATATGGCGCACATCGCGGGTCTTGTTGCCGCAGGTCAGCACCAGTCCCCCGTACCTTATGCAGATATTACCACCACCACCACCCACAAGACCCTGAGAGGCCCGAGAGGCGGACTTATCCTTACCAACAACGAGTACCTCGCAAAGAAGATAAATTCCGCGATATTCCCCGGCACTCAGGGCGGCCCGCTCATGCACGTTATCGCAGGCAAGGCTGTTTGCTTCGGCGAAGCCCTCAAGCCCGAGTTCAAGGCATACGGCGAGCAGATAGTAAAGAACGCTCAGGCGCTGGCTAAGGGTCTGCTTTCGAGAGGTTTCGACCTCGTTTCGGGCGGCACTGACAACCACCTCATGCTCGTAGACCTCAGACCTTTCCACATTACCGGCAAGTATCTGGAGCAGAAGCTTGACGAAGTTTACATCACCGTAAATAAGAACGCTATCCCCAACGACCCCGAGAAGCCTTTCGTTACCAGCGGCGTAAGAATAGGCACGCCCGCAGTTACCACCAGAGGTCTTGTTGAGGAAGATATGGACGTTATCGCGCAGGCTATCTACCTCACCGCTTCCGATTTCGACAACAAGGCTGACGAGATCAGAGATATGGTCACGGAAGTTTGCAAGAAATATCCGCTCTACGAATAATTTTACGCATAGTATACAGACACAAAAATACCTCCCGCAGAGATTGCAGGAGGTAATTTTTTTACTTATTTATCTTCGTCTTTTTTTGCAGACCTGCCCGCAGACTTATCCTTATCGGCTGAAAGCTCTGAGATTATCTGAATAAACGAATCTACGTCGGCGAAATCTTTATAGACCGAAGCGAAGCGGACGTAGGCAACGTGGTCAAGCTTTTTCAGCCCGTCGAGCACCATATCGCCTATCTCCTCAGTGGTAGTTTCCGTCTGCATACGGTTCGCGAAGGTGTTTTCGATGTTATCCACCAGCGCGTTCATATCGTCAACGCTCACAGGGCGCTTTTTGATAGCGTTTTGCAGACCCTTGAAAAGCTTGACCTTATCGAAAGGCTCGAAGCTGGAGTCGCGCTTGTACACCATCAGCAACGGCTTTTCTATCACCTCATAAGTCGTAAAGCGTTTTCCGCAGTTTGTACATTCGCGGCGGCGGCGCTTTTTCGATTCGCTTGGGCGCGAGTCGATAACTTTTGTGTCGGGGTATCCGCAAAAAGGGCATTTCATATATAAATTCTCCTTTTGTCAAGTGTATATCATTCACGTTATTGTCAAACCGATTTACCTAATTAAAGTATAACACAAAAATCATTTTATTTCAAGCACTTACGCAAATTTTTTTCATATTTAAAGTAAAAAACGCGCCGAATATCACTCCGACGCGCATTTTTATGTATTCAAAAAATCAAAGCTTTACGATAACGCCCATCTGGTTTCTGCCCGCGCCTACTGCGTTGGATTCGTCAGTGTCGATGTGCATCGCTCTTGCGTAGTTCTCACTTACGCGGCAAACGGTATCGCAGAGAATAGCCGATCTGTCAGCAGAGTCGATCTTTACCGCTACTATTTCGCCGTTTGTAACGCCAAGCTCCTCAGCGTCGGCAGGTGTAAGATGGATATGTCTTTTAGCTACGATAACACCTTCCTTTACCTCTACCTCTCCGCAGGGGCCTACCAGCTTACATGCACCCGAGCCTGCTACGTCGCCCGACTCGCGAACGGGTGCTGCTATGCCGATAGAACGTGCGTCGGTAGCCGAAAGCTCTATCTGGTCAGCCTTGCGGCAGGGACCGAGGATAGATACGTTAGCCAGCTCTTTCTTAGGTCCTACAACGGTAACTCTCTCTTCGCAGGCAAACTGACCCGGCTGAGAAAGATCCTTTTTCTTAGTAAGCTCGTGGCCTGCGCCAAAAAGCACCTCGAGCGTTTCCTTAGTTACGTGAACGTGTCTTGCAGATGTTTCAACGATAAATTCCTTTGACATCTTTGATTACTTCCTTTCAAATAAATATTTGCAAAGTTAAACCTATATTTATATTTTACTACTATTTCGGCACAAAATCAAGAGTATTTTATAAATTTTTATCATCTTCGCGATTTTTTTCTCTGAGCATATTTTGCAGCTCGTACTTGTGTTTGGTAGCCATGCCTCCCCTGATATGACGTTCCTGTTTATTAAGCTCCAGCAGCTTCGCCACTTCTTTATACAACTCAGGCTCTAAGTCGGGCAGGCGCTCGCGTATGTCTTTATGAACAGTAGATTTTGAAATATCGAACTGTTTCGCCGCCGCCCTTACGGTAGCCCTCTTGCTTACCATGTACTCGCCGAGCATTATCGGACGGCACTTGTCAGTAAGGCTCATCTTCTCACCCCAATACATATATTTTTTGTGTAATAAAATATATGTATCGTAAAAGCAGATTATGCTGAAAAAATGAAAACGTCCGAAAGGCGGTTTTTGCTTGCCCCTCGGACGAATGTTTATCTGTAACCCATCTGCAAAAACAGCACCTTGCCCGCAGCGGGGTCTATCGCCGCTGCTGAAACCGTCTGGTCATTGCCGCGCACATCTTTTGAACTTCCTCAGCGGTATAGCGTGCTTTGCTTTTTCCGCAAGCTGCGCCTCATACGCCTCCGACTTTTCGCGTGCAGATGAATATTTTCACTGCCCATTTATCCCACCATCTGACTAATTTATCCTGCATAGATTCACTTCTTTGTCTTGAAATTCAGCGTGCGCGAGAACTCACCGTACTGCCGCACGCCGTCTGAGTCGGTGAAGAAAGCGCGAACTTTTACCTTATAGCTCGTCGCCTTTTTCAGACCCGTTATCTTGTATTTGCTGCCTTTGGCGAGGGTCTTTACGCGCTTCCAATTCGCGCCGTGCCTGATGTATACCTCGTACCCGCTGCAATCCTCGGCTTTCCACGAAACGGTAGCCGTGCTCTTTTTCGCATCCGCGCTGATGAGCTTTACCGACTTCGGCTTAGTGACTGCCGTGCAGGCGGCGTTTTTGCCCGACACTATCTTGCCCGACTGCCGCACATACGCCCCAACACGGAATTTATACTTACCCGGTTTCAGCCCTGCTATCTTGTAAGCCGAGCCACTCTTGACGGTCGCTACCTTGCGCCATTTGCCGCCGCTGTACATATAAACGCGGTAGCCGTCGGCGTAGAGCACCTTGCTCCAGCTCAGCTTTACCGAGTTGATCTGCGAAGCGTAACCGAGATCTTTCGGAGCGCGAAGGATATTTTTATCGACGTAGGTGTCCTTATAGACATACCCGCAGCGCATGCAGGTATGCTTTGAATAGCCGTTGTGGAGAAAGTCGGGCTGCACTTGCTTAGTGGCGAACTTATGCCCCAGCCTGTTGAGCTTGACGCTTTCGACCTCGCCGCAAATGGCGCAGCTTCGCGTTTTTGCGCCGTCCTTAGTGCAGGTAGGCTTTTTGACGAAATGCCAGCTGCCAAACCTATGCCGGCAGATATTCTCATCAGCAGTTTCCGTCACGCCGATCGCTTCATCTATATATCCGCTCTCAGCCACGCCGTAAGCCTCCGCGCCGAGCTGAGAGGTCAGCATAATGCAGGTTGTGACAACTGAGCAAATGATAGTTTTTGCATTTTTATGCACTTTCACCACTCCGAAATATAATTTTAATACTATATCTTATTATACATCATATTTGCACAATTGTCAAGAAAAAAATCTGCCCGAAAATCGAGCAGATCTTTTGTACATTATTTTGCTTCAAGTCTGGGCGAATCCTCCGAGCGGGTGATCTGCGGGGGCTCTTCGCCTTTTACCGTCTTGTCAGTGATGACAACTTTTGTTATCTGCTTATCAGACGGCGCTTCAAACATTATCTTCGTCAGCGCGTTTTCTACGATAGCGCGCAGTCCGCGGGCACCTGTTTTCTGGCCGATAGCCATTTTCGCGATCTCCAGCTTAGCCTCATCAGTGATCTCAAACTCTATTCCGTCAAGCTTGAAGAGCTTTGTGTACTGCTTTATCAGCGAGTTTTTCGGCTCGGTCAGTATTCTGCAAAGCGCGTTTTCGTCCAGCTCATCAAGCACGGTGATAACGGGCAGTCTGCCGACCAGCTCAGGCACTATCCCGTACTTCACGAGGTCGTGCGGAACTACCTTTTTCATAATGTTGTGCTCTTCGTCCTTTTTGGAAACGTTAGCGCCGAAGCCCATGGAGGAAGAATCGGTGCGCTTTTTGATAACTGCTTCCAGTCCCTCGAATGCGCCGCCGCAGATGAAGAGTATATTCTTCGTATCTATCTGGATAAATTCCTGATGCGGGTGTTTTCTGCCGCCCTGCGGAGGAACGTTTGAAACCGTGCCCTCTACTATCTTGAGCAGAGCCTGCTGAACGCCCTCGCCGCTTACATCGCGGGTGATAGATGTGTTTTCCGACTTGCGGGAGATCTTGTCGATCTCGTCGATGTAGATTATTCCCTTTTCCGCCGCTTCAACGTCGTAATCTGCTGCCTGGATAAGGCGCGTCAGAACGTTTTCAACGTCATCGCCGACATAGCCCGCCTCGGTAAGAGTAGTAGCGTCCGCTATCGCGAAAGGAACGTTTAGCAGCTTTGCGAGCGTCTGCGCAAGCAGCGTTTTGCCTGTACCGGTAGGGCCTAGAAGCAGCACATTGCTCTTTTGCAGCTCTACGTCTTCCTCATCATCTTCGCCGTGCTCTTCGAGCGAGAGTATGCGCTTATAATGATTATAGACCGCTACCGCCAGCGAGATCTTAGCCTGATCCTGCCCGATGATGTATTCGTCGAGCACCGCTTTGATCTCTGCGGGGGTGTGGAGCTGTACGCCGCCGTCGTCGGCAAATTCAGCAGTTATATCGTTATTTTTCATCTCAAGCTGCTTGTTCAGCAGATTATAGCAAAGTACAACGCACTCGTCGCAGATGTGGTTGTTATCAGAAGAAAAGATATACTGCACCTTAGTTTCGGGCTTTCCGCAGAAGCTGCATCTTTTGATATTATCGTTCGCCATTTTTATCAATCCTTAAAAATTATCTGTGAGCGATCACCTTGTCGATAAGTCCGTAATCAGCAGCCTGCTGCGCGGAAAGGTAATTATCACGCTCGGTGTCGATATTTATCTGCTCGATGGGCTTGCCGGTATTTTCAGCAAGTATACGATTCAGATTTTCTCTTGTTCTCACCATATGGTCAGAAGCTATCTTTATATCTGTGCACTGACCCGATATGCCGCCGCCGCTTATGAGGGGCTGGTGTATCATGATCTCGCTGTTCGGCAGAGCAAAGCGCTTGCCCTTTGCGCCGCTTGAAAGCAGGAATGCGCCCATAGAAGCAGCCATGCCTATACAAATTGTCGAAACGTCGCACTTGATATACTGCATGGTATCATATATTGCCATACCGGCTGTGATAACTCCTCCGGGGCTGTCGATATACAGATCAATATCCTTTTCAGGGTCTTGTCCCTCAAGATAAAGAAGCTGAGCTATTACCACGCTTGCCGTAGCGTTGTCGATCTGGTCGCAGAGCATTATTATTCTGTCATTGAGCAGGCGCGAGTAAATATCGTAGCTGCGCTCTCCTCTTCCCGTCTGTTCTACTACGTAAGGTACCAATGCCATAAAACTACCTCCTAAAATGGGTCTTTTTAAAGATACGGTCGAAATTTGACGTATCCTTTCGCTAATACACATTTCGCCCGCGAATACAGGCGGGCGAAATTTAGTATAAACTGTTATTACTTGATAACTGCCGAATCCTTGATAAGGTCTACCGCCTTGCTTACTGCAACGTCAAGCTTTACGCCGTCTTCGGGAAGTACAGCCTTTACCTGATCTATCTCGATATTGTAAGCTTCTGCAATTCTCTTGTACTCTGCGTCGATCTCATCAGCGGTAGGCTCGATGTTCTCGATCTCTGCAATCTTTTCGAGAGCCAGTCTGAGGTCTACCTGCTTCTTAGCCTGCTCCTCATACATCTTCTTAGCGTCGTCAAGGCTCTGACCGGTGTACTGGAAGTACTGCTGGAGGGTTATGCCCTGAGGTGCGAGGCGCTGCGAAAGCTCCTGAAGCATCTCGTTGATGCGGTTATCGTACATTACCTGAGGAACTTCAGCCTGCATTTTCTCAACTACTGCGTCGAAGAGCTTGCCTTCAACTTCGTTTTCAGCAGCCTTTTCAGCGGCTTCTTCCATGCTCTTTCTGATGTCAGCCTTGTACTCGTCAACGGTATCGAACTCGGTGGAATCCTTTACGAGGTCGTCGTCAAGCGCAGGAACTTCCTTGTACTGGATCTCGTTGAGCTTGATCTTGAATACTGCGGGAGCGCCCTTAAGCTCTTCTACCTGATACTCGTCGGGGAAAGTAACGTCGATGTCGAACTCTTCGCCTGCGTTGTGACCAACGATCTGATCCTCAAAGCCGGGAATGAACTGACCGCTGCCGAGCTCGAGAACGAAGCTCTCAGCCTTGCCGCCATCAAAAGCAACGCCATCTTTGAAGCCCTCGAAGTCGATGTTTACGAAGTCGCCGTTCTGAGCAGCTCTGTCGTCAACAGTTATCATTCTTGCGTTCTTCTCGCAGATGGAATTAGCTCTGTTGTCAACGTCCTCGTCACTTACAGCATTGACGATCTTTTCTACTTCTATACCCTTATAGTCAGAAACAGTTACCTCAGGCTTGGTGATGCAGGTAGCCTTGAGGACAACGCCGTTTTCCTTGCTTACAGCGGTAACTTCTGCGTCGGGGCGAGCAACAAGCTCAAGCTTAGCCTCAGCAACTGCAGAGTCGATAGCCTCGCCGGCGATGTCGTTTACTGCGTCCTCATAGAATACGTTTTCGCCGTACTCTTTCTCGATAAGCTTACGGGGAGCTTTGCCCTTGCGGAAACCGGGGATGGAGATATTCTTCTTGGCTTTCTGATAAGCTGCCTGAACAGCCGCTTCAAAATCTTCAGCCGAAATCTCTATCTCAAGCTCATACTTATTCGTTTCGACATTATTTACTGCCTTTAAACTCATTTTAAATTCCTCCGTTAAAATATTATAATAACTTATTTATTATAGCATACTTTTTTATAGATTTCTAGTGGTTTTCATACTATTCGGCGCTTTGTACAAATTCAGTTATGTCCATTGGTACAAATTGTAGATAATCACTTGAAATCAGGTGATAATTTATGCCTTGGTACTCGCCTTTTACAGCGCAGGCGTGGCCTTTTTTGCCGTGGATATGTCCGTAGAAACATTCTTTTATATCGTGCTTGTGCAAAACCTCCATTATCTCCTCATTCACGCCCGTAAGGTAAACCGGCGGATAATGCAGAAACACGAGCGGCTTATACCCCGCTTTTTCCGCTGCGGAGATAGAAAGTTCAAGCCGTACAGCCTCGCGCATGAGCACTTTTTTATCAGCAGGCTCGCCGTTATCATTTATCCAGCCGCGCGTACCGCAAATGCCGCGGTCGCCGAAAGGATAGAAATTATTGTGCAGGAGTTTTACGCGTTCGATGCCGTTTGCCTTAAAAAAATTTTCCGTTTTTGTTATTGTGCTCCACCAGTAATCGTGATTGCCTTTAAGCATTATTTTTTTGCCAGGCAGCGAGGCAAGAAATCTGAAATCCTCCAGAGTATCTTCAAGCTTGGTCGCCCACGAAAAATCGCCCGGCAGGACTACCGTATCGCCGTCTTTGACTTTCGCCTGCCAGTTAGTACGGATCCTATTCATGTAATCGTCCCAGCCGCCAAATATATCCATAGGCTTATTTACCGAAACGGACAAATGCAGATCTGCAATAACAAACAGCGACAAATCAAAAACCTCCGTTCTCCGACGTATATTTTTCGCAGCGTCGGATATAATATTTTTACGCCGAACAAGCGGCATACTACAAAAGATCAAAGGAGCGAACTAAAATGGAAAACAGTATCAGAGGTATCCACTGCAACGTTGAGAATTGTATTCACAACAAGAACGCCTGCGAATGTACCGCCGATAAGATCGACGTAAGCTGCACCTGCTCTAAGCCCGACTGCTGCGATGAAACAGAGTGCAAGACTTTCAAGAGCAGATAAGCTTCATGCGTCCGCAAGAGCGGGCGCGTACATATCAGATGCCGAGCGCAGAGAAAACGTAATCCTTCATCTCAGTCTTATCAATGACCTTAGTAAATCTTACGTCCTTATCTTTAAGAGCCGCGAGCGAAGCAGGAACAGCCAATCCCGATACTTCGGCGAGCTTATCTACAAGCTCAAATTCAGAAGCTTCGGTATTCTCGCCGAGAGCGGAGAGTACAGAGCCAGAGAACTTATAGGGGCTTGCGGTGGAAGCGATGATGGTCTTGGTCTGATCGCCGGTAGCAGCCTTGTAATCCTCATATACCTTTACTGCAACAGCCGTGTGGGTATCGCAGGTGTAGGAATATTTGTCATATATCTTCTTGATGGTAGCCTTGGTTTCTTCATCGCTGCAGCAGCCTGCCGAAAATTCCTCGAAGAGTATCTTCTTGACGTCGTCGGAAACTTCATATCTGCCCTCGGAAGCAAGCTTGCCGAACCACTCTCTGATAAGTGCGTCGTTCTCGCCGCTGAGCATATAGAGCAGTCTTTCGAGGTTAGAAGAGATAAGAATATCCATCGAGGGAGAGATAGTAGCGTGGAAATCTCTGTTTCTGTCGTAGATACCTGTTTTTAAGAAGTCGGTAAGAACGTTGTTTGCGTTGGAAGCGCAGATGAGCTTGTTTACGGGAACTCCCATGTGCTTAGCGTAGTAGCCTGCGAGGATATTACCGAAGTTGCCGGTAGGAACTACTATATTTATCTTTTCGCCCTCGCTGATCTCGCCGTCTGCAAGAAGCTGAGCGTAGGAAGAGATGTAGTAGATGATCTGCGGCGCAAGTCTGCCCCAGTTGATGGAGTTTGCGGAGGAGAACATCATGCCGTTCTTTTCAAGCTCCTCAGCTATCTCGCGGTTGGTGAATATAGCCTTTACGCCGTTCTGAGCGTCGTCGAAGTTGCCCTTTATAGCGCAAACGCCCACGTTGTCGCCTTCCTGAGTGGTCATCTGCTTTTTCTGCATTGCAGACACGCCGTCTTCGGGGTAGAATACCATTATAGATGTGCCGGGCACGTTCTTGAAGCCCTCGAGAGCAGCCTTGCCGGTATCGCCCGAAGTAGCAACGAGAATAACCACCTTCTTATCAGAATGGAGCTTCTTGGTAGAAGTCGTGAGCAGGTAAGGCAGTATCTGGAGCGCCATATCTTTGAAAGCGCAGGTAGGGCCGTGCCAAAGCTCGAGCATATATGTACCGTCGAAAAGGTGCGCAAGCTCGGCTATATTATCGGTATCGAAAGCCTTAGTGTTGTAAGCGTTGTCTACGCAGTAAGCTATCTCAGCCTCGGTAAAATCGGTAAGGAACTTGCCGAATACGAATTTTGCGCGCGCACGGTAATCCTGCTCGCCCAGTTTTTTCAGATCTTCCATGCTGATAGAGGGTATCTCTTCGGGAACGAAAAGTCCGCCGTCTACCGAAATGCCCTGTGCTATCGCCTGTGCCGAGGAAACTTTTACCTCGCTGTTTCTGGTGCTCTTGTAATACATAAAAATTCACCCTTCTGATAAAATTTTTTGCTTTTTCACGCGCCGCTCACGTCGAATGCTGCAACGTAATACCGCACATGTTTGACTTTCTTATTTTCCATTATGACCGCAGCCACGTCAAAGCGGCATATCGCTTCGCCGTACTTTTGCTTATAGCCGCGGTAATATATCTCGGCAGTCTTTATCAAAAAGCGCCTTTTTGCGGGCGTAACTGCCTTTTCAGCCGAAACTACGGCGTGCTCATCGCGCGATTTCACTTCTACGAAAGCGAGCCTGCCGTTTTTTCGGGCTATAATATCTATCTCACCGCCGCGAACGGTAAAGTTGCGCGCCATTATTTCGTAACCGTTTTTCTCGAGGAACGCCGCGACCGCGTTTTCACCGATGTCGCCTATCTCACGGTTCGTCATTTTTTGCTGCATAATACTTTTTCAAAAATGACATACGGTGTATCTCGCACGGGCCGTACTCGTCGAGCGCCTGATAATGCGCCTTAGTGCCGTAGCCCTTATGCTTTTCAAACGAATACTGCGGATATTTCAGCGCCATCTCTTTCATATAGCGGTCACGCGCTACCTTTGCGAGTATCGAAGCCGCCGCTATAGATTGGCTCTTGGCGTCGCCCTTTATGACGAACTGTACGGGGCAGCTGAGCTGCGGGGTCTTGTTGCCGTCGGCAAGCGCCATATCGGGCGTTACGCCTAAGGATTCCGCCGCACGCTTCATCGCGAGCATAGCGCAGTTTAAAATATTGAGCTGCTCTATCTCCTCTACGGAAGCCGTCTTTATCGACCAGTAAAGCGCCTTTTCCTTTATCTCGTCAAAAAGCTTTTCGCGCTTTTTTTCGGTAAGCTTTTTGCTGTCGTTTATGCCTTCTATAACAGTATCGGGGGCAAGTATCACAGCCGCCGCGAAAACGTCGCCCGCGAGAGGACCTCTTCCCGCCTCGTCCATTCCGCAAAGCAGCGGGTATTCGCCGTAATACTGCATATCAAATTCGTGCAGATTCATATTCACACACTTCCCTGCGGTCTTTCAAGCGAGATCCTGCCTAGTTTGCCCGCACGGAATTCGTCCAGTACAGCCGCCGCCGCGCGCTCGGTATTTATCTCTCCGCCCGATATGAGGAAGCCGCGTTTTCTGCCTATGCGTTCCAGCAGCTCAAAGCCTTTCAAACAGCCCGCCGTCATATCGTCGTTTTCGGGCAGGTCTTCGAGCGAGATATTATATCTGCCGACAAGCATTTCGGGGTACTCTTCGCAAAGCAGCTCAAGCAGGCGGCAGGCGAGGTACTCGGTATCTAAGATATTATCCTTAACCGCGCCGGTGAAAGCAAGCCTTTCGCCGACGGTCTTATCCTCAAACTTCGGCCAGAGAACGCCTGGCATATCAAGCAGCTCGGTGTTGTCATCGAGAGTTACCCACTGTTTTCCGCGGGTAACGCCCGGACGATCCTCTACCTTAGCGCGTTTAGAGCCGGCAAGGCGGTTGATGAAAGAAGATTTGCCGACATTCGGTATACCGACTATCATCATGCGAATAGGTCTGCCGTGCATACCCTTTGCTTCCCAAGTCTTTACCTGCTCAGCCATAAGCTCTTTTAGCGCCGACTTGAATTTGTTTATATTCTTTCCGCTGCGGCAGTCGGTAGCCACGGCGGTGATGCCTTTTTTCTTATAGTAGTCGATCCACTGAGATGTTACAGCTTCGTCAGCCGAGTCGGCTTTGTTGAGCAGAAGCAGGCGGGGCTTTGAGCCTACCAGCCTATCCATCTCGGGGTTTCGGCTGGAGTATGGGATACGCGCGTCGGTTATCTCGACTACAACGTCTACCAGCTTTAGATTAGACTGCATGATACGGCGGGTTTTCGCCATATGTCCGGGAAACCACTGCACTTTTGTAGTATCGCCCATTTTCTCAGCCTCCTTTCAGATAACAAGATCTTCAGCTAAGCTTTCCGAACTGATCGAACGGATAAAACCTCAGAACAGCCTTGCCGAGAACATTTTTAGTATTTATAAATCCTACGCCCTCATCTCTGCTGTCGCGTGAATCGTTTCTGTTATCGCCCAGCGCAAAGATGCAGTTTTTAGGAACGTGATATTCGTATGAAGTTTCGGAAACTTTGTATTCCTGATCGAACGAAAATTTATCGAGCATAGCTTCGCCGAGGTAGCTTTCGTCGAGCTTCTCGCCGTTTACGGTGACGGTATTGGTGTTATAATCTATCACGACGGTATCGCCCGCGACACCTATGCAGCGCTTGATTATCGTCTTATTGAGCTGAGGGCTGTTCGCAACTATTATATCGCCGCGCTCGGGCGTGTAATTGAAGTGCGTGAGTATCAGCCGCTGCTGATCGTACAAAGTAGGGTTCATAGAGCTGCCGTCTACCACAACTGTGCGGAAGAGGAAGATAAACACTAGCAGCACGATGAATATTGCAAATACGAATGACTCTATCCAATCGAGCGCCTCATCGAGCGGCGAGGGCTTCTTTTTTTCATTATCACGTTCGGGCTTTGCGTTTTCAGCAGCGCCCTTCTTCGACAGATCGTTTGTATCGTTCATAATATATTCTGCCTCTTTTTCAGCGTTATTATGATCAAAGTTTATCGTTATAGTACGTTAAATTAAAATCATACAAATTTATTATAACAAAAAAACGTCATGATTGCAAGCGCAAACGCAATATTTTCTGCCCTATGCTGCGCCATTCACAAAAAATTTACTTTTGCAGGCAACAAAAAAAGAGCCGCAAAAACGACTCTTTTCTCATTAAGGTAATTACTTGATAGCTTCCTTGACCTTAGCAGCCTTACCAACTCTGTCGCGCAGATAGTAAAGCTTAGCACGGCGAACCTTACCGTATCTTACGATCTCTACCTTCTCAACAACGGGAGAATGTACAGGGAATACTCTTTCGATACCGCAGCCGTGAGCAACTCTTCTTACAGTAAAGGTCTCGCTGATACCGCCATGCTTCTTAGCGATAACAGTACCCTCGAAGATCTGGATTCTAGAGGGCTTGTCGCCTTCCTTGATCCTTACATGTACCTTTACTACGTCACCGATGTTTACCTCGGGGATCTCTTTCTTCATGCTGTCCTGAGCAATAAGTTTTAAAGCGTCCACTTTAAATACCTCCTAAAAATTTTCAGACATTCATACGTTCTATGGCGCTATCTCCTGATACGCGCAGAGCCAGAGGACTGCCCGCTTTAATGTCATTGGCTGCGAACGAATTTCCGCAGCGCGGCATTAACTCTCGTCGCTTTATGCAAAACCGACGGATAATCAAATGCTTATATATTATACCACATTTTCGTACCGATTGCAATAGTGACTTATATAAATTCATCGCCGTTTTTGCATAGTATTTTTGTGCGTTTTGTATATATCCGCAATATTTTCGCTCCCGCAAATTCGCAGAAAGCGTCTACCAGCACGCCGGTATTAAGATTAAGCTCAGTTCCGGCGGGCAGGGTCAGCTTTACATAGAGTCTGCCGTCTTTTACGGCGCTCTCGAGTATATCAACATGCGGCTTTATATCCACGGTCTTAAAGCCGGCTTTTCTGCCTTTTTTAGGCTTTTGGCGCTTCTGTATCTCTATCACGTCGCGCGAAACGAACTGCTCAAAAAGCTCCAGCGCTTTTTCGGCGGGTATGTCGAATCCTATGCTTATCTCATACTCGGCGCGCGCTATCTCTATATGCTTCATGACGGGCGCTGCCGCCTTGACGAAATACAAGCCCTCTGGCATAGAGCTGTTTAGCTGTTTTACCAAACGCTCGCAGTCCCAATCCTCGGTAAGCGCGATGTCGAGCACTTCAACTTCGCTCTCAGTACCGAGCGGCAGGGCGAGTGGGAACATCAGATACGAATGCGGATTAAAGCCCTGCGTGTACCATATCGGCACGCCCGCGCGCTTTATAGCTCTCTGCATGGCGCGCATTAGGTCGAGGTGAGAGATGTAGCGCGCTCTTCCCTTTTTAGCGAACGTCAAGCGGTAATCCCAGCGTTCAATTTGCAGGCTCTGATTTTTTGGCTGCGCCACAGTAAACACCTCCGTACTCTTTAGATATCCCGCAGCCACTGCAGCTCTCGCAGCAGTTGCGCGTTGTCTGCGCCATGTGCGCCTTTTTGTTTTCGCGTATGAAGAACCGGCGCGACACAAGATAATCGAGGTGCGACCAAGGCATCACCTCTTCGTAACTGCGGCGGCGGTTAGCGTAGAAAGCCTTATCCACGCAGCACTCTTCAAACGCTTCGTCCCAAAGCTCGGGGCGGAAATGCTCGTCCCAGCTATCGAGGGTACAGCCTTTTTTCCATGCGGTGTAGATGACCTTGCCGACTCTTCTGTCGCCCCTTGCGAGAACGGCTTCGAGTATGGAAACGGGCTGATGGTGGTAGCTGAAACGTATCTTTTTGGATTTTATCGTATCGAGTATCAGCTTTTGCTTTCTGTTGATGTCCTCGGGAAGTGCCTGCGGCTCAAATTCAAATGGCGTGAAAGGCTTCGGCACGAAAGTCGCGGTGGAGAGCGATACCTGTATAGAGCTTGCGCGCTGTTCTTTCGGAACCTCGTAATACAGATCTACCACGCGCTGAGCAAGCTCGGCTATACCGCGCACGTCATCGTCAGTTTCTTCCGGCAGACCAAGCATGAAGTAGAGCTTTACCGTGCCGTAGCCCGCTTCAAAAGCCATGCGGCAGGTGTGCATTATCTCGTCCTCGGTGATGTTTTTGTTTATTACATCGCGCAGGCGCTGAGTACCCGCTTCGGGAGCGAAAGTCAGACCGCTCTTGCGGACGGAGGCTATCTTTTCAAGCAGCTCTTCGCTGAAATTATCTATACGCAGCGAGGGCAGCGAGAGATTTATATTTTCCTTATCGGTATAATCCGCGAGGGTGGAGAGCAGCTTTTCTATCTGAGTGTAATCGCTGGTGGAAAGCGAGGAGAGGGACACCTGCTCGTAACCCGTCTGCTCGCAAAGGCACTTGGTCTCTTTCTCGATAGTGTCGATATTTTTTTCGCGGAACGGGCGGTAAATAAAGCCCGCCTGACAAAAACGGCAGCCGCGTATACAGCCGCGCAGTACCTCTACCACCGCTCTGTCATGCACGATGGAAGTAAACGGCACAACGAAGCTATCGGGGTAATAGACCTTATCGAAGTCCTTTACAACTCGCTTTTTGATACGCGCGGGTGCGGTATCGGTATTCGGCTTTATCTCGCTGACAGTGCCGTCCTCGTTATAGGAAACATCGTAAAACTGCGGGACGTAAACGCCCTCTATCTTAGCCGCTTCGCGCAGAAATTCAAGTTTTGTGGGGTGAGAGGGCTTCATTTTTTCGTACAGCTCAAGCAGCTCTACGTTTACCTCCTCGCCCTCGCCGAGAATGAACATATCAAAGAAATCAGCCATAGGTTCGGGATTGCAGACGCATGGGCCGCCGCCGACAACTATCGGAGCAAGGTCGGTACGGTCTTTTGCAAACACGGGCAGACCCGCCAGATCGAGCATAGCGAGAACATTGGTATACGAAAGCTCATATTGAAGCGTGAAGCCGATGAAATCAAAATCGCGGATAGGGTCTAGGCTTTCGAGAGCGTAGAGCGGGATATTATTTTCGCGCATGGTCTGCTCAAAGTCTTTTTCGGGCATGAAAACGCGCTCGCACCACCAGTTTTCACGCCGGTTCTTCAAGCCGTAAAGTATCTTCATACCAAGGTGGCTCATGCCGACATCGTAAACGTCGGGAAAGCAGAAGGCGAAGCGCACATCTACCTTATCTCTATCTTTTACCACGCTGCCCAGCTCGCCGCCGATATAGCGCGCAGGCTTTTGGGTATTGAGCAGAAGCTGCTCTAATTTTTCCTGTATTTCTTTCATATTGCAAATATCCTCTTTCAGAGTTTTTCAGTCTTAAATTTTATTATAGCATAATTGCGTTTATTTGTAAAGTGCCGCGAGGCGCAAAAAGCAAAAGACCCGCGCCTTTTTTTAAAAGCGCGAGCCGTTTGCCCAGTAAAAATATGTATGAAAGAAATGGTCTTACTCTACGTTTTTCAATGCTTCGTCGAGGGGTACTTTCTTTACCTTGCTCATGAGTATTACAGCGATGATAATGTATGCAACTATTCCCAGCGCGGGTATCTCAGCGTAGATGTACGATGGGATAACGAAAGGCATATAGCCCGCGTACTCAGAGAACACCACTTTGAAAATATACTTCAGTATTCCGCTTACGAGCGGGATAGTCAGCAGCAGTGAAAGCACTACTACTATCGAGGTGACGGCAACGTACAGGCTGTTTATCTCGCTGTTATTATAGCCCAGTATCTTTGTCATAGAGATCGACTGAGTGTTTTTCTCGATAATGATCTTCGAGAGCAGGTAGATTATCAGCATGAACATCGCAACGCCTACGAATGTGAAGATGCTCACCATACCGCCCATAGAAAGTATGAGCTGGCGCGAAGTCTTGGTTAGGTCGTCCTCAGTGATGGTGGTCGCGATATACGTATCGTCTATATCAGTTATCTCTTCATCGGAGAAATAGCCGTTGAAGTATCCGTCCTCAAGGTCGAATGTGTCGATGAAATCGTTCTGCGTCATGTAGACCGCAATAGAAGCAGGCTCTTTGTAGATACCGTCTATTTTGAAGGTGTGCTTCTTATCGCCGTACTCTTCTTTAAGCGTTACCTTGCCGCCTTTTTTTAGTCCATACTTATCGGCAAAGCCCTGAGAGATGTATATACCGCCGTCCCTAACGTCAGCGTTGATATACTTGCTGTCTTTTTTTATGCCGTAAACAGTCGCGGACTCTTCTTTGATCCTGTCGTCGATAGTTTTGAGCGAGCCTGCGCAGTATTTCTCCGCGCCCTCGGTCTCAGTTTCCATCGGCATTTTCAGAATGTACTGGTACTTGCAGGTCATATTGTCGATTATAATATCCTGATAATTCAGAAGCAGGGGCTTCATCGCAAGGCTGAAAAAGATTATTACGTTTGCGAAGAATATACCGATGAAGATAGTGGTGTAGTTTGGCATATTCTGGAATATTACTCTTAGGCGGAAACGCTTCATTATGCCTATCTTGGTATTCAACTTGAACGCTTTTTTCTTCTGCTTTCTCTTTAGATCTCTGCGCAGGAATTTGAGCGGAGAAAGGCTGAGCTTGTTTGCAAGTATAGCAAGGTCGATAAGGAAAAGCAGTATCAGCGGAACTACGGTGGTCTTTACGAAAGCCTCAGCGTTCCAAATGGTAACGTATGTCGGCAGGCTGTAACTCTGATAATATATATCGGTAACGAAGTCTTTGAGCACGGTATAGCCGAGAATATTGCCGACTATCGCCGCAACTATCATTACGATCATCGGGGCGGTAAGATAATGCCTGATAAGCTCGCCGCGGGTATAGCCCGTAGCGCGGAGCGCGCCTATAACGGTAGCTTCTTTATTGATAGTATTGCTCGTAGTGATAGCGAATATGAACGCGATTATGATAACTACGAGATAGAGGAATACAGTCATCATAACTCCGTCGCCCTTGATGTCCTCGCCCGCGAAGTGGATAGCGTTGTTGGAGTACTGAGGAATGAACTGTTTCAGCGCCGAAACGGCATTGATGTCTTTCATCACGTTCTCAGCCATATCCTTAGCTTCGCCGTCGTCTTTAGGGGCTTTATCGTATTTCCACGAGTAGCTGTAATGAAGCGTGGTTTCGCCGAAGCTCTCGAAGCCGTCTTCCGTCATTATAGCAACGCAGAATTTCATAGCGTCGAACATCATATCTCCGGGGCTGGAATAAAGAGTACTGTAATCTGAAAGCGCCACCAGACCCGTGATCTTCAGCTTGGTATCGCCGAGAGTGATATTATCGCCTACAGTGAATTTGTTATTATACGCATACATTCTGTCGATAGCTATCTCGTCTTTAGCGGAGGGCAGCCTGCCTTCCATTACGCAAACTTTATCTACATCTTTACGCGGTTTGAAAACGCGGACAGTGCTATCTACCTCTTTAGTTTCTTCCTCAAGGTAAAAGTTTTCATATACCGTGAGCTTTTCTTTGCCGTCCTCTATTTTTGAGATGGTGTCGGCGTCGGCTTTTTCCATAAGCTCGAAGTTGCCGTCCTCGATATTATATTTTTCAAAGCCGTTTTCATATGCCTGCTTCATGCTTCCGCCTGCTACCAGCATACCCGAAACGGTGCTTATCATCATAGTAATAAAAAGGAAGATCACTATGTACTTTCCTGCTTCTGATCTAAGTTCGCGCGGGATACGCTTTATGAGCGGATCTTTGATCTTTTTCTTCTTCAATCAAGACACCTCCCAATTACCATTCAAGCTCGGAAGCAGGTATCTTATTTTCGTTAAGATAATTTTTACGGATAGTGCCGTCGCGCAGAGTGATAACGCGGTCTGCCATGTTCTTTATAGCGTCGTTATGCGTTACCATTACGATGGTGTTGCCGTACTTTTTGTTTACGTCCTCGATAAGTTTGAGTATCTCCTTAGAGGTGTTGTAATCGAGCGCGCCCGTAGGCTCATCGCAAAGGAGAATATCGGGGTTTTTAACTATCGCTCTGCCGATAGCCGTTCTCTGCTGCTGACCGCCGCTGAGCTGATTAGGCAGCTTGTGGCGGTGCTCATAAAGACCGAGCGTTTTTAGCAGCTCGTCCACATCGAGAGGATCGTCGCTGAGGTAAGCGCCTACTTCTACATTCTCTTTGATATTGAGATTAGGGATCAGATTATACATCTGGAAAATGTAGCCGAGGTGCTTTCTGCGGTAAAGCGTGAGCGCCTTTTCGTTCATATCGGCAGTTTTTTCGCCGTTGATAGAGATATAACCGCTGTCAGCATTATCAATTCCGCCGATTATATTCAGCAGAGTAGACTTGCCAGAACCCGAAGCGCCGAGCAGCACGCAAAACTCGCCTTTTTCAATGCCGATGTCTATACCCTTTAAGACTTCGGTATAGCTGTCACCCTCTCCGAAATGTTTTTTCAAACCGCTGATCTCCAAAAACATCATATTCACCCTTTCTTATTAGTTAGCAATCGCTAACCATGCAGTCAAGCAGGTTCTGTCAGTTCTCCCCTGCCGATATGTGCGGAAATCATCCGCGCTGAGCCTTTGCCTGCATTTTCTTTTTCTTTTTGATCTGCTTTTCGATCTTTTTGATCTTCTTAGCGTTTGCGTGGCACATACCTGCGTTAGCGCAGCCTGCGCATTTACAGCCGCACGAAGACTTTCCCGCGCGCTTATCCTTAACTATCTGCATTATGATAAGCACTACCACAGCAATGAGAATGGCAGCTACAAAAGCTGTACCTAATACCGTATCCATTTTATATACCTCCTCATTCTCAAAAAAAGCGCTGTAAAAGGTTAGCTCTTGCTAACCCTCTGCTATAAGTTTACCACCGCTAACCGATTTTGTCAAGCGTTTTTTCACCAAATTTTCATTTTCAGACATATTCACAAAAACGCCGTTTTACAGCAGGGCTTTTTGTATATTATACTACACATTATTAAACATATATACATTGAAATAGCAAGGCGCAGACCTGTAAACAGCCTGCGCCTCAGATAAAGTGTGTATGGAGTTAAAAATTGTGATAACTCAAAAATCACTTAGCGAGCTTTTCACCGAGTGCATGGCAGTTTTCAAGAGCTTCGTCATCGGGAGTTTCGTTAGCGATAAGACCTTCGCCGTCGATGATCTCTGCGCCGGCAGCCTTAGCGCGCTCAGCCCAGCTTCTCATCCATTCGCCGTCGCCCCAGCCGTAAGAGCCGAAGAGAGCGATGGTCTTGCCGGAAAGCTTGCCCTCAACGCCTGCAAAGAAAGGCTCAAATTCGCTTTCTTCAAGCTCTTCAGCGCCCATTGCGGGGCAGCCGAAAGCCACTCTGTCGTAATCATCGATATTGCCTGAAAATTCAGAAACGTTAAAGAGATCTGCTCCTGCTGCTTCTGCGACAGCCTCAGCCATTGCCTGTGTATTGCCCGAGCCGCTCCAATAGATAACTGCTGTTTTCATTCTCAAATACCTCCTAAGAAATTTTCAGAGCGTTATAAATATCAGCGCCCTGATCTAATTTATTGCACAGATATGCTCTGCACTTATCGTAATTATTAAAGAGTTTTTTCGCTCTGCCCGCGTTGGAGTAAACCTTCCAGCAGCCGCAAAGCAGGAAATTCTCGCCTTTATTCTCAATGAAACCCTCTACGTCCTTAACAGGGTAACCGAGAAACAGACCGATCTCGTGCGGAAAATCGCCGTTTTCATTGAGCCTTTTAGAAAGGCGCATAAGGTATTCGCCAAGCGTAGTTAGCTTAGAGTAACCAAACTTTGCAAAACAGCGCTGAACGTCGGGGCGGGCGAGCTGTGCGCGAAGCAGCTTTTCATTATAGACGAGCAGCAACTTGCGTGACTTATACTCTTTCAGCAAATAAATGCGTATGCCTTTCGCGCCGGCGCGGGTGTTGAAAAGGCGGATATTATCCTCTACCGAGAATTTATTTTTGTCGATATTGATAAGATTGGCGGGCTTTATGCCAAGCATCGAGGGGGCTGACTGAAACGCCAGTATCCTGCCGAAATCGCTATGCTCTTTATCAGACATCTGCGCGCACCTCCTGCTTATATTATAGGTTAACATACGCTAACTTATGCATTTATTTTTAGACTGCGCGCTGTAACAGCTGAGCAGTCTTTTTTTGGTTAGATATTGCTAACTCATAATTATATAATAACACATGATGAGAGATTTGTCAAGAGGGAAATATGAAATTTGCTTGAATTTTTGCGGAGATGAAAAATAAGTGAAAATTTCTCCAAAAAGTTATTAAATATCACGGCTAAGCGGCAGGGGCTTTTGACGTAAAGCTAACCCTAAGCAGGGCGGAGTACCGCCGAACGAAAAGAAATAAACACTATACAGCAGCTTCACGGCTGCTGTTTTTGTTAATGATGTAAGAATATAACATTGTAAAAATATTGACAATCATGGCGGGGTGTGTTATAATTTAAAGGAATAGATTTTTTCGTAAGAAAGGAATGATCTGAATGGCAAAAAGCTCTCGCTTATGGTACAAAGCGCCTGCTGACGACTGGAACAAAGCACTGCCCGTCGGCAACGGCAGGATAGGCGGAATGATATTCGGTCAGCCGATAGAAGAGACCATACAGCTCAATGAAGACTCGGTATGGTCAGGCGGATACCGCAAGAGGAACAATCCCTCGGCTAAGCCGAACCTTGAAATAGTGCGCAAACTGCTGAAAGAGGAAAAGATCTCAGAAGCAGAGGAGATAGTTTTTGACGCATTCTGCGGCACACCTGTAAATCAGCGCCACTATATGCCGCTTGGAGATCTGAACATTATACATTATAAATACAAGGGTGCGGAGTGCGAATACTCGCAGAGGGATCTCGACCTCGACACGGCTGTTTCGAGCTGCGATTACAGCATTGACGGCGTGGATTTTCACCGCGAGATATTCGTTTCCGAGCCTGACGCGGTAATGGCGATAAAGCTGACGGCTTCAAAACCCGCCGCGCTGGATATTCGCGTTAGGATAGACGGCAGGGACGATTATTTCGACGACAACTCCCCTGTTGCGGAGGACGCCATACTTTTCTACGGCGGCTGCGGCTCGGAGGACGGGATAAACTTTGCGGCGTACATAAAAGTTATCGGCAATGGCGGAAAAGTTGCGCCTTACGGAAGCTTCATTAACTGCGAGGGCTGCGACGAGGTGACTATACTGCTAGGCGCGCGCACCGATTACCGCTGTAAAGACTACAAGGCGATGGCTAAAGCAGACGTGGAAGCCGCCGCTGAGATGGAATATGACGAACTTAAAAACCGCCATCTGCATGATTACAAGGCGCTGTATAAGCGCGCTTCGCTGACATTAGTCGGAGAGGACAAGAGCGATATACCTACCTACGAGCGGCTTGCGCGGTTCAAAGAGGGCGCGGAGGACAATGGGCTGACAGAGCTTTACTGGAACTTTGCGCGCTACCTCATGATAGCAGGCAGCAGGCGCGGCACTCTTCCGCTGAATTTGCAGGGTATTTGGAACAAGGATATGTGGCCTGCATGGGGCTGCAAATTTACTATAAACATCAACACTGAGATGAACTACTGGGGCGTGGAAACGGGCAACCTCAGCGAGCTTTCAGAGCCGCTTTTTGATCTGTTAGAGCGTATGCGCCCGAACGGAAGAGTTACGGCGGAGGAGATGTACGGCTGCGGCGGATTCGTATGCCACCACAACACCGACCTTTGGGGCGACACCGCTCCGCAAGATCTTTGGATGCCGGGAACGCAGTGGCCTATGGGCGCGGCTTGGCTTTGTCTGCACATATGGGAGCACTACAAATTTACTCTCGACCGCGATTTTCTTGACGAAAAGTACCCGACAATGAAAGAAGCGGCGGCGTTCTTCGAGGATTTCCTCATAGAGGACAGCGAGGGCAGGCTGGTAACATCGCCCTCGGTATCGCCCGAAAACTCGTACATCACGGCAAGCGGAACGCAGGGCGCGCTCTGCATGGGGCCTTCGATGGACAGCCAGATAATCTACGAACTTTTCAGCGCGGTGATAGAAGCGGCGGAGATACTTGGCGTGGATATGGTGCACAACAAGAAGCTGAAAGCGCTGCGCGAGCGTCTGCCTAAGCCAGAGATCGGCAAGTACGGTCAGATAAAGGAATGGGCGGTAGATTACGACGAGGTCGAGCCGGGACACAGACACGTTTCGCAGCTCTTCGCGCTTTACCCCGGCGACATGATAACCAAGCGCTCAACGCCCGAGCTTGCTGACGCGGCGCGCGCAACACTGGAACGCAGACTTTCTCACGGCGGCGGACACACGGGCTGGTCGCGTGCGTGGATTATCAACTTCTGGGCGCGGCTTTTCGACAGCGAAAAGGTCGCGGAAAACGTGCGTGCACTGCTGGCGTACTCGACTTCGGACAATATGTTCGATATGCACCCGCCTTTCCAGATCGACGGAAACTTCGGCGGCGCGGCTGGCATAACGGAAGCGCTTTTACAGAGCGAAAACGGCGAGCTGATACTCCTCCCCGCCCTGCCTGAGCAATGGGCTGACGGCAGCTTCAAGGGTCTGCGTGCGCGCGGAGCATTAACAGTAAGCTGCGAATGGAGCGGCGGCAAGGTAGTAAACGCAGTTATCGTGCCCGATAAGGACGTTGCGATAACGCTTGTGATGCCGCAGGGCTGTATGCTGAAAGGCGCGAAAGCAAGCGGCGAAAGCATAAAGATAAACATGAAAGCGGGCGAGCGGTACGAGATATGCCGCTGTGCCGAATAAATAAGGAAAGCAATTGAAAAGAGGAAAAGACATGAAAGCAAAAAAGCTGGCGGCAGCCGCTGCGGCGGCAATGATCGCGATAACAGCGCTTAGCTCCTGCGGAACATCTATCATCAAAAATGAGCAGATAGATACAAGCTCGGCCTCATCTGCGGCGGACAGCGCGGCAGACGTACAGGGCGACGTGCAGACTAGCGACAGCTCTGCCGCCGACACGGAAAACACTCAGCAGCAGGTAAATTACGACGCGATAGAAGTGCCGTATGTGGAGTACAAAAAGACCTATCAGGCGGAATCGGGAACGATAATCGGCGACACCGCTTCGGTAAAGAAAGAGCGTGCTTCGTTCAAGGGCGACGGATATGTTACGGGCGCAAATCAGGACAACTGGAGCCTGAGCTTCGACCTGCCGGAATCGCAGTTTTACAACATCACCGTACAGACGGCGGCGGATAAGAACACTAACTGCCGACTTTATGTGAACGGCAAGGAAGTTTGGGTGTTCCGCTCGACTAGCAACGGAACTTTTGAAGAGCGCAAGCTGGAGAACATCTGGCTGGATAAAGGCATAAACGAAATAACCATTCGCTCGACCGACGACGCGGCGGACATCGACTACGTTACCATTGAGGCGAACAAGGACATCAGCGCGCTGAACCCCGACCTTTCGGCGGCGAAGCTATCAAACGCGAACGCCGACTACAACGCGAAGGCACTCTATTCGCTGATATGCTCGAATTACGGCAAGCAGATACTTACCGCTCAGCACGACAGCGTTGGAAGCACCGAAACTACCGACCTCGTCGCTACCATGACCGAGGGCAAGTACCCCGCTATGCGCTGGTCTGAGATAGGCGGTTACACGCGCTCGAACACAAAGGAAGTCACCGCTGCAAAAGCTTACGCGGCTGATGGCGGCATCGTAGCTTACGACTGGTACTGGCTCGACCCTGCGGGCGGCAATGATTTTGAAGTTGCAAAGACGAATTTTGACATAAAAAAAGCCGTACCCGAAAAGGTCAAACAGACAGTTTCGAGCGGCGACAGCTATCCCGACGACCTCAACGAAGATCAGCAGAGCGCGGGTTCGCAGGCGGCAGCGCTTACTCAGACCGAGGAGGAAGTACCGAAATACTCTATTGAAGAGATGGCGATATGGACTGACGAAGACATTGAACAGCACCACGGCGCGGGCGACATAACCGACGAATGTTACAATATACTGAAAGACATCGACACGGTTTCGAGCAAGCTGAAAGCGCTGAAAAAAGCGGATGTTGCCGTACTTTGGCGACCGCTGCCCGTTGCGAGCAACGGTTTGTACTGGTGGGGCACGGACAAGGACTCATACAAGTGGCTCTGGCAGCTGATGTACACGAGAATGACCGTTTACCACGAGCTGAACAACCTTGTGTGGGTATGGAGCGCGCAGAACGCTGACTGGTACGTCGGCGACGAATACTGCGATGTGCTTTCGGCAGACGTTTACTCAAACGGCAACCGCGACGCGCAGATAAACACACTGCTCTTCCTCAACAACATCTGCAAGACCAAGCCGCTAGGCATGAGCGAATGCGGCAATCTGCCCGCGATGGAGAGCGTGCTTCAGGAAAAAGCGTACTGGTCGTTCACAGCGCTTTGGAGCGAGCCTTACCTCGGCGAGGAGATAGGCGTTACACTGACCGATACAGCGCAGGCAGAAGCGAATGCGCTGCGTTTCAAGCAGTATTACAACAACAATTACACGCTGACGCGCGACGAGCTGCCCAATCTGAAAGACGTGGCGGCGAACATAAAGGCGCAGGAAAAGGCGGACGCAAAAGCTGACAAGAAAGCCAAAAAAGAATCTGACAAGGCCGCAAAGAAAGCGGCTGAGAGCGAAGCCGAAAACTGATATGCAAATGCGTACAGCCGCGGTACTTTTTACGGTACTGCGGCTGTTTTTATGCTGTAAATTTAGTTGCAAATAAAAAAGACCTTGAAATCATACGAAATCAAGGTCTTTGGTGAGCTATCGGGGATTCGAACCCCGGACCCTTTGATTAAAAGTCAAATGCTCTGCCAACTGAGCTAATAACTCACTTGCACGATCTCGGCAAATTTTATTTCTTGCTTAACGTGCTATATTATTATAGCAGAAAATCGTGCTGTTGTCAAGCTATATTTTAAATTTCAGCGTTTTGCACAACTATGTTGACAAATTTGCTCTAAATCAGACGTAAAATGCAAAAACATAATCGTCCATCACAAAGCCGCTGCCAATATCGGTACATTCTTCACGGATAACACGCATTCCGTTATGCTTGTAGACGTTTATCGCGTGGGTGTTGCCCTTATTTACGGTGAGCCAGATAATCTCGCAGCCCTCTTGGCGGGCGAGGTGCTTTATCTCTTTCCACATAATGGAAGCAAGACCCTTGCCGCGCGCACTGCTTTTGAGATAAAGCTTCGAGAGTAAAAGCGAGCCATCGGGCTTTTTGCAAATACCGAAATAGCCGAGCGGTACGCCGTCAACGAAAAGCATCTTATAGTGGTAGCCCTCCTCGGCGATCTGCCGCTTCATCGCATCAAACGACTGGAATTTCTCGAGCATATAGTCGATCTGCTCCTCAGTGATTATGCCGGGGAAAAACTCGTGCCAGATCTCGTTGGCTAGGTCGGCGAGCCGGTGAAGCTGCTCGTCGGTGGCGGCTTCAACAAAATCAAGCTTTGTCACTTTCATTCCTCCATACCTTTCAGATACTCGATAAACTGCTTCGCAACGCGTGGCGAACGGCCTGCGCGAGAGAGTGCGAACGCTTCAGCGCGCTGTTTGACTTCCTCGATCGGCGTTTTGATGTCATACTGCTTTGCAAGGCTCTCGACAACGGTGAGATATAGCTTCTTGTCGGGCTTGACGTATGTAACAGTGAGTCCGAAGCGGTCGGAGAGTGAGAGAAGCTCCTGCATAGTGTCGCCGCGGTGAACCTCATCGCCCTCGCGCGAGGAGAACGTTTCGCGTACAAGGTGGCGGCGGTTTGAGGTCGCGTAAATGCAGAGGTTAGCCGCAGTTGATGAAACACTGCCCTCTAGAATCGCTTTGAGCGCGGCGAAATCATCGTCGTCCTCGGTAAAGCTGAGGTCGTCGATAAAAATTATAAATTTCAGCGGGTTGCGGCTTATCTGCTCAACTATTGCAGGTATCTCGTGGAGCTGTTTCTTTTTCAGCTCGATAAGGCGCAGACCCTCCTTAGCGTAATCGTTCGCGATAGCTTTTACGGTCGAGGATTTGCCGGTGCCGCAGTCGCCGTAAAGCAGGACATTATTTGCAGGCTTGCCGGCAAGCAGAGCAAGGGTGTTGTCGATGACCTCTCCCCTCTCGCGCTCGTAGCCCGAAAGCTGGCTCAGCGAAATGCTGTCGGGATATTCGACTGGTACGATCTTACCATTGTCGATTACAAAAACGTGATACTGTGAGTAAATGCCATAGCCATATTTAGCAATATTATGTATGCGATCGGCATAGATCTTGGAGAAATCAGCTTTTTCGGTATTATATCTCGGCAGGAAGCCATCAAAATCGAGCGAATCGGTAAGCTCTTCGCAAGAGATCTCAGCAAGCTCTTCAAGCAGGAAAAGCTCGTTCGCAAGGCACTCGTCGAGCAGCTCGCCAGTTTGTTCACCCGAACCGCGGCGCAGCATATAGAGATTTTCGTTTTCAAGAACAAGTTTCAGAATGTATTTGGTTAAATTGTCACCGTGCTTATAGAGCAGCGAAACAAATTCGCAGTACCATGAAACGCTGTCGCTGCACTCGTCCTCAGCAGCGGCGAGGGTTTCGAGCAGCGCGTGTACTACTTCGTCCTCTTTGAGCGATTTAAAAATAACAAGCGTTTCGCATCTTTCAAGCAGATCGCGATATTTTGACATACTAACACTTTCCTTCGTTAAAATTGTTTATCCGTAAGGGATATTATTATTATACCACGAATCGGCGCGGAATGCAAGATTTTTGCAAACAAAAACGGCGAGGTCTTTCCCCGCCGCTTTGTTCATTATTCAGATTTCGGAGCTTCATCCGGATGTTCCTCAAGATACTTTTCGGTATCCAGCGGATAATTTTTCAGATCAGGCAGATCGCTGAGAGTAAGTACATGATCGTTTGTGTAGATCTTTTTCCACATATCAAGCGAGGTGTATTCGCCCGAAAGCTGCATATCTTTCAGCGTAAATTCGCCGTTCCATGTAGCGAACCAACACCAGCGCGTACCATCGTTCATAGCGGTATCGGGATCAAAGAGCGTGCCGTTTTCTGTGAGTGCGACTATCTTTTTCGCGGAAGTAGTCGACTTAGTATAATCATAATACCACTTCTTGGAGGAATAGTCGCCGGCATCAGCGTAAACGTCGTAACCCATGATGTCAACGTACTCATCGCCGGGATAGTAGGAAACGTTCTGACCGTTCCATACCCAGATAAGGTTGTTTATCTTGTGGTAATTTGTGAGGCGGTCGTACATAAGCTGCCAAAGCTCCTTGTAAGCGTCAGCGCCCGACGAACCCCACCAGAACCAAGGATTGTTCCACTTCGGGTCGCCGCCGCCCTCATGCAGAGGTCTCCAAAGTATAGGCACATGATAATCGTCCAGCTCTGCAAGGTACTGCGCAATGGTGTCGATGTCGCTGACAAGCATGTCATAGCCTTCCTGATCCTCGCCGTTCATGATCTTAGCAAGGTCGATGTCGGTATACTCACTGTAAAAGCCCTGCCACCACTGTCCACCGTTCTTCATGATGTACGGTTCCGGAGCGTTCCAGTGCCAGCACATAGTAACTATACCGTTCTGATTAAGGTACCAGTCTTTAGCATTTATGATAGCGTCATATCCGTTGGAGCTGCCGTGAGCAACGCGGCTGGGAGATAGTTCGATAAGGTCAAGACCCATTATAGCCGGATAAACTTCAAAATTCTTGTAGATCTCCTTAAACTCGCGGCTCTCGGTGCCCTTGTTATCGGCGGCGTACTGTCCTGAAATTATGTACTTGCCATAAGAATCACAGAGGAAATTGTACAGGCGCTTGGTTTCGTCGGTAGCGTTAGGGTTGCAAAGCTGGCGGTTAACATCATAATCCGCCGAGTCGATCTGTGCCGATGGAGTAATGATTATCTTGTCGATGTAGACAGCGTTGGTCTGGGGTGCTATACCGATCTTGTGCTTACCCTTGCCGATAAGAACACGCTCGGCAACGTTATTGTCAAAGCTGGTGGTCGCCGCCGTAAAGGTCGTCAGCGCGTCGCCGTCTATGGTTACAGAAGCTTCTGCTCCGCCGTTATCAGAAGCAGAAACAAGTGTAACATCGTAACTTCCCTTAGCGGGAAAATCAATGTCGAAAGTAACACTGTCATCTTTAGAGATCATGATAACGAAGCCTTTTCCGCTGTGATCCCCAAGGAATGTGCTGTCAGAAACAGCAGCCGAGCCTTTGCATTTACCATCCTCAGCCTCGCACTCAAATTTGAAATCCTTAGGTATCGAATCCTCATCACCACTGGAATATTCCGAGAGATCAAAACCGCTGAGCGTTTCACTGACCGGATCGGTTTCGATAGTTTGACGCTGATATGTGCTCGAAGCATCGGGATCAGCTGCAGAATCGGCGGTGGAAGCAGCAGAACTTGAAGAATTGTTATCCTTACTGCTGCATGCCGATACAGAAGCGAGCATAGTAAGCGCCATGCAGGCACAGACTACCCTTTTGAATTTATTATTCATGAAAAATTGTCCTTTCTTTGCAGTGCAAACTGCATAATCTAACACTATAATTTTATAACTTTTTTTAAGCAATGTCAATAGATTTCGCAATGTTTTACACGCGGTTCATATCTAAAACGTTTACATACAACAAGAAACGGCTGCCGATGAACCGACAGCCGAAACCTGATAGGAAAAGTAAGGAAAGTAAAATGAAAAAAGAAAAATTCTAAATTACATTATATCATCCGGTCAGCCTTCGCGAAGTTTCTCCGCAAGCCCAATGTACGCCGAGATCATCTCGACCGCACCATCAATACCGACCTTAGATGAATTTACAGTAATATCGTAATTTGTGGCAGCGCCCCATTTTCTGTCGGTATAGTACTCGTAATAATTAGCGCGGCGCTTATCGGTCTTTTTAATAAAATCGACAGCTTTATTCTTCTCGATGTCATAGCGCTCAGTGATACGGCGTTTTTTCTCCACCATATCTCCCGTCACGAAAACCGAGATCATCTTCGGATTATCCTGCAAAACGTAATCTGCACATCTGCCGACTATAACGCACGGCCCTGTGGCGAGTTTCTTGATAGTTTCAAACTGCGCCAAGAATATCCTATGATTAAGCGGCATTTCAGGATTTATCCTGCCATCGGGAGTCATCGGGTATGTACCCATCACGAGCGAATACAGAAAGCTGTTTGAGCAGCTCTCGTCATGTTTAACGAAAAGCTCTTCGCAGATACCGCTGTGCTTAGCAGCCTCTTCAAGCAATTCTTTATCGTAGAACGGAATGCCATATTTCTCTGCCAGCTTAGAGCCGATCTCTCTTCCTCCGCTGCCGAATTCTCGGCCGATCGTAATGATAGTATTCATATCTGTAACCTCCCTTTTCTGAGATGTGATTTATTCACTAGATATATTATAGCACATTTTTTGTGATTTGTATACAAAAATATTCAAAAATCATGTACAAATTTTAAGCATAATGTTTGTGCAAGATTACAAAAAAAGAACCGCCGCAGCGGTTCTCTTTGTACACTATTTAGTGCAGGATCAGATCATAGGATCTTCCCAGCAGTCAGGTGCTTCAACGCCCAGCAGCTTAGCAACGGTAGGAGCAACATTTGCAAGGCCGTACTTCTTGCTGTCAGCGTCGATGATCTCGTGACGAGTCTCTTTGTCCCAGATGATGAAAGGAACGCGGTTGAGCGAATGAGCGGTTCTTACCTGGATCTCGCCTTTCTTGTTCTTTTCGAGCATCTCGTCAGCATTGCCGTGGTCAGCGGTCACGAGCAGAGTGCAGTTGTACTCGTCGCAAACCTTGAGCAGACGGGTAAGGCCGAGGTCTACCGCCTCAACACCGATGATGGTAGCGTCCATATCGCCGGTGTGACCTACCATGTCGCCGTTAGGATAGTTGCAGCGAATGAAATCGTACTTTTCAGACTTGATAGCCTCGATAAGATCATCGGTGATCTCAGCAGACTTCATCCAAGGACGCTGGTCGAAAGAAACTCTGTCAGATGGGATCTCTTTCCAAGTTTCAAGCTCATCGGAGAACTTCTCAGACTTGTTGCCGTTCCAAAAGTAGGTAACGTGACCATATTTCTGAGTTTCGGAAACTGCGTAGCTGTTCAGACCGTTCTTAACGAGAACCTCGGAGAGAGTATTGGTGATCTCGGGAGGATTTACGAGGTAGTTCTTAGGCAGATTGAGGTCGCCGTCGTACTGGAGCATACCTGCATAAAGAACCTTAGGATCGTAGCCGCACTTGTCAAAGCTGTTGAAGCCTTCAACGTCGAACGCCATAGAAAGCTCGATAGCACGGTCGCCGCGGAAGTTGAAGAGGATAACACTGTCATTATCGCAGATCTTGCCGACAGGCTCGCCGTTTTCAGCGATAACGAAAGGAGGAAGATCCTGGTCGATAGCGCCGGTCTCCTCACGAAGGGTGTTGTATGCCTCAGCAGCGGAAGCGAACTGTCTGCCCTCGCCGCGAACATGAGTATCCCAGCCAAACTTTACCATGTTCCAGTCAGCCTGGTATCTATCCATAGTCACCTTCATTCTGCCGCCGCCTGAAGCGATCTTGCCGTCAAAGCTCTCGTCATTAAGAGCAGCAAGACAGTCCTCAAGCTCCTGAATATAAGTCATGCCCGAAGTTGCGGGAACATCTCTTCCGTCAAGCAGGATATGGCAGCGAACCTTAGAGATTCCTTCTTCCTTAGCGCGCTTGATCATGATCTTGAGGTGCGAGATATTTGAGTGAACGTTGCCGTCAGAAAGCAGACCGATGAAGTGCATGGTGCTGCCGTTCTCAACACAGTTAGAGGAAAGGTTTTTCCAAGTTTCGGAGGTGAACATCTTTCCGCTTTCGATGCTCTCGTTTACGAGCTTAGCGCCCTGCGAGTAGATCTGGCCGCAGCCGAGAGCATTGTGACCTACCTCGGAGTTGCCCATATCATCATCGCTGGGCAGACCAACGGCATCGCCGTGAGCCTTGAGCGAAGTATTGGGGTACTCTTTCAGCAGCATATCTAAAGTAGGGGTATTAGCCTCGGTAACAGCGTCGCCAAGACCTGTTACGGAAAAACCAACGCCATCCATTACAACAAGTACAACAGGTTTTTTAGTTGCCATGATTTTAACTCCTTTTCTATTATGGGGAAAAATTGTTATAAACTAAGCAAAGGCTGCGTAAACAGCCCTTGCGAAATTTTCTTAGCCTTCAACAGCAGCCTGAACGATGGTGTTGAAATCAGCAGCCTTGAGCGAAGCGCCGCCGATAAGACCGCCGTCAACGTTCTCCTTAGAAAGCAGCTCAGCGCAGTTCTTAGCGTTCATAGAGCCGCCGTACTGAATTGTAACAGCCTGTGCGGTAGCGTCATCATACAGCTTAGCAAGAGTAGCGCGGATGAATGCGCAAACTTCCTCAGCCTGGTCAGCGGTAGCGGTCTTGCCGGTGCCGATTGCCCAAACAGGCTCGTAAGCGATAACGGTCTTTTTAACGTCCTCAGCAGAAACGTCGAAGAGGTCGAGCTTGATCTGACGAGCGATAACTTCTTCAGTGATGTTGCACTCGCGCTCCCAAAGCAGCTCGCCTACGCAAACGATAGGCTTCAGACCGGCAGCCAGAGCAGCCTTAGTTCTCTTATTTACAGTTTCATCAGTTTCGCCGAAGTACTGTCTTCTCTCGCTGTGGCCGATAACAACGTACTCAACGCCTACCTCAACAAGCATATCAGCGGAGATCTCGCCGGTGAAAGCGCCGCTCTTCTCAAAGTGAACGTTTTCTGCGCCTACCTTAACGTTGCTGCCGGCGGTTGCTGCAACAGCAGTTTCGAGGTTGGTGAAAGGTACGCAAGCGATAACCTCTACCTTGCCCTCAGCGTTTGCAACGAGGGGCTTGATAGCCTCGAGAAGCTCCTTAGCCTCAGGTCTGGTCTTGTTCATTTTCCAGTTTCCGGCGATTATAGCCTTTCTTACATCCTTTTTCATTGTAAAAAACTCCTTTTATGTAGTCATTGCCCTGCATAAGCAAAGCGTGTTATTTCAAATAAAAATCATACAAAAATCCACAGCCGAGAGCAAGCAGCACAAGTCCGAAGATCAGCATAGCTATGAAAGCCTTGTTCGGCGGGTCTTTCAGCTCCTCGACCTCTTCGCCATTCTCGTCAACTTCGGGGGCGTCCTCCGTTTCGACCTTATCAACGATGTAAAATTCATTGGGGTCGGCAGGATCATACTCTATCTGAACGTCGCCTTCAAGTCCGAGGTCGGGCGTCCACTTTTCGTAAGTTTCGCCCTCAAACTCGAATAGAAGCTGCATTTCAGAAAAAGTCTTTCCCGCAATTTCGCTTGAGCGGCGCTCGCCGACCTTAGCGACCGCGGGCTTGAAGCCTGTTTCTTTTATCACTGGGTCGTGGTTTTCCATCTCGAGATAAAAGCTGCCCATCTTCTTGACCTTAGCGGAGAAAACAAGCATTATTATGCCGAACACGGCGAGGATGATCCCGAAGACATTGCCGAACCTATCCAGTATGCCTGTCTTGCCGAAAGCGCTCTGACTTTGCGAGAGAACGGCTGCTGCGAATGTATAAATTTGTGTCATTGCAAGCATTTCCTTATTTTAAAATTCCCAAAAACGGGGCGGACGAGCTTGCCCGCCTGCCCCGAAGTGGTTTATAAATTACTTGTCAGCAATTACGTCGATACCGGGAAGAACCTTGCCTTCGAGGTATTCGAGCGAAGCGCCGCCGCCTGTGGAGATGTGGGACATCTTATCAGCGAAGCCGAGCTGGATAACAGCCGCCGCGCTGTCGCCGCCGCCGATGATGGTAGTAGCGTCGGTATCTGCGAGGGACTTAGCAACTGCGATTGTGCCCTTAGCGAGAACGGGGTTCTCAAATACGCCCATAGGTCCGTTCCAAACAACGGTCTTAGCGGACTTAACAGCCTCAGCATAAAGCTCAGCGGTCTTAGTGCCGATGTCAAGCCCCATCATGTCAGCAGGGATCTTGTCAGAATCAACGTTCTTAACTTCGATCTCAGCGTCGATAGGATCAGGGAACGAAGCGGCTACGGTAGTATCTACGGGGAGAAGAAGCTTCTTGCCCTTAGCAGCAGCCTTTTCGATCATTTCCTTGCAGTAGTCGATCTTGCTGTCGTCAACGAGCGATGTACCTACCTCGTAGCCCTGAGCCTTGAGGAATGTGTAAGCCATACCGCCGCCGATGATAAGAGTATCGCACTTTTCGATAAGGTTGTTGATAACGTTGAGCTTATCAGCTACCTTAGCGCCGCCGAGGATAGCAACGAAAGGACGAACAGGATCTTCAACAGCGTTGCCGAGGAAGTTGATCTCCTTCTGCATGAGGTAGCCTACTGCGGTCTCCTTAACGAACTTGGTAACGCCAGCGGTGGAAGCGTGAGCTCTGTGAGCAGAACCGAAAGCGTCCATTACGAATACTTCGTCGTCTACGAGGTCTGCAAGCTCTTTAGCGAAAGCTTCGCCGTTCTTGGTCTCTTCAGCGCCGCGGAATCTGGTGTTCTCGAGAACAACGATCTCGCCGTCAGCCATTTCAGCAACAGCCTTCTTTGCATTTTCGCCAACTACGGTATCGTCAGCAGCGAAAACTACCTTTGTATCAACGAGCTCTGCAAGTCTTGCTGCTGCGGGAGCGAGCGAGAACTTAGCCTCAGGGCCATTCTTGGGCTTGCCGAGATGCGAGCAAAGAACTACCTTGCCGCCGTCAGCAACGAGCTTTTTAATTGTGGGAAGTGCAGCTGTGATTCTGTTATCGTTGGTAATAACGCCATCTTTCAGCGGAACGTTAAAGTCTACTCTTACGAGTACCTTTTTGCCCTTAACACTAATGTCATCAACAGTAACTTTGTTTAAACCTGCCATTTTAAGACATCCTCTCATAAATAGATTTTTTACGGAAGCAAAAACGTTTCCGATACTTAACAATTTCACGAACAGGAAAAGTCCGTCCAAATATTATTATAATACATAACAGCAAAAAAATCAAGAGGTTTAAAGAATTTTTTACGTTATATCAATCAAGATCGCACACCATGCGCACCGCGCTGAATTTTTTCTCTTTCAGATCCTGCCTGCCGATGTACCAGTAAAGTCCCCATATGCTCCCCATTTTATAATCGAACTGAAAAAGATTCGTTTCCCGCCGCGAGGGCTTGTCAACGTTCAAGCTGCCCTTTGGGTATCCCAGAAGCTTAGAGCCGTCTGCGGTAAATTCGCCGTCCTCGTCGTAAAGCTCTTCAAGCTCTTCCTCGTACTCACTAATGCCGTACTCGTATTTACAGCCGAAAGAAAATCTCAACGGTTCTATCGGCTTATCGAAATACTTAGCGTGATAAGGGCACGGCGGCTCGGTACGGCTAAGAGAGGACTTATCCCCGTCATAATAGATCACCTTAAAAGGCTCTCTGTTTTCGCCGCCAAAGGTATATTTTACCCAGCCCTCCGCGTCCGCAAGGTCGATCTCTCCGCTCCAGAAGATATACAGCATACCCGATCTTGGGAGCGCTCCGTCTTTGTCGTAAGGGGCTGCCTCCGCAAGATCTATCTGCGCCGCCAGCTGCATAGCCGACTCAGGGTAACTCTCGGTATCGTTTTTAAACTCCGCGCTGAAAGCGCTAAGGGTAGGATATGGTATCTCCGGCGGAAGATCGGGGTATCCGCCGCTCTTGCTCGCTCCGACCGGTATTTCCTCGTCAGAAGTCGCCTGCGCGGTTATAAGGACAGCGTTCTTTCGAGCGTCGCGTATAAGCTCCGCGAGATCCTCTCTTCCGTTTTCCGCAAGATATTCCGCGTAATCTTTTGATCTTCTATCACAGCTTCTCTCGGCGCTTGCCTTGAACGACTGCGCGAACGACTCGCGCAGCGCTGCATTTTTATTCTCCGATATTTTTTCACCTGCGGGCTTTTCTGCGTTTGCCGAGGCGCTTTGCTTCACATCCGGGTTCTCCTCCCGCCGCTCGGAAGCACGCGCCTTTATACCCGAAAACAGTTTGTCAAAAATGCTCATAAGCTTCTCCCCTTTTTGTCTGATATAACCGAATAATGGTGCTGTCAGCCTTTTCTCTTAAATATCGTGCCGACTACCTTAGGGCCTGCGTTTATAGCGATCGCCGCACCTATCTGATACATCTCAGCGGGGGGATAGCCCATTTTCTTGGTCATTACCGCCGCCATCTCGTCCGCTACTGAGCGGTCACTGCCGTAAACTATGCAGTAGGGGGTCTGCGGGATCATCTCGTTTGAGGTGAGTTTCAATATCTCAGGGATAATATTCTTATCGCCGCGGACTTTGGAATTTGTAACTATTTTATTATCCTGTATGCGCATTATCGGGCGCAGACCCATAAGTTCACCCGCAAACGCCGCTGCAGAAGGTATTCTGCCAGACTTTCTCGCGTATTTGAGCGTGTACGGCGCGAAAAAGATAGTGCAGTTTTTCACCCAGTCCTCGATGTACTCGACTATCGCGGCGGGGGATTCGCCCTTTTTCGCTTTGATAGCCGCCTGCGTTACGGGGTAGCCGTAGCCGCCTGTGTAAGTAACGCCGTCTACATTATAAATATTAAAAGTGCCCTTGCGCTCGGGGTGCTCCTCAAAGAACTGCTCTGCCGCGAGGACGGAGTTGCCGTAGGTAGCGCTTCCCTCTTTATTTATGCTGACGTAGATAACGTCGGTATAGCCTTCATCGAAGAGCTTTTCATACAGCTCGGTGAACTCAAAAAGAGTGATCTGCGAGTGGGTAGGCATACCATCATACTCGTTCATCATCTTGTAAAACTGCTCATTATCGAAATCTACTCTGCTGGTGTAGCTTTTATCGCCGAGAACAACCTTGAAAGGCAGTACCAGTATATCCAGCTCGTTTTCAGCCTGCGAGGAAATATCGCTTGCCGAGTCGGTAATGATCTTGATCTTTGCCATAAAAATACATCTCCTTATATAAAATAATTAAATCCTTATTCGTCCCATACATATTGGGTGAGTTTGCCCTCTCTGCCAAGGTCGGGGTAATCCCACTGGCGAAGCACTTCGTAAACGGCTATCGCAGCGGAGTTTGAAAGGTTAAGACTGCGAAGAGTTTTACGCATAGGTATACGAACGCAGCAGTCCGAATTTTTGTACAGCAGATCTTCGGGCAGACCCTTGTCTTCCCTGCCGAATATCAGAAAGACATTCTTATCCTGCGGATAATCAGCCTCGCTGTGTACTTTTCTGCCCTTAGTGGTAAAGAAGTAGAACGCGCCTTCGTTCTGCTCAAAGAAGCTGTCCAGATTATCGTACTCATAAATATCGAGCTTGTCCCAATAATCAAGACCAGCGCGCTTTAGCTGTTTATCGGTTATCGTAAAACCGTAAGGCTTTACTAAGTGCAGCGCCGCGCCAGTCACCGCGCAGGTGCGCGAGATATTGCCGGTGTTTTGAGGGATCTGCGGCTCTACCAAAACTATATTTAATCTGTTCATAGAAACGACCTCTTATCAAAGCGGCTCAAAATCGCTGAGCTCGCTGTATTCTGCCAGCCAAGGCAGGTGCTGCTCAAACATCACGCCGTCATTTTTGGAAACGCCGTAGCTGTAAGCAGTTTTTATCGCAAGTTTTGCAAAACCCGCGGCGCGGCTCATAGCTATCGGCAGGCTGTCGCCCAGCAGCAGACCGCCCGTCAGCACGGCTGTGTAAAGATCGCCGCAGCCCGAATACTTAGCGGGAACATAATCGCTGATGACTTTCCAAAAGCTGCTGTTTTTACTGTCGAAGCCGACCGAGGAAATGCCCTTGCCCGAGATCTCAGCGCCCGTGATAACGACCGTTCGCGGACCTAACTGCGAAAGGCGCACCAGCCAAGATCTTACCTCGCGCGCATTCAGACCTGCGGCTGGGTAAGGCTCGCCGAGGAGGATGGCAGCTTCGGTAAGATTAGGCGTGATAATATCGGCGGCTTTTACAAGGCGGCTCATCTTGCGGCAAAGCTCATCGGTAAAAGTGCGGTAAGGCTTGCCGTTATCACCCATAACGGGGTCTACGACTTTAAGCGCCTGCGGATATGCCGAGAGAAAATCAAGGCAATGGTCTATCTGCTCGGCGGAGGCGAGAAAGCCGCTGTAAACGCAGTCGAAATGCTGACCAAGCTTTTTGTAATGCTCGAGAGCATCAGAGATAAAGTCAGTAAGGTCGCGCATGACGAAGTCGCCGTAGCCGGTATGCGCCGAAAGCACGGCGGTAGGCACAGGGCACACCTGCACGCCCATAGCGGATAGCACGGGCAGTATCACAGAAAGCGAGCACTTGCCCAAGCCCGAAATATCATGAATAGCGGCAACGCATTTTCTGCGGTCCAAGAAATCATCTCCCATAAAGCATTATTATAACATTATAACACATTCCGCGGGAAATTGCAAGACAATGATCAATAAGAAATTTTCATTGAACAAAAAATTTAAGATCAGCACTTGACAATCACTTGATCATGTGGTATAATATCATAGTTGAGTGCGCCGCTGTGGCGGAATAGGCAGACGCAAGGGACTTAAAATCCCTCGGGGTAAAACCCGTACCGGTTCAAGTCCGGTTAGCGGCACCATATTGGTGATACCAAATGGATATTCACCTGAAAAAGCCCGTATTTACGGGCTTTTTTGATGTTTAGAAAGCGGAAAATTTTAGTGTAAAACCGTGGATGCTTTTCACCGGTTTTCACGAAAAAAGGGAGTCGAACCCTACACAACAAAAAATATCGAACATAACGGCAGACTTTGAGTATATTTTGCTCTGAGCCTGCCGATTTGTTATGAAAAAATATTCACAAAGTTTTAAAGGCTGTTTTGTCTATTGTCACGAATTTAAGTGACGATGATAAAACAGCCTTTTTTCATTTCTAAGGAAAGGTTGTGATACCAATGTGGCAGCTATACTATTAAAAAACAAAAAACTATACGAACGGAGGAATGACAATGAATGAAAAACTTGTGATCAATGCAAATCTGCTCCGCAAAGAGCCAGAGTTCGGTACAAGAGTTTGCGTGGTGGAAAAGGCAGAAGCAGTCACCCATGACAAATTTGAACGCCTGAAAAGGCATCCGATGCAGGACAATGATCTGATCGCAGAAAACACAGACCTTATGTTCTGCGACGTAAATAATCAGTATCATTGCCTGCTCATATACGATGACGATCAGGGCGACGGACTGCTGATCGAATCAGAGGGCGCACCTTATGCACGATATGCTCAGTATATTCCAAATGCAAAACTGCTTTACGAAAATCATATGCAAATGCATTTGCAGGAAATGAAATTTTACTGCCCTCTTGAGATCAGCAGATGGGACGATGATGAATACAATGAAATCTCACCCAATGAGGCTTCTGCTTACGAATCGGAGATAAATTATTTTATCAGCGATTTTAATCTGCCTGAGGAAAAAGAGCGAGGTCTGATGCATTGGTACAATAGAGGAAATTCTGTTGACCAAAAGGTGTTTTCGGCATTTATGTCTGTCGAAGAAAATGACGAAGAACTTGTGGGAGTTGTTACAGCAAGCGTTTACGGTCAGCTTACGAAAGATGAACTTGAAGATCTCCGTGAATATTTTATCGGTCAGCTCAGCGACGGTGCAGGAGAGAGTCTGGAACAAAGACCGATAAAAACTCCTGACGGCGAGATCTATGTCAGCTTTTGGAGTTTTGATGACAGCTGGTCATTGCAAACGACGGAGGAAATGGATCGCACTCAATCCAAAGAGCTGACCGAAGAACCTGAAATGACATTGTGAGGTGATTTATGATGTATTACGAAAAGAAAGTAGAATGGCTGAAAGAACGATATCCCGAAGGAACTCGCATCTGCCTTGACAGAATGAATGATGACCCGTTCCCTGTTGAGTCGGGGACTCTTGGCAGGGTCGATCACGTTGATGACATAGGCACTTTGCATTGTGTCTTTGACAATGGCAGAATGCTTGGCGTGCTCCCAGGCGTGGACGATTTTCACGTTATCAGAGAAGAATCGGAACAAACAGAGGGAGAAGAAATGAATATGTCAATGTAACAGTCAAGTTAAGGAAGCTTGGCCGTTTTTTATTGCGGAAAGGAACGTGGTAAATGATAAAATATTTCGATATCTTTGCAGGTATCGGCGGATTTCGCTCAGGACTTGAAAAAGCAGGCGGCTTTGAGTGCGTCGGATACTGCGAAATAGATAAGTATGCTAAAAAAGCATACGAAACGTTGTATGATACGGAAAACGAGGTGTATTACGATGACGCAAGAAAAATTGACCCAAACGAACTGCCCGATCTCGACCTTATTTGCGGAGGATTCCCTTGTCAAAGCTTTTCAATCGCTGGAAAAAGGGGCGGCTTTGACGATGCAAGAGGAACTCTCTTCTTTGAAATTGCCAGAATTGCTGCCGTCAAAAAACCTAAATATCTGCTGCTTGAGAACGTTCCCGGACTGTTATCGCATGACGGCGGCAGGACGTTTGCGACCATCCTCGGTACATTGGATGAACTGGGGTACGATGTCGAATGGCAGGTGCTTAACAGCGCAAATTTTGGAGTTGCCCAGTCAAGAAAAAGAGTGTTCATTGTCGGATTTCATAGAGAAAAGTGTTCCGGAAAAGTATTGTCTTTCACAGAAGCAAATCCAAAAACTCTTGTCCAAAGAATTCCCGGAAAGGAAGGAAACCGAGTCTACTCCGTTGAGGGACTGAGCATAACGCTTACAAGCCAGGCAGGAGGTTTCGGCGGAAAAACAGGGCTTTATGAAATTTTAGGACTGCCTATAAAGGTCAAAACCAAAACAGGCTATCAGATTGCCTTGCCGGGCGACAGCATAGATCTTGCCTATCCCGATATGAATTCAAGGCGTGGAAGAGTGGGCAAGGAGATAGCCCATACCCTTACAACAAGCTGTAATCAGGGATATTACGCATTGGGGATAGATATGAATCCTGAGCCGAAAGTCACAGAGCTTGCAAGATGCATCACCGCAAGGCAGGACAGCGGTATTGGTCATCACAAAGGCGAAAAATCCGGAGTTGTCCTCATAACAGACCCGATAGCCGTGCTTGATCCTGCAAAAGCAGAAACAAGACAGCAGGGTCGAAGATTTAAACTTCCCAACGAGCCGATGTTTACTTTGACCGTTACCGACAGACACGGCGTTGTGTACTGCGGGTATATCAGAAAGCTTATGCCGTTGGAATGCTGGCGGCTGCAGGGCTTTACAGATGAGCAGTTTGAAAGGGTCAAAGCCACAGGAATGTCTGACGCTCAGCTTTACAAACAGGCAGGAAATGCGGTGACAACCAATGTTATTGAAGCTCTTGCTAAGTTTATTTTAGAAATTGATAAGGAGAATGCGAATGGAACAGATAATCAAAATATTTGAAAATGAAGAGTTTGGAAAAGTGAGAACGGTTATCAAGGACGGCGAGCCGTGGTGGATATTAAAAGATATCTGCCAAGTGCTTGAAATGAAAGCAAACAGTGCCGGAGAGGTAGTTAAAAGGCTTGATAAGGATGAGTACGATTCAATCGGACTCACCGATTCGCTCGGAAGAAAGAAGAAAGCATACGTTGTAAACGAATCTGGTTTATATTCAATTCTTGTGAGGTCTGACAAGCCGAAAGCAAAACCGTTTCGTAAATGGCTGACCTCCGAGGTTATCCCAACGATAAGGCGCACAGGCGGCTACGTCGCCAACGAGGAAATGTTCATAGAAAACTACCTCCCCTTTCTTGAAGAACCATATCAAAATCTTTTCCGTTTGCAGATGATGGCGATAAATCAGCTCAACGAGCGTATCCGCCACGACGAACCGTTGGTGGAGTTTGCGGAACAGGTTTCTGATACAACCAATCTCATTGACATGAACGCTATGGCGAAGCTTGCGAGAGCCGAAAATATCCCTGTCGGCAGAAACAGGCTCTATAGTTGGCTGAAAGGAAAAGGCGTGCTTATGGCAAACAATCTCCCCTATCAGACTTTTATCGACTGCGGATATTTTGCTGTTAAGGAGTCGGTTTTTGAAACTCCGACTATGACAAAGACCTATCAGCAGACGTTTGTTACGGGAAAAGGTCAGCTTTTTATCATAGGTCTGCTGAGAAAATATTACGGAAAGGAGATGTCGTGATGTCCAAAAAGCCAAAATGTCCGCTGATAGGTCAGGACGGAAATATATTCAATCTTATGGGCATAGCCTCAAAAACGCTGAAAAGGAACGGAATGTATGATGAGGCAAAGGAAATGTGCAGCAGAATAACATCTTCGGGCAGTTACTATGAGGCCTTGAATGTTATCGGCGAGTATGTTGAGATCACTTCTATCGATGATGAACAGACAGAAGATGAGGATATGGAAATGGAGATGATGTAAATGACGTATTTGTTCATTGGAATGATGATAGGTGTTATCATCGGAACAACGATAGGTTCTCTTGCCGTGGCTTTTAAGTCTGCTGAAAAAGAGATCGCACGTCTGGACAAGGAGGTAAGTGATGCACACAAACAGAATTAAAGCTAAAGTGGACTTCAAGTTTTGTCTCGGCAGTATTCCTGCAATGCTGAGAGCCACAAAGCCCGTACTTTCGGAAAGGCAGTACAAGGAATTGTGCAACGAGGTCAATAAAGCCAACGGCTATCTTGACCAGAAAAGAATAATTTTCAGCTACGTCGATCCGATCATCAAGGGTTGAAAACAGCGTAAAATCAAATATTTAAGCGTAAAATCTAATATTTAATTAAGTCGTTTTGCCAATGACAGAAAACTTCTGTAATTAGCAAAGCGACTTTCTTTCTGTCATTGGCATACGGCAGAAAGGAAAAACATGAATAGTTTTATGTCATGGGTGGGAGGGAAAAAAGCTCTCAGGGACGCCGTGCTTGCTCGCTTTCCTCCATATTATGAACGGTATATCGAGGTTTTCGGGGGCGCAGGCTGGGTGCTTTTTCGCAAACCGCCCGGTATGGATTTTGAGGTGTACAACGATTTTAACGGAAACCTTGCAAACCTGTACCGCTGTGTAAGAGATAAACCGAATAAGCTGAAATACAAGCTTCGTTATGTCCTCGATTCTCGTGAAGATTTCGACTGGATTGCTAGTCTTCACAAGCGAGGTCTGTTCAGCAGATTTCGTGATGTTGACAGGGCGGCGAAGTTTTATCAGCTTATTAGATACAGCTACGCAAGTGGACTTGACAGCTTTGCAAGTCAGCCGCATTCTATTTGGTCGGATTTCCCGATGATAGACTTGGCGGCAAGAAGATTGCAGAAGGTAGTAGTTGAAAACAAGGATTTTGAAAAGCTGATAAGGCAGTACGATCGCCCCGTCAGCTTTTTTTACTGCGATCCGCCGTATTTTGCAACCGAAAACTACTACAAGGACGTGGGTTTTAAAACCAAGGATCATATTAGGCTCAGAGATTCGCTAATGGATATCAAGGGTAAATTCCTTGTTTCCTACAATGACTGTCCCGAAATCCGTGAGCTGTGGGACAAACCGAATATTCACATCGAGGAAATTTCAAGAATAAACAACCTTGCACAAAGATACGATGGAGGTTCGCAGTATGCGGAGCTTTTAATTTCAAATTACGATACAAGCGAGAGATTACGGGCGGTTCGCCAACTTTCGCTGTTTGACGATGAAACAGACAATTTTGGAGGTATAATTTTATGAAAAAAATAATTTTTGCACAAGTAATGGCAGACAACGGAAAAAGCGTATTTTCGGGGCTTTTTGATGAAAACGGCGATCCCGTAAGCGTAGAAACGGAGTGCGATGATAGCGGAGTGACGCTTACGATATGGCGAAATGCTCCCGAAAGAGAACGCCGTGACTGCGGTATCTCAGAGGAAGAGATTGAGAGGACTTGCGCTATGCATGATGACTGCAGTGATTGTCCGCTGTGGGATTATTGCAATGAAGATGAGGAGGTTGTATCATGAGTTATCTTTATAGACATTCTTTTGAAAACGCTGAACAAAGCGGAGAGATCGAGGCATACCGTGAAAGTCAGAAAGAAAATATCCGATGTAAAAATGCGATAGAAAAAGCTATTGCGGATAATTTTGACGGCTATTATTTAAGCGATACAGCGGTCAGGACAGCGCTTGCCGATTTCGGTTATGACCGCACAATGTGGGTGCTGGCGGTAAGTATTCTGAATAAGAATGATGACGGACGTTTCTCACATGAAAATAAGGAGTGGGCAAGGTCTGTTATCCCCCCATATATTTCCCAAAAAGAAATGCGGGAATATTGCGTTGATTCTCATCCTGCCGTGCTTAACGGCTTTATCGATGAGGTCAGAAAGGAATATAGCAAGCTCGGACTTGTGGGAGAAAAGCAGTGCGTTCACTCCGATAAGCCGCAGGACTACGAAAGAAAGCTGTTGATCCTTAAGCCGGAAATTCTTAATGAGCAGTTCAAGAGCCCCATAAATCAGTATTTCTACGCAACGGGAGGTTTTGGCTGCGATCCCGAAAAATCGGGCAGAAAGGTGTTCGGGCAGTTTCTTGCGGACGGCGAGAAGGCGCATTTTTACCGTGAGGATTTCTGCGGAGTTGCGGACTATGATCAGATTCCAAAATGGGCAGTTGAACGGCTTGCGCAGATAGAAGCTCCGCAGATGAAAATACGCATATTTCAGATCGATCACGACAAGGACAGTAACAAGCTTGCTTTTATGAATTATGATTACGCACAGGCACACGGCGGCGTGGATTCGTCCATATACCGTCAGATCTACGGCGGTACGGTAAACTGCAAAAGCCTTGAAAGCGTTTTTGCCCTCTGCAATTCGGACAAAACACCTCCCGGATATTACGGCGAGTCGATGTCCGTTTCTAATGTTATAGAGGTCTGTGAGGGCAAAAATAAAGGTTTTTACTTCTGCAACAGCGTTGGATTTAAGCCTATTGACTTTGATATTACTCGGACAGACCATAATGATATGATGAAAATTCTTGTAGTGGAGAACGGCAAAACACCATATAAAGCGGAAATTCGGCACGATATCCATGCTATGCAGTCTGTGGTCGAAGGCTGTATCGAGCCGATATATTTCGAACCAAAGCAGGACGCTCTTGTCTGGTGCAACGACGAGTTTCTGCTGAATAATTCCGAACCAAACAGAATGGTTGGAGATTGTCTCGTTCACGGTACTTTTTATGTGTCGGGAAACTGCAAAAACGAATACGGCGAATGGGACAGCTGTTCGCTTACCGACGAGCAGATCGAGAAATATTCTGAAATATTTGAAACTCCCGTTATTGTATTTGAGCAAGCGGAAGAACTGACCGAGGATTTTGAGGAAGCGGAAGAACCCAAATTTACAATGTCATAAACGAAAGGATCAGGTGATGCAGATGAAAATTTCAGCGACTATCAACAGACTTGTGGACAAACAGGATTCATCGGTAAAAGCGTATGCCAGCGTTACAATGGACGGAATGTTTGCCGTTCACGGACTGAAAGTAATGGAAACCGAGAAAGGCAGATTTGTAAATATGCCCTCAACTTCATATACCGACCGTGACGGCAACAAGCAGTATCCAGACATTTTTCACGCAGTCACAAAATCGGCGAGAAATGCTCTTAATCAGGCTGTTCTGAATGCTTACGATGTCAAACTTCAGCAGATACAGGCAACAGAGATTGAGGTTGAAAAAACTCCCGACGAGGAAATGGCGGATGAACCTGAGCCTGAGATGTCAATGTGATACAAACTCAGTCTTTGTATTCATTGAATAGGTAGAAAATCACCGAGATTACTGGATTTTGCGGCGGTTATATGCTATAGTTAAAAAAACAAATTCATCGGGGTGATACAATGAAAAAAGCGATAACGATCTTAGCTGTATGCAGTCTGCTTCTCACGGCTTGCGGACAGATAGACGACACAGAATCCAAAGCGGAAACTACTGCGATAACGGTTTCTGAAAGTACAACCGATACGGAAACTTCATCGGCAAAAGAAGAAAAGAATACAAGCGAAGCCACAACTACTACGAAAAAGAGTTCGCAGACGGTATCCTCATCTTCAAAGCCGACGGGTATTACTGTAACTACCACAAAGAAATCAGGTTCGTCAGGTGCTTCGGGAAACTCAATTCAGGGACAAAACAATGCTGTTCAGAATAACAACGGTCAGGAAAATTATCAGCCTGCTCAGAATAGTCAGCAGGCCGATAATTCGCCGCCCGATAACAATCAGAGCAATAACGGTGCGCAACAGAATAACCAATCGTCTGACAATAAGCCTCAGAATAACAACCCTTCTCCTCCGGTTACAACGGCAAAACCTGCGGTGACAAATCCGCCGACTACTACACCAAAACCGCAGACTGAACCGCCGGAAGATATAATTGAAGATACAACAAGCCTGCAAAGCGTTTTGAATTATGTAAATTCGCTCGGAAGAACAACCGATGAATATTACAATATAGGTGCAGGATTGGGGCACAACGGCTCTGATTATGGAAAAGCCGAAGCTGTTTACAATTGGATCAGAGGGAACGTCAGCGGAAATTGTCAAGTATTCTCAGCAGCAACAATGTACGCTTGTAAAGGTGTGGGACTTGAATGTCGGTATGCGTTTTTCTCACCGGATGCCTGGTACGGTCATATGGCAAACTTAGTATGTGTGGAAGGAACATGGTATGTGTTCGATACACAGGGCGGCAGATTTTTAAAATCAGATAAATACGGTGAAATAACCCGAATATTTGATGAAAATGATAATACAATTGAAATTTCGATAAGCGAATCGGCTTATTGATAATATGTAACAAATATGCAAGTGAGAGAGCCGAAGAAATTTCGGCTCTTTTTCTTTGCGTGAAATCAAAGGAGAAATGTACTTTATGTTTAAAACAAAATCAAAAATATTGAGAAAGCTTGGCGCAGGGTTCATGGCAGGACTCTGCGCTTTTTCTATGCTCGGTTCATCTGTGAGCGGAGTTATTACAGCAAATGCAGCAGGCAACTCGACTCAAAACTCTGCGTTTCCGTCGGCAGATATGGTGATCGCAAAGGCGGCAACGCTTCTCGGTTCTCCGTATACTTTCGGAAATAAGGGATATTGGTACGCATACAATCAGGGTCAGTATACTCCGCTGTCGGTACAGACGATAAACAATCTCGGTATCGACTGTTCGGGACTTGTGTACTATACGCTGACGCAGCTTGGATACAAGACTTCGGGATTTTCTTGGAACAACCCCGTTCCCGTTGATACCGATCACTGGCTGTCGGTAAACGACAACTGCACAATCACTTATGACGGTGTGACTTCAAAAGTCGATGTTGAAAAGCAGAATATTAAGACAACAGACCGTCCTTATTGGGAGTGTTCCGACGGTTCGACGATTACTCCCGGTTCTGTAGTGGTGGCTCAGAATCCATATGGCGAAGATCATGCGTGGATATATATGGGCGAATTTAACAGCCGTTCAGATGTAGTATCTTACCTGAAATCTATCGGCGTTTCGGACAGCCTTATCAATTCCAAAACAGTCGGCGACGGAAAAGGCGCAGGCGGCAGGCATTGGAGAATAGAGTCCAACGGTTCGGAGGGTGTTGTGATCAACAACAAGACCGACGGTAAAACTGCAACTGCTATGAATATGTCGGCGTTCAGGATCACAAAGACCGACGTGACTTTTGAGATAGATAAGTATAATACAAATGGTGATCTTGTGGGAAAATCAAGCGTTGACAATTCTACAGCGGTATATGGAATCTACAGCGATAAATCCTGCAAAAACAAGGTTGCCGAAATCAAAATAGGAAGCAATGGAAAAGGCTCTGTAAAGCTGCCAAGCAAGACTTATTACGCAAAAGAATTGAAGGCTCCAACAGGTTATTCAGTTGATCCGACCGTATATACAATCAAAGCAGGAAAAAACAAGGTGAAAGAGGACTATGAAACAGGAACAATCAAAATTAACAAAACTGCCGAGGATGGCATAATCAGCGGCAGGGAGTTCAATATATCCTATACCTATAACGGAAAATCCCTTACCGAAACTGCTAAAACCAATGCAAAAGGCATTGCGACCTTAGATGATCTGAAAGTTTATGATATGTCCACAGGCAAGGCTATCACTTACACTGTTTCCGAAATCAACGTAGATACGAGATATGAAACTCCCAAGGCGAAGAATGTCAAGCTTACAGACGGCGACGTTGATCTGACTGTCAATGTAAAGTTCAACAATGAACTCAAAACAGGCTCTATTAAGATCAACAAGCAGTCTGAGGATAATCAGAACGGCGGCAGAGAATTTACTGTAACAGGTAACGGCAAGACTTACAGCATAAAAACAGGTTCTGACGGTGTTGCAATTCTTTCCGATATCCCCGTATACGACAGTAACAATCAGAAAATTGTTTACACGATTTCTGAAAAAAACGTTCCCGTAAAGTATGTTGTTCCTGCCAGTCAGACGGTTACTTTGACAGCTGACGCAACCACAACCAAGACCTTTAAGAACGTTCTCAAAAAGTTTACCGCCCAAGTAACAAAGCAGGATTCCGAAACAGCTTCCGCTCAGGGCGACGGTACTCTTTCAGGTGCAGTTTACGGCATTTACCGTAACGGCGAGCTGGTGGACACCTACACAACCGATGAAAACGGATATTTCAAGACAAAGGAGTATGTCTGCGGAAACTACACTGTTCAGGAAATTTCACCAAGCGAGGGATATCTGCTTGATGAAACTGTGTACCCGGTTGGTGCAGAAACTGAGAATTATTCCATTGAGCATAACCCCATTTCTATGACAGTGACCGAGGACGTTCTCAAGGGAAAAATCAGCATAATCAAGCATTCCGATGACGGCTCAACGCAGATCGAAACTCCCGAAGTCGGTGCAGAGTTTGAGGTTTATCTCAAGTCATCAGGCTCTTATGAAGCTGCAAATGACAGCGAAAAAGACTACCTCGTATGCGATGAAAACGGCTATGCACAGACTAAAATGCTCCCTTACGGAATCTATGTCGTTCATCAAATTAAGGGTTTGGAAAATACCGAACAGATGGAGGACTTTGAAGTCAATATCAGCGAAAACGAAAAAGAATATTTCTATCTTATCAATGACGCAGTGAAAAAATCCTTTGTAAAAATCGTAAAGAAGGACGCAGAAACAGGCAATATAATTCCCGTTTCGGGCATAGGCTTCAAGGTTTGGGACTGTGCAAATTCCGAATATGTTTCGCAGAAAATTAACTATCCGTCTGAGATGATCCTTGACACATTCTACACAGACGAAAGCGGCTCGCTTATGCTCCCGAACGAGCTTGCTTACGGCGATTACGAGCTTCACGAAGTGCAGTCGGCAGAGGGATATGTGCTTGATAAAAAGCCTGTTCCATTTACAATTGACGGTTCAGTAGAAACCGTAGTTGTGGAGAAAACAAATACCGCACAGAAGGGCAAAATTTCGGTTCAGAAAACAGGTGATGTTTTTGCAAGCGTAACTGCTCTTGGCAGCGCAATATATATCGATGAAAACGGCGAGGTTCACAAAAGTGGGCAGACCACCTATACTCCCGTTTTTGCAAAAGGAAATCTCAGTGGTGCAGTATTTCAGGTGATTGCAAGCGAGGATATTATTACTCTTGACGGCACGATCAGAGCCAACGCAGGCGATGTTGTGGCTGAGATCACGACCGATGAAAACGGGTATGCGGAAACTGATCTTCTTTATCTCGGAAAATACGAAATAGTGGAAGCTTCCGCACCATACGGATATGTAAAAAATTCCGAAATACAGGCAGTTGAACTGACCTATGCAGGACAGGAAATTGCTGTTCGTGATACCGTAAATACGTCATTTGTCAACGATTATCAGGGTGTAGAAATTTCACTTTCTAAGGTCATGGAAAAGGACGAGCTATTTAACATCGGTAACTCCGATGAATATACACGAGTTCGTTTCAGACTGTTTGCGGCAGAGGAAATTATTGCCGCTGACGGCTCGGTAATTCCTGCCGACGGTCTCATTTCGGAAGTCTCACTCGATGAAAATATGACTGCAAAGTTTGATACTGCTCTGCCTTTTGGCAAGTACTATGTGAAGGAAATTGCAACCGACGAGCATTATGTTCTCAACGGCGAAAAGTATCTTGTAAACTTCGAGTATATGGGACAGGATATTCAGACTGTTTCAATCGACTGTGGTCAGTTTACCAACGATCTGAAGCGTGGAAAAATCGAGGGCATAAAAGTCAGCGAGAGCGATGAACCTCTTGAAAACGCATTGTTCGGACTGTTTTATACTGACTGTACAGAATTTACAGAGGAGAATGCAATTATGACCGCAAAGTCCGATAAACAGGGAAAATTTGAATTTACAGAAATCCCCTACGGAGAATATATTGTCTGTGAGATCGAAGCACCCACAGGCTACATTTTAAGCGATGAAAGCTACCCCGTGACTATTTCTGAGGACGGAGAAATTATCGAAATTATAGCAGTAAATAAGCCTATAACTGTTGAGATAAGTAAACAAGATGTGTATGGAAACGAGCTTGCAGGTGCAGAAATGCAGCTTGAAAATTCTGATGGCGAAGTCGTTGATAAATGGACTTCCGATGGAACAAACCATGTTGTTACCGAACTTCCTGCGGGAGGTTACACACTTAAGGAAATTGCTGCTCCCGACGGTTATGTTATCGCAACCGACATCAGATTTACAGTTGATGTTTATGGCAAGATTACTGTAGAAAATGTGGACGCAACCGCTGTTTCTGAGAACGGCAATCCGCTGATTGTTATGGTAGACGAGGCTGAGAAAATATCTGATGTTCCTGATACCCCGTATACAGGCGATAACCACAGCAATTTTGCGGCTTACGCAATGCTTGGAGCTGCAAGCTTGATTATTGCTGTCCTTATCATCACAAAGAAAGGGAAAAAGCATGAATAAGAAAGCGATTAGAATTGCGGCTGCCGTCAGTGCAGCCGCTCTCCTTTGCGGAGGAATTTATCTTCTTGTGAAAAACGATTTGGCACAGAAAATTAAGTGGCGTGATATTATGATATACGCTCCTACCCCGATAGCGCAGGAAACGCTTGATATGGCGGTAGATAACCGTTCTGAAAAGCCGTCCGCAGACAGAGTTCCCGAGGATACAAAAGACGAACTGACCGCACAGGTCCGGCAGCTTTCCGAAGATCATAGCGATTCTGTCGCATGGCTGTATATTCCCGACACGAATATCGATTACCCGATCATGCAGTCGGGCGATAACGAATATTACTCTCACAGAGCGGTGGACGGCTCATATTTGTACGCAGGCTCGCTTTTTATGGACTACAGAAATTCCTCGGATTTCACCGATTTCAATAGTGTTATCTACGGTCACAATATGGGAAACGCAACGTGTTTTGCGGACATTCCGAATTACGAAAACGAAGAATATTTTATGAATCACAGCTACGGCTGGCTGACCACGGAAGATGAGGTGCGTCTGATAGATTTCTTTGCAGTAGCAAGGACTACAGACACAAGCGGACTTTATCTTGCCGATCCAATCTTTGAAGAGTGGGATTCACAGCTCAGAAACTGCGCAAGTATTTACAAGGAGATCGGCATTTCCGAAGAAGATAATCTGATAACGCTGTCAACTTGTACTTCTGCAGAGGGTAACAGCCGTACAATTCTGGTAGGAAAAATTATCGAAAACAGAGAGGATGATGTGTAATGAGATCAAAAAAGAAAATCATTGCGGCGGCAGTAAGCGCATTTTGTTTTGTGCAGATGATGTCAATAACTGCTTATGCTTCGGGCGATGTTGCTGGTGCGGTGACAAGCACTTGGACTACGGCAAGAGCACAGGTCGTTTCAGTCGTAAACAATGTGGTGTTTCCCGTGATAGACGTTATACTTGCAGTTCTGCTGTTTGTGAAGATAACACTCGCATATCTCGATTACCGCAAGCACGGTCAGATAGAATGGACTCCGGCGGCTATTCTGTTCGGCTGTTTGATCTTTACTCTGACGGCTCCGTTGTATATCTGGTCAATCGTTTAAAAAGGAGAATTTGTGTATGAAAAAAATATATTCAGCTATGTTTTCAGCGGCAATTGCAATGATAATGACCGCCTGCGGAACGATTTCTCCGCCAACAGCACAAACGACAACGGCAGTTACAACAGCCGAAACCAATGTGCAAAGCTTGACGGACTTATCTTCATCTTCGGACTCTGACAGCAAAGTTGATTCAGAAAAAATACAATCCGATACCTTTATCGCAGAGTTTTTCGATTCAAATATCAGCTTTGAAGATACAAGCGAATTGGTTACTGAGTCGATGAAAGGCTGTTCCTTTGAATCGGAAAAAGATGAGTCAAACGGAATACAGAAAATTATGCTTAAAGGCAAAAACGGCGGAGGAATAGTTAATGTTCTATGCATTGATTTAAGTCAAAGTAATCTTGATTACGACATGAAATATATCCTCGAAAACTTCGGGGATTACTATTTCGGTCAGACCTCCGCACAGATGAACGGTGTCACTGAGGACGATTTTGTGTCAAATTATCGTATGACAACAAATGTATATTCAAATGGTAAATATCAGCGTTACAGTTCCGTTCAGAAAACCGATGGTATGGCGACGCAGTTTGGGTACACGGAAACCTATGCTGTGCTTTCTGAGAACAAGCTGACAGTAGTATCAGGAGCATATCTTGGTACGGATATGATGGAAAGGCAGAGCTTTTCGCAGCTTATGGGTAAGCTTGCGGAAAATGTCAAGTATTAAAGGTTGGTGTAGTTATGCCATATATCCCATTTACAGAAGAACAAAAAGTAATGGCAAACTCCGTAGATTTAGCGGAGTTTTTGCGTATGCGGGGCGAAAAACTGGAACGTGTCGGCAGAGAGCATAAACTCATTTACTACGACGGTTCGGGCAAGCATGATAGCATCACAATGTCGGGTTCAAGGTGGTTTGACCACAAAAATCAGGTTGGCGGCGGAGCAATAAAATTTATGCAGGAATTCTATGATATGGACTTTCAGACAGCTGTGCAGGAACTGTTGGGACAGACGGTAACTTCCCTCTCTCACGCTCCTCCAAAAGCAGTTGTGCATGAAGAAAAAACGAAAGAATTCAAGCTTCCCAAATCCAATGAAAATATGCACAGGGTGTTTGCATATCTCATAAAACAGCGGTTCATTAATCCCGAAATTATCAGTTTTTTTGCGAGAAATCACACGCTTTATGAGGATAAGGAACATCACAATGCAGTGTTTGTAGGGCTTGATGAAAACGGAGTTCCAAGACAGGCAAGCAAGCGTTCAACCAATTCTTTCGGGAAAACTTTCCGCATTACCTGCGAGGGTTCAGATACCCGTTACAGCTTTTCCCACTTTGGCAAGTCGGAAAAGCTGTTCGTGTTTGAGGCTCCCATTGATATGATGAGTTTTCTTACACTCTATCCGCAGGAATGGCAGAAAAACAGCTACATTGCAATGAACGGTGTGTATGAAAATGCCGTTTTAACAGCGTTAAAGAACCATTCTAACCTGTCAGAAGTCATTCTCTGCGTTGATAACGATGAGGGCGGAATCGAGGCTGTTGACAGACTTCGGGATATTTTGAGAGAAAACGGCTATGAAAATGTACGGCGATTTGCTCCCAAATTTAAAGATTGGAATGAAGATTTAAAGGCAAAAAACGGAGCGAAATTTTTGCCTGCTGTTCCTCATAAGCGAAAGGAAGAATATCTGAAAGAAGTTAGCGAACTTGTGTATCTGAAATGCCGTCCTTGATAAGCTGACCTCGCAGATCTATGCAACGTTTAAAAACAGACAATACAAATATTTGGCTGAGTATGCACTTGCAAGCTCTGCTTTTTTTATTGCACCAAAGGACGAAAATCTGATGTTTGAAAAGTTAAAATTCAAGCTGAAAGATGAGTACAAGCCTTACACCGACAAGGGCAAAAAGGCGCAAAAACAAAGGAATTTGCAGGATTGTGTGCATGAGGTTTTGCGTGATCTTAAACAGACAGCCCGTACCCGTGAACAGTCAGTACAGACTGCCAAATTGCTGTATCGGCTTGCGGATAGTGCTGTCAGATTGTCGGTTGAGAAAGCTTTAAGTGTACCGATTCAGGAGCAGTGCGAGGATATAGATATCGTTTCTGAACCCGAACCTTGTATGGAATTTGGTTGATGCGATACCCTCCGCCTCACAGCGCAATACCTTGAAGATAACAAACTAACTATGTTATTTAAATACAGAAGAAAGAGTATTTTATGGTGATTGGAAGTGAAATTTTGAGTGAAAAACAAATGATTTTAATTGGAATTTTGGTTGTGATTTTTGTTGTTTTTGCAGTATTGGTAAATTTACTTGACAATAAGTCACTTAACGGAATAAAGGCTAAAAAGATCGGTGACGGTCAGCATGGAACTGCGAGGTGGGCGACTAAATCGGAGATAAAGCAGACTTTTATCCCTCTGCCATTTGAGCCTGAGAAATGGCGTAAAGGTGAAAATCTTCCTGCTATTCAAGGTACGGTGATTGGGTGCAGAGGTTCGGGCAAAAAGGCTGTTGCTCTTGTGGATGACGGTGATGTGCATACTCTTATGATCGGCGCAGCTGGTGTGGGAAAAACCGCTTACTTCTTGTATCCAAATTTAGAACTGGCTTGTGCAAGTGGAATGAGTTTTTTGTCGACAGACACAAAGGGAGATGTGGCGAGAAATTACGGAACTATCGCCAAAAAGTATTACGGCTACAATGTTTCTGTGCTTGATCTGAGAAATCCCACACGCTCGGACGAGAACAATATTCTGCATCTTGTCAACAAGTATATGGATATTTATCTGTCTGATAAAACCGACCTTTCAGCAAAGGCAAAGGCTGAAAAGTACGCAAAAATCGCAGCAAAAACTATTATAAATATCGGCGGAGGTGACAGCTCAAACTATGGTCAGAACGCATTTTTCTATGACGCAGCGGAGGGCTTGCTTGCCTCGGTTATCCTGCTTTTAGCGGAGTTTGGCGACAAAAACGAAAGGCATATTGTTTCGGTTTTCAAGCTAATACAAGACCTTTTGGCAAAGTATCAGCCTGCGCCGAAAGCAAAGCCTAAGATGTATTTTACAAAGCTTATGGACAAGCTCCCAAGCGAACACAAAGCCAAATGGCTTGCAGGAGCGGCGCTGAATGCGTCAGACCAGTCTATGCTGTCTGTAATGTCGACTGCACTTTCAAGGCTCAACAGTTTTCTTGATTCTGAACTTGAACAAATGCTGTGCTTTGGAACGGCGATAGACGCCGAGAAGTTCTGCAATGAAAAGTCTGCTATCTTTATTGTTCTGCCCGAAGAAGATACAAGCAAGTACTTTATGGTCAGTCTGCTTATCCAACAGCTATACCGTGAGATATTAGTCATTGCAGATGAAAACGGCGGAAAGCTTAAAAACAGAGTTATGTTTTACTGCGATGAGTTTGGCACATTCCCAAAAATAGACGGTGCTGAATCTATGTTCTCCGCAGGACGTTCAAGAAAAATATCCATAGTTGCGATAATCCAGTCCTTTGCACAGCTTGAAC